>WNFB01005888.1_pt1 | contig 10975 bp, 7 predicted proteins | sample 5400501 | NCBI WGS metagenome assembly WNFB01 (sample SAMN13153341, study PRJNA577476) | soil metagenome | isolation source: 200 cm saprolite under Douglas fir tree site 2 hole 1 | place: USA:California | collected 2015-04-18 | reverse complement strand
ACTTCCTCATACGTCGCGCCAGATCCTCGATAGCTTTAAGAACGTCTTCGCGATTGCTGATCTCGATTTTCGGCGCTGGATCGACATCCAAGAAGACGATGACATTGGCGCCCCGCCTGACAACCGATGGGACGATCGCACCCTGCACGCTCTTGGACATCAGGTATTGTCCCACTTCTTGGGAGACCCGCAGATCAGACAGATCGAGCGCAGCCGCTAACGCTCGACCCAAGTCCGAAGAGGCCTCGACAGACCGAAAGTCGATGCATGTATCGAGTTCGACAGCAATAATGTAGGTGCATCTCGGGTACGCCTTGATCGAAATCTGGGTGCGCCCACCCAGGCGCTCCTTGCGAGCGGCTACTTCACGCGTTGCCGTCTCTTCATCGAGCGAGGCAAATACCGCCCGAACACCCCGCGGAGCGAATCGCCCGCCGTGTAAGCGCGTCCCTTCCCCGCTGATAACATCGTCGGGGCGTGCGTAGGCAATTTCGACGGAGCGAAAACATTGACCACTGAACGGCTTGGCAGTGCCCACCAGTTCATCGAGAGCCGCGCGCCAAGCGGCGGAAAGGCTCACAAAGGCTCACCGCTTTGCATCCGGCGAAACTCGAGAATGAGGTCGCGAGTTTTTCCCTCGCGAATCAGCTCGCGAGGGGTGTGCCCCTGGAACGCCTCGTTCGGGCTGTCCATCCATGCAGAGAGTTGGCCGCTCTCGACATATTTCGTGAGCAGATCATGAAGTTCCCGAAGATCTCTCAGCCGCCGCTCTGGAGCGGCTTCGCGGGTCTCCCAGTTCTGAACCGTTCGTGACGTAACACCCACAGAGTTTGCAACCTCCACCTGCGTCAGATTCAATTTCTTCCGAAGTCTCGTGACGGTTTCCCGAGAACTGCTATCCCACTGCGCTTTCAGCAGCGCATGGCTCTTGCCGTACCCCATGCGCAAGTGCAATCTCTCCCCCACTTCCTTGGAGTCAAAACAGATGTGAGTGCGCTTGGGCCTGAACTCCCCGACGATCTTCCCGAGTTCCGCCGCCCGGCGCTCGTTCGTCTGAAGCGAGTAAATGACGACGTTGATTGTCTTTTTCCTTGCGATCTGTCTCAGGCAGGTTCTTAGCGCGCTGGAAGGCTCGGTTCCCTTCAAATACACCAACAGCCCCCGAGCCTTGCGCAGGAGCTTCAAAGAAGAACGCATCGAACGCGCGTGCGGACGGCCGCCCAACCTCAAGACGAACTGAGCCGCTTCGGCCTTGGTTTCGGGTTCTGCACAAACAATCACTTCGGACATACAGGTGAGCCTTGTTTTTCCTCTCTGAAGGTACACGAAAAATTGCGTGTCGTCAATAGGAAAACATTCGTGTCATTTCAGAATGCCGATTGGCCCATCCTTTCGCGAGGTTGCAAAAGCGTGGGATTTTTGTCTGACGGGTGAAAGACTCGCTTACCCCTTGAGCCGGTTGGGCTTGGAACTGGTAGGGGGGCGGGTGGCCCATCCTTTCGCGAGGCCCTTTGCACAACGCATTCCGGTCAGCAGCCCGCTACCCTATTCCAGAGGCTGGATGCGAACCAAGTAACCTTCTTGATCTACATACCAAACAGTGACTGGGTTTGTGGAATTGTCGATCCAAGTCCTCCGATCATGAGAGTAAGGCTCCGGAAGCACATATTCGAACCACCGGTCGGTTCGGGGGTTAAAGCGCAAGAATCTTCCTCCGTGGAGTTCCCCGGCCCACACTTCTCCGTACTTATCCGGCTGGGCTTCGTAAAAAGTAACATAAGGCGTTGGGGGCCAATATTCACGGATCTGACGCGCCTTCGCATCCAGTTCCAACAGCGCCCCGCCTCTCCCGCCGAACCAGGGATTTCCCTGCGGATCGAATCCACCTCTTGCGGCAGTCGAGTCGCGAGAGAAACTCTCCACTTCCAATAGTTTTCCGGCGCGAATATCTAAAAGCTCGATGGAATCGCCGCCCCCCGCCGCGGAACCTCCTGCCCAAAAATTCCCGTCGTCGGTGACGATGTTGTCGTAGGGACTATCCAGTTTTATTGTAAAGGGATATCGCTCGACGATCTTGGCAGTTTCCGGATCAAATTTCAGGACCGCCTTATCCTGTGCTTTCCAGATATACCCATCGGGAGCCACAAAAAGGTTGCCACCCATGGGAGAATTGATTGGTGCTTCGCTTGGGATGGCGACCTTCGTAAATTTTTCCGTCGACGGATCGAACTTCACAAGATTATGGGCCCAATTCTCAGAGGCCCAGACGATGTCGTGTTTATCCACTTGGAGCCGGTGCGTTCCGGGCAGAACGCCTGGCGGGGTTGGGGGAACGGGATACTCCTTTACAATCCCCGTCGTGGGATCCAATTTGCCCATGTAAGGGGTCCGGTGACTCGAATACCAAATATTTCCCCTGGAGTCCCCGGATACGTCGTGAGTGGCCAGCAGCAAATGGGGCAATTCATACTCGGTTACGACTACGCGGGTCGCTACTCCGTGAGGTCGGGGGTATACCCGTAGTGGCACATCTTTCCAGTCCGGCCCTCGAACCCTGGCAAGCCATTTCACGACCAACTCCCTTTGTTCCGGGTCCCCGCGAGCCCGTCCGCGATTGATGAGCGGCGAACCGGAATAATCAAGCATCCGATCCACCATGAGACGCCAGCTCCGTTCGTCGTACCTGTTCCTCATGATTTGTTGGTACGAATGGCATCCTTCTCCACAGGTGCGACTGAATGTTTGCTTCTCCTGTGCTGTCCCAGGCAGATTCCAAAACCACTCCGCCCCCGTGAGCTGGGCAAAGACATCCTGCGTTGGGGGCAGGAAGTCCGTATCGGATCTCCTATCGAGCACAATGTCTGATACTTTTGTGGCTCCATCGATTCGAATTGAATCTCGCTCGTAAGGCAGGAACTCCAGAGGCTTTGCGATACGCAGCGTATACGATTCGGTCGGCAGTTGGGGAAATTCGTACTGTCCATCCTGGTTGCTGTATACCGTCGTGCGGACACCGTTGGGCGCAATCAATTGCACCATGATTCCCTCAAGTAGCTCTCCGCCGGCGGTTCGCACGACTCCCCTTGCCCCTCCCTTCATGCTATTTCTGCTTTGAACTGCGGTCCCGTTTTGCGCCGCGCCGCGGTACCAGGGATTCAGCGGTGGATTGCGCTCTTCGTAACAACACTTGTCGCGTAGATAACTCACCAAATCCGCGATGTCCGCGTCTGTTAACGTGCTCCGGAACGAGGGCATGCCAGCGCTGCCATTCCAGATTTGTTTTGACACGGTGTCATCGTTGACCGGCTCACCGGAAAAAAGCCCTGGATGCTTATAAAGGTCTTTCAGAGTAGGAGCGGGTGATCCGGCCGCGCGAGTGTAGCTGTTATGGCAGACCCAGCATTTATAGTAGTAAATGACTTCCCCTCTGACCGCCCCGCTCTTGGCCGCCACTCTATAGCTGAAAATTTCAACAGAACGCTGGAGATCGTTGTTTGAAGTGGGCTTGCCTGTTGACTCCTGGGATTGGTTCGAAGACGCCTGAGCGTTGGCTGATCGGACCCCAGGTCCAGATAGAGTCATCCCTATTCCAAATAGGACGACGAATGAGCGTACTCCATGTCTTTGCATATGCCTCCTCAACAACGCCTCGTTTCGCTCGCAGTGGATTCGTCTAAAAGTATCTTCACCACGTGTCGCTTCCAATTTTTACCGGGAGCGCTGATCAGAGTTCGCTTTTCTCCGGCTGGCGATGGCAGCACTTTACCCGAATATTGTCAAGGTCAAAACCGCTTTTTGTCTTAGCTCAATAATTCTGTCACTCCCATCGCTTGCCACCCAGGCCGTTTCCAGGATTGAGGCTCGGGGTGAGAGGCAGTTTGTCCCTTTCAGCGACCACCGGGACAGAGCTTGATGGGAAACCTTGGGCGGGTGCCCCATCCTTTCGCGAGGATGCGAAAGGGTGGGGTCTTTGTCGGACTGGTGAAAGACTCGTTTACCGCTTGAGCCGGTGTGGCTTGGAGCGGGTAGGGGCGGTGGGGATCGAGTTCGACCCCCAAACTATGAGTCCCGTGAGTTGACGGCGTGCGGCACGCCGACTTTGTAATCCGAGTCCGTTGGGTCGTTTCCTGTCGGCTGGTATTCTGCGGAAAACGTCACGCGCGCGATTTTGGGGCAAGATCTTCACCGCAATCTCCACGCGCCTGGGAGCCATCTGGCAAAGTTGTACGCACGAACGATTCGTGCAACAATCCCCGACATCATTTGTTTGTGAGTTTTATCGATCGCCGAGATTGGACGCCCGTCCAAATTGGAGAGCCAAACGATGAGACGAATTCTTCGGTCAGCCGTCGCGGTTGCAATTCTGATGAGCGTTTCCTGCAGCGCTCGCGCGCAGACGGAGGTGACGTTGATCGCCCCGGGCGGAATTCGTTCGGCGGTCGAGCAGATGGTTCCCGGCTTCGAAAAAAAGACAGGCTATAAGGTCAACGCGACATTCCGCTCCGGGGGTGGGACCACACAGCAAGTCGTGCGCGGCGATGCGTTTGACGTGCCGATCGTGCAGCCGCCTTATCCGGATGTCCTGGCCTCCGGCAACGTGGTGGAAAGCAGCGCCACGCCCCTTGCTTCCGTTGCCGTGGGAGTCGCAGTGAAGAAGGGCGCGCCCAAGCCCGATATCTCGACGCCCGAAGCCGTCAAGAAAATGCTGCTCGCTGCGAAATCGATCTCGAGCCCGGATGCGGCGTTGGGAGCGGCGGCCGGGGTCAGCATTAACGACATGCTGAAGAAACTGGGCATCGACGAGCAAATCGAACCGAAGCTCAAGCGTGTCCGGGGTAGTGGTCCGGGCGGCGCCGGGGGCGGGGATGTGGCCATGGCCATGGTCGCGAAGGGTGAGGTGGAAATCGGCCTGACGTTTCTCAGTGAGATGAACGATCCCGGAATCGATAGAGTGGGCGCGCTGCCGCGCGAAATCTCGCCGCGGACGGCTTTGGTGGGATTCGTCTCGACTCATGCGAAAAACCCGGAAGCAGCCAAAGCACTGTTGCAATATCTTTCGTCGCCAGGGGCAGCGGCGGTCTACAAGGCGATAGGAATGGAGCCCAGCCGCTGACTTCAATTTGGTTCGCTTTGCTTTCTGTTGCGGCGTGGTACATGGTTTTCCTTCCTGTTCGGCCCTTATTGTTCCGAAAGCTCACGCGGAAAGTAATCTACAGTGATAGGCTATAACGACGCAGAATACTAAACAGATGGAAGAATCCCAGTCACTGCTTCCCTGAATGAAATAGACACGCAAGACTCCTTTAGAGCAAATACCTTGGTGGTTGGATCATGTTGCGGTACCAATCCTTTTTACATTCTTCGGGGCATTACTGGGTTTCGGATTTGGGCGTCTGAAAGATTGGCTCGACGACCGTAAGGCGAGGAAAGCATTCTTGAATGCCATTCGCGTCGAACTGTCGACTCTCCGTGGACACCTTGAAGGAACTTTGAAGGACGCGACTGAGAACAAGGATTGCCTGGACAAGGGGGAGCGCAAGGTCGGGCATCTTGCCACTGCCTTCCTAACGACGATCTACTCTTCGCAACTCGCGAAGTTGAAGGACCTGTCCGACCCGCTCGTTTTTGAGGTAATCCGCTTTTATGGCAACCTCTCGAACTTGCAGACGGTCAAATCTCATTTAACCAGAGCATCGTTTGATCTAGCAACGTTGACTGAGACTGAAGTGGAGGCGGCGCTGGGGGCGTCGCGCAGCCAACGCGTGGCGGAGCGAAGCGGCTACCGGCACGGGGCCAAGCCGCCGTGTCTGACTTTGCGCACCGGTCTGATGGCGCCGCGGGTGCCGCGGGCGCGGCTGGTTTCCCCTGACAGGGCCGAGCGCGAGCGGCAGAGCGGGCTGGCGCCGCGCTACCGGCGGAGCAGAGCGTGCTGGGCGTGTATCTGGCGGGGTCGAACACGCGGCGGATACGCGGGGCGCCGGAGCCGCTGCTGGACGGCGCGGCGCTGCCCAGTGAGGATGCGGTGTTACGGCTGTTCTTCGGGTTGTGGGTCAGCGGACAGATCAAGCTGCGCCGCATCAGGGGCTATCGCGACATGGGAAGCCAACAGGAAGGGGCTGCTTAGCAGAAAAGATTTCCGTGACTTCTCACGGAAAATGCGCTATTCACTTTTCTACAGGATCCCGGACACAACCGATTTCTAGGTGGGAGATAACTATGAAGAATATGAAAATTTCGCGCGCGACGGGCCTTGCCGTCGGAGTGGTGTTCCTGGCGGCCTGCTTCGCATGGTGTCAAGCGCCGACCGGCGGCATCGCCGGCGCCGTATACGACCAGAGCGGCGGCTCGGTGCCCGGAGCGAAAATGATCCTACGGAGCGAGGCAACTGGCGCTGAGCGAGCCGCGACCACATCAACGGCAGGAGCTTATGAGTTTCCGCAACTCCTCCCCGGCGCCTACTCTTTGACGGCCGAGGCCAAGGGATTCCGGCGCATGGTGCAGCACAACATCATGGTGGATGTCGGCGCAGTGGTCCACCTCGACATCACCCTCGACGTGGGCAGCTTGGAGGAGACGGTCGAGGTCACCGCAGAGGCGCCGTTGATTGAACCCGAGAAGACCTCGATCAGCAACACAGTGGACATTCGCGGAATGCAGAACTTCCCTATGTCCGACCGCCAGTTCCTAAACCTGGTAACCACGGTTCCCGGGGCCAAACCTACTGCGCCTGGAACACAGGGCGATACGTTTGCCTTCACCGTTGCGGGCATGCGAAGTCAGTCGAACAACTTTACGCTGGACGGCATCAGCAATAACGATCCCCAGATCAACAGCGCACTGAACGCTTTTCGTCTGGCCGATGCGGTGCAGGAGTTCAACGTCCAGACCAGCATCGCCAGCACCGAGGTGGGCCGCAACAGCGGCGCCCAGGTGAATATCATCACCAAGAGTGGCTCGAATGCCTATCACGGAACACTTTTCTACTACGATCGCAACGACGCCTTCGATGCCACGCCCTTCTTCCTGAAGCGCGCCATCCCCCCCCCACCCCAAGAACCCCCCCGCCACGTCAAGAATCCCCTGCATCGCCACGATTACGGCGGTACGATGGGAGGTTTCCTCGTCAGGGACAAGACTTTCTGGTTTTTCAGCTTTGAGGGCTACCGGCAGACCGTCCAGGAGCCCGCGACCGCGCGCGTGCCCACCGACGCCGAGCGCGCGGCAGTCACGGATCCGGTTTCGTTGAAAGTGCTGCAATTCTGGCCGCGCGCCAACACACCATTCCAAGGGGGCAAGAACTGGGTGGGAACGACGCCGAATACGAACAAAAATCAGACCTATTTCTGGCGGATTGACCAGACTCTGAGCAGGAATCACCGGCTGATGGGCCGGTACGCGTGGTTCCGCGGCAACACGCTCGCCAAGCAGAATACGAGTGCCCCCTTCAATGGGGCGATCACCAACCTACCGGGGCAGCACTCCTTCCTTGTGCAAGAGACCTATGCCTCCGGGCGCATGGTGAACGAATTGCGATTGGGTTACTCCCGCAACCGCACGTTTTTTCAGCCCGCCGACGTGAGCATCAACCCAGCTACCATCTTCACCGACGCTGCTGGCAACCCGCTGCCTGGTTATATTGACACCCGAGTGGACACCTTGGATGGTGGGTTGCCCCGAATAACGACCACCGGGTTAACTAATGCCGGCCTCGGAGCAGGCACGAACATGCCACAAGGGCGGGCGACGAACACGTACGAGTACATCGATAACCTGACCTTGATTGGGCCGCGGGGATGGACCCGACACACCCTACGGTTCGGCTTCCACGCGCGTCGCGAGATCACCAACCGCTTCCTGAACGGCAATTACCGTGGGTCCATCTCCTTCGCATGCTTCAACGCGGTCAACCTAACCGGAATCGATCCGAACGCGTCGGCGCCGTGTACGCGAAACTTCGCTGCAGGAAAGCCACAGCGCGGCTCGCTGCGCACCGGCGTGGGCGGCACCTTCCGCACCTGGTTCCGCGCCACCGCCTACGTGTACGCTCAGGACACCTTTAAGGCCCGCCCGAACCTGACGATCAACTATGGGCTTCGTTGGGAGTATCCCGGTCAGATGAGCGAGAAGCAGGACCGCGGGAGCAACTTCGTCCCCGGCGTGGGGGAGATCGTGCTCAACTCCGACGAGCGGATTGACGTGGACCCGACGCAGTTGGGCCGGGCCGCCCTGAGTCTGACTCCGACGAGCACGTTTCTGCCCCCGACCGGGGAATTCACTGTTCCGAAAAAGAACTTCGCTCCTTACCTGGGCATCGCCTACTCACCGAAATTCTGGCCGGGATTGTTTGGCGACCGCAAGACGGTCATCCGCACCGGCTTCCGGCTCAGCTATGATGATGTTTTCGCCAATATCCCGGTGAATATGGGCTTGAACTTCCCGCCGGTCCTCAGCACGACTCTTCCCACGAGTACGTATGCTTGGGGAACCGTCCTTAGCCAGAACCAGAAGCTGTTCGCGACCGACCACACCATCGTGCCCCAAGACACGCGCGGCATCATGACCTTCAATGCTTGGGACGTGAACCCGCCGAGCGCGTATGCGATGAACTACGCCCTGGAAATCGAGCGGCAAATTGGACTGGACTTCGCCGTGGAAGCCTCCTACATCGGCTCGCAGGGCCGTAAGCTCGGGGTGTTTGTGGACCCCAACCAGCCGACCGTCACCGTTAACAACCCCGCGATGCGCGGTGACCAGTCGCCCAACGTGCGCATCTTTCCATTCCGCCAGTATGCGGGCATCTCCCTAGGGACCTTCGACAGCAACTCGAACTATAACGGGATGATCTTGACTGTGCGGAAGCGACCCAGCCACGGTCTCAGCTTTAGCGCAGATTACGAGTTCGGGAAGTCGCTGGACGACAATTCCAGCTTCTTCGGCTCGGACGGCGAAACAGGCAGTTATGCGGACACCCGCAACCCCAAGCTGGATTACGGCCGGTCGGCATTCGACTTGCACAACACCGTAAGCGGCTCGGCGGTGTATGACCTGCCGTTCGGCCCGAACCGCTGGTTGCTTGGAACCGCCCACGGCGTGCTAGGTCAGATCGTAGGAGGCTGGACCATCGGTACCACGACTATTTACAGAAGTGGTTTCCCCTTCACCATTCGAGCTAGCTCGAGCACCGACTATAGCGGCTTTAACCAGTTTTCTGACCGCGTCAACCTGGTATCGGCGATTACGACAAACATGTCCGACCCGGACCACGCCTTTAATCCCAGTGCATTTGACTTCCCGGGAGCGGGGAGCGTGGGCAACGTCGGTCGAAACACTCTAACGGGACCGCATTCCATTAACGTGGATATTGCCTTCCTGAAGAACTTCCCCTTCGGGGAAGGCCGCCGCGTGCAGTTCCGCGCGGAGTTTTTCAACGCGTTCAATCACACCAACTTCAAGCTGCCCGAGAATCGCCTCGACCAGGGCGCCACTACGGGAACCATCAGCGAGGCTTTCGACCCGCGGTTGATTCAACTGGGCTTGCGCGTCGAGTGGTAGGAGCGGAAAGAAACCAGGCTGCGTAAAGTGCACTTGCGAGCCACCAGCTGACAGGGCCGCGTTTGAGTTTGCGGGCGCGCAACGGAGCTGACCGTCATATCCGAGATAACATGTGCGAGGCGCCTAACATAGATTTGGCGGTTGCTCGCCAATGGGTTTCATAGAGACCCAGAAGACTTGTCTGATTTCCCAGAGAAATACAACTCTCCATAGGTCTGAGTGTTGTATCGTAAGCGCGAGGACAGATCAAGGGCACACGAGCACGGTGTGCGCAATCGAGAGGTTACCGCGGTCAATGTAAAGGACGAAGCTCGACACCACCAGCAGCGCCAGCACGAGCGACATCCGCCGGGAGGTCCTCTCGTCGCGCGCAGTGGCTGCGCATTATGCAGCGCACGGAGAACTGCCACAAGCAATTTCTAGGCATTGAGCTCCAAAGCCGGATTTGTCAAGCCGTTCGGAAATTTGGATTTGATCCGAGTTGAACCGCCTTGACCCGTTTTGAACTCTTATAGAGTCAGGGAGTGAAGTCCGCCCTGTGCCGCTGGTGGTTGGGTCGGCAGTCCTTCTCAGAGCACTCGGGAAGAGTGGTCGGCAAACCGGAAACTGAGCCGAAAGGATTGCCTTCCGGCTCAGAGCCTAGGCACGCAACCAAGCGGAGTGGGCTCTTTCCGTTAGAAATCGTGAAAAGGTTTCGGAACAATTTCGGCACACTAAGAGTCGAAATGCAAGGGAAACCACCAGCATTGCAGTCGCGCCACTTCCATCTAAATGATTGGGTCGGCTTGCCATCCGTGCCGCGAGGTTTTACTTACGCGCCGACGCTGCCCTGCTGTTAATGCTGCCTTTTGCTGCCTCGCGGTTTTCGCAAGTCCTATGAAGTGAATAAGAAAACTGGTAGGGGCGGTGGGGATCGAACCCACGACTGGGATTGAAAACACGTAAGTTATTGATTCTAGGAAGTACTAAAACCAGCGCACTTCACAGAATCAGCCAATGTGGGCACGTGTAGGGCACACCGATTTTTCTGGCGAAGAGAAAGCAAAGTGGTTGAAAATGCTCATTGCAAACGATGGCGGTTCGAGCTAGGAAAGTATCTCCGTTAACCACGGCGAAGGATCATTGGGTCACGGGCGGCTCGTGAGCAATGAGAGGGTCTCATCCCCCCAGATCAGTGCCGGGCCGCCCGCCTGATAGTGCGCCTTGCGCCCAGCGTGAGCCGCCTCTGCCTCGGCAATTCTGCACGGCCTGTCTCGTGGCCTGGGTGCGATCTGAGCAGGTGGTCGGGGTCGCTTACCCCCGATTGCGCCATTCGAAACTCCCACGGCGACTGAGGTTTCTTTGCATTCCGTCAGTTGAGCTAACTGGTCCTTCGCAAGCCGGATTGTCAATCTATTTATAACACATTTTTGGCCTTGACTTG
>WNFB01005887.1_pt1 | contig 10975 bp, 11 predicted proteins | sample 5400501 | NCBI WGS metagenome assembly WNFB01 (sample SAMN13153341, study PRJNA577476) | soil metagenome | isolation source: 200 cm saprolite under Douglas fir tree site 2 hole 1 | place: USA:California | collected 2015-04-18 | reverse complement strand
CGGTTAACAACAATTGAAGGAAATACAAACCTCCGCGGATCACGTGAAGGTATCGGGGTGTTTCGCCGGGCTGGACGAACCATTGCGACCATTAACCGAGGGTTTATCCAGTATTAACTTGTACGGAAAAGTTCCGTGCGGTCAAACCTGAGTCAGAAAAGGGAACTCTGCCGCCGGTTGGGGGTGATCCCGAAATGCTCGTACGCGAGCTGTGTGGCAACGCGGCCCCGCGGCGTACGATTCAAGAAGCCAATCTGGATCAGGAACGGTTCGTAGATTTCTTCGATCGCATCCGGTTCTTCCGCCAGCGCCGCGGCCAGCGTGTTTACGCCAACGGGACCACCCTGGTACTTTTCGATGATGGTCAGCAGCAACTTGCGGTCGATCTCATCAAAGCCGTGGCGGTCAACTTCTAACATTTGTAGCGCAGCCTGTGCCGTCGGAAGATCGATCTTGCCCGCTCCCCGCACCTGCGCATAGTCTCGCACCCGCCGTAACAAGCGGTTGGCGATGCGTGGCGTCCCGCGCGAACGGCTGGCAATCTCCATCGCGCCAGCTTTGTCGACTTCCACGCCCAAAATTTCCGCCGAGCGATTCACGATGATGAGCAGGTCGTCGTGACCGTAGAATTCCAGGCGCAGCATAATGCCGAAGCGCGAGCGCAGCGGCGCAGAGAGCAATCCGGCCCGCGTGGTGGCACCGATGAAAGTGAAGGGCTTCACATCCATGGTGTGGGTGCGCGCGGACGGCCCCTGCCCGATGATGATGTCCAGCTTGTAGTCTTCGAGCGCAGAATAAAGAATCTCCTCCAGCGCGGGCTGCAGCCGATGCACCTCATCGATAAACAACACTTGTTTATCCCGAACATTAGTGAGGATCGCAGTCAGGTCGCCCTTGATCTGGAGTGTCGGTCCGGAAGTCTGTTGAAAGGCGACGGCTAGTTCATTCGCGATGATGTTGGCCAGCGTAGTCTTGCCTAATCCGGGCGGACCGTAGAGCAACACGTGATCCAGCGCCTCTCCCCGCGAGCGGGCAGCTTCAATGGCTACCGCCAGATTTTCTTTCACCTTGGATTGACCGATGAACTCTGCCAGCCGCTGCGGCCGCAGCTTGAGCTCAAACGAAGAATCATCCTCGACTGGCGCGGCTGAGACTAGCCGCTCGCGTTCCTGCGGAAGTTTAGGAATGTTTTTTAGGGTTGCCACTGCACGGATGTTAACAGTTCTCCATTCCCGGTTGCCAGACATCCCTATGTAAGGGGTATCGAATATTCTACTTCTCTTCCGAGAGTATCCCGTTCCGAAAGAAAAACCGTTTCGTTTGGCCGGAAGGTAGCGTGACGACTGTCTCCACAATTTCAAACTGTTTGTTCAACAGATAGTCGTAACGATAAACCTGTCCGCCTGCAAGCCTCTGCTTGGAAACTCTACCTCCATGGCCGTACCAGTTTCGCAGGAGTTCTGTACCGTTTCCGTCTTTAATGCTGGTCATGAAATATGGACCGTATCCGGGAGGTCCGACGCGAGAATCGTACTCGAAACGATTCAGGATATGCGCGCCATCGGATACTGTTTCTAAATTACCGGCAGAGTTGTAAAAATATCGTCGGATGTGTCCAACATCATCCCCCGTTTCTATGATTCGACCTGCGCCGTCGTATTTGAAGGTGATCGTGTGCCCGGAGGGAGAGATCAGCTTTTCCAAATTACGCACTCGATCGCGTTTGAACCGAATACTGCTGCCTCTTTCGTCCCGCATCTCGATGGGAGCTCCCTGCGCATAGTTCGTCGCGTGGTAAGCTTCGGGGAATAGAAACTTACTACCGTCGCGAAAATCGAGCGTCCAGCCGTCACCATTCCACGCGATATGAGAATCGTAAAACTCTGACGAGGTTTCGTCGTGGCGGAAAACCGCATCCGCGTAACCGGTACCCTTCGAAATCCGTGAAAAATGGATTTTACGGCCATCCTCAAGGTTAAGGTCCATGTAGGTATATGGCAATCTTGTTCCAGTCGGACAGATATCGTACGGGTGATTCGTCCCCACTCCAAATGCTCTACTGTAGTTGTCCCAAATACGATACGTCCGTGTCAGCGATAAGGGCATAGCATCGGGAACAAAAAGGTCTGTCTGGCGAAGCAAGAACACCCCGGAATGGAGATCGACTTCAAATTCATTTACCTGCGAGTCGTGCCGGACGCTGGGTTTGGCCCGGGAAATAGAACTAGTGAATGCCGGGCGAACCGACCCGGGATTGATAGGGTGGATAACCAAGCAGGGATATGATCCGTCCCACGTGGGAGCGGTGTAGTTTATCGGCAGTAGTTCCGGCTTCATCCGCCTGGCAGCGGAGAATGAGCTAGGTTTTTTAAGCAACAAAGCTGAAGCAAGAACAATAAGCAAGCAAAATGTGAGCCACTTCCAGAGGGAAGGTAGCCGGCAGCAAGCCTGATTCGAAATCGGAACCGAGCACTTAAAGTCCAATTTATCCACCATAAATCAATTAAACTAAAACATTTAACGCGTGGGAGATAGATTTATATATTGTAGGATAGCATGATATAATGGTCGGAGTAAAAGATGCCTTTGAGTATAAAAAACGAGATAGCCGAACGGCTTGCGCGCCAAGTGGCCGAAGAAACAGGCGAGTCCATAACCCAGGCCATCCAAAGCGCCCTTGAAGAACGTTGGGCGCGGCTGAAGGCGAAGCGTCGCAGTCGCCTCGTGAGCAGCCAGTTAGAAGACCTGCTGCGACGGGTTGATGCGCTTCCAACCCTCGATTCCCGACCCGAGGACGAAATCCTGGACTACGATGAGCATGGGGCGCCTCGCTAATGGTCATTGACACCTCGGCGCTTCTCTCGATTTTCCTTGCGGAGCCAGAACGTAAACGGTTTCTTGATCTCATTATCGAAAGCGAAACACGGTTGATCTCCGCCGCTAACGTTCTGGAAACAGGTATCGTGCTAGAGGCCAGGCGTGGTGAAGCCGCGGGACGGGAGTTCGATCTGTTTCTGGTTCGCGCCAACCTGCAGGTCGTACCTGTAGACGGCGAGCAAGTCGAGGTCGCCCGCTCTGCTTGGCGAAAATTCGGAAAGGGCCGACATCCGGCAGCCCTCAACTTCGGAGATTGTTTCGCCTACGCTCTCTCTAAATCCTTCGACGAGCCACTACTGGCCAAGGGAACATACTTCGCACGCACCGATATTCAAGTCTGCAGCATGTAAGCGCACTTCTTCGAGTCTGCGAGCATGCCGAACCCTCACTCCTCTTCTTCCTTCACTTCTCCCCTTGCCGCCTTCGCCTTCTCGATGATTTTCTCCTGCAACTGAGCGGGTACCACGTCATAGTGATTCATCTCCATGTTGAAGCTGCCTCGGCCCTGCGTCATCGAGGTCAGGTCGGCGCCGTAGGTGAGCATCTCGGACATGGGCACTTCGGCTTTCACTACCGTGTTGCCTCCCTTGTTGTCCATGCCCTGAATGCGACCGCGCCGGCTGTTGAGATCGCCCATGATCGTGCCGGCAAACTCGTCAGGTACTGTGATCTCGACCGACATTACTGGTTCCAGCAGGGTGGGCTTGGCTTGCTCCATTGCTTTCTTGAATGCGATGCGGCCCGCCATTTGAAACGAGAGGTCGTTTGAATCGACATCGTGATAGGAGCCGTCATAGAGAATAACTTTGAAATCGACCACCGGAAATCCGGCGAGGTAGCCGCGGGCCGCTGCGTCTTTGATTCCTTTTTCCACGGCCGGAATAAAATTCCTTGGAATTGCGCCGCCGAAGATGTCATTGACGAACTCGAACTCCCCGCCACGCGGCAGCGGCTCCATCTTGATCTTGCAGTCGCCGTACTGGCCATGGCCTCCCGTCTGCTTCTTATGTCGCCCCTGCACGTCAGCCCGTCCGCGGATTGTCTCCCGATATGGCACCTTCGGCGCCTTCAGGTTTACTTCGGTGTGATACCGCTTCTTCATTTTTGCGACGACTACCTCAATGTGTTGCTGACCCGTGCCTGCGATGAGGAATTCTTTGGTCTGCGGGTCGCGAAAGAAGCGCAGCATCGCGTCTTCCTCCATGAGCTTGTGGATGCCAGGACCGAGTTTGTCTTCGTCGGCGCGGCTCTTGGGCTCTATGGCGAAGGTGATTGCAGGCTCCGGCAAATGCACTTTGGGATATTGAATCGGGGCACCTTTGTCCCCCAGCGTGTCGCCGGTCAGCGTCTCTCTCAGCTTCGCAACCGACCCAATATCGCCGGCATGCAACTCTGTCACCGGGACCGCAGTTTTACCTTGCATGATGGAAATATGTGCTAGTTTCTCCTGCGAGCTGCGCGTGAAGTTCTGCACCGTGGCATCATTCTTCACCACGCCCGAAAATACTTTGAAGTACGAAATCCGCCCCGCGAACGGGTCTGAGACCGTCTTGAAGACATATAGCGAGACTGGCTCCGAGTCGGCGACTTTGCGTTTCGGCGGCTCGCCGTTTCCACTAGTGACTTCGCCCTCCACGGCTCCACGTTCAGTCGGCGCGGGAGTGTAATCCACAACGAAATCCATCAGTTCGTCCACTCCTACATTGCCCAGCCCGGAGGTGAAGAGCACAGGGAAAATCCTGTCCTCGCGGATGGCGTCGTGCAGCGCCGGGACCAAGTGTTCTTCGGGAATTGTTCCCTTTTCGAAGAATTCCTCCATCAGCTTGTCGTCACCTTCCGCGACCAGCTCGACCAGCTTCTCGTGGGCCTCCTGCGCAGCATCCTTCAAATCCGCCGGGATTTCGCCTTCCTTGCCTTTGCCATCGCCGCCCAATTGGTAGGTACGGGCTTTCATTCGTACCAGGTCCACTACGCCGGTGAGATTCTTCTCGCGACCGATCGGCAGTTGCAGCGGTGTAACGGTGCGCCCAAAAGCCTGGGTGAGTGATTCCAGAACACGATTGGCGTCTGAGCGTTCGCGATCCATGCGGCTTACCACGATCATCCGAGGCAGCTTGACCTCGTCACAGTAGCCCCACACGCGCTCGGTCACAACTTCCACGCCGGCAACGCCGTCGACGACGACGAGTGCCGATTCCACCACCGGCAGCACCGTCTTGACCTCGTGGACGAACATGTTGAACCCGGGGGTGTCCAGCACATTGATCTTCGTCTTTCCCCACTCGGTGTAAGCAATGCCAGTGGTGATCGACATTTTGCGAGCGATCTCTTCCTCGTCATAATCGGTCACTGCGCTACCGTCATCCACCCGGCCTTGTCGCTGGGTTGCGCCGGCAGTGTACAGCATCGCAGAGACCAGCGAAGTCTTCCCGGCGTGCCCGTGCCCGATCAAAGCCACGTTGCGAATGTTTGCGCCCTCATAAACTTTCACGGATTCGCTCCTTTGGCAGGCTTCGGGAAGAACGTTCGGCCCGGAAGAAGGATTAGGACAGAGTACAGGCCAGCCCAACGTTGCCTGCGAAAACTTCGATGCTAACACAGTGGAAATTCACGGCTCAACTGTGGTGGAAGTGGTAGCATGTGCCGTCCGCCAAGTTGCTAGTATGTTTCTCCAGCTTTTTAAATTCGCTGACTGCGGACTGCTCCTGCTGAGAATCATGGTTGGCATCGTCTTCGTCCACAGCGGCTGGAGCCATCTCAAGAACCCAGAAGAACGAAGCAAAAGCATCGGCATGAGCAAGAGCTTTACCGCCTTCCTCGGAGCAGCCGAACTGGCGGAGGCTTGGGCGTAACCTTCGGCGTGCTTCCCCAACTTGCTGCGATGGGATTGATCCTGATCATGCTGGGCGCAATCCAGAAGAAGATTTTTGTCTGGCACACCGGCTTCTGAGGTGAGAAGACCTATGGCTGGCACTACGACCCATCTTTGTACTCACGACGTCCTTGGCAATTCCAACATCTTCTTCCCGCTTACCATTCAGCATGCCCGCATTCGCGGATGGGAAGCGAGCGTCGCCTCACCCCGTTTGGCCGGACGCGCTCAGTGGCACCTCGCCTATTCACACCAGTACGCTCAAGGATTCGGCGGCATAACCGGGGGCCTTACTGATTTCTCGCCTCCCGAAGATAGCTACTTTTATCTCGACCACGACCAGCGCAACACTCTCACTACCGGCATCAATCTCGACCTGCCCTGGCGGGCTTGGACGGCGTTTAGCGTTTCCTATGGCTCCGGCTTCCTTGATGGCAACGGGCCGGCACACTTGCCACCACACACCACGTATGATTTATCGTTTGGGAAATCCTTGGGAGAGAATTGGGGCTTGAGTTTCACCGCCCTTAACCTTGCCAACAATCGATACTTGCTGGACAACAGCAACACCTTCGGAGGCACCCATTACGCCAATCCTCGAGAATTGTCAGTGCAACTGAAATATAGGTTCCGCTACTGATTGGGTTGGCGGCCCTTAGTGATGAAGCCTCAGCCCAATGACAGCGCCGGTCCGATTCATTTAACATTGGCACGAAAGTGCAATCCACCGCACTGCATCTAAACATTTATGAGAAAGCGCATTTTCTTCGCCTTCGCTATCCTTTTCGTCGCGATATTGACCGCGGCTCAAGACACCGCCAACTCCGTCCTTAAGCCACCTAAAGGCGCCCGAGTGGCGATTGTGGTTTTTGAGGATCTGGAATGCCCCGATTGCGCCCGTGCCGCGCCGCTACTTGACGAGGCGGCGAAAACTTACAGCATCCCAGTGGTGCGTCACGATTTCCCTCTGCCCAAGCACCCGTGGGCCTTCGATGCGGCTGTGCTGGCACGCTACTTCGACACTCATTCCAAGAAAGTGGGCAACGAATTTCGCGACGAAGTCTTTCGCCATCAGCTCGAGATTACGCCGGCGAGCCTGCATGCTTTCGCGGAGAAGTTCGCCGCTGATCGCAAACTTGATCTCCCTTTCGTGGTCGACCCGCAGGGAAAGCTCGCTGCCCAAGTTACTGCTGATCGCGAGCTAGGCACCCGCATTGGACTGGAACATACACCGACGATTTACGTGGTAAGCAACAAGACTCAGGGAAAACCATTTATTGAGGTGGTCGATCGCAGCCAACTGTTTGCCATGATCGATAGCATGAAGCGGGAGTAGGAGGTAACACGCGAGGTTGCAGATCGCGGGCTCGCCAGTTTTCAAGCGTACTTACTGCTTCTTCATCCCCAGTTTGTGCAGGATATCCAGCGCAAACTCGCTCACCACGTTGATCGCGCTGCCGTAACCTACCTGGCTCAGCACGGAATGTCCGCCTTCTTGCCAGGCGCTACGCCGCCCTGGTAGCCACAGGCTCGACATCATTCCCGCAGTGAGCGCGCCGGCGTACAACGGCAATTGAGGACGTAGTTCCCGTTCTGTCCGGTTATAAGTAACGAAATTTCTTATGATGGCGTGACGCGTACGAGGCCAGAAGCCGGTACACTTGCATAAGTCGTATCGCGGTTCGTAACCGAGAGCCGCATTGCCGGCTGCTTGCACACTGCTTTGGATCACAAACTGCCCGTACAGCGAGCCGAAGCGTCGTCCATAGCCTTGCATTCCACCGCCCCACCCGGAGGGGACATCGCGCGCCTGCTCAACGCCCGCATTGAAAAGGCTGGCGACGTAGGAACCGGCGGTTAGGAATGTCTGTCGGAGATAGGCTTCTTTGCGCTCATCGTTAGTTAACGGTTGGAGAGGCCGGTCGCTGGGAACATAAGGTCCAATCAGCCATACGATCGGAAGATCGCGCATTTTGACCAAAGTGGATTGTGGCTTTTCAGTATTGTCGTCATTTTTCTTGTGGTCGACGGTCCGATTGCCCTGCGACGCGGATGGCGGAGCAGCCTGTGCTTGCGCCAACAGATCCCCGTTGGGCTGCATCAAGGGCTCATCCCTGTTTTGTTGGCTAGCGAATAATCCTTCGGGTTCGTACGAGGATTGCGAAGTTCCGATGTCATCGGATGCCGCCCTGCTGTCCTGAACCGGAACGATACGGCTGCTCGGCTGTGCCACGCAGCAACCCATCGCCAATAAAACAATGAGGCCAACGCGCCTTACAAAATGAAATGGCAAAAGAGTTCCCCACTCAGACCTTAGCATATTGTTACGGAAGAAACGCTCCTCAGAGGATATCGAAAAGAAGACTCTATTTGGATTGTCTGCCGCGCTCGGCAGATACCAATACGGGAAAGGGCAGGAAGGGGACGCTAAGTCTACCGCTAGATGTTCCCGGCTCCGTGACGACTCGGGATCTGCGCCACCCGAAGATTTCCGCCACCACCCGCAGGTTCTGGTCCAGTTCGACTCCGGCAGACAGAGGCGAGCGACGCACTCGTTCTGGGTCCTCATATCGCAAATCGCGAAAGCGGACCAGGTAGCCTTGGTTCAGTTGCTCGGTCTCGGTGAGAGGATATTCCGCCCAGTCGAGGTACACGCGTCCCAGATAAGATCGCTTCGCTGCCAGGGTTACGGGTGTCTCTTCTGGTTTGTAATAGATTCGCATGTGTCCTTCCGGGTCAACGTCAGCCGTGGACGAGTCCACCAACATGCTGGCGAAAAAGTTTCTGGTCTCAACCATACCGTGCCACAGAAAAGGATTAATGAACATGGGATACGCGGATACACGAATGGGATCGGCGCCCTCATACAAGCGGGCGCGCAACACGCCGAGTGCCCGGCGATGCTCGAAATCACGCACGCCCCACACCAGCATCGTGCCTAGAAGGGCCAAAGCAGCGGCCAGCCGGCCATGAGGGCCTTTTCGACGTTCTCCGATCTCTTCGCTTATCAGGGAGAAAAATCCGGGCAGCAGGAGAGCAAGTACAAGAAATCCTAAAATCGTGGGTTCCACAATGGAAACAATGTCCCACGAGTACCATTTTTCCGAAAACGGCCAGAAAGGGCGCACCCCATAAGCATTGGTGAAATCAAGCAGGATATGGCTGAACCCAGCTACACAAGCGTACAGAAATAGCACCGCCCAGCGTGGCGGACGATTGGGGTCTTTGATCTTGCGTCCGGTCAAAACCCAGATCGCGTAGATCAGTGCTACGACCAATGCAGCAACCAATGGAACCCCAAGGAGCGAATGCGTGAACCCGCGGTGATGAGCAAAACCGAAGACCGGACCGCGAAAATTACCCAGCACGTCGATGTCTGGAGCTTCGGCCGCGAGTGTCAGCGTGGCCGTAGCCAGCGCCGTCTTGCGATTCAGCCCCGCGCGACCAAGACACGCGCCAGTCAGGAAATGGGTGATGGGTTCCAAATAGTCCGAATCTTATGTGACCGTGTAATCACAGACCGCATGCATTGTAAGTTGATCGCACCGTTCAATCATCGAAGTATTAGACAAACACCCAGACCACGGGATGCAAAATCTCAAGGGATTAGTAACGTCAAGGCATCAGGCACGACGCTGATCTCCGCGGGAAGCGTGCCGAGCAATTCGCCGTCAGCTTCCACGAAAATTCGGGAATTTACCCGTGGGTTGCCATTTCTCGGCAGGGTTGCAGGCAAACACTGGCAACTAATCTTGTCGCTGTACGCCAGATCGATTCCCCGAATGTTCCACTTCTGCCGCAGCAATCCTTTAAGGACGTAAAGCAGGTAGAAAAAGCGATTGGAAGTTCGAAATAGCACCAGCCGCAGATCATTGCGCTGGAGCGATGCTCCCGGTGCCAGTTCCTGCAATATTCCCCCGAAATTCCGGATGCGCACCGCTAACAATTCCGAAACCAGACTGCGACGTGGTTGGTCCACATTGGGTTCCCGAAACTCAGCCAGGAAAGGCTCCATTCTATGACTGAGCCAGAGATGGGTAGCTTTGCCGTAGTAGGCTCCCATCCCTACTCTCTGCTTTAGCGGCGCGTTCAACACATAGAACAGGTGTGCGTCGACGCCGACACCAGTAACAACCAGGAAATAGCGCGACGTCTGATTTCCGCTGAAGTCGAGACAGTTTACTTTTCCCACCGCAATTCGGTGGGCTGGAGCGGTCAGCGCGACGCGAGCTGCCAAGGCGGGGTTTTGGGGAAGCCGCAAGTCGTGTGCCAGCGAATTAGCGGTTCCCAGCGGGATGATGGCCAGTGAAGCTGCAGTGCCCACCATGCCCTGCAACACGTGGTGGATTGTCCCATCACCCCCGCAGGCAAAAACAGTGTCGCAACCGGATTCAATCGCTTCCTGCGCCTGCTCACCCGCTCGTGCGCCCGAATGTGTGGCTGCGGAAATGGCTTCTACCCCCGCCGCTCGCAACACAGTCAGAGCCGCTTCGACATCGGCCAGACGGCGCTTCCGCCGGCGGCCAGCGAGCGGGTTGTAGAGAAGAATTGCTTTGCGCACGGATTAGGGTCCAGACTGCCAGCTTACCAGCGCCGACATTATTGCGTATCTCTCCGAATTTGACTAAGCTATGCGCACTCGGTTTTTAAGCATTTCCTTCCTTGGCTTGTTGGAATCAATTTCGACACTTCGATCTCAGGAGGACTACCTCGTGAAATACCTGTCATCAATTCTGTTCCTTACTTTGCTGGCAGCAACAACGCTAGCGCAGGAGCATGCGTCCCCTGGCCAGCCGAAGGCCGCAACGTTAATGTCGGGATTAGGAGATCTTCATCACCCGGTTTCGACCAGTAACCCGCAAGCACAGCAGTTCTTCGATCAGGGACTACGCCTCATCTACGCTTTCAATCACGACGAAGCGGCACATTCGTTCCAGCGCGCCAGCGAACTCGATCCCAAGCTCGCTATAGCGTACTGGGGAATCGCTGAAGCAGTGGGACCAAACTATAACGATCCAGCGAGTGATGACCGTTTCAAACAGGCGCATGAAGCGATTCAGAAGGCAGTGGACATGTCGGCCAACGCGTCCCCGAGCGAACGCGATTACATTCGGGCACTGGCCAAGCGGTTTCCGCCCGAGCCGAACTCCGATCGGAAGAAGTCCGCCGAGGAATACCGCGACGCGATGCGGGAGGTAGTCAAGAAATATCCTGATGATCTGGATG
>WNFB01005885.1_pt1 | contig 10976 bp, 9 predicted proteins | sample 5400501 | NCBI WGS metagenome assembly WNFB01 (sample SAMN13153341, study PRJNA577476) | soil metagenome | isolation source: 200 cm saprolite under Douglas fir tree site 2 hole 1 | place: USA:California | collected 2015-04-18 | reverse complement strand
GTGGATTAATTTTTCACGGTTCCCCCCAGCTTGGCGACCCCGAGGCCTAGGCGCTGGGAGGTTGATTACTGGAAGTGCGCGCCCTGTGGGGAGTCTATCTCTCGCGGCCTATGCAGGTCGGTTTTGGCGGCGGCTCTGAATCAGCTCTTTCAAGTATTCGCCTGCGTCCATGATGTGCCTCCAAACGGCATGCGCAGCGGCCTCCGGGTTCCGCGTCCGGCATACTTCGAGAAGCTCCCTGTGCGCTTTGCCGGCACTATACAGGTCGCGCGTCACGATCAAATGCAGCCGGGTATACCGGTCACACTGCATGTTCAGAGTTTTTAGGAATGACAACATCACCGAACGATTTGCGGGCGCATACAATGCCGAGTGAAAACTCCAGTTCCAACGGCCCCACGACTTCACTTCCGAGTCGTGTTCCAGAGATTTCTCGTAACGCGCCAGGATTTCTTCCGCCTTTCGCAGATCTTCGTCGGTAATATGCGGAATCGCGTGCTGCAACATGTACTTTTCCAGGACGGCGCGGGTCTCGAACAGCTGCATAATCTCGTCTGGCGACAGCGCTGCAACCACTGCTCCTCGATTTCCGACAATTTTTACCAAGCCCTCCCCGGCCAGGTGGCTTAGCGCTTCGCGGACCGGGATGCGGCTAATATCAAATTCTGCGGCGATGGCCTCTTGGCGAAGTTGTTCGCCCTCTTGCAGTTCGCCGCTAAGAATCTTCTCCCGCAGCCGCTCGACGACGGCAGCTGCGAGGGATTGACGGGGAATTGCAGTCGATTTCGGTCGGCCAGCTGCTTCGATCAGGGCGTTCAAGGCTTGCCACCTCAATTAAGGTCGGAATTAGGTCAAATCTTTCGCAATTTTCTAGGACCGGAACATCAGAGCGTAATATAGCAGAGTTATACGACGTCTAATCGATAACGTAGCTTCCGACAGTATTCAGGTCGCCGCTTTCACTGCTGTCCGAGAGTTCAAACCGGCTCTTGGCCGGGATGGTCAGCGCAAAGGGAAGGCATGTCCAGTGCAATGTTTCGATGGAGCGAATTTGTCGAACGGCGGTGAACGAAGGAGCGATTTGTTGCGGCCAACATTGTAAGAAGGTGCGGGTATGTGCGCCTCGTCCATATCTCGGGGGCCAGGCCCCCCTCCCCCCGGGGTTTAATGTAAGTGTTGATTCTGCAAGGGTTAACGGCATTTTTTCCATAACAATTTTGTAAGTGTTGATTCTAAAGAGTTTATTGCGAATTGTCATGGAGTCGGGTTCGTTCAAGCGCCGATACGGAGAATGGCGTTCCCGGGGTCGAAAGCAAAAAACGCCAGCAGAGAGCTGGCATTGCGGGCTACGAGATGCAAGATTACCAGTGCTTATCGTACGCGATAACTGACACTTTGTCAAACAAAAAGCGTCCGCAAATGGTGACCCTTATGATTATTATGGTCTGCGATTTCGGCCTTTGGGCAGCCACCCCCCGTACGGATAGCCAGTTACCTTTTTCGACGAGCTAGAGCACAGAAACCTCAACTGCCGCGCCGCGGTTCTATAGAATGGATTCATGGGAATTGCGACGTCCCTGGGGGGATACCATGGCTGATGGTCCCTATGCAGTAAAGCGCACTAACCCGCGGTTTTCGTTTTTCGCGGACGCCGAAGTTACCCTTCGGGATGGAACAGGTGTTCGCGCACAGGTTGCCGAATTGAGTTCGCGTGGTTGCTATATTGATACGCTTGAACCGATTCCCAGTCACACGAGATTCCACCTCCGGATCTCTGATGGCATAAGCACCTGCGAACTGGGCGGCAAAGTGATCTATCTGCATTCGGGAGGCGGCTTTGGAATTTTCGGCATGGGAGTAGTGTTTGAAGAAATGGGCGCCGAGCAGCAATCCGCAATTGAGGCTTGGCTGCGCGGGCTCGCTGGGCGTCCGGGCAAAGATTCAGCAAACAATCCGTTCCCTCAACCCCGAAGCTAGATCGTATTGAATCAATCGGCCTTTGCTTTTCGGACGGGCTAATGATAGCCGACCGGCGAGTAAAGGTCATGGATCGGCGTTGTTATCGGCTAAGTCTATGCAAATGTGCAGGTTAAACGCCTATATGTTCCCGCTTCGGTCTACCCCTTCTAGGTAGGCTTGAGAGAAGCTGACGGCCTGTATCCAACAGGCTAATAATCCGTCGGCTGCTTCCCGCAAAACAGTACGAATGACCCATTTTGAAAGGCACGGGGTTCCGGCACAAATGGATAGTACTAAGAGTTCCAGAACTTGCTAAATGACCGCTCCGATGCGGGATGTCGCGGAGGCGACGTATATGTTGAGGGTTGATCAGGAGACGGTGGACAGCCTTCCTCGTCTGGCTGACGTGTACGACGCGTACGGCGTCGAGGTCAATGCGCTGTCGGTGGAGGAGATCTTTGCCCTCTACGAGCGGACCGGCTTTCTGTATCCAGACAAAGCGGCACGTCTTTTCCCGCACCTCTCGCAGGTGAGGGAAAACTGGCGGCGAATGTTGAGCGCCGGCGAGTCTCTACTTTATGTACTAACCGCCGGAGACAAGAAGCGGGGACAGGCATCGCTCGCAGTTTGGCGTAGCACGCGAAATGGCTGGATGTCGCAGCATTTGGTGTCAGAAAACAATCCATATGCCTCGCGTGCGGTAATGCTGGCAGCGGCGGCTGCGCGGATTCGCAAAGGGTGCGATCTTTCGGCACAGAACTGGTTTCGGCCTGAGAACCGGTTTCCAGCACGTGTATTCGGCTCGATGGTACAGACCATCGGCGAACGTCTTTCCTCGGTCCAGAGACATGCGTATTTTGCGTTGCCGAGAACGCTCTCGCTGCCGACACAAAAGCGAATTCGCATTGTGCGATACAACGCTTCTCATCAAGAGGCCTTGTTAGAGATCGCTTCAGCGGCGCGAGGAAGCATTTACATAATCGCGGAAGAATTAGAACACGATGCGGAATTTGGGGCCGTGGATGAACTCTACCGCCGGGTGGGGCTGCGACGTACGCGGCAAATCTGGCTTGCCTACCGAGCCAATAAAGAGGAGCCCATCGGCGCAGCAATCGCGTATCGCGGGCCTCTGGGTGTGAATTTCAGCTATCTGGAAAATCGTTGCGACTTGCTTTTGCACCCGACACTTCCTGAAGCGGAAGTCTCCGAGGCGGCTTCGGCGCTGCTGAGCGCTTGTGCCGAAGCATACGGCAATTTCGAGCTGGAGGAGATTCCCGTAATCGCAGAGGAAATGGCCACGCACGTCCTATTCAAACTGGGTGTTGAGTTTCTCCGACACTATTGCCAAGGGATTTGGCTCAAGGACGGGCATCCTCGCTTCTACCGCCACGTCGATGGATTTTATTCGAAATTGTTAGCGCGCATGGAAAGGCAGGAGCTGCAAACGGCTCTGGTAGGTGAGGAACATTGATGGATCGGGGCACAGCGACGGCCGATTACATCATGGAGGATCCACGCGAGGCGATGCGCCTCGAACTAAAGGTGGATCCATACGCGTGGGTACAAAAATATCTGGCGGGCCGAATACACGGCGGCGCAGAAATTCTGTCGGTCGGCTGTGGTCCAGGGGTGATTTTGCGGCAGGGGTGTGCGTTGAACGCTTCCATTCGGGCTACAGGGTTGGACATCAGCGCTGAGCGAGTGCAGGAAGCCAAAGAGAGAAATCGCGGGAATGAGCAAGCGAACTTCGTCCGCGGCGACGCGCAAGCAATAGACTTCGCCTCGAACAGCTTCGACTTGGTCTATGCGCGGATGTTGATGGAATACCTGAAGGATAAAGAAGGCGCCGTCAAGGAAATGGTCAGAGTTTGCAAGCCTGGCGGCACGGTTTTGCTGCAAGACCTAGATGGTCAACTTTTGTGGCATTACCCGGAAGATCCGGTGGTGCAGGGTACGGTCGAAAAGGTCGTGCGGGCACTATCTTCGACAGGATTCGATCCGTTCGTCGGACGAAAGCTTTTTTCGTTGGCGCACGGGGCCGGGCTGAAAAACATCGATGTGCAAGTGGAGTGCTACCACTTGGTCGCCGGACAAATCCAGCCGGCAATCCTGGAGCAGTGGGAGTTGAAGTTGGAGATCGCTGGACCGCAACTGGCACGGTTGTTGGGAAGCGAAAGGGAAGCGCGAGAACAGAGCCGGAGGTTCCTGGAGTACTTATGCCGGCCGGACACATTGACCTACTCAACGGTATTTACGGTAACCGGAGAGAGGGTTTGAGAACGCAGGAAATTGTGGCGTTGGGAAAAATCTTGAGGTGCTTGAAACCGGATTTATCGGGGCAAGTCTTAAGGGAAAAAGTTGAAACAGAAGTAGGGGGAGAGACGCTGTCGGAAGTCAGGGCCAAATCCACAGTGGGGAATGGTACGCCAGCTTTGCTGACGAGTTCTTCATAGAAGGGACGCTAACTATGCGTTTGATTAACAAACACACTCTCGGTGCGACAAGGTCCGCCGGACGAACAATGCTAGCCGGTTTTGCAGCGGTGCTCTTGGCTGCCAACTCGGGAGCTCAGAGCCAGCAGACAGTGCCGGACGTCACGAAGCTGAGCATGGAAGACCTGATGAACATGCAGGTCACGTCCGTGTCCAAGCGAACGCAGAAGGTGGCGGACGCGGCGGCCGCTGTCTTTGTAATCACACAGGAAGATATTCGGCGCTCGGGGGCGAGGAGCATTCCCGAAGCGTTGAGACTCGCGCCAGGGCTGGAAGTGGCACGCATCGACTCGAACAAATGGGCTATCGCGTCTCGCGGATTTAATGGCCGGTTCGACAACAAGCTACTGGTGCTGATCGACGGCCGAAGCGTGTATACGCCCTTGTTTTCCGGCGTGTATTGGAACGTCCAGGACGTGATGCTCGAGGATATCGACCGCATTGAAGTGATCCGCGGACCGGGCGCGACGCTGTGGGGCGCCAACGCTGTAAATGGCGTTATCAACATTATCAGCAAGAAGGCCAAAGATACGCAGTCCGCGATTGTGACCGCAGGAGCGGGAACTGAAGAGCGCGGCTCCGGCGGTGTCCGCTACGGAAGCAAGATCGGCGACACGTCATATCGGGCGTATGGAAAGTATTTCAACTGGGGGCCATCCCTGTATTCGTCCGGCATGACTGCGCATGACGGTTGGGACGCGCTGCGCGGAGGGTTCCGCGCGGACTGGACACCGGCAGGGTCCAATTCTCTGACTTTGCAAGGAGATATTTATCAGAGCAAGTACGGAGAAACCTTAACAGTCCCCTCGCTAAACGCACCGTATTCGAGCACCTTCCCGAACAACGGAAAGTACAGCGGAGGAAACATTCTGGGCCGATGGAATCACAGCTCAGAGGGCTCTTCGATGTCGCTGCAGATGTACTACGACAACACGACGATAGCGGACAATTCGTTATTCGTGGACCATCAGAATATTTTCGATATGGATTTCCAGGATGGATTCCACCTTGGGAATTCACAGCAATTTGTGTGGGGCCTGGGTTATCGGTCGATCCGTGACCGGAACGACCCGAGTTTCTCGGTTTCCCTGCAGCCAAATCAGCTTACGCTGAATCATTTCAGCGCATTCGTTCAGGACGAGATAAGCCTGGTGGATAACCGGCTGCGGCTGACGTTTGGCTCGAAGTTTGAGCACAACGACTTCACTGGATTTGAGGTGCAGCCGAACGCGAGACTGCTGTGGACGCTGACGCCAAATCAATCGGTGTGGACGGCGGTGTCGCGCGCGGTGCGCACACCGGCGCTAACCGAGGAGGGGCTGCGGCTGAACTCCGCGGTCGTGCCGCCGGCAACGCCGGCAAATCCAACTCCATTTCCGGCAGTCATAACGGTTTTTGGCAGCCACCAATTTCAATCCGAAGACCTGCTTGCGTATGAATTGGGCTATCGAGTTCAGGCGACGAGTTCGTTGTCGGCAGACATCGCCACGTTTTATAACAACTACTCCAACCTTCGAACGGCCGAACCCGGAGCACCTTTTCTGGAAGGAAGTCCGGTGCCCACCGACATCGTAGTTCCCTTTGTAGCAGGGAATAAGATGAGCGGAGGCACGTACGGAGTGGAGCTATTTGCCGATTGGAAAATCGTTCCCAAATGGCGATTGGTGGGCTCTTACAGCTATTTGCAAATGAACATCCGAAAGAATGCCAACAGCCTTGACCCGACGAACGATAGTCCCAACGGGTCGAGTCCGCGCCATCAATGGTATCTGCGATCCTCCATCGATCTGCCTAAACACTTCGAGCAGGATACGACGCTGCGTTTCGTGGATCATCTGGCGAGCTTGAATATACCGAGCTATTACTCACTGGATGCGCACTTAGGCTGGCGGCCAGTTTCACGGGTGGAGTTTTCGATTGGCGGCCAAAACCTGCTGGACAACCAGCATCTGGAATTTATTCCAGATTTCATCAATACCGCTCCGACCAAAGTTAAACGGACGGTCTACGGCAGCATGACGTTCAAGTTCTAACTGGATAGGCAACCGAACTCTCAACGATGAGCACCCAGGGGCAGGAAAAGTAATGTTGAGACGACTGGGAATTTTGATCGCAGTACTTGGTATGACGATGAATTGGACGTCAACGGCGGATGCACAAGCCGGCGATGCCTCCGACTCATCGGAATACCTGATCAAGGCGGGCTTTATTTACAACTTCGCGAAGTTCGTGGAGTGGCCGGCCGCCGCGTTTTCTCAGGCGGATTCACCAATCGTGATCGGAGTTCTAGGGACCGATCCTTTCGGGAATGTCCTCGACCGCATTGTGGAGGACAAGAAAATCGGACCGCGGGGATTTGTCGTCAAGCGATTTAAATGGGGAAAGGACCTGAAGGACCTGAAGGACTGCAAAATCGTGTTCGTAAGCGCATCCGAAAGAGCGCACATCGACGAAATTCTACAGAGCGTGAAGGGTTTGCCGATCCTCACGGTTGGTGAGACGCCTGGTTTTGCCGAACGCGGCGGCGTGATCCGATTTACGCTGGAGGACAACCGAGTGCGCTTTGAAGTCAATGTGGACGCAGCGCACCAGGCGGACTTGAACATTAGCTCGCGGCTGCTGACACTGGCGAAAATCATCGGGCAAACTGCCGCCACCGGAAGGAATCCGGGATGATTCTTCAGAATCTTTCCATCAAACGCAAGCTGACGCTCATAACGATGTTAACCAGCAGCGCCGCGCTGGTTCTTTCTGCCTTGAGCTTTCTTATCTACGACCTTGTTTCGTTTCGACACCTGCTAATTCAGGACCTGATGACGCAGGCGGAAATCATCGGATACAACAGTGCCGGCGCGATGGAATTCAAGGACGTACCCGCCGCGACCGCAACCCTCTCGGCGTTGACGGCCAAGGAAGACGTGGTGACGGCAGGCCTGTACGGCCGCGACAACAAAATGTTTGCGCACTATTCCCGCAAGAACAACGTCATACCCTCGCAACTTCCCGCCCATTCGCAAGATAAGGGCTATCTGTTTGAAGGCGGATATCTGCAGGTCTTCCATGACGTGACACTAAATGGGGAACGCCTGGGGACACTGTTCTTGCAATCGGACATGCGGCAATGGAGCGTAAGGGCCAAGCGATACGCGGTGATCCTCTGCATTTTCGTGCTGATCTCCGGTTTGTTTGCATTGTTGGTCTCCTCGAGACTTCAACGGTTGATTTCCCGGCCCATTCTGCACCTGGAAGACACCATGAGAATGGTTTCCGCGAACCGCAATTACGAGGTGCGCGCGACAAAATCTTACGGTGACGAAATAGGAAAGTTGATCGACGGCTTTAACACCATGTTGTCCGAAATCCAGCAAAGGGATACGGCGCTACGAGGCGCGAACGAGGAACTGAAATCCAGAACGGGCGAGCTGGAGAAAGAGATTTTGTATCGAAAGCAAACGCAGGAAGAATTGTTGAAGGCCAAACACGTAGCGGAGGAAGCCAGCCGCGCGAAGAGCACGTTTCTCGCGAATATGAGCCACGAATTGCGCACACCGCTCAACGCCATTATCGGATACAGCGAAATGTTGGAAGAGGAATCGAGGGAATCGGGCAAGTCGGATAGCGTTCAGGATCTCCGCAAGATCCAATCAGCAGGGAAACATTTGCTATCACTCATCAATGATGTTCTGGACCTGTCGAAAATCGAAGCTGGAAAGATGGGTTTGCACCTAGAGAATTTTGAAGTCGCGCCGCTGATCGACGAAATGACCGCTGCATTGCAACCTGCAGCGGCTAAGAACGGTAATACGATTCACGTGCACGTCGCAAAGAGCCTCGCCGCGATGCACGCCGATGTAACCAAAGTCAGGCAGATCTTGTTCAATCTGTTGAGTAACGCGTGCAAGTTTACCGATCACGGCACGATCTCGGTGGACGTTGATCAAAGCAAAGCTGAGGGCCGGGACTGGATTCGATTCCGTGTCAGCGACACAGGAATTGGAATCACGGCCAAGCAGAAAGAGAACTTGTTTCATGAGTTTTCACAAGCAGATGCGTCGATCGCACGAAAGTACGGCGGAACTGGCTTGGGGCTGGCGATTACCTATCGCTTTGTGCAGTTGATGAAGGGGCGGGTCTCGGTCGAGAGTGAACCCGGAAAGGGCTCGACTTTCACGGTGCACTTGCCGGCGGAGGTTGTTGCGGAAACATCGGAATCCGCGCGGCCAGCGGCGGGCACTGATGCCGTGCTCACATCGGACGAATCCAGTCGTAAGGATACGATTCTAGTTATAGATGATGACGCTTCGGTTCGCGACCTTATGTCGCGTTTTCTTACAAAGTTAGGTTTTCACGTTGTTGCCGCGGCGAATGGCGAAGAAGGTGTGCGCCTTGCCAGGCAAGTTCGTCCATTGGTTATCACACTTGATGTGGTTATGCCGGACTGCGACGGCTGGACAGTGCTAAAGAAGCTGAAGAGCGATTCCGCGATAGCGGAAATTCCGGTCATCATGGTCACCATTGTCGACAATGAAGCGATGGGGCTTGATTTGGGGGCCTCTAATTATCTTATCAAGCCGGTCGATCGCGACCGTCTTGCCATCCTTATAGAAAAGCACCGCGCCGGTCGCCCGGCCTCTATCACCGGGGCCACAACGACCCCCTTTATATCAAACCCTCAACCACGTCGGAGGGGGTCGGAACGGCGAGCCTCCGGAAAGGTCGATCATGCCGAAGATCTTGTTAGTCGAAGATAACGAAATGAATCGGGACATGCTCTCGAGACGCTTGCAGCGTCGGGGCTACTCAGTAATCTCCGCGCATGACGGGGAGCAGGGACATTTGCTGGCGTGTTCGGAAATGCCCGACTTGATTCTAATGGATATAAGTCTTCCACTGATGAATGGATGGGAAGTTACTCGGCTGCTGAAGAGTAACGAAGCAACGCGTCACATCCCGATAATCGCGCTGACCGCGCATGCTCTGGTAACGGATCGTGATAGGGCGTTCGAAGCAGGTTGCGATGACTACGATACGAAACCCGTTGAATTTGGACGCCTAAACGAAAAGATCGACAACTTGCTGACGGTGAAAAAATCATGAGGATATCCCGGCCAAGCCGGTTGCTTATCGTAGATGACAATGAAATGAACCGGGACATGCTTGCCCGGCGATTGCTGCGCAAGGGGTATGTCGTCGAACTGGCGGAGAATGCAAAGGACTTGCTGGAGCGTGTCAAGAAAGACGCTGTGGACCTCGTGTTGTTGGACATTGAAATGCCGGAGGTCAGCGGTCTCGATGCATTGCAAAAGCTGCGTGAACACTACTCTGCGGCTGCATTGCCGATCATCATGGTCACGGCGAAGGCACAGAGCGACGATATCGTCAAAGCCTTGGATTTAGGCGCGAACGATTACTTGACGAAGCCGATTGATTTTCCGGTAGCGGTGGCTCGCATAGGAACTCAGCTATCGCATAAACATGCGCAGGAAGCGTTGAAGGAGAGTGAAGAGCGGTATGCCCTGGCGGCGCTGGGCTCCAACGATGGCCTGTGGGACTGGAACTTGCTGTCCAACGTCGTCCATTTCTCCCCGCGTTGGAAGGCCATGTTGGGCTATCAGGAAGACGAAATCGGCGACACACCCGAGCAATGGTTCGACCGCATTCATGACGCGGATCGCGAACGAGTCAAAGAGGAGATTGCAGCCCATCAAAAAGGCCTGACTCCGCATTTCGAGAGTGAGCACCGCGTGTTGCATAAGGATGGAAGCTTTCATTGGATGCTAAGCCGAGGAGTGGCCGTTCATGACGCTTCCGGAAATGCTTCGCGCATGGCTGGATCTCAGACGGACATTACCGAAGGAAAGGTTTCCGACCCACTCACCGGCTTACCTAATCGGCTGCTCTTTATAGATCGCGTTGGTCGGCTCATCAAGCATATGAAGCGCCGAAAGGACCATTTGTTTGCGGTCTTATTCATGGACCTTGACGGGTTCAAGATGATCAACGACAGCATGGGGCATCTGGTTGGGGATCAACTTCTGCTTGGAGTAGCCAATCGGTTGGAGAAGTGTTTGCGGTCAACGGACACAGTCGCTCGCCTAGGGGAAACGGAAACCTTCACCGTAGCGCGTCTCGGGGGAGACGAGTTTACGGTCCTCCTCGACGATATCAAAGATCCTAACGATGCCAAGCGCGCTGCGGACCGCATGATGAAGGCCTTGGTGGAGCCATTCATTTTGGGCGGGAAAGAAGTGTTCACCTCCGTAAGCATCGGAATTGCTTTAAGTAACTCAGCCTACGAGCAACCGGAAGAGATTTTGAGAGATGCTGACACGGCAATGTATCGGGCCAAATCGTTGGGCAAGGCCCGCTATGAGGTGTTTGACGCCGATATGCGAGCCAGCGTAATGGCTCGATTGCAATTGGAGACTGACCTGCGTCGCGCGCTCGAGCGCGGAGAATTCCGCAATTTCTATCAACCGATCGTTGCGCTAAGTTCCGGAGAAATCGCCGGTTTTGAGGCTTTGT
>WNFB01023625.1_pt1 | contig 10977 bp, 7 predicted proteins | sample 5400501 | NCBI WGS metagenome assembly WNFB01 (sample SAMN13153341, study PRJNA577476) | soil metagenome | isolation source: 200 cm saprolite under Douglas fir tree site 2 hole 1 | place: USA:California | collected 2015-04-18 | reverse complement strand
GATCTTTAGGACTATCTTTCCGTAGTTCTTGCCTTCCTGCATCAGCGTGTATGCTGCCCGCGCTTCTTCGAGTGGGAACACCTTCCCGATTACAGGATGCAGCTTGCCTTCATTGAGCCATTGCGACAGTTGCCGCCACGCCATTTCCATGAGTCGCGGGTTCCGGCTCAAGTAACTCAGCCACAACCCATGAACGCTCGTACCCTTCGCGTGCAACAGTCGGGTGTCGAGCAGCGGAGTCTCTCCGGTGGCCGCGCCGTACACGATCACGCGTCCAAATTCGCGCAGGCACTTCACACTCTTCGCGACATGCTCGCCACCGAGCATTTCAAATACTGCGTCGAGACCTTCACCGTTTGTCAGTTCTTTGATTGCGTCCTGATAATCCTTCTGTTTGTAGTTGATGCCGTGCTGCAGGCCGAGTTCGCGGGCTCGGGCGAGCTTCTCGTCCGACGAAGAAGTGCCGTACGTTTCAACGCCCAGGATCTTCCCGATCTGGACGGCGGCAGTACCGACTCCGCCCGCGACCGCATGAATCAAAATGCGCGTCCCCGCCGGCTTGTCTATCAAGCCAGCTTTCCAGTAGGCAAAGTAGGCGGTGAAGAAGGTCACGGGAAACGCAGCCGCCTCCTCCGCCGTCCATTTCTCGGGAACCGGCCACAATAAGGAACGATATCCAGCCGTTTTCTCTGCGAAGGCCGACCACTGCGTGTATCCCATGACCCGCCGACTGCTGGCGATTTCGATACCCGCAAACTCCCGCCCTGCGACCAGCGGCGGTTTCGGAGTTCCCGGGTATCCGCCGCGCGCCGTTAGCAAGTCGGCAAAATTCAGGCCTCCCGCCTGGACTTGCACGAGAGTTTGTTCCGGTCCGGGATGCGGGTCCGGGACTTGTTGCAATTCCAAAACCTCCGGACCGCCGAAACGAGTGATAACCAGTGCTTTCATGCGGCCAGTCTAGCAGTCGAGCGACCACGAAATTTGTCGCCTCGGCGCCGCCCCCTGGCATCTATAATCGTGTTGAGTTTCCGACCCCCACCCGCCTCGGGAATACCTGGCGCTGGGGGCGAGGGTTTCGCCAGAAAATTGGGCGAAGCCCGAGGGTGCAGGTGGAAACGCCTGCGCCTCCCGTGTTTGGAAAGGAAACGCTCGCCAGGGTCATTCCTGCCCGTGCTTCTTTTCCGGAAGGCTTTCAGCACTTAGCATTTGGCGCTTGGGTATTTAACCGACCCGCCTCAAGCTAAGTGCCAATTGCTGACTGCTAAATGCTTCTTTCTGACAAATTCGGCCGCTCGATTCACGACCTCCGTATTTCGATCACGGACCGCTGCAACTACCGCTGTGTCTATTGCCGGACCGGAACGAATGGCGCGACCTATGCCGAGCTGCCCTTTGAAGATTATCTGCGGATGACGCGCATTCTGGTCGGCCTCGGGATTACCAAGGTCCGGCTGACCGGAGGAGAGCCGCTGCTGCGCAAAGGCGTCGTGGAGTTCGTGCGGGAACTGTCCAATCTGCGCACGCTTGCGGGCGAAAAACTCGACATCGCGATGACCACGAACGGCCACCTGCTCGCCGAGATCGCCCAGCCGCTGAAAGAAGCGGGCCTGAACCGCGTTACCGTCAGCATGGACGCCGTCGATCCCGATCGCTTCGCTCGCATCACCCGCGTGCCCAGCGGATTTGACAGCGTGCTCGCCGGCGTCCGCGTCTCCCGCCGCGCCGGACTCGATCCGGTGAAAATCAATTGCGTCCTGCTGCGCGGATTTAACGAAGACCAGATCATCCCCTTCGGCATGTTCGCGCGCGAAGAGGGCGTGGTCGTGCGCTTTATTGAGTTCATGCCGCTCGAAGAAGATCGTGTCTGGACACCGGAAATCGTGGTCAGGCTCGATGAAATCATCGCCTCCATGTCGGAGTACAAACCGCTGGTAGAAATTCCACATCAGTACAGCGAAACCGCGCGCCGCTACGTCTTCGAAGACGGCGTCGGCGAAATCGGGATCATCGCTCCTGTCTCGCACCCCTTCTGCGGCCATTGCAGCCGTATCCGTATCACGTCGGACGGCAAAATTCGCACCTGCTTGTTTTCAGTCTGGGATCACGATCTGCATGAACTGATGCGCCGGGGTGCGTCGGACGAGAAACTTGCTGACTTTATTGTGGGAGTTGTGCAGAAGAAAGAAGAGCGGCACCACATTGGCGAACCGGGGTTTGTGCCTGCATCACGGACCATGGTCCACATTGGCGGGTAATCTTGGCGCACTCCTACCGGTGGCTCGGTTCTTCCTCTTCCTAATCGGCGTAGTATCAGCCATGTCCCAGGTAGCCGGCACGTCAAGCACACAAGCCGCATTCCTCGGGTTCGATCGCAATGACTATCCTGGCGATGACAGTCTCACCGAACTCCGCAAAACTTTTAATTACACTGGTTACTGGCTGAATATCCCTCCCGGCGCAAATGCAAATACCTGGGTGGGAAAGCGCAGTATGGTTCAAGCCGCGGGATTTGGCTTCCTCGTCCTTTTCAACGGCCGCCTTTATTCGGAATTGAAAACGATCGACAACGCGAAAAGACTCGGTCATGCCGACGCGCAGTTGGCCGCTTCGGCCGCCCAACGCGAAGGCTTTCCCCATGCCGCTATTATCTTTCTCGATCAGGAGCAGGGAAGCCGCATGCTGCCCGAACAGAAGGCCTACCTCTATGCTTGGGTCGATGGCGTGAGCAAGTCAGGATTCCGCGCAGGCGTGTATTGTTCCGGAATTGCCGCCAAAGAAGAAACAGGCAACAGTATTATCACCGCCGAAGACATACGCCAAAGTGCGGGAGGTCGAAACATCACCTACTGGGTTACGAACGATGCATGTCCGCCGGCACCGGGTTGTGTAACTACTCGTCATCCGCCATTGCCGAGCCTCAGCGGAATCACGTTTGCTGAAGTTTGGCAGTTTGCGCAGTCTCCCCGACGCAAGGACGTCGCGGTATCGTGTATGGGTTACAGCTCGAATGGGGACTGCTATCCGCCGGGTTCAGGCGCAAGGAATCAGCTACATGTCGATCTGAACACAGCGACATCGTCCGATCCATCCCATGGCAGGCGCCCCGAGTAGGCAGAGGGGTATTCCGAATCAATATTTTCTGAAAACTGAGAACCGGGAAACTTTCTTCCGTCACCGAAAACAGGTCTTTGTAGGTGGCATCATGGCTGGGACTGGAGTAGCGTTCGCCTTTGTAGTGAAGGATGACCAATGGTGGCGCGTCTTCCCACTCGATGAGATTCCACGAAATCAGCGGATGTTCGGACTCGGAATCGCAGATGAAGTCCGCGCGCTTCTTGCGATAGTCCTTTTTCTTCTCCCACTTTGCCAGAACCTGGCGGCAGTTTCCATCGCGCATCTCGCGAATGAAATTGCCGGCGGTCCGTTCGATCGTGCGATCGCGAAACGGATTCATGGTGATGCTCAGCGGCATGCGAGTCAGGGGATCGCGCTCTTCCGATCGCGCCAGCACCGGGGGTTGGTTGCTGAGCCACCAGAGATAGCCCAGGAACACCAGGACCAGCAGGCCTCCCGCGCCGAGCGCAATGCCGAGATGACTGCGCGAAAACTGCATCTAAAAAGTCTCGGCTAAGGGCAATCTCTTCGCAAGGTTACGAGAGAAACCAGCGTAACCAGTGTCGGCCCGGGGTGCGCGCCTCGCCGGCCACTCAGGGAAGACCCGTTGAGACGGAGGCGGGTGGATGGCGAACGCAACACGTGCCGAAGGCCCCGGTGCGCGGCGAGGCTCGATCGAGTGAGCCTCCAAACCCTTTTTTCATGGCCCTCCCCCAGTTTGTCTTTTCGCACTCGCAGGCGTATAGTTGGCAATGAATACTGTTGTGTCGTAGTTCTTAGGAATTGTCGAAGCACACCAGTGGGCGCAAGCCCACTTTTTAGTTTGGGGCACGATTGGCGCGGCGATTCTGGCGTAAGTTACTGAAAAGATGGCTTTTGATGAGCAGCAGGTGCGGAGCATTGCGGACCGCGTGGCGGGTTCGAGTGGACTGGAAATAGCGGACATCGAATTCCACGGGGCGGGCAAGCATCGCATGTTGCGAGTCTTTATTGACCGTCCGGGAGCGGTTCCGTCTCAGGATCATCCGGACGGTGTGACGCACGAGGACTGCTCAAATTTCAGCCGCGAGTTCGGGACCATCCTCGATGTTGAGGATGTGATGCCGGGTGGGTCGTATCTGCTGGAGGTTTCTTCTCCGGGACTCGATCGCAAGTTGACTAGGGCGGCCGATTTCGAGCGCTTCCGCGGGCATCGCGTAAAGTTGATGACGCGTCAGCCGGTGAATAACAACCGGCACTTTGAAGGCAACCTGGAGAGCTTCGAGAACGACAAGTTGGTGCTCGATATGAGCGCGGCCCGCCGCAAGATGCGTCCGAAAGACGGACAGGCCCCGAAAGTGGAAATTGAACTGGCCAACGTTGAGAAGGCCAATCTGGTACCTGAGATTTAAAAGGTCTCAGGTGTCAGGTCGCAGGTCTCAGGAGCACCAAATTCTGAGAACTGGAGCCTGAGACCTGACACCTGAGACCTGAGACCTGAATTTATGGCAAGCGAGCTTTACAACATTATCGAAGGGGTCAGCCGCGAGAAGGGGATCGACCCGCAGATCGTGGTTAGCGCGGTCGAGGACGCCATCGTCGTCGCGACTCGCAAGTACTACAAGTCGCAGGAAAATCTGCGCGCGGTGCTCGACAAGGAGAGCGGCAAGATCAACGCCTACGCGGTCAAGGCGATCGTCGAGAATCCCGAGCAGATCGAGGATCCCAACTTGCAGGTAACGGTCGACCAGGCTCGCAAGCTCGATCCCAACGCGGAAGCGGGCGGCGAGTTGCTCATTCCCAAGGTCACCGAGGGAATTCTCGGACGCATTGCAGCGCAACTGGCCAAGCAAGTCATCTTCCAAAAAGTACGCGAGGCTGAGCGCGACACCGTTTACAACGAGTACATCGGCCATGTGAACGAAGTGGTGAATGCGACCGTGAAGCGCATCGAGGGTCCGGATGTGATTCTCGATATCGGCAAGGCCGAAGCGCGCATGGGACGCAAGGAGCAATCGCGCCTGGAGTCGTTCGCCGTGGGCGAGCGGGTGCGCGCGGTGATCGTGCGCGTCGAAAAGGCTTCCAAGGGACCGGGCGTTGTGGTTTCGCGCGCCGCGCCGGAGCTGGTACAGCATCTGTTCCAGACCGAAGTTCCCGAAATTTATGACGGCACGGTTGTGATCCGCGCCATCGCTCGCGAGGCCGGTGAGCGCACCAAGATCGCCGTCATGTCCAAAGACAAGGACGTGGACGCGGTCGGCGCTTGCGTTGGAATGAAAGGCATGCGCGTACAGTCGATCATCCGCGAACTGCGCGGCGAAAAGATCGACATCATCGAGTATCACGAGGATGCGGTCACCTTCGCCGAAAAGGCGCTCCAGCCGGCCAAAGTCAGCCGCGTCACTGTCGTCGATTCCGCTGAAAAGCACCTGGAAGTCGTGGTGGACGACACTCAACTCTCGCTCGCCATCGGCAAAAAAGGCCAGAACGTCCGGCTGGCGGCGAAACTGCTGGGCTGGAAGATCGACATCAAGAGCGAGGAAGAAAAACGACAGGAAGTTGAGCAGCAGATGTCGGCGATGCTCCCACAGAGTGTGACGCCGCTCGAGAACGTTCCGGGATTGGGCGAAGGTCTAGTCGAAAAGTTGAAAGCTGCCGGGGTGACTACGGTCGAATCACTGGCCGACATGACGCCTGAGCAACTGGAAGCCATCGAAGGCATTGGCCCCAAGACGGTGGAAAAAATCAGCATCGCGGTCAATAATTATTTCTCGAGCCTGGAAGGCGGCGAGGTGGTAGCGGCCGCGGAATCCGAAGGGATTGAGGCGTCTGCCAGCGAGGAAGCAACGGTGGAAGGCCCCTCGGGACCGGCGGAGCTGTCCACCGAAGCGGAGTCCGTCGAATCCGCCGAGACTTCGGCTGACGATGACACCGCAGAAATCGAGGCCGCCAGCGAGACTTCGGAAGGCGAGTCCGCTGAGACAGCGCAAAGCGGGAATGAGACCGAGCCCGCGATCGAGAAGGCCACGGAAGAAGAGAAGAACTGAAGCGGCGCGTAAACGTCACGCCGATTCGTATGTATCGGCGCACGTGTGCGACATGATTCACTCCCTGAGGTCGATATGAGAGCTTAGCGGAAACCAGAAGGCGAGAGGGTGGATGAGCAAGATTCGAATCAACGATCTGGCGCGGGAGCTGGAAGTCAAGAGCAAGGCGATTCTTGACGCGCTCACCGAGGTCGGAGTAACCGAGAAGAAGACGCACTCCAGCTCCATCGAAGAGCACGAAGCGGTGCTGGTCCGCAAATATTTCCGCACTCATGCGGAAGAAGCCGCTGCATCCTCGAAGACTTCCCGCGCCGCTCGCATCGAAGACGAGATCAAAACCAAGATCGACTTGTCGAACATCTCCCGCCCAGGAGACGTCCTGCGGGCGATCCAACAAAAGACAGAAGCAGCCACCCAGGCCCCGGCTCGTTCGGTAGCCAAACCGGCGGCTGCAGCGTCCCCGACGGCCAAGCCCGAGGCACTTTCAGCGCCGTCTCAGGCTAAACCGCCCATATCGGCCAAGCCGGCCGCAGAGACTCGGGCGCCAAAGTTTGTTACACCGGCTTCAGTGGCGGCAGCGCGGCCACCTGCCCCTGTGGTCACTCCGAAGCCGCCTTCCTCTCCACCGCCAAGTGCGATCTCAACTCCATCGGCAGTTGCAATTCCGCCGCGGTCTGCATCTCCCGTTGCTCCGGGCCCGACTGCTTCCGCCGCGGCAGCGCCACCGACTCAGTCCGCGCAGTTGCAGGCCGCCGCCTCCAAACCGCCCGCTGCTGCGAGCGCGCCTCCGCGGGTCATCATGCCGCAGACCGGACCCCGTCCGGTGTACAAGGCTCCAATATCGTCAGCCGGAGCTGCATCACGTCCGGCTCCAGGACGACCGGAACCCGGCAAGCCGATCTTCCAGCGACCCCGGCCAACTCAGTCCGCGCCGGGAGCCCGTCCGGCTCTACGTCCTGGCGAACGCCGACCCATGCATCCCACGCGGCAGTCGCCCACGGGCACCCGTCCGCTGGGAGTGGGCCCCGGAGGAGGCGCGATGGCGCCCCCCGGACCGACGCGTCCCGGAGCTCGTCCCGGTGGACCGTCGCGGCGTCCCGGCCAGCGCTACATTCCGCGCGGCATAAAAGAAGGCCCGATGAAGGGCTACACTCCGCCACCGCGAGTGACGATTTCGAACGAGCCGCTACCGATCACGCGGAATATCACCATCACCGAAGGGATTTCGGTGAAAGATCTGGCCGAGAAGCTCGGCATTCGCGCCAAGGATTTGATTGCGAGACTGCTGGCTAAGGGCGTCTTCGCGACCATCAACCAGACGCTCGACGCCGAACTGGCCACCGAGATGGCGCGCTTTTTCGGCGCCGACACCGAGGTCATCACCTTCGAAGAACAAGCGTCGAAGGATATGGCCGAGACCGTCCAAGGGAGCGAAGAAGGCGCCGACGCCGTTCCCCGTCCGCCAGTGGTCACGATCATGGGCCACGTCGATCACGGTAAGACCACGCTGCTCGATTCGATTCGATCCACTAACGTCGCCGAAGGTGAAGCCGGGGGCATCACCCAACACATTGGCGCCTACAAGGTTCGCATTCTGGACACTGCATCCCCGGCATACGGCCACGAGATTGTCTTCCTCGATACGCCGGGCCATGAAGCCTTTACACGCATGCGCGCCCGCGGCGCAAAAGCTACCGACATTGTGGTGCTCGTGGTAGCAGCCGACGACGGAGTAATGCCGCAGACGCTCGAAGCCATCGACCACGCGCACGCTGCCGAAGTTCCAATCATCGTCGCCGTCAACAAGATCGATAAGCCGGAAGCGTTGCCCGACCGGGTCAAGAAGCAACTCGGCGATCGTGGCCTGCTGCCCGAAGAGTGGGGAGGGAAGACCGTCTTCGTCGATGTGTCGGCGAAGAAGAAGACCAATCTCAACCTGCTGATGGAAATGATCTGCCTGACCGCGGACCTGCAGGAACTGAAAGCGGTCCCCGGGCGGGCGGCGAGCGGCGTTGTGCTCGAGGCCAAGCTCGATCGCGGACGCGGTCCGGTCGGCACCATCCTCGTGCAGAACGGCACTCTGCGTACCGGCGACAACTTTGTCGTCGGCAACGTGTATGGGAAAGTCCGCGCCATGTTCGACGACCGCGGACAACAACTCCAGGAAGCGCCGCCCTCGACGCCCGTTGAGATCCTCGGGCTTGAAGGGCTGCCCCAGGCAGGCGATCAATTCGTGGTAGTCACAGATCGCGAGAAGGCGCGCGACATCTCCGACTACCGTGAACAGAAGGCGCGCGAAGCCACGCTGGCCAAGAGTTCCCGCGTTTCGCTCGAAGGCCTGTCCGAGCAGTTGAAGACTTTGGGCATGAAGGAATTGAACATCATCCTCAAGGGCGATGTCGGGGGGTCGATCGAGGTTCTCAGCGATCTCCTCGCGAAGCTTTTCGACATCCGCCTGCACTCGATCATTTACGAACTACAGGACGAGATCAAGCGCGCCATGACCGGCCTGCTCGAACCAACGATCAAAGAAACCTACCAAGGACGCGCCGAGGTGCTCGAAACCTTCCGCATCCCGAAGGTTGGCATGATTGCAGGCTGCCGAGTAAGCGACGGCCTCATCAAACGCGACTCCCAGGTCCGCTTGCTGCGCGACAACACGGTCGTTTTCACCGGCAAGGTCGCATCGTTGCGCCGTTTCAAGGACGACGCTTCTCAGGTTACCAACGGCATGGAATGCGGCATCTCAATCGCGAACTACGGCGATATCAAGGTCGGCGACGTGATTGAAGCGTTTGTGACGGAAAAGATCGCGGCCGAAGCGATGGCGTAGGGCAGTGACTAGTGGCTCGTGATTACTGATTAGTGACCACGGCTGCAAGGTTCGGGTGGAGCAGCGCTTCAGCGCTGCATTTCAGCCCGTTAACTTGACCGGCTTTAGCCACTGAGGGCCGCTTTCAGACGGCCCCCAACAACCAAGGCCGCACTCTCTATGGCCCGGTCTGCTGCCGGAAGGCCCCAGAGATGTTAACACCTGCATCCTCCTGCAACAGATATCCCGTGCTGTTCGATACGAGATAAAGAACAATATTGTTAGTGAATCCATTCAACTGTGTTGTCACGCGGCCATTGTTGCCAACCGAATAACTGCCTGAGAACGAATTCGTTTGACTACCGCCAAGTCCTACGTTGGGGTCGAAAAAGCTCGACGCGTAGTTTGTTCTGAGAGATCCAGAGCCGTTAGGAGTTAAGGTGCCGACGCGATCCTTGAAAAGTCCGTCGAAGCCGTCCATGAAGAATGCTGCCTGGTTTGTCAGGCTGGCGTTTGTGAAATTGCCATTTTGGAGGTCAATGGTGCCGTCCTCAACGTTGATTCCATCGAGGGCGACAAAAAATGCGCGCGACGGGCTCACCATCCAAATCTTCTGCTGCAGCGTTCCCTGGGTGGTTACCAGAGAAAAATTGCCGAATCCATCCGCGCCAATCGTATAGTTTCCGTCGGTCACCAGCACCTGACCAGAGGCGGAGCCATCGAATACAGAATCAATGCTTCCATCTGTCATCTTCTGGTTGCCGTTAGCGGTGAAAGCGCCTACCGTGTTGATGACGTCGGCGTTTATCGAATCGCCGGTGCTGCCAAATGCATAAGCGCCGGAAAAAGATACGTTCGAGAATACGGTTGCACTCTGTTTCTCGGCTTGCCCTACTGAGAGAATTCCTGGAGTTACGTCGATAAGCAAGAACTTGGTGGCACTTAGCACGTAGTAAAAGAAGTTGTGGCTGGTCCCGTTGACGACGTAGTTCATCGTGCCTCGACCGTTGACGGGCGTGCCGATGCTATTGCCCGCGCCACCAAAGGCACCGAGAAACTCCAGCCCGCCCTGGTTCATGTAGAAGTTGCCGCTGACACTCGCGCCGGAGATCGCCATCTGCGCCATGGTGGCGCTCACTTGCAGGTCGTGATTGCGAACGATGAACGTCCCCGACGGCGCTGTAGTAAGCAATGTGGCATCCTGCTTTTCGCCGGAACCGGCGCTGGTCGCGCCGCCATCGTCCTCGATGATGTAGAAATGGCCGCTGTCGCTTAGGGTGATTCGGTAGATCGTGAAAAGGCCTCGGCCTCCTGGACCACCGCCGAAATTCAAACGTAGATCGCCGGTTCCGTCCTGATTGATGGTATACGTCCCACTGACCGAATCGTTATAGGGAACGCCACTTTGAACGTAGTCGTCTGTTCCAGCAGTGATGTTCCCGTTTCCGTCTGCCGTAAAGACGCCGCCCTCTACGAAGTAATCCTCAACCGTCGTCGAGTTAGGAAGAAGCCCAAATCCCCGCAACGTAAAGGCGTAGTGCCCATTCAAGCTGGCCTTGCTGAAACCGTTGTTTCCGCCCCCGCCCCCTCCTCCGCCGTTGCCGCCTCCGCCAAAGCCGCACCCGACCGCCAATGAGAGAGTTGCGATCGCGACCACAGCCATGGCCGCGCGCGCGGCACACTTCGACCTGCCAAAAAGGGGGTTCATACGACACTCCTGTGCTCGGTAAGATGCTTCTAAACCCGGATTGTAGAGGAAAGTTTTCTGTAAAACGATTGGAAGACGGGTTCTCTCAGGCTTCGGTCACTTCCGCCGGTCGGGGGCTCCGAGCGGCCGGCGTCATCTTCCTTCGCGCTTCGGAGATCCACATTGCAACGCGATAAATCAACAAAACACCGAGCACGAAGGCGTATTGCAATGGTTTCCGCAAGTCGGCTTTGACTAGCCAGATGTAATGGATGACCGCCGCGATTCCGGTGACATAGATTAATCGATGCAGCCGCTGCCAGTTCTTGCCCAGACGC
>WNFB01014420.1_pt1 | contig 10980 bp, 11 predicted proteins | sample 5400501 | NCBI WGS metagenome assembly WNFB01 (sample SAMN13153341, study PRJNA577476) | soil metagenome | isolation source: 200 cm saprolite under Douglas fir tree site 2 hole 1 | place: USA:California | collected 2015-04-18 | reverse complement strand
CCATCGTTGAATCTCACGGCGGTCGCTTGTGGGCTACCGACAACTCTCCCGGCGGCGCAAGCTTTTGTTTCACCCTACCCGCCAAAGTCGAGGAGCATGAATGACGCCCGCAAACTCCTCCACAGTGTTCGTCATTGATGATGATGACTTGGTGCGTGCGGCCATCCAAGGCATGCTGAAGTCGGTGGGCTTGCGGTCCGAGGCCTTCGGGGCGGCGCAAGAGTTTTTGCGCAGCAAGCGGCCGGACGGACCGAGTTGCCTGGTTCTGGACGTGCGACTTCCTGGAGTCAACGGTCTGGACTTTCAGCGCGAGCTGGCGGACGCCGGAATCCGGATTCCTATCATCTTTATCACCGGTCATGGAGATATTCCGATGTCGGTGAGGGCCATGAAATCCGGTGCGGTGGAGTTCCTGACCAAACCCTTCCGGGACCAGGACTTGCTGGATGCGATCCACCAGGCTTTAGATCGCGATCGGGCGGCGCGCGAAGAGCAGAGTAGGCTGGCCGAATTGAGAAAGCGCTATGAATCGCTGACTGCACGTGAGCGCGAGGTCATGGGCCTGGTGGTTTCGGGCATGCTCAATAAGCAAATCGCATTTGATCTTGGGACCAGCGAAATCACGGTGAAGATCCAACGCGGGCACGTGATGCGGAAGATGCAAGCTGAATCACTGGCGGAATTGGTCAGAATGGCGGGGAAGCTTGAGCTTCCGCCGGGCAGCCGCGGATGAGAGTTCTCTCCACAATTCGGGGCTACGGCCTGGCGATAATTTCCTGCGGAGTCGCCCTGGTGGTGGCTCGGCCCATAGATGCCCCTTCGTCGTGCTTCCTTCTCGCGGTGACGGTGAGCAGCCTCTTCGGAGGACTGGGGCCGGGTCTGTTCTCTGTTGCTCTCTCCGCGTTGGGCTTCGACCAGTTTTTTCTGCGCAGGGAGTTCCCCCAAGCCAGCGAGTCGGCTACCTTCTTGCGATTTGCGGCTTTCCTAGCTGCGGCGCTGCTGATCACCGGGTTGATGGAGATTAAACGGCGGGGTGAGGAGTCCGGTAATCGCGCTGAAGGGGCTTTGCGTCAGGCGCAGGCGGATCTGGCACACATCAGCCGGGTGACTACCCTAGGAGAGCTGACTGCTTCCCTGGCGCACGAAGTGAAACAGCCGATTGCCGCCGCGGTCACCGATGCCAATACCTGCTTGCGCTGGCTCACGCGCGATCAGCCCGATCTGGAAGAGGCGCGCGAGGCTTCGTTGAGAGTCGTGAAGGACGCAACGCGGGCGGCGGAAATCATCGACCGGATCCGTTTGCTCTTCAAGAAGGGTATTTCGCAACGGGAGTTGCTGGATGTAAATGAAATGATCCGAGAGATGATCGTCCTGTTGCGCAAGGAGGCCACGCGATATTCGATCGTTGTCCGAACGGACGTAGCCGCGGATATTCCCCAGATTATGGGAGATCGCGTGCAATTGCAGCAGGTCCTGATGAACCTCATCATGAACAGCATCGATGCGATGAAGGAGGTGGATGGGACGCGGAATCTCGTCATCCAATCGCAGCCATCGGAGAACGAGCAAGTCATGCTCTCCGTCAGCGACACCGGCGTGGGGCTGCCGCCGCAGCAGGCAGACCAGATCTTTGACGCGTTCTTTACCACGAAGGTTCACGGCACCGGCATGGGCCTTCGGATCAGCCGCTCTATCGTTGAATCGCATGGCGGCCGCTTGTGGGCTACCGGCAACTCTCCGCGCGGGGCTAGCTTCCATTTCACTCTCCCCACCAAAGCCGAGGCCCACGAATGACCTCCGCTGGCGTTCCTTTTTGGGCTGCCAGCCTTCCCTTTGTAACTACCACTTTCTCAAGCACTTCCTGATTACGCCAGTATTACTGCACTCATACCAAAGCATGATTGCACCCTTTCTGACACCAGTGCTAACTTGCTGCCATGGCCATTCAGGGAAAGACCAACCTAGTTGCGATTGTCGATGATGATGATTTGATGCGGAGCGCATTGCAGGGACTGCTGAAAGCGGTCGGCTTGCCAGCGCGAGCGTTTGCCTCGGCGGAGGAATTCCTGACCTCCGGCCAACAACGCGAAACTGCATGTCTGATCGCGGATATCCGCATGCCGGGAATGTCCGGCCTGGAATTGCAGGCCAAGCTGAACGCAGAGCATTGCAGGATTCCGACCATCTTTATCACGGCACACGGAGACGAAAAAATGCGGATGCAAGCGTTGCGAGCAGGCGCCGTGGAGTTCATGGCAAAACCGTTCGACGACGAAGTTCTGCTCGAGAGTGTTCGAGCAGCTTTGGAGAGTTGATCCGACACAGAAGCAGGCACGCGAACGCAAGGAGGTCCTCTGTGGGAGCTTTCGAAAGATTTGGGTCCGGTGACCAGGACCGTAATCCGCGCAGATTCGAGCAAGTCATCGGTAGCAGTCCCGCTCTGGAAGCTGTGCTGGAACAAGTCGAACGCGTCGCGCCTACGGATTCCACCGTTCTTATCCAGGGAGAAACCGGCACCGGAAAGGAATTGATTGCGCGCGCAATTCACAACCTCAGCTCGCGGTGTGGACGCTCGTTCATAAAGCTGAATTGCGCCGCCATCCCGCTGGATTTGGTGGAAAGTGAACTTTTTGGCCACGAGAGAGGCGCCTTCACCGGAGCCATCGCGCAAAAGATTGGCCGTTTCGAACTAGCCGACAAAGGCACTCTCTTCCTGGACGAGGTGGGCGATATACCGCCGGCACTGCAGCCCAAACTGCTGCGTGTGCTGCAGGAACAGGAGTTCGAGCGCCTGGGCAGCACTCGAACTCACCAAGTGGACGTTCGGCTGGTGGCGGCAACGAACCGTGATCTGATGCAGATGGTGAACCGGGGCGAATTTCGCAAGAAGATATTCCGGCACTGGTGACACATTTTGTCGAGGTTTGTTGTCGCCGGATGGGTAAGCAAATTGAACATATTCCTGCGGAAACGATGGCTGCGCTCATCTCGTATCCGTGGCCGGGGAATATCCGCGAACTGCAGAACCTGATTGAACGCGCCGTGATCCTTTCCGACGATGGCGTGCTTCCCAATTCATTGCCGACGACAGGGACCCAGGGCACATCCATGTCTCCGGGCGTATCCACGTCTGGGGGGGCAACAACGCTGAGGGACTCCGAACACACTTTAATCTTGCGCACGCTCGAAGGCGTCGGTTGGGTGATTGGCGGCCCGAAGGGAGCAGCCGCCAAACTTGGCTTGAAGCGCACTACGCTGATCCACAAGATGCATAAGTTGGGGATTTCCCGGCCTAGTCTGCAAAGCAACCAGGATGTTATGGGGCGAGCGCCGCAGTCGCCGGAATGGCTGCCGCAATAGTAGCGTCGGTCGGCGTCCCCCGATCTTTCCTACTGAACGTCCTGAAACGCCTCGGGTGATCATCGTGGCCCCCAGCACTATTAAGCAGAAGCAAAATGTGGACAGTAGCATAAGCGTGGTCCGGCGCATGGTGTCTCCTCTTTTTCGTATTCGGTGAAGATGGGTGGTCGAGGTCGAGGGTGACGCTAGAAGCATCCCGAAAATCAGGATCACCGAGAAAACACTTTTGCAGTCTGGCAATAGCTTGTTAATCGGCTAATACACAGCAGGTGAAGAACGAAACGGCCCGAGGTTTCCGCATTCGCAAGAAAGCTAGGCCGCTGGAAGTCGACTGCATTGTGGGGCTTGAGCACGAGCTTTGTCCTCCGCCCGCCGGGGTAAACGATAAGAGGGAGAATCATCGACGCTGCCATCACCCCAGCGATCACATGGAGTGCTCCACGATAGGTGCCACTGATCTGCTGCATGTAAGCAATGAGCAGCGGTCCAAAGGCGCTCGCGAAACCCCAGGCGGTGAGCATGAGTCCATAAATAGGACCGACATTCTTCGATCCAAAGTAATCAGCCGCAAAGGCAGGCATGGTCCCAAATCCTCCGCCATAGCACATAAGCACGAAGAAGGCGACGATCGTCAATAAACTAGGGGAATTGATGTTGGGCAGAGTCCAAAAAAGTATCGCCTGCGCAAGAAACATCACGATGAACGTTGCTCTTCTGGTAATCGAATCGGACGCCCAAGCCCAGAACACCCTTCCAAGAGCGTTCCCGATGCTGGCCACTCCCACCATGCTGGCCGCCACCGCCGCGTTCACACCTGCCAATCCTTGAAATAGCGGGACTTCCTGCGAAATCACGGAAATTCCGGCGGAAGTATTAAGGAATAAAAGCAACCACAGTGCCCACCATTGCCAGGTTCCCAGCGCCTCCCTGAGTGTGTAGTCATGGCCGGAACGCTGGGAGGCTTGCAAGGCCGTTGGTGCCCAACCCTTAGGCGTCCAACCCGATGGTGGATTTTGCATGAAATAGCCGGCGACTACTGTGACGATGAGAAGCCCGATACCGAGGTAAGCAAATGTTGAAAGAACGCCCACGCTCTGAATGAGGTGTGTGGCCACAGGTGCCGTCACGAGTGCTCCCGCTCCGAACCCGCCTACGGCAACACCGGTGATCAGGCCTCGGCGGTCAGGGAACCATTTGACCAAGACGGCGACCGGCACTATGTAACTCAAACCAACTCCGGCGCCGCCGATTACCCCGTAGCTGAGGTATAGCCACCACAGTTTGTGGTCGGAGAAACTCGCAAGGAAGACTCCCAAGCCGTACAGAAAGCCGCCCGTGAGGGCAACAATTCTGGGTCCTCTGCGATTGAGCCAGAGACCACCAAAAAAGGCTGCAACGCCCAGCACAAAAATACTGATCGTAAAGGTCAGTGTGACTTCGGAAATACTCCAGCCGAATTGCTTCGTGAGCGGCAGGCGGAAAACGCTCCACGCGTAAACGGCGCCCAAGGCGACTTGCAGAAGAAAACCAGCGGCGGCAATACTCCATCGATTCGTCATAATTCTACTTTCCATGGGTTGCTTTAAGTTTGGGGAGTCTGACCCTCTGATAAATGGAGGTGACGTCCAAAAACTTGCAAGAAGTCAACGGCTGCGAATAGACCGCGGAGACTATCTTTGCTGACGGCGCGCCGAAGCAGCCCGAAAAGGCTGACCGGTTGATCTCGCTCGGCGGTCGCTTGGGCGATTCCTTCTGGAATTGCCTGGAAGATCCCCTGGAACCATTCCGGCTCGATGCTTCCAAGAATGCGGCGCCAAAAAAGGAGATTCCTGATAGCTCGGATGGCCTCGGGCGTTTTGACATTGTCGACTACCTTCTCCAGGAGCTCGTCACTCGCCGCCAAGGCGCCACGCATGATCTCCAGCACGCCATGCTTGTGCAACTCCTGGAGCACTTCGTACGCGGCCAAGATCGCTTCTGCGTGCTCTTCGGGCGCTTGCTCCAATCGAGAGCGCAACTCTGCACGTGGGTTGCGTGGCGGAATTTCCAGAGGAATCGGTTGAGCCATTGAGTTCTCCTCGCGTTATTTGTTCGTCTGTATCTGCACCAGACCATTTCCTGGAGGGGCATAGTCCGGTCGCTTCCACTTACGTTCGACTTCCACTCCGTTTTGCGGCGTCGGATGACCGAAACGAGAATTCTTCCGGGGCAATGGATTCTCACCGACTTCGGCCAACACATTCATGTGAACGCTGGTTTCCTTGTAGGCAGGAGTGTTGGTCACTGGATCAGTGTGGCTGCTGGTCAACCGGTTCACAGGACTCTCAACCGAGTTCATCGGCATGTATAGTTCCCGCCCATGCACGCGATCGGTAACTACCGCGCGCACTCGGACCTGTCCGTACCGCGAGACTAGCTGCACCCAAGTGCCACTTTGAATTCCGCGTTCTTCGGCGAGTTCGGGGGAAACTTCCACGAAGGTGTCAGGAGTCTTCTCCCGAATTCCTTCGGTGCGGTAGGTCAGGTTGCCCTCGTGGAAGTGTTCGAGAAGCCGCCCGTTGTTCAGGTGCAAGTCGAATTGAGCGTCCGGTTGATCGGTGGGGCCAATCCAGGAGACGGGAAATAGCCTCGCTTTTCCGTCAGGAAAGGCAAAGCGTTTGGTATAGAGCAGGGGCTCGTCGGTTCCATCGGCCGCGACCGGCCATTGGAGGGACTTGTAGCCGGCTAGTCTCTCGTAATTGACGCCCGCGAACATCGGCGTGAGGGAAGCAATCTCATCCATGACCTCGGAAGGATGTTGATACTGCCAACTCGCTCCCAGTTGGTTGGCAACATCCTGGACGATCTTCCAATCGGGCCGACAACCTTCGAGCGGCGGTAACACCTCATAGAGTCGCTGAATCCGTCTTTCAGTGCTGGTGAAAGTGCCTTCCTTTTCCAGGCTCGGTGCTCCCGGCAGCACAACATCGGCGTAGCGGCATGTGTTGCTGAAGAAGATGTCCTGCACAACAAAGAAGTCAAGCTTGGCGAATGCATCTCCGACATAGTTGGCATTGGAGTCGACGATGCTCATCTCCTCGCCGATTAGATACATGGCTTTGAGCTTGCCGCCATGAATGGCTTCCACCATCTGGTGGTTGTCGAGTCCCTTGGTGGAAGGCAGCTTGACCTTCCAACCAGTCTCAAATCGCGAGCGCACGTCGGGATCAGTCACCGATTGGTAGCCGGGAAGCATATTTGGCATGGAGCCGTGATCACTGGCTCCTTGTACATTGTTGTGCCCGCGCAGCGGATAAGCACCCGTTCCCGGCCGCATGTAATTGCCGCTGACGAGTAGCAGGTTCGAAATGGCTGTAGAGGTATCGGAACCCTGGGTGTGCTGAGTTACTCCCATCGCCCAGAGTATGCACATGGCCTTCGCGTCGGCGATGATGTGTGCCACCGTATTCAGAGTCTCCTCGGGCACGCCACAAATGCGGGAGGCGGCTTGCATGGTGAAAGGCTCCAGACTCTTTCGATATTCGTCTAAACCGTTTACCCACTGATCGAGGAACTTGGTGTGCGCAAGGCCGTTATCAAGCAGATAGCGGCTGATCGCATTCAGCCAGAAAAGGTCCGTACCTGGCTTGGGATGCAGGAAGAGGTCTGCTCGCCTTGCCATTTCATGTTCACGCAGGTCCGAGGCAATGAGCTTCTGCCCGTCCAGTTTGTGAGCGCTCTTCACCCGCGTGGCAATGACCGGATGACTCTCCGCCGTGTTGCTGCCAATGATGAGAACCAGGTCAGCCTTCTCCATGTCGGAGATGGAACCCGAATCGCCGCCGTAGCCGACCGTGCGGAACAAACCCTGGGTCGCCGGCGACTGGCAGTAGCGGGAACAATTGTCGACGTTGTTCGTACCCACCACGGCTCGCGCCAACTTTTGCATCAGGTAGCTTTCTTCGTTCGTACACTTGGACGAAGAGATGAACGCAATCGAATCTGGACCGTTCTTCGTCTTGAGCACCGACAATTTGCTGGCAACCAGGCTGAGTGCCTCGTCCCAGCTGGCCTGGCGAAACTTGTCGCCTTCGCGAATCAGCGGGGTTGTGAGGCGATCCTCGCTGTTGATGTGACCCCAGCCGAACTTTCCCTTTACGCAAGTCGATATCCCGTTGGCTGGGCCATGTTCCGGCGCCACTTTGAGAATGTGACGATCCTTGGTCCACACATCGAAGGTGCAACCGACGCCGCAGTACGTGCAAACTGTCTTCGTTTTGCGGATGCGGTGCTCTCGCATTGCGGATTCGGCCTCGGAGACCTGAAGAATGCTTCCATAGCCGGTTTCCGGTTCAACACCCTTGACGACGTCGATCATGCCGCTTAAAGCAGACTTCTTCAGAGAAGTTAAGAAGCCGGCATGACCCAACATGCTTTTTTCCATCAGGGCATTGCAGGGACAGACGGTGACGCAGTGGCCGCACGAAACGCAGCTCGACTCCCCAATGGTTGAGCCGCCATCCCAGAGCACGCGGGGATTGGGATCTTCCCAGTTGATGGAAAGCGTTTCGTTAACCTCGACATTTTGACAAGCCTCTACGCAGCGGCCGCAGAGAATGCATTGATCAGGATCATAGCGATAGAACGGATTCGTGTTATCGACCTCGTAGGGCTTCGATCGAAAGGGGATTCGCTGATGCTCGATGGCCAGCATCTTCGTCGTGTTGTGGACAGTGCAATTGCCGTTGTTGTTGTCGCAGACTGTGCAGTAGAGCAGGTGGTTACTGAGAATCCGATCAAATGCCTCCACCTGGGCGGCCGACGCCTTCGCTGACTTGGTGGATACCTTCATTCCATCGGCGACTTCGGTTGCACAGGCCCGAACCAGGCGGCCATTCACTTCAACCATGCACGTGTCACACGTCTGAACCGGGCCGAGTTGGGGGTGGTAACAGACGTGGGGGACCGAAGCACCAGTACGGTTGATCAGATCGATGAGAAGTTCGTCGGGCCGGGCTTCTTGAACAATGCCGTCAATCGCAGCCTTAGCCACAGTCTTGTCCTCCGCTCAATTCATAGCAAGTCTAGTTCCAGCCGCAAGCAAAACGCTAAGAACAAAGTTGTGTCGGAGCGTCGACAGTTTGGCGTCTATGTTCTGCCGGGGCCTGGCATTCACTCGCGTTGATGTTGACAGGAGTGAATGCCGGGCGTCAGGCATTGTGTTAGTTGCCCGCTTCGCTCGTGCCGGAGCTGACCATCATTCCATGGTCGCCTACGAAGGTTTGCTTCGCATCCTGAGTTAGTTCCGTTTCCTCCGGCTTGGAGTACACGAATTCGTGTCCAGTACCCATGCCAGGATAGAACCAGGTCACGATAGCATCAGGTTTGCCATCTGGGCGCTGGGCTAGAGTGATGGAAGTGCCGTCGGTCTCCCGCGCACGCTCGGTGGGGATCGTTTGAACGGTCGCATAGAGCTCGGTGCCGTCCGCATTGAAAATTTGCACAATATTGCGGCTGGCGTCAGTCCTTGCCAGCACGAACTCATAGTTACCCGCCGGCAAGACCCTCCCTGGCACCTGCACCGCTTCGCTGAACGAAATCTTCGTGGACTGATTGATTTCGTCCGCGTGAGCGGCCAATTCGAAAATGAGAGTAAATGCGATGATAAAACCAGCGATCATACTAAGCTTTGACAATTTCATTTGTTTTTCTCCTTTAGACGGCTGAATACCAGCTGTCATATCTAGTTAGATTCCGGCGCCAGGAAGCGGACGGTTAAGAGATGGTTAAGAATGGTAAATCTGTGTGAGCGAGCCCATGCTGCTGAATATTGAAAACTGATTCGACACCAAGAAAGAATTGTCCAGAACAGGCGCCCGCCTATTCAGGATCCTTTATGAGCGGTGGAGTGTAGACATAACCGGCACCGCGAATGGTTTTGATCCGCTCGTAGGGCATTATTGGAAACTTTTTCCGCAAGTTGTGGACGTGTACGTCGACACTGCGGTCAAACGGGGCCAGCGGCCTACCCAGCGCCCTCTCGGCGAGAGTTTGTCTGCTGACAATACTGCCCGCGTTACGCAGCAGACATTCCAGCACGTTGAATTCGACAGCTGTTAGTTCGACTGATCTTTCGGAACAGACGACCGCTCTTCGGCTGGCCGAGAGCGCTACGTCGCCGACTTTGATTTCGTTGCCATCCGTGGGTATATCGCGGGTGCGTCGCAGAATCGCATGTATGCGGGCTACCAGTTCACGAGGTTCAAACGGTTTCGCAAGATAGTCGTCTGCTCCAATTTGCAGACCGATAATGCGATCTACCGCGTCTCCCATCGCACTGAGAAGGACGACCGGAATTTTGGATGACGCACGCACTGTTTTCAGAAGGTCTAATCCCGATCCACCGGGGAGCATGACATCAAGTACGACCAGTTCGTGATCGCTGCTTAAAGCACGGGTTAGGCCGGAATCATAGTCGTAAGCGGCATCTACAGCAAAACCTTCCCGTTCGAGGAACTCCCGGAGAAGGTTGACCAGGACGTCATCGTCATCAATAAGGAGGATGTGATTCATTGCTCTAATTTGTCTTTAGACGCGAACGCTGTCTCTGAAGAGTTGTGAATTCGCAGGTCTCAAGCTGTGCCCGTTTTTCCAAACTCCATCAAGCGACTCGCACCTTTCACCAACATCGCCGAGGCAAGTGCGCTCATGTCCGGATCCATAGAATCGGCAGCCCTCATTAGCTCCCTGCCGGCGTCTTGTTCTCCGAACCTGCACCACATCACTCCGCACAGAAAGATATAGTCGGTGTTCATGCTGTTTTCTCCTATGCTGCGCCGAGGAACATCAATCGTCCGCCAGCACTATGTTGTAACTGCCTCTTCCACTTTCCGAGTGCAATCCAAGTGCCAAGCGCAGCCGTCTAAAACAGGCGCGCGACTACGAACTGTCTGACGGCGGTGTCGAAATATCGACACCCGGTTGGCTTTCGCGATTGAGCGCCGACGCAGATGTTCCTCTAGGCGGTCTGTTTCCCGCGAGACGTATGGCATACGAGTTGCTCAATTACCGGGCGGAGGTAACACAAATGATGAAAGAACATTTTGGAATGAGCGTTTGCAGAACAGCAGCAGTACTCTCTGCTCTACTCTGCGGGCAGGGGCAGGGTATTCTCTTTGCGCAACAGTCGGCCCAGGCCGTGACAGCGGAACCGGACACAGCGTCTGCGCCAAGCGAGACGCAAACGCTGAGCGCGGCACAGCGGCGCGACCAAGATCTACGGCGCGAAATCCAACAGCAGTTCGCGGCTGACGCGGCCTTTCAGAGCATCGAGGTCAATGTCAGTAACGGAGTGGTTGTCCTCAAAGGGCCGGTCGCATCGAAAAGAGACAGGTGGCGTGCCGTCAACTCGGTCAAGGCCCTTCCCCATGTCACCCGGATCGAGGACCGTTTGACGATCAATGCTCCGGCTGTTGAAGGTGCGACCGCCACCACCTACACAAGCTCGAATGCCACCGCGGACTCGACGACGTCTAAGGCCGCCGAAGTGGCCAACGAAATTGCAGTGGCCTTGGAGAGCGAGCCAACCCTCGCACGAAGTCGAGTAAACGTGACGGTTGCGGGCGACCGCATCGAGCTGAG
>WNFB01005884.1_pt1 | contig 10980 bp, 8 predicted proteins | sample 5400501 | NCBI WGS metagenome assembly WNFB01 (sample SAMN13153341, study PRJNA577476) | soil metagenome | isolation source: 200 cm saprolite under Douglas fir tree site 2 hole 1 | place: USA:California | collected 2015-04-18 | reverse complement strand
CGATCCTCGACATGCGGCTGCAGCGGCTGACGCAGCTCGAGCGCCACAAGGTCGTGGAGGAGCACGAGCAAACGCTCGCCCTCATCGAGGAGCTGAAGGGCATCCTCGCTTCCGAGGGTAAGCTGATGGCGATCATCCGGGCAGAGCTCCTGGCGATCAAGGAGGAGTACGGCGACGCGCGGCGCACCGAGATCCTGATCGAGACCACCGAGCTCACGATCGAGGATCTGCTGGCCGACGAGGAAATGGTCGTCACCATCTCGCGCGCGGGCTACATCAAGCGCACCCACGTCGAGGCGTACCGGAGCCAGCGGCGGGGCGGCAAGGGCGTGACCGGCATGGAGACGAAGGAGGAGGACATCGTCGAGGACCTCTTCGTCGCCACCACGCACTCCTACCTCCTCTTCTTCACGACGCTCGGCAAGGTCCACTGGCTCAAGGTGCACGAGATCCCCGAGGGCGGGCGCCAGGCGAAGGGCAAGGCGATGGTCAACCTCCTGTCGCTCGGCGAGGGCGAGGGCGTCGCCACGTGCGTGCCGGTGCGCGACTTCGCCGCGGGCGGCGGCTACGTCCTCTTCGCGACCAAGCAGGGGAAGGTCAAGAAGACCGAGCTCGACGCGTACTCGCACCCGCGCGCCGGCGGCATCCAGGCGATCGGGCTGGACGACGGGGACACGGTGATCACGGCTCGGCGCACCGACGGGCAACGCGAGGTGATGATCGCGACCAAGCTCGGCATGATCATCCGCTTCTCGGAGGAGGAAGTGCGCCCGATGGGCCGCGCCGCCGCCGGCGTGAAGGGCATCGAGGTCGAGGAGGGCGATGAGGTCATCGCGGCCGACGTCGTGCAGGAGGGCGCCCTGATCCTCACGGTGACCGAGCGCGGCTACGGCAAGCGCACGCCGCTCGACGAGTACCGCCTGCAGGGGCGCGGCGGGAAGGGGATCATCGACATCAAGACGGGCGGCCGCAACGGCACCGTGGTCGGTATGGTCCAGGTGCGCGAGGGCGACGACGTCCTGGTCGTCACCACCAAGGGCAAGCTGATCCGCTTCCACGCCGCCGACGTCAGCGCCCAGGGCCGCAACACGATGGGCGTGCGCATCATCGACCTGGAGCCCGACGACCGGGTCGGCTCGATCGCCCGCGTCGAGGCCGAGCAGGCGCCCGTCGAAGCGCCGTAGCGACGTGCTGGATCTGCGCCTGATCCGCGCGGAGCCCGAGGCGGTCGCCCGGGCGCTCGCCGACAAGGGCGGCGCTGCCCTGATCCCGGAGATCCTGGCCCGCGACGACGAGCGCCGCCGGCTCATCCGGGAGGCCGAGGACCTCAAGGCGCTCCGCAACCGCGCCTCGGAGGCCATCGGCCAGGCCAAGCGCCGCGGCGAGGACGCCACCGCCGAGCAGGCGCGCATGCGCGAGGTCGGCGACCGCGTCAAGGCGCTCGACGCCGAGCTGAAGGTCGTCGACGAGGCGATCGAGGCGTTGCTCCTCCAGGTCCCCAACGTTCCCCACTCCTCGGTCCCGCCCGGCAAGAGCGACGCGGACAACGTCGAGGTCCGGCGCTGGGGAACGCCGCGGGAGTTCGCGTTCACGCCCCGGCCCCACGAGGAGGTCGGCGAGGCGCTCGGGCTGCTCGACATGGAGCGCGCCGCGCGGATCGCGAAGTCGCGCTTCGCGGTGCTGTGGGGCGAGCTGGCGCGCCTCGAGCGCGCGCTCGCGCGGTTCATGCTCGACCTGCACACGCGCGAGCACGGCTACACGGAGGCCTGGGTACCGCACCTCGTCAGCGCCGAGACGATGCTGCGGACCGGACAGCTGCCGAAGTTCGAGGAGCAGCTGTTCAAGACCATCGAGGCCGACGAGGGCCGCGCGCTCTACCTCATCCCGACGTCCGAGGTGTCGCTGACGGCGCTCCACGGCGGGGAGGTCCTGCCCGAGCGCACGCTCCCGCGCCGCTACACCGCCTTCACGCCGTGCTATCGCCGGGAGGCCGGCACCTACGGCAAGGACATGAAGGGCATCTTCCGCAACCACCAGTTCGACAAGGTGGAGCTGGTGAAGATCACGACCCCGGCGCGCTCCTACGACGAGCTGGACGCGATGGTGGGCGAGGCCGAAGCGGTGCTCCGGCGCCTCGAGCTCCCGCACCGGGTGGTGGAGCGCTGCGTCGCCGACCTCGGGTTCAGCGCCGCCAAGGGCTACGACCTCGAGGTGTGGCTGCCGGGACAGGGCAGGTATCGTGAGATCTCCTCGTGCTCGAATTACGCCGACTTCGGCGGCCGGCGGGCGGACATCCGCTACAAGCCCGAGGACGGCGGCAAGCCGGAGTTCTGCCACACGCTGAACGGCTCCGGGCTCGCCGTCGGTCGGACGCTGATCGCCGTGCTCGAGAACGGCCAGGAGGCCGACGGGACGGTCACGATCCCCCAGGCGCTTCGGCCCTACATGGACGGGCTCGCCCGTCTCTCGCGTGTCGCGACGTCGTAGCGCCCTCGCCGCGCTCGTCGTGGTCGTCGGGCTCGCGGGCCCGGCGCTCGCCCAGACCGAGACCCGGCGCGCCCCGGCCAACGATCCGTCCACGATCCTGGGCAACGCGCTCTTCACGCTTGCGCGCGCGTCATCAGGCGTAAAGTAAAGCCCGGCCTCCGCACGGAGGGCTAGCCTCAATTGGTAAGGCAGCGGACTTGAAATCCGCGGGGGCGCAAGCCCCATGGGGGTTCGAATCCCTCGCCCTCCGCCACTAAATCACGACCGTAGCGAGACCGCTCGCATCGAGGAGCACGAGGCTTTCATGCGCACGGATCGGCGTACGGGCGCAGCCCGTCGAGCAGTGATGCGTCGCGCGTGAAAGCGTAGACCACCTGCCGCGTCGGATTGTGAGGCGACAGGAGGAACAGATGATCGAACGGGGGACGGAATCTCCAGATGCTGTACGTGCGGTCGCGCAGGCGATCCGCACAGGTTTCGAACACGGCCCCCGTTTCTCCTGCGCTTGGCTCAGGCTCGATGAACACCAAGTTGCGAACGGTCTCCGCGAGCTCGTCGAGCTTGGCAGGAAATCGCTCGTGCATCATCGCGCGCCGCTCACGGGGATCCATCGTGAGATAGCCGGGGATCGACGCCCCGCTCTCCCGCCATGGAAGCAGTGTCTCGAACGTGGCCTCCGAGAACATCACGCTGACCGGTCTCGAGGCGGGCTCGAACCACACGGGGTCCACATCGGCCCGCGTGAGCCGGAAGAAGTCGATGCGGAGCAGGCGCTTCCGCGTCGCGACGTCGAGGCTTCCTTCCGGAAGATTCACCCACGCGGTGTCCTCGTCAGGCAGGTCGGTTCCGGCACACTGGATGCCGACCGCCGCAAGATAAAAGATGTACCGTCCGTTCGCGTAGCCGACCTGGAATGCACGGCCGACACCTGCTGCCGCGAACCATCGTGCGAGCACGAACGACGTCTGGTGCCCGCGCTCGCGGATGGGCTTGTTCGGTTTCTCGACGTCGAATGCGCGCGCGGCCGCACGCAGCCGCCGGTACTCGGAGCTCCGGAACAGGGAATGCCGGACGGCGAGGTCGGGCCATGGCTCGATCCCGAGAAAGGCGCGGAGACGGGCCTTCGCCCGGGCGGACAAGCGTGCCTTGAGAGCGGGGGAGCGCAGCGCCGCAGGAGGGCGGCGATGTCGGCGATCACAGCGGCCACAATATACCGAATGCCGCGGTCGTGACGGCGTTGGGGTGGTGGGGGCCACCCCCCGGCATCGGGCAGGGAGGCTGAGCGGATTTCTCGTGGCGGTAGTTTAGGAAACGAAAACGCCACAGCGCGAACCACCTAACGGTTAGTGGGTGTCCGTCGTGCGTCCATTGTGCCCCGTTCGAGGCCTATCGTCGCTCCGCCGCCGGCTCGACCCCCCGCTGACTCGTCGGATCCTGCTCGATCCGCGTCAGTCAGGGCGCATGATAGGGCCATGCTTCCAACGAAGGAAAGACACGCAGAGTCGCTCGTGGTCCTGACGCTCTTCTTCCTGTCGGGTTGTTCCGGGCTGATCTACGAGGTCGTCTGGCTGCGGATGCTCGTCAGGGCGTTCGGGAGCACGACATTCGCCACGAGCACGATCCTGGCGGTGTTCATGTCCGGGCTCGCGGTGGGCGCCTGGCTCGGCGGCCTCCGATCCAGGAGCGCTCCCGCTCCGCTGCGCTCCTACGGAATCGTCGAGCTCGGCCTCGCCGTGGCGGCGGCCCTGGCGACGTGGGGCGGCCGAGAGCTGCCGAACGTCGTGGCGGCCTTCTGGTCCGAGCAAGGCGCGGCGTCGGCGCTGGTGATCGTCCTTCGTGCGAGCCTCAGCTTTCTCATCCTCTTCGTCCCGACGCTTCTCATGGGAGCGAGTTTCCCGCTGCTCGCGGAGCATTTCTCGCGGGCGCGAAACGGCACCGGGACGCCCGGGTGGGACCGAGCCGCGCTGCTCTACGGCGTGAACACGGTGGGCGCGGTGGCCGGCGTGATCTATTCCGGGTTCCTCGCCATCGGGACGCTCGGGGAAATCAAGACCGTTGCGATCGCGGTGGCGATCAACGCGGCCGTGGGGGCCGGAGCGTTGGCGCTGGCGCGCAGAGCGCTGGCCCCCGCTCGAGCGCCTCGGGCCGACCGGGCGACGTCGGCGGGTCACGACGAGGCCGCCGCGACGCCGTTGGCTCGAGGGATCGTCTGGCTCGTCGCGCTGTCCGGCTTTTGTGCGCTGGCGCTCGAGGTGCTGTGGACTCGAATGCTCGTCCTCCTGGTCGGCACCTCGGTGTACGCGTTCGCGGCGATGCTGGCCTGCTACCTGGTCGGGATCGGAATCGGCAGTCTCGTCTCGGCGCGGTGGATGGGGTTCGACCGGCGTCGCGCGTCGACGTTCTGCGCGCTCCAGGTGGCCGCCGGCCTCCTGGCGGCCGCGACCCTCGAGCTGTACCTCACGCAGGGCATGGCCCGGCTCGACGGGGCGTACCTGTATTCGCCGATCCAGTCGGCGAAGGATTTCCTGGCGCTCTTCGGGTTGAGCGCGGGCATCATCATCCCGGTCACCCTCGTGTACGGGATGATGTTCCCGCTGGCGATCCAGATCGCCGATACCCGCGCCGCCGGCACCAGCGTCGGGAGGATCTACGCGTTCAACACCGTGGGCTCCGTGCTCGGCTCGCTCGCCTGCGGCTTCGTGCTCATCCCGGCCCTGGGCACCCGCACCACGCTCTATCTCGTGGCTTTCGTCCATATCGCGCTGGGATTGATCGGCGCCTCGCTGAACCGCAGCGCCGTGCTGAAAAAGGTCGCGCTCGCGGGCATGGTGCCGGTCGTGCTGCTCGCCGTCCTGCGACCCGACCCGTTCTTCGAGATCATCCAGGCGCGCCTGGCGAAGCGCGCCCCGGGCAAGGTGCTCTTCCACGACGAGGGACTGTCGGCGACGGTCACCGGATACGCGAGCCGGTACGAGACGCTGCTGCTGATCAACGGCGTCATCGTGTCCGGGATTGGCGCGCTCGGGACGCTCATGGCCGACATCCCGCTGCTCCTCCTCGCGCATCCCGAGCGGGCGCTGGTGATCTGTCTCGGGACCGGCAGCACCTTTCGCGCAGCCGTCGAGCACAACGTCGCGGTGGACCTTGTGGAGCTCGAGCCGAGCGTGGTCCAGAGCTTCGCGAAGCTCTGGCCCGATGGCGCGCGGTACACCGAGCGCGCGGGCGTCCGGGTGATCGTCAACGACGGGAGGAATTTCCTCCTGACGTCCGGCTCGAAATACGACGTGATCGTGGTCGACGGCAGCCCGCCCATTTACAGCGCGGGCACGGTGAATCTGTTCGCGCGGGAGTTCGTCGAGCTGGCCAGGAAGCACTTGACGCCCACGGGAATCCTCGCGCTCTGGGTGCCGCTGCCCTCGTTCGACGGCGACTTCTGGATGATCGCCAGGAACGTCACCGACACCTTCCCGCATACCCTGGCGTGGGCCGAGCCCCACTCGCCGATCATGGGCTTCCTTCTGCTCGGCTCGAACGCGCCTCTCGGCATCGACCCGGCGGTCATCACGCAACGAATGGTCGAACGGAAACGCCTGCGCCTGAACCCGTGGCTCACCCCGGACCTGTTCCACCCACGAAGGGTCATCACCGACGAGAGGCTGCGCCAGAACGCGGCCCGCTATCCGAACGTGACCGACGACTGGCCCTATACCGAATTCCCGCTGCCCGCCTTCCTGGACGGCGCTCCGCTCCGCTTCGATTCCGAGTTCGCGTTCAGATAGAGCCCGGGGAAAAAGCGCGGTGGCTCACGGCCGGGGCGTCGAGTACTATAGCGCCCGTCGGCCTCGCTTCTGATCGCGGCGTCTCGGGTCGGCGATCAGCATCACCTCAGGCGGAGGGAGGTTCGGCATGAGGGGCATCGGCGGCATCAACCCGGACTGGGGTGTCACGCTCGTCCGCGTCATGACCGGCCTCGTCTTCGCGGTTCACGGGTTCCAGAAGTTCGCGGGCGGGCTCGGCGGGGTCACGGCGTTCTTCACGAAGCTCGCGATCCCGCTTCCGGGCGTGATGGCGCCCCTCATCGCGGTCCTCGAGCTCATCGGCGGCATCCTCCTGATCCTCGGCGTCGGGACGCGCGTGGTGGCGGCGCTCTTCACGGCGCAGATGCTCGTGGCGACCCTGTGGGTCCAGATCCCGCACGGAGGCTGGAACGGGAGCGAGCTCGAGCGGATGCTGCTCGTCGCCGCGGTCCTGCTGGTCGTCGGCGGTCCGGGCGCCGCCGCGCTGGACAACTTCTGGTGCGAGCGGCAGGACGCGGGGCAGGGCGCCGCGCGCCGGACGTAGAGGGCCCGATGGCGTCGAGCGAGGTGCTCTTCAATCCCTTCGCGCCCGAGTTCCACGCGGACCCGTATCCCCTCTATCACCGGCTGCGCGCGCTCGACCCGGTGCACCAGGCGCCCATGGGCTTCTGGGTCCTCACGCGATACGACGACGTCGTCACGGTCCTCCGCGACCCGCGCTTCGGACGCGACGGGTTCGAGCAGATCCTCGCCGCCGTCTACGGCGAGGACAGGGAATCAGGCCGGCTTCCGCGCTCGATGCTCTTCCGCGACCCGCCCGATCACACGCGCCTGCGCGCGCTCGTCAGCAAGGCGTTCACGCCGCGCGTGATCGAGGGGATGCGGGCGCACATCCAGGACATCGTCAACCGGCTCCTCGATCGGGTCGAAGGCGCCCGGCGGATGGACGTCATCGCGGACCTCGCCTATCCGCTGCCCGTCACCGTGATCTGCGAGATGCTCGGGGTGCCGACGGAGGACCAGGCCACCATCCGCCAGTGGTCGGCCGACGTCGCGCGAAGCTTGGACGCCCTCGGCGTGCCGGCGGAGGCCGAGATCGTGACGCGCGGGCGCGTGGCCCGCCAGGCGCTCGGCGACTACTTCCGCCGGCTCCTGCCCGCGCGCCGCAAGGATCCCAGGGACGATCTCCTGAGCCTGCTCATCGCCGCCGAGGAGCAGGGCGACAAGCTCAGCGAGGGCGAGCTGCTCGCCACCTGCATCCTGCTCTTCATCGCGGGGCACGAGACGACGGTGAACCTCATCGGCAACGGGCTCCTGGCGCTCCTGCATCATCCCGGAGAGCGTGCGCGGCTCAGGGACGAGCCCGCGCTGATCCAGAGCGCGGTCGAGGAGCTGCTCCGGTACGACAGCCCGGTGCAACGCACGGCGCGGATCACGAACGCCGACGTCGAGCTGGACGGCCACGCGATCGCGAAGGGCTCCATGGTCGTCGCCGCGATCGGCGCGGCCAATCGCGACCCGGCGCAGTTCCCGGATCCCGACCGCCTGGATCTCACGCGCCGGGAGAACCGTCACGTCGCCTTCGGCTACGGGATCCACTTCTGTCTCGGCGCGCCGCTGGCGCGCGTCGAGGGCCAGATCGCCCTGGGCACGCTCCTCCGCCGGATGCCGGATCTCGCGGTCGCCGGGACGCCGGCATGGCGGGAGTCGTCCACGCTGCGCGGGCTCAAGACGCTTCCGGTCGCGTTCTGAGGCGGCGCGTCAGCAGCGGGAATCGTCGGTGATGAGGAGTCGGAGCGTGCCGCTCGCCGGGTCGTACTCGAAGTCGTTTCCCGCGCACTGGAACTTCGGCGGCGACACGAGCAGCGAGAGCACGATGGCCTTGTCGGCGGGCCACCGGCCGTGCTCGGCCTGATAGTTCCGCACGAGGCCCTGGACGGAGTCGAGCGTCGCCTGGTCGGCCGCGAGCTTGGATCGCTGGAGCGGGCGGTCCTTCTGGAGCGTCTCGACGGTCTTCGCCGTGGAGCTGACGTAGCGCATCAGCAGCGCGCCCGCCAGCGCCACGACCACCAGCACGAGCAGGATCTCGATCACCCCGAACCCGCGCGCGCCGAGCCCGGACCGCCGGGTGCCCATACCGTGATGGCCTCCGACGCGAGTGTATCTCATCGCGACGGAGCCCCGGCGCGCGTGCTACCGTCGGCACCGAGGAGGGACCCGCCATGGCAGATGCGAATCGCCTGCGCTATCTCCGCGTCGCCCTGATCGTCGTCGGCCTCATCTTCGTCCTCGGGATCTACCCGCTCGGCGTCGTGTGGCCCTCCGGCTGGCAGTGGGGCCAGGGGCATTCCCACTATCTGATGATGATCCTCGGCGTGTATGCGACGCTCGGGGTGTTCCTCCTGCTCGCGGCGAAGAACCCGGCGGCGCACACGAGCCTCATCTGGTTCACGGTCTGGTCGAGTGTCGTGCACGCCGGCATCATGGCGGTCCAGGCCCTCACCGACGCCAGCGAGCGCGGGCACCTCCTCGGCGACGTCCCGGCGCTGCTGGTCGTGGCGATCGTCCTGGCGGTCTTGACGCCGCGAGCCGCCCACCGCTAGCCCAACTTCCGCAGTTGAGGTAGTCGAACGGCGCGGCCACCCGGTCGCGCCGTTCGCATCTCTCGCCGCCGTCGGCACCGCGATGCCGAAATCGGCGTGTAGTGGCGACCAAGTTCATTGACTGTGTCGGCCGCCATGCTCGATAAGCTAGACAATGTACCTGCGTCACACGACGCGCCGGAAGGATGGCAAACTCCACCGGTACTGGCAACTCGTGCGCTCCGTCCGCGTCGGCCGCAAGGTCGTCCAGCAAACCGTCGCTCATCTCGGAGAACTCGACGCGCAGGGCCGGGCGCGCGCGAAGGCCCTGGCGCGGGCGATCACCGGCAACCGCGACCAGCCCGACCTGTTCATCGCGGACGACGGTGACGAGGCCATCCCCGTCCGTCTCAAGCGGATTCGGCTGGAGCGTGGGCGGACGTTCGGCGATGTGTGGCTCGGCTGGACGCTCTGGCGCGCGTTGCGGCTCGATGAAGCGGTGGCGCGGCTGCTGCCCGAGGGACGGGAGACGGTCCCCTGGGCCACGATGGCGGCGGTGCTGGTGCTCGCCCGCCTGTGCGAGCCGTCGAGCGAACTGCACATCGCCGAGACGTGGTTTCGCGGGTCAGCCCTGGAGGATCTGCTCGCGTTACCGGTGCCGCTCGTGAACGACGATCGGCTGTATCGATCCCTGGATCGCCTCCTCGCCCACAAAACGGCTCTCGAGCAGCATCTCGTCGCGCGCCTTGGGGAGCTGTTCGCGCTGGACTACGACCTGCTGCTCTACGACGTGACGAGCGTGTACTTCGAGGGGCTGGCCGACGCCAATCCGCTCGCGCAACGCGGTCACAGCCGGGATCATCGGCCCGACTGCAAACAGGTCTGCCTCGCGCTCGTCGTCACGCGCGAAGGCATGCCGCTTGGCTATGAAGTATTCGCTGGGAATCGCACCGACGTGACCACCGTCGAGGACATCGTCGCGGCGATGGAAGCGCGCTACGGGGTCGCCCAGCGGATCTGGGTCATGGATCGCGGCATGACGAGCGAGGACAACCTCGAATGGCTCCGCGAGACGGGGCGGCGCTATCTCGTGGGGACGCCGAAGAGCGAGCTCCGCAAGTGGGCCCGCGCGCTCGCGGAGGCGCGCGACTGGCAGACGGTGCGCGAGGGCATTGAAGCCAAGCAGTGTGTCGGCCCGGACGGGGTCGAGACCTTCGTGCTGATCCGCTCCGTGGAACGCCGCGAGAAAGAGCGGGCGATGCACGAGCGGTTTAGCCGGCGCATCGAGGACGGCTTGGCCCGCCTGGGGCGCCGGATTGCACAGGCGCGGCGGTCGCTGGATCGCGGCCGCCTCGAACGGCAGCTCGGGCGGCTGCTCGAGCGCAACCAACGCGCCGCGGGCCGGTACGTGATCGAGTTTGTGCCCGAGCCGAGCGGGCCCGCCGGCGTGCGGCTGACGTGGACGGCGCGGCCCGAGTGGGATGACTGGGCGCGGTGGAGCGAAGGCTGCTACGTGCTGCGCACCAACGTGGCGGACTGGACGCCCGAGGACCTGTGGCGCACCTACATCCAACTCACGGACGTCGAGGCGGCGTTCCGCATCCAGAAGAGCGAGCTCGCAATTCGTCCGGTGTGGCACCAACGCGCCGACCGCGTGCAGGCCCACATCCTCGTCTGTTTCCTCGCCTACGTGCTGTGGAAGACGCTCGAGCAGTGGCAGCGGCGCGCGGGCCTCGGCCAGAGTCCGCGCACGATCCTCGATGAACTCCGGCGTATTCAGAGCACGGACGTCGTCTTGCCGACCGAGGACGGGCGCGAGCTGCGCTTGCGCTGCGTCGTGCGCCCGGACGGCGCCCAGGCCGCCCTCCTCGACCGGCTCGGCCTCGACCTCCCGCAGCGCCTGCGCGTACCGCCGCCTGTCGCCCGAACCGCGGAACTGTAGTGGCGACTTTTCGTCTAAGTGCCCGAAACTACGACCCTGACCCCCTCGAACTGCGGAAGTGGGGCTAGGTGGGGGGTGTCGGCCGGGGGGGCGGCGCCGGTCTCATCATTCGAAGGGGGCTACGCCCCCCTCGCACTCCCCCGGCCGACGTCGATTGAGCCTAGGACTTGCT
>WNFB01005883.1_pt1 | contig 10982 bp, 4 predicted proteins | sample 5400501 | NCBI WGS metagenome assembly WNFB01 (sample SAMN13153341, study PRJNA577476) | soil metagenome | isolation source: 200 cm saprolite under Douglas fir tree site 2 hole 1 | place: USA:California | collected 2015-04-18 | reverse complement strand
CCGCGTCAGTGGAATCTAATGAGTTTGTGCGACCACTACGCTTTTGGTTGGTTTTTGTCGCGCCGCCCTTCAGGGCGGTATTGAGAGTCAGGCGGATGCCCGCTTAATGGCCGGGCTTGGCTCACAACAAGAGGTGAGGGCCACACTGGAGACATAGATTGGATCGAAGAACAGAGCGCCTTGCCGTCCTGAAGAATCTTCTGCGGGAGAGGATCGTCATTTTGGACGGCGCCATGGGGACCACGCTCCAGTCGCTGAGGCTGGACGAGGCGGCCTTTCGCGGCTCCATGTTTCGCGGCCACCCGAAAGACCTGCGCGGGAACTTTGATGTCCTGAACCTCACGCGGCCCGAAGTCGTGCAATCCGTCCAGCGGCAGTACCTGGAAGCAGGCGCGGACATCATCAAGACCAACACGTTTAACTCGAACGCGTTTTCGCAAGGGGAATACGCGCTGCAGGCACACGTTCACGCGCTCAATGTGGCGGGGGCGCAGATCGCGCGGCAGGTTGCCGATGAATACGAAGCGGCCCACCCCGGCCGACCGCGCTACGTCGCCCGCTCGATGGGTCCGAGTAACCGGACCGCCTCGATGTCGCAGGATGTGAACAGCCCTGGCGCACGGGGCGTCACCTTCGACCAGCTCCGCGAGGCGTATTTCGCCCAGGCGCGCGGACTGGTGGAGGGGGGCGCCGATCTGCTCCTGGTTGAGACGATTTTCGACACGCTGAATGCCAAGGCGGCGCTGTTCGCTATCGAAGAGTACTTTGAAAAATCCGGGCAGCGCGTGCCCGTGATGGTTTCCGTCACCATTGTGGACCAGAGCGGCCGCACTCTTTCCGGGCAGAACGTCGAAGCGTTTTGGATTTCCGTCTCCCACACGGACTTGCTGAGCGTGGGCATCAACTGCGCGCTTGGCGCCAAGCAAATGCGCTCCCACATCCAGGAGCTCTCCCGCATCGCGCCGGTGCACATCAGTTGCCACCCGAATGCCGGGCTCCCCAACGCGTTCGGCGGGTTCGACGAGACGCCCGAAACGATGTCCGCCGATCTGCACGAGTTCGCCGCCAACGGCTGGCTGAACTTCGCCGGCGGCTGCTGCGGCACAACGCCGGCGCACATCCGCGCGATCGCCGAAGCGGTGCGGAGCCTCCCGCCGCGCCGCGTGCCAAACACCGAGCGCCTGACGCGGCTCAGCGGGCTGGAGCCGCTCACCCTCCGGCCGGACTCGCGCTTCGTCAACGTGGGCGAGCGCACGAATGTCACCGGCTCGCCGCAATTCGCAAAGCTGATTCTCAGCGGCCAATACGAGGCCGCGCTGGCCGTGGCGCGCCAGCAAGTGGAAAACGGCGCGCAAATCATCGACGTGAACATGGACGAGGCCATGCTCGATTCCGCCCAGGCGATGACCACGTTCCTTCACCTCATCGCGGCGGAGCCCGACATCGCGCGCGTCCCGATCATGATTGACAGCTCCAACTGGGCTGTGATCGAGGCGGGGCTGAAGTGCGTCCAGGGCAAGGGCATCGTCAATTCCATCAGCCTGAAGGAAGGCGAGGAAGCTTTCCGGCAACGCGCGCGGCTGATCCGGCGCTACGGCGCGGCGATGATCGTCATGGCGTTCGACGAGAAGGGCCAGGCGGATTCGCTGGCCCGACGCGTGGAGGTCTGCCGCCGCACATACCGCATCCTCACCGAAGAGGCCGGAGTGCCGCCGGAAGAAATTATCTTCGATCCGAACATTTTGACCGTGGCCACTGGAATCGAGGAGCACAACAACTACGCGGTGGATTTTGTCGAAGCCGCGCGCCAGATCAAGGCCACGCTGCCCTATGCGAAGGTGAGCGGCGGCGTGAGCAACATTTCCTTCTCCTTCCGCGGGCACAACGCGGTGCGCGAGGCGATGCACTCGGCATTTTTGTACCGCGCCATCCAAGCCGGGATGGACATGGGGATCGTGAATGTCGGGCAGCTCGCCGTTTATGAGGAAATTCCCAAGGACCTGCTCCAGCTCGTCGAGGATGTCCTCTGGAATCGCCGGTCGGATTCCACGGAGCGCCTGCTGGCGTTCACCGAAACGGTGAAGAAGAAAGACAAGACGCAGGCCGAAGAAGACGCCTGGCGCCGCGGAACCGTGGAGGAGCGCCTGGCGCACGCGCTAGTGAAAGGCATCGCGGACTACATCGAAGGCGACACCGAAGAGGCCCGAAACAAATACGGCAAGCCGCTAGCCGTCATCGAAGGGCCGCTGATGGACGGGATGAACGTGGTGGGCGATCTGTTCGGCTCCGGGCGGATGTTTCTGCCGCAAGTCGTGAAGAGCGCGCGCGTAATGAAAAAGGCAGTCGCATACCTGCAGCCCTTCCTCGAAGCGGAGAAGCAGGCCGGGGGCGGGAGGTTCGTCAAAGGCCGGATCGTCATGGCGACCGTGAAGGGCGACGTCCACGACATCGGCAAGAACATCGTCGGGGTGGTGCTCGGTTGCAACAATTACGAGGTGATTGACCTCGGCGTGATGGTCGCGAGCGACACGATTTTGAAAACGGCGCGAGAGAAAAACGCCGACTTGATCGGCCTGAGCGGCCTCATCACTCCGTCTCTCGAAGAGATGGTGCACGTGGCTCAAGAGATGGAACGCGAGGGGTTCACCACGCCGCTGCTCATCGGCGGCGCGACCACCAGCCGCATGCACACCGCCGTGAAGATCGCACCCGCGTACCAGCAGCCCGTCGTGCACGTGTTGGACGCTTCCCGGGCGGTTGGCGTGATGAGCAATCTGACCAGCGCCGAGTTGAAGAAGAATTTTACGGAGGGCAACCGGCGGGACCAGGAGCAGCTTCGCGAGCGACACTTGGCGCGGAGGGCGCAGGCGCTGTTGCCGTTTGCCGAGGCACGGCGCAAGCAGTCTGTTCTCGAGTGGTCCGGTTACGTTCCGCCGCGGCCGTCGTTTCTGGGCACGCGTGCTTACAACGCCGTCCCCCTCGAAGAGATCGTGCCGTACATCGATTGGACGCCGTTCTTCCACGCCTGGGAGCTGCGGGGAGTTTATCCGCGCATTCTCCAGCAAGAGGGCGTGGGCCCGAAGGCGAAGGAGCTGTTCGACGACGCGCAGAAACTCCTCGAGCAAATCGTGCGCGAAAAATGGCTGACGGCGCGCGCACTGATCGGATTTTTTCCCGCGAACAGTGTTCTCGAAGACATCGAAGTGTACGCCGACGAAGCCCGCCACCCGCTGCTCACCTTCCACACGCTGCGCCAGCAACAGCTCAAGCCCGACGGCGAATGCTATTACGCGCTGGCTGATTTTATTGCGCCAAAGGAAAGCAGTGCGCTCGATTACCTAGGCGCGTTCGCAGTAACCGGAGGGATTGGCCTCGAACCCGTGGTCGAGAAGTTTGAGAAGGACCACGACGACTATAACGCGCTGATCGCAAAGGCTTTAGCAGACCGACTGGCGGAGGCTCTCGCCGAGTTGATGCACAAGCGGGCGCGCGCCGACTGGGGCTTCGGCCGCGACGAAAATTTGAGTTGCGATGACCTGCTTCATGAGCGCTACCGGGGCATTCGCCCCGCGCCGGGTTACCCTGCCCTGCCTGACCATTCGGAGAAGCGGCTGCTGTTTGATCTGTTGTGCGCGGAAAAAAACGCGGGCATTCAGCTCACCGAAACGTTCGCCATGTATCCTGCTGCTTCGGTGAGCGGGCTCTACTTCTCCCACCCCGAGGCAAAATATTTTGCCGTCGGAAAAATTGGCCGTGACCAAGTGGAAGACTACCGCCGGCGCAAAGGCATGGACCTTCGCCTGGTCGAACGCTGGCTCTCCCCCAACCTGAATTACGACCCCGACGCTGCATAGCAACGCTGGTCTAGTAGAGGCCGGTCCGACGCAGTCGGGCCTGGCACGGATCAGAAGGCTGCTGGTTCGGCGAGACCAGCCGAACCGCCGCTACAAAACCGAGCGAACACGCAATCTGAAATGGATGAGGGTCTCAGCGATATAAAAAGCGGTGTGGTGGCTCACATCGAGCCGCCGCAGCGCGTAAACCGGTTAGAAGTTGTTCCGCTTACTCGAATCGGCTAGAAGCTGACCCGCAACGCGAGCTGAATCTGGCGCGACGTGGTTGCGGTGCTGGTAATCTGCCCGGCGTTGCCCAGCGGAGCGAAGAGATTGCAACCCGCAATACCCGCCGCTGCCCCGCTGCCAGGTTTAGCTGGGGTACTTCCGCAATCTTGATTTGTATTTGCGTTAAAGATGATCGCGCCCGCGTTCACGTAACTGAAATTCGCCCGGTTCAGCAGGTTGAAGAATTCTGCGCGGAACTGCAGGTTGCCGCCCTCGCCCAGGAATCCGACCTTGGTATTTTTTATGAGCGAGAAATCCCAGTCTCCCAAGCCCGGATCGCGCAGGATCCCGCGCGGGGCGTTGCCCTGCAACCCAAGCGATGGGACTCCGAACATAAACGGATTGAACCACTGGTTTGGGTTGCCCGTAATCACCGTCTTAGGGTCGTAAGGGATAAAACCTCCGGGTGCACTAGCGGTATTCAGGGTCACGAGGGAAGAGGGGTTTTGGCTCACGATGCCGCTGAAGGATCGATCATTATTCACGATGGGGACAAACGAATTCCCCTGCTGGATCGAGACCAGGCTCGTGAGTTCCCAACCATTGACGATCCTGGAGAAGAAGCCATCCGACTTCATGTTCGGCAGGTCGTAGAGGAGATTCAGGTGCATGACATTCGGAATGTCAAAGCACGACGGCCCATAATCCGTCGCCAGGTTGAAGGGATTGTGCCCAAAGTTGGCCTGGGCCGGACCGCCGCAGTCGTCGTTGAACCGGGTCCCCTCGGTGGTATCCGTGGACCGGCTCCACGTGTACGCCCCCTGAAACATCAAACCGCGGGACATCCGCTTGGTCACGTTCACTTGGAGCCCGTTGTACCAGGAGCTGGCGGCGTTGGTAAAGAACAGCGCGCTGCCAAAGTACGGGTTGATCCGGCAGGGGGTAACGGCCGGCGTGCCTGTGGGGACGCCATTGCTGTCGACAGGGATAACGGAATTGAAGCATCCACCCAATCCTCCGGTCGGAGGCGAAGAGGTACCCACGTTGTACACAGGCATTGTATTGGGCGGCAGTTGGCCATTGACCAGATTGCTCGGCAATACGGGATTCCCCTCTACTCCTGTGTAAAGGTTGAGGCCCCGGCGTCCGACGTAGAACACGGCCAGGCCGATTCCCCCGGGGACCTGCTGCTCGACGCCGAGGTTGTATTGCAGCGAGTGCGGCGATTTGTCTTGGTAGTCGCCCATTTGCAGCGACCGACCTGGTACTGCCCCAAGACTTTTGGGGCCGAGTGGCAGCTTGATGGGCGTGGTCGAGGGGGACTGGAACGTGGTATTCGCCACGAAGGGCAGGACTCCCGTCGAGTTCTGGGTGAGAAGGGCCCCAATGTTCCCGACGTCGTAATAAATTCCGAAGCCGCCGCGCACCGCCGTCTTCCCGTTGCCCCGTGTGTCCCAGGCAAATCCCAGGCGCGGGCTGATGTTCTTGAAGGTCGAGTTCTGCCAGATGCCGTCCGGGACAACGACGGGATTAGTGGACGTACGGATATCCGGCACGGTGGATTGGCGGTTAAACATTTCACTGATGTGAGTCATGAACTCGTACCGCAAGCCCAAGTTCACCGTCAGCCGCGAGGTCGCCCGGTAGTCGTCCTGCGCGTAAAGGCCAATCGTGTACCAAGTATGGTCACGGTCCAAATAGCCTGCATGACCGAACTGCGAATTCAAGTTCAGGCAAGGCAGGGCCGGATTACATGCGGGATCCCCGGCGCCAGAGCCCGGCCCCACCACGTTGAAGTTCTGAGCGGCGCCGGCCAAAAAGTTGGTGATGTTCCCAAAGGTGATGTTCCCGAAAATGGACTTGGACTGCAGATGGGGCTGGTTCATCCGGGTGAGCAGCGTGCCAAACTTGAGGGCGTGCTTGCCGTGCGTGAAATAGACATCGTCAACCAGGGTGTAGGTGTTGTTGTAGTGATAATTCGGGAAGGTTCCCGGCGGGGTAAGCGCCGTCACGCCGGAACCCGGATTGAAACCTCCCGTGAAAAACCCGGGGACAAACGACCAGATGCAGGTAGCCCCTGCATTGAAATTGCAGGTGCTGGTGCTGTCCTGCAAAGAGAAATTGGGATTCATCGGGCTATTTGCCTGGGTGAAGCTATTTAGGTAAGGCAAGCGGGCAAACGAAAGCCGGAAGGAGTTCAGCAGGACCGAGGAGAAGATATGGTTCTCGCCGAGAGTGACATACTGGTTCCGGCTGCGGGCGAGATTCGTATACTGCGGATAGGCCTGGCCGCTATCCACCTGGCTCAATACGCCGCCTACGTAGGGAGTATGAATCACTGCGTCGTCAAACGTGTAGCGCGTGAAGAACGCGTCGTTTGTCCCGAAGTTGTGGTCTACGCGGAGTTGGGCGTTGTCGTCCCGCGCGCGAGTGAAAGGACTGAAGGTGTAGTTGTTAGGTGATCCGGAAATCGTTTCGTTGGGTGCCGGAAACTGTCCAATCCACGGCTGCACCAGGGGTGCAACTGACGTTCCCCCAGGCCTTCCCAAGCAATTAGCGCCACCGGTAAGCCCTAGGGTGCTCACGTTGGCGAGAGCGACGCTCCCCGGCATCGGGCCCTGCAAGATCGTTTGCGTGATGCCTGGAAAAGCGGCCTGGAGCTTGGCCAAGTCCGCCGAGGGGATAGAGCCGCCCCCGATGATGAACGGGGTTGTTACCCCGCCCACTGTATCGTTTACGACGTGGCACGCCAAGGGAAGGGAAACATCCTGGATCGTGTCCCCTTGCACGATGCGGAGACCTTCGTAGGTCAGGAAGAAGAAGGTCTTGTCCTTTTGAATGGGTCCGCCGACGGAGCCCCCGAAGTTATTGCGCTTGAACTGGGGCAGGCGGTTGTACGAGCCGGGAATGAGGGAAGGATCCGCTTCAAAGAAGTTCCGGGCGTCCAAATGGTTGTTCCGCAAGTAATCGAACGTGCTGCCATGCCACTGATTTGTGCCGCTCTTGGTGACAATAATCATCTGGCTGCCCATCAGCAAGCCGTAGGAGGCATCGGATACGTTGGTCACGACTTTGTATTCCTTGATGCCATCCACCCCTAGGGTGCTTCCGGTCACAGAGGACGGGTTCGAGCCGTTCTTGGTCACCGCGACCGCACCATCAACCATGTAGTTGTTGGACCGGGGCGGCGCCCCGTTGCTGCTGTACCAGAGCCCGGAGTCGCCCAATCCATTATGGGTTGTTTGCGCCACCCCCGGAGAGAGCAGGGTCAGGTCCGCGTAGTTCCGGCCGTTCAACGGCATATCGGAAATGGTCGTGTCGTTGATGAGGTTCCCCAGCGAACTGGTCGTCGTGTTGACGACTGGAGTTTCCCCGGTGACGGTGACTTCCTGCGTTGCAGTGCCCACCTGTACCGTGACGTTGGAGGGCAGCTCTTCCGCCACGTTCAGTGTCAGGCCGGTGATAATCTCGGTTCGGAAGCCTTGGGCTTCGACCTTCACGGAGTAGTGACCGGGTTGCAGGGCGGGGACGCGATACGCTCCATCATCGCCGGTGGTGACCGTCCGCGATGCAGACGTATCCACGTTCGTCACGGTGACTTTAGCGTTCGGCACCGTGCCGCCGCTGGGGTCCTTCACCACACCCAGAATGACACCGGATTCCTGTGCGAGCGCTGGCACGGCGGCCAGCACACACAGCAATGCGACAATTCCGAACGCCGCCCAGGTACGAAAATTCTTGAGCACTTCCGTTCTTCTACCCATCACAGCTCCTCCTGCCGGCAGTGTCGCCCGCCACCGCTTATGTGATCTGTACCCCTACCCCAATCGTATTCGGCAAATTCTCGCCGCAGATCGCCAGGATGCGGCCCCAGGCGGCAGACTTCCAATCAGCGCGGATAAGTCCCGACAAGTTTGCCTGCTCAGCTGTACTGCACCCCGGAGCGCACCGAAGGGGAAGACCTGGAAGCGCCCGAGTTGACGCCGAGATGGTTCAACTCAGCTTGCGAGTCCGCAACCCTAACCACCCCTGAGACATAAGTACCCGCATGGAGACTCAACAAACTCCAAAGGAAATCTGCGGGAATGCTAGTCTTTACTTTTTTGGGTGTCAACCGATATTCATTTTCGTGGCGGGCGTTTGACGGGAGCTATTCGTCGGCGGTGCTGGCGACTTTCAGGACTGCGAGGAAGGCTTCCTGGGGGATATCCACGCGGCCGACGCGCTTCATGCGCTTTTTTCCTTCTTTTTGTTTTTCGAGTAGCTTGCGTTTGCGCGTGATGTCGCCGCCGTAGCACTTGGCCAGCACATTTTTGCGCATGGGCGCGACCGTTTCGCGAGCGATCACGCGGCTGCCGATGGCGGCCTGAATGGGAACCTCAAACATTTGCCGCGGGATCAATTTGCGAAGGCGCGTGACCAGCTCGCGGCCGCGCTCGTAGGCGAACTCCTTGTGACAGACGAGCGCCAGCGCGTCCACCGGTTCGCCGCCCACCAGCAAGTCCAACTTCACCAAGTCGGCTTCCTTGTACCCGGAAAGGTGATAGTCCAGCGAGGCGTAGCCGCGCGAGGCGCCCTTCAGCCGGTCGTAAAAATCGAGCACAATTTCGTTGAGCGGGAGCTCGTAGGTGAGCATCACGCGCTTCGGCGAGAGGTACTCGAAATTTTTCTGCACCCCGCGCTTTTCCTCGCAGAGCTGGAGAATCGCGCCCACCGATTCCTCCGCCGTGATGATCATCGCGGTGATGACAGGCTCCTCGATCTTTGCCATGTCGTTCGGCGGAGGGAACTTTGTGGGGCTGTCCACCTCGACCACGGCGCCGACCGTGGTCGTGATGCGGTAGCGCACGCTCGGCGCTGTCGTAATCAAGTTCAGGCCGAATTCGCGCTCCAGCCGCTCCTGCACAATTTCCATGTGCAGCAGGCCGAGGAAGCCGCAGCGAAAGCCGAAGCCGAGCGCCACGGAATTTTCCGGCTCGTAGAAGAACGCTGCATCGTTGAGCTGGAGTTTTCCCAAGGCGTCGCGCAGCGCCTCGTACTCGGTGGCCAGCACGGGGTACAGGCCCGCGAAGACCATCGGCTTGATGGCTTCAAATCCCGGCAGCGGCGGAGCAGGGCGCGCGGCGTCTACGAGGGTGTCGCCGACGCGGGCGTCGGCCACTTGCTTGATGTTGGCGATGACGAAGCCCACATCCCCGGCCGAGAGCTCCTCGAAGGCCACCGGCTTGGGCGTGAGCGCGCCGAGATCTTCGACTTCGTGGACTTCGTTGTTGAAGCAGAGGCGGATCTTCATGTGCCGCGTCATGCGGCCACTCATCACGCGCACCAGAACCACGGCGCCGCGATAGAGATCGAACCAGGAGTCGAAAATCAGCGCCTGGAGCGGCGCCTCGGCTGTGCCCTTCGGCGGCGGAATGCGCGCCACGATAGCCTCCAGCACATCCTCGACGCCGATGCCGCTTTTGGCGCTGATCAGCAGCGCATCGGAGGCGGGAATCGCCAGCACGTTTTCGATCTGCGCTTTCACTTCCTCCGGCTGCGCGGCCGGGAGGTCAATCTTATTGATGACGGGGATGATGGTGAGATTGTGCTGCGACGCGAGAAATGTGTTGGCGACAGTCTGCGCCTCGACGCCCTGGCTGGCGTCCACCACCAGCAGCGCGCCCTCGCACGCGGAAAGCGCGCGGGACACCTCGTAGGAGAAATCCACGTGGCCGGGCGTGTCAATCAAGTTGAGCTGGTACTCGTGGCCGTCCTTGGCGGTGTAGTGCAGGCGGATGCTCTTGGCCTTGATGGTGATCCCGCGCTCGCGCTCCAGGTCCATCGAGTCCAGGAATTGCGCGGTCATCTCCCGCTGGCTCAGCGCCCCGGTCAGCTCGAGCAAGCGGTCGGCCAGCGTGGATTTCCCGTGGTCAATGTGCGCGATGATGCAAAAATTGCGGATGAAGCGCGGATCCATACACAAGCATATTGGTTCGAGCTTCGCAGGTTCGTCAAGTCAACTGCGGCGGTGTTTCCACCACCGAGGTGGTCACGAGGACGCACGCTCCGAACTTCGCGCCCCCCGAAGCGCGCCCACTCACCTGTTCCCCGCGCCGGTAACGCTTGACGAAGGAGCACTCTCCGGCTTCTTGTCCTAGAATAGGCACCTCTTGCCCGCTCCGATAAGATTCGACCCGCTGCGCGTCGTGCTGGTGGCCACGCGAAATCCGCTCAACCTCGGCGCGGCCGCTCGCGCCATGAGCAACTTCGGCTTTGCTCGGCTGCGAGTCGTGAACCCTTACCAAGTGGCATTTCGCGACGCCCGGTCCGCTGTCGGCGCCTCGCAGGTGCTGAGGAGCGCCGAAGAGTACGCCACCGTGGCCGAAGCGGTGGCCGACTGCTCGCTCGTGGTGGGAACGACAGCGGTGCGCCGCCGGGAATTGCACCATCCGCTCCGGCGCCTCGAATCCGGCGCGCGCCTCATCCGCCGGCAACTTGCATCCAGTCCAGTCGCTCTTTTGTTTGGCGGGGAGAAGCGCGGCCTCTCCAACGAGGATTTCAGCCACTGCCACTGGCTGCTGCATATTCCCACCTGCGAAGAAAACATCTCCATGAACTTGGGGCAGGCGGTGGCGGTTTGCCTGTACGAACTTGTGCGCAATCCGAAAGCCGTGCAGCAAGCGGAGAAACAGCCGCCTGCGGCTGCGCGCGAGGCCGAGCGCCTCACCGCGCTGCTGCTCGACGCGCTAGACGCCAGCGGGTACCTGAAGCGGCATCCCTCACCAGTGGCTGAGGCGAAGGCGCGGCGTTTTGTGCGCCGGCTCAAACTCTCCGCCCGCGACGCCGCGGTGTGGCTCGGCATGCTGCGGCAAATCGTGTGGAAACTGCGAGCGAATGAATGCAAACCTCGTTAGAGGATTGCGTTGCAGATTTCTGGAA
>WNFB01005877.1_pt1 | contig 10987 bp, 14 predicted proteins | sample 5400501 | NCBI WGS metagenome assembly WNFB01 (sample SAMN13153341, study PRJNA577476) | soil metagenome | isolation source: 200 cm saprolite under Douglas fir tree site 2 hole 1 | place: USA:California | collected 2015-04-18 | reverse complement strand
TTTTCCCGAAACGTTCAATTAAACATCCCCATCGTCAGCGCAGCCATGGATACCGTCACGGAGTCGCACCTTGCCATCGCGCTCGCGCAGCAAGGAGGCATCGGGATCATGCACCGCACCATGTCACCCGAGCAGCAGGCGCTCGAGATTGACAAGGTGAAGCGATCCGAAAGCGGAATGATCGTGGACCCGGTCACGATCGGCCCGCACAGCAAGATTTCCGAAGCCAAGGAAATCATGAAGAAATACAAGATTTCCGGCGTGCCCGTGACGACGAACGGAAAACTGGTCGGCATCCTCACCAACCGGGACTTGCGCTTCGAGCCGCGGTCCGACCTTCCCGTCGAGAAGCTGATGACCCGCGAAAACCTGATCACCGTGTCAGTTGGGACGACGCTTGAGGAGGCCGAAAAAATCCTGCACAAACACCGCGTGGAAAAACTTCTGGTGGTGGACAGGGAGTTCAACCTCAGGGGCCTCATCACGGTTAAGGACATCCAGAAAAAGATCAAGTACCCCAACGCCGCGAAAGACGCCCAGGGCCGCCTCCGAGTGGGGGCCGCGGTGGGCGCGACGGGCGATTACCTCGAGCGCGCTCAGGAATTGGTCAATGCCAAGGTTGATGTCCTGGTGGTGGACACCGCCCACGGGCATTCCGCGCGGGTGATCGAGGCCGTGGGGACGCTCAAAAGCAAGTTTCCGGATGTGGACCTGGTAGCGGGAAACGTGGCCACTTTCGAGGGCGCCTGCGATCTCGTCCAGCTCGGCGTGGACGGAGTGAAGGTAGGGATTGGGCCCGGGTCGATCTGCACGACTCGCGTAGTCACCGGGGCCGGCGTCCCGCAAGTCACCGCCATCGCAGAGTGTGCCCGCGCCACTCGCAAGGCGGGCATCCCGCTCATCGCGGACGGCGGAATCAAATATTCCGGCGACATCCCGAAAGCCGTCGCAGCGGGCGCCAACTGCGTGATGATCGGGAGCCTCTTCGCAGGCACTGAAGAAAGCCCCGGCGAGACCATCCTATTCCAAGGCCGCAGTTTCAAGTCCTACCGCGGCATGGGTTCGATTGGGGCCATGGGAGCGGGCTCGGCGGACCGCTACGCCCAGGATGGCGGATTCTCCAAGCTGGTCCCTGAGGGGGTTGAGGGCCGCGTGCCCTATAAGGGCCTGCTGGCAGACTTAGTGACCCAGCTCGTGGGAGGCCTCCGTTCCGGCATGGGTTACTGCGGTTGTTCGACGATACAGGAACTCCAGGAAAGAGGACGATTTGTCCGCATCACCCACGCCGGCCTTCGCGAAAGCCACGTTCACGACGTGATCATCACCAAGGAAGCTCCCAACTACTGGCTTGAATAATTCCGCTCCCCGAAAACGTTCCCTTCTGTTCTGGAGAGGCCTCACGCTGACGTGGGGGCTGCTCATTTTCTATCTGTCCACGGGCACTTTCGGCGGGTCGCTTTCGACCCGGCTCTTGCGGCAAACCCTCGACATTCTTCACCTTGCGGTCTCGCACGAGACTTTCGGAGCCCTCCATTTCCTCTTCCGCAAGCTCGCGCACCTTACCGAATATGCCATCTTCAGCCTGCTCTTCTACCAATGCTTTGGGGACGCGCGGGAAGTTGGGTGGCGCACGCGGCGAGCTGTTTGGTCCGTCGTGGGCGCGGCCCTCTACTCTCTCACGGACGAGCTCCACCAGTCATTCGTCCCCGGGCGGACCGCTTCCTGGATGGATTGCGGGGTTGACACGGCAGGAGCCGCGCTCGGAATGCTGGCACTTTACGGAGGCGAGAGACTCTCGCGGGCCCGAAAGACAAAAGAGGCTGCGTCCCGGGGAAATAAACTGGAGGAGGGGACGGGGCGACGGCAAGCGCCAGTGTGACCGCCGGAAGCGGCTCAAGCCCTTGAAATCTTCTGGGAGGGTCCGCTCAGCGGGTCAGCGGCGATTACTTTTTCTCTTCGCCTTCGTCGGGCAGGCCTGGCTCTTGCTTTGGAGCCGCAGCTTCTTCCTCGACTTTCTTGCGGCGGGCTTCGGCCTTCTTTGCTCTCTTTTGCGCCAGCCTCTGGAGGGCCTCGGTGCCGACCAGTTCGAGCACTGCCATGTCGGCGCCGTCCCCCGCGCGCCAGCCCGCATGGACAATCCTGGTATACCCACCTACCCGGCTCGCGTAACGTTTGCCGAGGTCTTCAAAAAGCTTCTTGAGGGCCGCAGGCGTCATGCAGATACCCGCAGCGAGCCGCCGAGCGTGGAGGTCACCGCGTTTGCCGAGCGTGATCATTCGCTCGGCGATGGGCCGCGCCGCTTTCGCCTTGGCGACCGTCGTCTTGATGCGCTCCTGAAGGATGAGCGAAGTCACCAGGTTTCGCAGCAGAGCGCGCCGATGTTCCGTGTTCCGGCTGAGTTTCCGACCTCGGTTCCGATGACGCATCTTCAGCTTCCCCTGCGGCTAAATTTGCTGCTGGGAGGGTTCCTGAGTCGGCCTGATGGGGTTTCCCTTTTCGTCAAACCTCATCCCGAGGCCCAGGCCCATCGCGGAAAGAATTTCCTTGATTTCGTTTAAAGACTTCCGGCCGAAATTCTTGGTCTTGAGCATTTCCTGTTCGCTCTTCAGCACCAACTCCCGGATGGTCGTAATGTTGGCGTTCTTCAAACAATTGTAGGAGCGAACGGAAAGCTCCAGCTCCTCCACCGAGCGGTCCAGGTTCTCATTGTAGATGGGGGACTCCCGATCATGCGGGGTTTCTTCGACCTCCGGCGTCTCCAGGAAGTTGATGAAGATGCTCATGTGGTCCTTGATCAACTTGCCGGCCAAACCAATCGCATCCTGGGGCGTAATCGCCCCGTTCGTCCAGACGTCGAGGGTCAACTTGTCATAGTCGGTCATCTGGCCCAGGCGGGCTGATTCGACCGAATAATTCACCTTCCGGATGGGAGAGTGGACGGAGTCTACAGGGATATATCCGATGGGCAGGTCTTCGTCAAAATTCTTCTCGGCAGAGACGTAGCCCCGGCCTATCTTCACTCGCATTTCAATGTGCAGGGCCCCGCCTTCGCTGACGGTTGCGATAGAGACGTCCTTATCCAGAATTTCGACGTCCGGATCCTCCTGGATCATCCGCGAAGTCACTTCTCCCGGCTGGTCGACGTTCAGATAGAGCGTCTTGGGGCCTTCAACGTTTATCTTGAGAGGGATCTGCTTGAGGTTCAGGATGATGTCCGTCGCGTCCTCAACCACTCCGGGGATGGAAGAGAACTCGTGCAGCACCCCCTCAATTTTCACGGCCGTGATCGCCGCGCCTTCAACCGCGGAGAGCAACACCCGGCGCAGTGAGTTGCCGATCGTAGTCCCGAAGCCCCGCTCGAACGGCTGAGCGTTGAACTGCCCGTACTTGTCCGTCAGAGTGTCCAGATTGCATGCGAGGCGTTTCGGCTTTTGAAAACCTTTCCAAAGCATATAAACCTTCCCTCCCAGAAAACTTCCGGAGCCGGCTGCGAGGGTCCTCCCCCCGAGGGCTACTTCGAATAAAGCTCGACGATCGCCTGCTCCTGAATGTCGAAACTCACATCCTCACGCTTCGGCTGTGAGACCATGCGACCTTTCATATTTTCCCGGTCCAGCTCCAGCCACGGAGGAACGCTCCGCCCCCCCGACAAATCGAGGGCGCGCTGGATGGACGCCATCTTCCGGCTGCTTTCGCGGACTGCGATTTCCTGCCCCGGCGAGACCTGATAAGACGGGATGTTTACCTTCCGGCCGGACACGAGGATGTGCCCGTGACGGACGAGAAGCCGCGATTCGGCCCGGGAAACCCCCAGGCCCAGCCGGTAAACGGCGTTGTCCAGCCTCCGCTCGAGCAACAGGAGCAAGTTCTCGCCCGTCATACCCTTCTTGGCCTCGGCCTTCTCGAAGTAGCCGCGGAACTGCTTCTCCAGGATGCCGTAAAGACGGCGCACTTTCTGCTTTTCCCTGAGCTGCATCCCGTACCCGACCGCCTTCGGGCGGCGCGCCTTGCCGTGTTGGCCCGGGACAAAGTTCCGCTTCTCAATGGCGCATTTGTCCGTCAGGCAGCGCTGGCCCTTCAAGAAGAGCTTCACGCCTTCCCGGCGGCACAGCCGGCATACGGCTTCGCGATATCTTGCCAAAACAACCTCCCTCAGCCGGGATCAAATCCGGCTGCTGTTTCAGACTCTCCTGCGTTTGGGCGGACGACACCCATTGTGGGGCATGGGCGTGACGTCCTTGATGGAGCGGACTTCCAGGCCAGCGGTTGCCAGCGCGCGGATCGCCGACTCGCGTCCCGCTCCCGGTCCCTTCACCCGCACCTCCACCGTTTTCATGCCGTGATCGCGCGCGAGATTTCCGGCCCGCAAGCCAGCCTGCTGCGCGGCAAAGGGCGTTCCCTTGCGCGAGCCTTTGAAACCAAGAGACCCGGCGCTCGACCAGCAGACCAGTCTTCCCTCGGGGTCCGTGACGCTCACCTGAGTGTTGTTAAAGGTCGCCTGGATGTGGACCACGCCGACTGGAACGATGCGCTTTTCCTTCTTCTTGAAGACTTTCTTCTTGCCGACTTTAGTAGCTGCTTTCGCCATAGGGCCTCGGAAAACCCGAGGGACTCACCTCCCGTTATGTCTTAGCCGCGGCGCGCTTCTTGTTGGCAATCGTGCCTTTTCTCGGCCCCTTGCGGGTACGCGCGTTCGTGTGCGTCCGCTGGCCGTGGACCGGAAGGTTTCGACGGTGGCGCAGGCCACGATAGGAACCCACCTCGATCAGCCGGCGGATGTTCATTGCGACTTCCTTCCGGAGATCGCCTTCCACCCCGCCTTCTTCCTCGATGATCTGCCGGATCCGCGTTACTTCTTCTTCCGTGAGGTCCTTCACTTTCTTATCCGGATTAACTCCGGCGCGCATCAGGATCGAAAGGGAGCGGCCACGCCCGATCCCGTAAATATACGTCAGGCCGATTTCGGCGCGCTTCATGCGCGGCAAGTCAACTCCAGCAATGCGTGCCATTCAAACCTCCAACCCCGGCGACAGCCGCGGACAATCACGGGATCCCTTCAAAAACTCGATTAAACTTCGGGCTGCACAGTCTCCCTCGTGCCCGGCGGGTTTTCATCCCTGGCGCTGCCGGTGCTTGGGGTTCTCACAGATCACCCGGACGACGCCCCGCCTTTTTACAATTTTACACTTAGCGCAGATTTTTCGGACCGACGATCTCACCTTCATTCTATGCTCCCCGCTCCAGACGCTTTCTCGTCCGGTGGTTACTTGTACCGGTACACGATGCGACCGCGCGTCAGGTCGTAAGGAGAAAGCTCCACCTGGACCCTGTCGCCGGGAAGGATGCGGATGAAGTTTTTCCGCATCTTCCCCGAAATGTGCGCCAGGACCTGGTGCTTGTTGTCGAGCTCGACCCGGAACATTGCGTTCGGCAACGCCTCGAGCACCTTGGCCACAACTTCAATGGCGTCTTCCTTTGGCATAATTCACAAAAACCAGCACCGGGCCCCCTGAGGACCGCCTTCGGGGCGCGAAAGCCCTGGCTGGGCGCTACAACGCGGTCAAGACGTCAGGGCCATTCCGGGTAATCGCGACCATGTGTTCGAAGTGCGCGGACATCTTGCCGTCGGTTGTGACGGCCGTCCAGCGGTCATCCTTGATCCGGAGGGCGCTGCCGCCCGAGTTCACCATGGTCTCAATGGCCAGGACCATTCCTTCCTTGAGCAGCGGGCCGCGACCCGCCTGGCCGTAGTTCGGAATCTGCGGCTCTTCGTGGAGCTCACGACCGATGCCATGGCCCACGAACTCGCGCACGACCGAGAAGCCGTTCTCCTCAACGTGCCCCTGGATCGTGGCTGAAATATCCCCCAGGCGATTTCCCAGGTGTGCCTTCTCGATCGCCAGGTCCAAGGCCTCTTCCGAAACCTGCAAGAGTTTTTGCGCTTCCTCGGAAATCCCGCCCACCGGCACCGTGATGGCGGAGTCTCCGTAGAACCCATCCACGATCACGCCCAGGTCGAGGCCTACGATGTCGCCTTCCTGCAGGCGACGTTCTGACGGGATACCGTGGATAATCTCATCGTTCACCGAAGTACACAAGCAGCAAGGGTACCCGCGGTAGCCCTTGAACGCCGGGCGCGCCCCGAGTTCCGCGAGTCGCTTCGCGGTGTACTTCTCGAGCTCAAGGGTTGTCACTCCGGGCCTGACCCGAGACCGAAGTTCCTCCAGTATCTCACGGACCAGTCTGCCGCATTGTCGCAATTTCTCGACTTCCGCCGCGGACTTGCAAACGATCATGAGTTCCTCAAGAAATCGAAAAGCTCCTTCGCAATAGTCTCCGGGGAGCGGCTCCCATCCACGTCATGAAGCAAGTTCTTGCGGCGGTAGTAATCGATCAGCGGCCTGGTCTGGTTTTCGTACGCGATCAAACGCTGCCGGATGGTCTCCTCGTGATCATCCGGCCGTTCGAGCAACTTCCCACCGTCTTTGTCACAGACCCCCTCTTTCATCGGGGGATTTAAATAAATATTGTAAATTTGCCCGCAGACCGAGCACGTGCGCCGGCCGATGAGCCGTTTCATCAGGACTTCGGCCGGGACTCCGATGTTCAAGACCAGCGGATCTCCTCGCCCTTGCGTCCGGAGAAGGCGACCCAGAAATTCGCCCTGGGGAAGCGTCCGGGGAAACCCGTCCAGAATGAAACCCTGCTGACAATCAGGCTGGCCGATTCGCGCTTCCACGATGCCGCACATGACGTCGTCGGGCACGAGTTCGCCGGCTTCCATTCCTGCCTTGGCCGCCAGCCCCAGCGGGGTCTTGTTCTTTATCGCGTCGCGCAGGATGTCACCCGTCGAAATCTGCGGGACCCCGAAATGTTTTGAGATTTCACGCGCCTGAGTCCCTTTTCCGGCTCCCGGCGCCCCCAGTAAAATCAACGCCTGCGTGCGCATCTGCCACTCTTGTCTCAGACCCCCTCAGGACGCCGCCCTCCGACCGCGGATACGCCCTTTCTTCAAAAACCCTTCGTAGTGCCGCATAATCAACTGGGCCTCGACTTGCTGAACCGTGTCCATGGCCACGCCGACGACGATCAGGAGGGACGTCCCTCCGAAATAAAAGTTAACGTTGAGGCCGTGGAGCACCCACCCGGGCAGGTGAGAATCAAACCACCCGCCCCCGAGCCAGCCGGGCAAGTGGTTCAACCGCACCCCGGCCAGCATCATTTCCGGAATCAGGGCAATGATGGCCAGATACAGTCCTCCAACCCAGGTGATCTTCGTCAACACCTCGTCCAGGTGGTCGGCCGTCCGCTTCCCGGGACGGATGCCGGGGATGAAGCCACCCTGCTTGCGGACGTTGTCCGCCACTTCATCGGGGTTGTAAACAATCGAAAGATAGAAATGCGCGAAGAAAATGATCATCAACACGTAGGACAGCGTATAGAGCGGCTCTCCATAAGCGAAGACTTTCACGAACCACTCGATGCCCTTTCCGATTGCGGTGATGATGGGGTTGGCGCTGTTCTTCCACCAGAACAAGCCGAACGTCTGCGGGAAAGTCAAAATGGACACGGCGAAGATGATGGGCATGACGCCGCCGCTGTTCACCTTCAACGGCAGGTGCGTGGAAACTCCGCCCATTACCTTTCGGCCCACAATCCGTTTGGCATACTGGATGGGGATGCGGCGCTCGCCGCGCTCGACCAGGACGATGAAGGCCACGACGACCAACATGAACGCGAGCAAGAGCAACAGGACTGGGAAGCTCCACACTCGAGTGACGAAGACTTTTTCGTACAAATCCCCGATGGCTCGGAACAGCCCTGCCACGATTCCGGTGAAAATCAACAAGGACATCCCGTTGCCGATCCCCCTCGCCGTGATCTGTTCGCCCAGCCACATGATGAAAATTGCGCCGGCCGTCAGGGTGACGACGGTCGAAAAAACAAACCCCGGTCCCGGGTTCGCCACCATGTTGGGCTGCCGGCTGAGCATCGAGGCAATTCCGAACGCCTGGAAGGCGCTCAGGCCCACCGCCAGCCACCGGGTGTAGGAGGTGATCTTGCGCCGCCCGAGCTCACCCTCTTTATGCAGCTTCTCAAGGTGCGGCGATACGACGGTAAGGAGCTGGAGGATGATCGATGCGGTGATATAAGGCATGATGCCCAACGCAAATACAGTTAACCTCCGCAAGCTGCCGCCGGAGAACATGGCGAGCAAGCCGAACAGCCCTCCCGCATACTGATTGAACAGTTGCTCGAAGACATCCGCGTTGATCCCCGGGGTCGGGATGAACGCCCCCAGCCGGTAGACGGCCAGCATGAGAAGCGTAAACAGGATGCGCCTCCGCAGGTCGGGAATCTCGGTAATGCTCTTGAGAGACTCAATCATCCCGAAATGACCTCGGCCTTTCCGCCTGCCTTCTGGATTTTTTCCAGCGCGGATTTCGAGAAGAAGTGGGAGGCGATTTGGAGCGGCGCCTTGAGTTCACCGTCACCCAAGACCTTGAGCCCGTCTTCAAGACTCTTGATGCGGCCGCGCTCGAGGAGCAGTTCGGGCGTAATTTTTTCCCCGGGCTTGAACTCCGCGAGGTCCTTCAAGTTAATCAGCGCGTAGCGCTTCTTGAAGATGTTCGTGAAGCCCCGTTTCGGAAGCCTCCGGTGAAGAGGCATCTGCCCGCCTTCGAAGCCCGGACGAATCCGCGAGCCGGCCCGAGACTTCTGCCCCTTCGAGCCGCGAGTGGCGGTCTTCCCGTGGCCGGAGCCCATACCTTGCCCAATCCGCTTCCGGGGCTTGTGGGCGCCTCGCGGAGCCGCCAGTGTTCCAACATGAATGGCCATGGCTTTGCCGCCTACTTTTTCTTCTTTCCGGCTGACTTCGCCCCGCCGCGGGGGGAGGCGGCTTTTTCCTTTTTCTTGGTTTCGCCCGCCTTCGCGGCAGCCTTGCCCTTTCGTTCCTCCGCGGCCTTCGCGCGCTTCTTGGGTGGGACCGCCTTAGAAGGCGCAGCCGGCTTCTTGGACGCCTCAGCCGCCTCTGCCTTTGCCGCGCGCTGCGCGACCGGTTCCTGCACCTCGACCTCTCCCTTTTCCTCCGAGAGAGCTTCCCCGGCCGGTCTCCGCTTTCGCCGAGCGGCCACTTCGGCCGCCGCCTCGGCAGGCAGGAGGGTGTATTCGGGCACAGAGAGCCACGCCGGCCGGGACACGTCGCTTACGACTTCCACTAAATGCGGGACCCTGGCCAGCAACCCTCTCACCTGGGGCGTATCGGGACGCTCCACCACGTGGTTCAGGCGGCGCAGACCGAGACTGCGGATGACTTCCTTCGCGCGGTAGCTGAACCCGATTCCGCTCCGCACCCACTTAATTCGAATTTCCCGGTGAGCCTTTTGCGTCACAACTTTCAAGTCCTGTTAGATTTCCTCGACAGGCTTTCCGCGAACGGAAGCTACCTCGTCCGGAGTTCGCAATTTGAGCAAAGCGTCCATCGTCGCCTTGACGACGTTATGGGGGTTCGTCGTGCCCAAGGACTTCGTCAATACGTTCTGAACCCCAGCCGCGGCAACCACGGCGCGAACCGTCCCCCCCGCTATTAAGCCCGTGCCCGGAGGAGCGGGTTTCAGCAGGACCCTGCCTGCGCCGAAGTGACCGAGAACCGTGTGGGGTATGGTGGTGGCCGTGATGTTCACTTTCACCAATGACTTCCTGGCCGCCTCAATCCCCTTGCGAATAGCCATGGGGACTTCCCGGGCCTTGCCGTTCCCGTAGCCGACATGGCCCGCCCCGTCGCCCACCACCACCAGGGCGGAGAAGCTGAGGTTCTTTCCTCCTTTGACCACCTTGGTGACCCGGTTGATCGAAACAACCTGGTCTTTCAGTTGAAGCGTGCTCGGGTCGATCCTAAGGTCCAAAATTTTCCTCCCGCCGGGTTCTTCTTAAAACTGAAGTCCACCTTCGCGCGCTGCCTCGGCCAGCGCCTTCACGCGCCCGTGATAGGCATACCCACCGCGGTCAAACACCACGCTCGCGATTCCCGCCGCCTTGGCGCGTTCTGCAAGCACTTTGCCGACGGTCTTTGCCCCCGCGACGTTCCCTCCGTTCTTCAAGACCTTGCGAACTTCCTTGTCGCGAGAAGAAACGGCGAGGAGCGTGTGGCCGGTCGTATCGTCAATCAATTGCGCGTAGATCTGGTCGAGCGACCGGAAAATATTCAGCCGCGGCTTGTCCTTCCCTCCGCGGATCCGCGACCGGATTCGCACGTGAATCTTCTGGCGTTTCTCGTTTCGCGAAAGCAGGCTCAACACGCTCCGGTCTCCGTTCTTTCCCTCGCCACGCTTACTGCTTCGCCGGGCCGCCGGCGGCAGCAGCAGCGGCCTTGCCGACTTTCTTCTTCAGGCGCTCGCCCGTGTACCGGATTCCCTTGTTCTTGTAAGGGTCGGGCGGGCGCAGGGCCCGTATCTCCGCCGCCGCCTGTCCCACCTGCTGCCTGTCGGCCCCGCTCAGGACGATATGGGTTTGCTTTTCCACGCTCACCGATATCCCCTCTGGAATTTTGAATTCGATAGGGTGCGAGTAGCCGAGCGTGAACACCAACATTTTCCCTTTCACTTCCGCGCGGTAACCGATGCCCACTATGTCCAGGTGCTTCTCGAATCCCTGAGTGACGCCTCGGACGGCGTTCGCAAGAAGGCTCCGCGCCAACCCGTGAAGAGCCCCCAGTTCTTCGCCGTCGCGATGGGCCAGCAAGCGCCCGTCTTGTTTCTCGAGTCGGATCCCCGCCGGCAAGGGAACGCGCAGCATCCCCTTCGGCCCCTTGACGACCACCGCCGACTCTTGCGCCTCGACAGTGACTCCGGAGGGTATCTCGATCGGCTTTCTCCCAATCCGCGACATAGCCTTTGAACTCTCAGCCGGCGGCCGGGCGCTCGACGTGCTCGCTCGCCAGCGGCGCACCCTCAAGTAATGCTACAGAGAATTTCGCCTCCCACACCCG
>WNFB01005876.1_pt1 | contig 10988 bp, 5 predicted proteins | sample 5400501 | NCBI WGS metagenome assembly WNFB01 (sample SAMN13153341, study PRJNA577476) | soil metagenome | isolation source: 200 cm saprolite under Douglas fir tree site 2 hole 1 | place: USA:California | collected 2015-04-18 | reverse complement strand
CCGGCAGTGGAACTGCCACGGTGGGAGCCGGGACACGATTGATCGATCTCTACGCGGCACTCGCGCAATATGGCCTGGCACTCCCAGGCGGCTCCTGCCCGACAGTAGGTATTGCAGGTCTGACGCTTGGTGGAGGGGTCGGCGTCCTTGGTCGCAAGTTCGGCCTGACCTGCGATAACTTGCTCGCGGCACAAGTTGTGTTGGCCGACGGCAGCCTGCAAATCTGCGACGCGAGCCACGATCCCGATCTCTTCTGGGCACTGCGCGGCGGAGGTGGAGGCAACTTCGGAGTGGTCACTTCATTCACATTCCATGTGTACCCGGTCGCCGGGCTGTCACTTTTCACACTGAACTGGCCCTGGGGCAATGCTGCTGCCGTGGTCGATGCCTGGCAGTCCTGGGCACCGCAGGCACCGGACGAACTGTGGTCCAACTGCTTACTGCTGGCTACCAGCAACAAGCAATCCGATCCAATCGTGCAGGCGAATGGCGTCTATGTTGGCGATGTAGCACCTCTGGACTCTCTGATACAGCAGCTCATTAACAAGGTTGGTGTCGTGCCATCGGGCCGCTACGTGTCTGCTGTGGGGCTGCTCGATACAATGATGGACGAGGCGGGCTGTTACGGCATGACGGTGGACGAATGCCACCTGCCCAGCCAGAATCCGCATGGCCAGTTGCAACGGGACACCTCCCGTGCCAAATCCGACTACTACTCTACAGCTATACCACGCCAGGGTATAGATGCCCTGGTGAGTACAATCGCGCAACGCCAGGCCTCGACAACGCTCGGTGTGGGCGGCATCGGGCTTGATGCATTCGGCGGTGCTATCAACCGCGTACCTTCGGACGCCACGGCCTTCGTACATCGCAACGCGCTGTTCTCCGCCCAATACTCGGCGAACTGGAATGCGAGCGATCCTGAAACCATTGTCGCGGCGAACTACTCCTGGCTGAACAATACATGGCAGGCGATGCGCCAGTACGCCAGCGGGACTGCCTACCAGAATTACATCGATCCAGACCTGGCCAACTGGCAGCAGGCGTATTACGGCACCAACCTGCCCCGCCTGCAGCGCATCAAAGCCGCCTATGACCCTGGCAACCTTTTTCATTTCAACCAGAGTATCTCGCCAGCAATCTGAGGCATTTACCCTCCAGAGGAAGTGGCGGCGTCTCGTAGGGGCCCATGTGGCCGCCCGCGGGTGGGGAAACCAACGGGAATGGCAGAGGTGAAGGACAAAACAGGCACGGCGGGCGGCCACATGGGCCCCCACCACTCCCAACCCCACTCCCGCCCCTACGCGACCTTTGATGGCGTTCCCAAAAACCTACCTCTGAAAGCTCCGCCCCCGCCCCTACGAGACCTTCGACGGTCTGACGAAATACCTACCCCTGAAAGTGATGCCCAAAGCTGGTGCTGATCTTGCAAGATCAGCACCAGCTTTGGGCATCACATATTTCCAATGGTGGCTAGCGAGGTCCGGCGTTACGGATCTCTTCGCTGGGAAGTGTGAACTGTTGGAAGTTCTTTTTGAAGCGGGTGGCCAGGTCAACTGCCTGGCGATCATAGGCCTCCTTGTCCGACCAGGTATTGCGTGGAAGCAACAGATCTGATGGTACGTTGGGGCAGGATGTGGGTATGTGTAGCCCGAAGATGGGATCAGTCTCCATCTCAACATGATCTAACGCACCTTCGATAGCCGCTCGAACCATGGCACGGGTGTAGTTGATGTTGATACGTTCACCAGTCCCATAGGGACCACCAGTCCAGCCGGTGTTAATCAGGTAGCAGCGCACATTGTACTTCTCAATGCGCTCGCGCAGCAGATTGGCATATTCGGGGGGCGACAGTGGCAGGAAGGCTGCTCCAAAGCAGGAGCTAAAGGTTGCCTGTGGCGTGGTCACACCTGCCTCGGTACCCGCCAGCTTACTGGTATAGCCCGACAGGAAGTAGTACATGGACTGTTGTGTAGTCAGCTTTGAGATGGGAGGCAGGACACCAAATGAGTCCGCCGACAGGAAAATCACTGCCTTTGGCTGCCCACCCTGGCCTGACTCAATCACGTTATCGATAAAATCGACGGGATAGGCCGCGCGGGTATTTTCTGTGAGCGAGTCATCGGCATAATCCGGCCCGCGGCTCCCTTCCTTAAGTACGACGTTTTCATAGACCGCGCCAAAGCGGATGGCATTCCAGATTTGCGGCTCATACTTCTGTGACAGGTTAATGCACTTTGCATAGCAGCCGCCCTCAAAATTGAAAACGCCGTTGTCTCCCCAGCCATGCTCATCATCACCAATCAAGCGGCGGCTGGTGTCTGCCGAAAGGCTGGTCTTACCAGTGCCTGACAATCCGAAAAAGAGGGCTACATCGTCATCAGGCCCGACGTTGGCGGAACAATGCATGGGGAGCACGCCTTGCGAGGGCAAAATAAAGTTCATCACAGTGAAGATAGACTTTTTCATTTCACCTGCGTACTGCGTGCCACAAATCAAGACCAGACGTTCATCAAAGTCGATAATGATAGCAGCCTCTGAGCGTGTACCATGCACACGCGAGTCGGTGTGGAAATTTGGCACACAGAGGATGGTAAATCCTGGGCGCGTGCTGACCAGGTCGCTCGCGTTAGAACGCAGGAACAGTTGACGGGCAAAAAGATTGTGCCAGGCAAATTCGGTGATGACCTGAATGGGCATGCGGTAGTGCGGGTCGGCACCGGCGGCGGCATCCAGCACATAGACATCACGCCCCTGCAAATAGGCTGAAAGGCTACTGCGCACGGCATCGAAGTTTTCTTGCGACATCGGGTGATTGACCTCGCCCCACCAAATCCTCGTCGCGTTCTCCGCACTCGAGACAATGAACTTATCTTTTGGAGAACGACCAGTATGCGACCCAGTTGTCGCGGCAAACGCTCCATTGGCTGCCAACATGCCCTCTTTGCGAGCGAGGGCGTGCTCAACTAACACAGCGGGCGAAAGGTTCCAGTTAATATCGCCTAAGTTGACCAGCCCATACTCTTCCAGGGCTTTCCGACTCATCATGATTGTCATAGGTTTTTCTCTCCTTTCGAGACTCGACTTTGAGACTCTTCATAGGGAAGTTCTGATGGATACAATAATTAGCTGCATTCTCTAAAGTATACGATAATACTACCGACCCTAACAACTGTTAGTCTAGCAATGTAATACTCTCTTCGTCACTCTTGCAATTCGGAAAGGGTTTTTGTTGTTGCTGGTTTTGCTGCCGTGGGCAGCAAAACCAGCAACAACAAAAACCCTTTCCGAACTAGCGCAGGCGGCGAGGCGTCCTGAATAGTCACTAATTATTGCTATGTATTGACTCACTTGCTACTCATCAAACAGGCAAGGTACAATAGGGTTGGATCTCTTAATTGCCCTTTTATTGTTCTATGACAAACGTGGAACTCGAAGGGAGAGTCTGAAGACATGGATCAGCACTCGCAAGAGCATGGATGGGACAACTGGCCTGGCTGGTCAACGATCTCGGCAAGCAGTGATCGCAGCTTTACTGTCTGGTTTACGGGCCTTCCTGGCAGCGGAAAATCGACATTGGCGCAACTGGTGAAGAAGGCTTTGCAGGCGCGTGGCTTTAAAGTCGAGATCATCGATACGCAGACGCTGGCTTACTGGCTCAAACATGAACTCCACATTGAAGACGATGGTCGGGAAGACCGCAGCCATGCACCTGGCTATGATGCATTTATTACCTATATCTGTACACTACTGGCACGCAACGGCGTCATCACCATCAGTGTCTCTGTCTCTCCCTATCAAGAAGCACGCACCCACGCACGCGAGCAGATTCACCACTTTATCGAGGTGTACCTGCATTGTACCCCCGAACAAAGGCTCGAACGCCAGAGACAACACGGGCTGACGCCCGCTATGCCAGCACAGCTCTACCAGGTACCCACCAGGTCCGAATTGAGCATCGATACCAGCCTGGAGCCAGCCGAACGCAGCGCATTGCGCATCATTGCATATCTTGAACAGTGCGGCTACGTCGCTCCTCTGTGGGAAGATAAAGATTCGACGGATGAAGAGATTGCCAACGTCATGGCTCGCTTGCAGGCACTGGGATACCTGGAATAAGTCTCACGTCACTCAAATAGCCACTGGATGCCGCAAATACAGCCCAATGAAGATGCGCAGGTAGCCGCCATCGTCATCTGCATAGATACTCCTGTGGTTATTGCACAGGTTACATTCGTAGGTACTGATGGGTAGCGGATTGGTGATACCGTCGTTCATTTTGTCGATGCTCATCGTGCCGCCATTGCCGGGGCCAAAGAGTACGGCGATAATGCCGACCGTGGCAAAACTGCTGATATTGCCAAGAATATATTCGGCCCGGTTATCCTGGTAGTGGCCAGCAGAGTTGTCCATGGTGTCGAAGTACTGGTTGCCAATGGGTACCTGCCACATCACAACACGACGGTGGACATCCTGGCTGAGCAGGCCAATGAAGTTGAGGTAGCGTGCGAAGTTGGGGAAGGTGTGGTTATAGCGGTCCCACCAGGTCCGCGCGCCCGGCTGACCGGAGTCGTGGTCGGCCACATCGTTAGAAAGCAGGTCCCAACTCGAAACGCCGCGGGGATTGCCCGTCAGCCCGGCACTATTGAGGAAATTCGCCTCTTTTTTAGCTGTACCGGCGATATCCAGGGAAGTACGTGTGTCAGAGCCTACGTCAATGCTTGTAGCCCAGAGGGAGGCATGGAGAGCTAGCGTCGCCTTCGGAGCATATTTATCGCGCATATGCAGCAATGCCCAGGCAAAACCCTGCGCGGTGTTGGGAAAACCCGCCGCGTCGGCATAACCAGAAGAACTCACGCTGGCAGGTACATTGGCCGCGTTATCAGTACCATGGGAAGCCATCTGCAAAAAGCCCCACAGGTCAGGCTCGACGATCACCAGCACGGGCTTGCCATATGCCCCTATCTTTTGCAGTAAGAGTACCCAGTTTGCATAATAGGCCTTCATGGTGGCCGCACTGGCTATGTTCGCAGTATCTTGATCCAGGTCGTGCCCAGAGCAATAGCCAGCTGGATGCGGGCCATTGCTCTGGCAGATTTCGTAGTAGACAAAGGCAGGGGTATAGCCATGTTGCGCACTTTCCTGCATATAATAGGTCGCGAATTGCCCGGCTGGTTGATTCCAGGTCTCCCAGCCGCTATTTGTATTCACGCCGCCCGCCAGGTATTGATATCTAAAGTTGAAGGTTGTGCCATTCTGGCTGCGCATGGCATCGAGTAAAGAGGCGGTACCAGGAGTACTCATCACGCCAAAACTCAGATAGTGAGGAAAGGCCGCTGGCACGCTGCCTGAGCCGGAGGGAACTGGTCCCGGCGGCGAGCCGCTATTGTTCCCTTGCGTTGGGAGAGACGTTGGGGTGCTACTATGATGGCTGGCCAGTTGAATGGGGACAGAGATAGTACTATGCTGCTTTGAAATAGCAGTTGAGGTGGCCTGCTTAGACGATGCCGGGCCATTCTGGCAGGCAGAGATAACCAGCAGAAGGGCGGCATACATCAGTGCTAAGCTCAATCCCTGGAAGTACTCATATCGCTCCAGTTTCATAAAACGTGCGACTTTTGGAAACCCCTGTGTTTCAACCAGGGGAGGAAAAAGTCTTCCTTTCGGGGCGTGATGGGTCGGGTGATTTCCCCAACAAAATGACAAATGCCGGTATATATGAGATACTTTCTGCATGGATAGAACGATGGTCGTCCAACTGAAACCGACTCAGGAACAGGCGATACTCTTGAGAAGGACGCTTGAAGAGCATACGGCGTGCTACAATGCCGTAGCCCATGAGGGCTTTACGAGCGGGTGTAGTAACGGCGTTGAGTTGCACAAACGCACCTACTATCCCTTGCGCAAGCAGTATCCCAACCTCCCTGCTCAACTGGTATGCGCCGCTCGCGTGCGAGCGACCGAGACGGTCAAGAGTGCGCTTACCTGGCAAAAGAAGCATGAGAAAGACTATCCCAAGAAAGTCGCGAAAGCTCTCAAACATGGCAAGCCCGCTCCTGACTTCAAGCCGGTGAAATGCCCTTCCAGTACGATTGCTCCTGTCCGGTATGATGTCCGTTCGTATTGGGTCAAGTGGAACACGCTCACCTGTAGCCTTGCTACGGTAGATGGGCGGGTTGAATTGCCCTTTTCCATCCCTGTACATAGTCAGAAATACGTGGGCCTCAAGGTGTGTAGTGCGGATTTGTGCTATCGCAAGGGACGCTATACCCTTCACATTGTTGTTTCTCTCCCTGAACCCGTGATTGCTCCTTCTCAAGACGTGATCGGCGTTGATCTGGGATTGAATAGACCCGCGGTCACTTCCAACCGGCAATTCCTGGGAGAAAGGCAGTGGAAAGAGCAGGAAAGGCGTATTTTCCGTATCCGTCGCAAACTTCAAACATGTGGTTCCAAGTCTGCTAAAAGGCACCTGAAAAAGCTTTCGGGCCAACTGTTTCGGCAGAGACGCGACCATGACCATGTGTTGAGTAAGCGCATGGTGCAGCCTGCGACCCCTGGCGGTACCATCGTGTTTGAGAACTTGAAGGATATCAGGGACACCTCCAAGATGACCAGGAAGGCGGAAACCAAACGGCGATTGCACAGTTGGACATTTGACCAACTGTATCACTTCACCATGTACAAAGCACAAGAGCGTGGTATTCAGGTCGTCAAGATTGACCCTCGACATACCTCGCAAACCTGCTCCAAGTGTGGGTATCACGCTCGCAATAACCGTCGCTCTCAAAGTCTCTTCCTTTGCCGTCAGTGTGGGTACTGCTTAAACGCTGACTATAATGCAGCGAAAAATATTCGGGAGAAGTACATCACTTCTCTTGCCAGCATCGGTACACCTTCGCTGGCGGGTCGTTCGTCAGGCGGCCTATCGTTCCCATCTTCGGACGAGGGACAAGCCCCTCGGCTTTAGCCAGGGGTTCTTGACAGATGCTCCCTATATAAGATATTTTCCCTTGTGTAGTATAACAGTATCGATTGATTTCTCTTTAGCATGATAGGACATTTGGGTGAAGAAGGTGATGATGGTGCATAAGTCCTGAGATCCTTCGTTGCACTCAGGATGACAACGAAGGATCTCAGGACTTATGCCCTAAGCACGGTGTTCCAGCTTGCGCACATACGCGACAAATTGGTCGCCGCGATCGAATTCGTTGAGGAACATGCCGAAGCTGGTGAAGCCTGGAGAGAAGAGCAGCACATCACCGGGTTTTGTTAAGGATACAGCAGTGCCTAAGGCCTGGGTAAAGTTGTCAAAGATGCCGCGCACAGGATCACGTACCGCCTGCTTCTTTACTTCTTCGTGCAGCACGGGTAATAATTCGTTGGTGCCGCTTCCTGCCAGCAGCACCACGTCGCGGCAGCGGCGCACTATCGCGGCGGGCCAATCATCCAGTGGGAGACGCTTGGTATTGCCGCCCGCCACCAGCACGATGGGGCCATCAAATGCCTCCACACCTGCCCGCCCGGCTACCGGTGTCGTGCTGGCTGTGTCGTTGATGTAACGCACTCCATTTATGGCAGCGACCTCTTCCAGGCGATGCGGCACGCCATGAAAGTTTCGCACCGATGTTGCGATCATTTCGTCAGAAACTCTCAGTAGTCGCGCCGTCGTGGTTGCCAACAGTACATTCTCCTGATTGTGCTTTCCTACGAGCGGCGAATCCATGAAAAGAAAGGGAAGCAGAGTGGTAGAGCCGCGCTTAAAACTGCCGCCGCGCTCCATGCTGGTGAACCATACCTCACCGGAAGCCTCCTCTCCAAAGCGGCGCGTCCAGGGGTTATCATAGTTAAATATGGCGATATCGCCAGCGTGTTGATAGCGAAAAATATTGGCCTTGGCCTCAGCGTAATCCTCCATGCCGTTATAGGTGTTGAGGTGGTCGGGATAGACATTGGTCATCACGGCAACAGGCGGGCTGATCCTGTGGGGAGCCAGCCCCTCAAGTTGCCAGCTTGACAGTTCCAGCACGACCAGGGTTTTGGGTGTAATCTGCGGCAGCAGTGAAAGGGTTTCGACGCCTGCAACATTGCCACCCAGCACGGTGGGAAGGCCACTTTCATGCAATATCCTGTAAATCAAGGTGGCAGTCGTGGTCTTGCCGCGTGTGCCGGTGATGCCAATGATACGGCCAGGACAGGCGAGAAAGAAGAGGGCGATTTCCATTTCGACGCTTGCGCCATGTTGCTGGGCGAGTCGCAGGTAGGGAGAGGAGAGGGGTATGCCTGGATTGCGTATGACCATGTCTGCCCACTCAAAATCTTCATTGCGATGAGTGCCCAGTACAAATTCTATCGGCAAGCCCGCCAGGGAGCGCACACTTGGGGCCAGTATCTCTGGCGATTTCATATCCGTCACTCGCACTATAGCTCCCTGTTGAGCTGCGTATCGAGCCGCGGCCATACCCGATCCTTGCAGGCCCAGACCCATGACGAGTACACGCTTTCCGCGCAAATCCATACTTTATTGCCCTCATCTCAAATGTAAATTCGTAACGATGCAGGATTGTTTAGTGGCTGGATTGTTGTCAGGTATTGCTGCCGACGGCAGCAATACCTGACAACAATCCAGCCACTAAACATACGTGTCGCTCTTTTTTGATATATTCATCTTAGCAAAATCCAATTACCCATACAAATCCTTGTAGGAAATTAACAGGGGCTCTATCGCACGTCCATATGCTACAATATACTACAACAATAGTAAGATTACTGAGGCTCAGGTCTATCCCTGGGTAGCTAGAAACACTTGGTGACGTAGTGCCAGAGCAATCTGTGCAACTTGAACGTATCTTGCGGCATATGTCGGTAGGAGTCGCCATGCTTGACTGTACCGACCTGCGCCTTCAATATGCCAACCCTTACCTGTTATCGCTGCTCGATGCACTCTCCCATACTCAAAATGTGATAGGCCAGCATCTGGATGAGTTTATACCCGACGAGTTTCTTAAGGTGGCATTACCTCTGCTGCACCAGGTATGCTCGACAGGACAACGCCTGAGTTGGGGAGTTATTCCTTTTGAGGGCTTCCTGGCCTCTCGTGGTCGTACCTACTGGCGCGTCTCTATTGAACGCATTACAGCAAACGACGGGGAACAAGCATTTGGTGAAATAGAGTACGAAATACGACGTGCGGATGCTACATTACTGGTAACGGTCGAGGATGTAACCGAGTTAGCACGTTCACGCCTCTATGTCAATGCCATTGATTCGATCTCTTCGGCTATCGTGGGGCCTTTTGCGCTTCCCCAGGTACTCGACCGCATCCTGCAGGCGGTCCAGGAAATGGTAGGCTCAACACGCTGTGCCATCCTGCTGATCGACCACACCGTATCAGACGTTGAGTTCTACTATCCTGGATTCAAAGAAGAAGAACCCGCTGAGGCACACCTGGCGCACGATATTCCTCCTACAGCTACCATTGCTGCCCAGAAAGGCGTTCATCTCCGTTCGCACGATTGGCGTCCACAGGTGAGCGAACAATTGCTACTCGGCCACATCGTGCGAGACCGCCAGACCTTGATTATTACCGATACCAGCACGATACCAGAGATGAAACTGCCCTTACTTGATGATGGAGGCGTACCGCGTCGCCCAGGTTCTGTGCTCTGCATCCCCATCTTCGAGCCAACACCGGACCGCCGCCGATCAGGAGAAGAGACCACTTCCAATGGGATCTCGGAGGACATTTCTCAGGCGAACGCGGGGAATGTACTGGGGACGATTGAAATCTACCATCGCCGGGCGCGCGGCTTCCCGGCTGAAGAGGTTGAGTTATTGGAGCAATTTGCCCAGCAGGCCGGTCTTGCTATACAGAATGCCCGCCTGTTCCTGCGCATCAACCAGTTAGCGCGCGACGCCCAGCGCAACTTGCGCCAGCGCGAACACATCATGCAGGCGATCCCCGATGGAGTGATCATCTATGACTCCCGCTGGCGCGTGGCCGATGCAAATCACGCTGTACGCAATTTATTAGGCTGGTCAAATGATGTCATTGGACTGCATATCACCGAGGCTCTGGCAAAGAGCACAGCTATCTTTCAGCAGGAAACACGATCTAAGGCGATCTTTATGGCAGAACTCGATCACCGTGTCCAAACAAGGCAGGTTGACGAAGTGAAGTTCACAGGTGCTGATGGGAAACACTATACGATGAGCCGCTCATATGCTCCGATTCACGACGACCTCGGCGATGTCTTTGCTACCGTCGTGATTTATCACGACGTGACCGAACAGGCTGAGGCGAGAGAACGGATCGAGGCCGAGGTAGTCATTCGTACAACGGAACTGGCGCAACGGAACGCGGCCCTGGAGCTTGCAAAGGCTGCACAGGAGCTGGCAAGTATGCGCATGAAGCTGCTCCTGGAACGATTACCCTCAGGGGTGATGCTTATTTCTGGTGACGACAAACGCATTACTATTATCAACCAGCAAGCTACGCAAATCCTGCAAAGCTTAGGCCTCGCCCTGGAACCGCTGGATGATCTTGATAGCGCGACAAAAAATGCGGTTGGCCGCAACGCTGAAGAGTTGCTTCGTCTCTCCACGGTCTATGCTCCCTCCGGTGCATTTGTTCCTTACGAGGAGCGTCCACTGGCCATAGCCCTGTATAAGGGTGAAGCTATGGAAGCGGAATTGCACTCGATACAACCCGATGGGCAGGTCCTTTACCTGCTCGTCAGTGCGGCCCCACTGCGTGCCAGCGATGGTACGATTACCAGTGCCGTGCTGGTCTTGCACGAGATCACCAGGCTCAAAACCCTGGAACGCGCTCGCGAAGATTTTTTTACGACAATGGCTCACGAACTCAAAACACCGCTGGCCAACATTCGCGCCCACTTGAGTGCCTTACAGGCCGAGGACATGGAATGGTCAAGCGAGGCGCAACATGACTTCTTAACCACCGCCGACGAGCAGGTAGAACGCCTGGT
>WNFB01006443.1_pt1 | contig 10990 bp, 8 predicted proteins | sample 5400501 | NCBI WGS metagenome assembly WNFB01 (sample SAMN13153341, study PRJNA577476) | soil metagenome | isolation source: 200 cm saprolite under Douglas fir tree site 2 hole 1 | place: USA:California | collected 2015-04-18 | reverse complement strand
CCGCGGCGGTTCCGCACGGTCGACCGCAAGACCGGCCTGGGCGGCGACACGCAGACGCGGCCCGTAGGGATCCTCTTCCACACGTCGGAGAGCGACGTGTGGCCGCTCGAGGCTTCCTACAACGAGACGCTGCGCGACAGCACCCAGCGTCTGCTCCGCTACGTGCAGCGGAACCACCTGTACAACTACATGGTCGACCGCTTCGGCCGCGTCTACCGGGTCGTGGAGGAGGAGACCAAGGCCAACCACGCCGGCCACTCGGTGTGGACCCGGGGCAACGAGGTCTATCTGAGCCTGAACGCCGCCTTCCTCGGCGTCTCGTTCGAGACCCGGTGGGAGGGCGGGCGCGCGCTGCCGATCACCCAGGCCCAGTTCCTGGCCGGACGCAACCTGTCGGACTATCCGCGCGCGCGTTGGAACATATCGGCCGACATGTGCGTGGCCCACGGCCTCACCAGCGTGAACCCGAAGAAGCACCTCATCGGCCATCACGTCGACTGGGCCCGCGGGTTCCCCTTCGAGGCGTTCGGCCTTCCCGACCAGTACGCGCGCCCCGCGCCCGCGGTGGCGCTGTTCGGCTTCGGTTACGACGAGGAATTCTTGAAGGTCATGGGCGAGCCGTGGGCGGGCGTGCGCGAGGCGGAGCGCACGCTGGCCGAGGAAGCGGCGAAGGCGGGCCGCACCGTCGAGGATCTCCGCCGCGAGCGCCAGCAGCTCTACGACCGCTGGCTGAGCGAGCAGAGCCAGGCCGACGAGGCGACCGCCTCCGGCCGGCCGGAGCCGGCCCCGCCGGCAGGAGGATAGGAGCATGGAGGAGCGCAAGGACCATCTGTGGAAGGTCGCCCAGGAGGTCGAAGACCGGCTCGACGAGATGGAGAAGGCGGGGGCCGCTCCCGCGGGCATGGACGTCGGCACCAGCAAGGTCGTCGCCGCGCGCAAGCGGGCGAAGGGGATCGAGACGGCCTCGCAGCTCAACGCCTTCATCCCCATCCCCTACTCGCGCTTCACGGAGACGATCCTGGGCCAGAACGACATCTCCTACTTCCGCGAGGGTGACGAGCTCGTCGTCTTCGCCACCGCGACCGAGAAGTTCGCCAACATGTTCAACGCCGAGGTCCGCCGTCCGATGGCCGACGGCCTCGTCAACCCGCGGGAGAAGATGGCCCTCCCCGTGCTGGAGGCGATCATCGGCAGCCTCCTCCCCAAGGCGAAGACCCAGGGCGAGATCCTGGCGTTCTCCGTGCCCGCCGCCCCCGCCGGCAAGGAAGCGGAGCTGACCTATCACGAGGCCACGCTCCGGCGCCACTTCGAGGGGATGGGCTACAAGGCGGTGGCCATCAACGAGGGCCTGGCCGTCGTGTTCTCCGAGCTCGAGGACAACAACTTCACCGGCATCGGCCTCTCCTGCGGCGGCGGGATGTGCAACGGCACCCTCGCCTTCCTGTCGATCCCGTCGATCATGTTCAGCATCGCCAAGGGCGGCGACTACATCGACCACGCCGTGGGGTCCGTGGTCGGAGAGAGCGCCACCCGCGTCAAGGTCATCAAGGAAGAAGGCATCGACCTCAGCCGCTCCCCCAAGGACAAGGTCGAGAAGGCGCTCCACATCTACTACGAGGACCTCGTCGAGAGCCTCGTGGAAGCGCTGGGCCGCGCGATGTCGCGCGCGGAGAAGATGCCCAAGGCCGACCGGCCGCTGCCGATCGTGATCGCGGGCGGCAGTGCCAAGCCGCGCGGCTTCAAGGAGCTGTTCGAGCGCGCGCTGAAGGGCCGCAGCCTGCCCGTCGAGATCTCGGCCGTGCGGCTCGCCGGCGACCCGCTCACCGCGACGGCTCGGGGTGCCCTCATCGCCGCGATGTACGAGAAGTAGACCCGCGCGCCGGGGGTCCCGCGTCCGCCTCACGGTGCTAGACTGGCCCATGCCCTTGCGAGGGGCACTCCTTGCCCTGGTCCTGGTCCTCGCCGGCGCCCCCGCGTGGGCGGTGAAGGACTGGTACGACTTCTACCAGGACGGAAAGCAGCAGGCCGACCGGGGCCGGTGCAAGGAGGCCCTGGCCGACCTCGCCCAGGCGCGCCGGCTGAAACCCGGCTCCGAGCTGGAGGTGCGGCTCTACGGCCTCGTCTTCATCGACTACGTTCCCTACTACTACGAGGGCGTCTGCCACGCGAAGACGGGCGACTTCAAGGCGGCGCTCGCGGCGTTCGACGCCGAAGAGAAGCAGGGAGCCATCCAGAAGAAGCGGGAGCTCTACGCGAGCCTCGGCCGGCTGCGCGGGCAGGCGAAGAAGGCGCTGGACGACGCGGCGGCGGCGGAGCGGGCGGCCGAGGCCGAGAAGAAGGCTCGCGCGATGCTCGAGGAGCTGCAGCGCCTGCGGCGCGAGGGCGACGATCTCTACCGCCAGGGCAAGCTCAAGGACGCGCTCGCCCGGCTGCTGGAAGCCCAGAAAGTCGCGGAGGGACTGGGAGACTCTGCCACCCGGCGCGACATCATGGAATCCATCAAGAAGATCAGCACGGAGATGAACGACCGCCAGGAAGCGGAGGCACGCGCGGAGCGGATCGAGAGGGAGCTCGCCGAAGGCCAGCAGCTCCTGCAGGCCGGCAAGGGCGCCGAGGCCAAGCTCAAGTTCACGGACGTCCTCAGCCGCGACCCGCACAACCCCCGCGCGGCCGAGGGCCAGACGAAGGCCGAGGACCAGATCCTGGCCTCGACGACCCGGCAGGCGCGGGAGGCGGCCTTCGCCCGCGGCAAGACGCTCTTCGAGGCGGGCCGGTACGACGAGGCGCGGGGACCGCTCTCCGAGGCCGGCGCCGACACCGACAACGCGGAGGCCCGCCGGCTCCTGGGCGAGGCCACGCGCGTCCTCGAAGGCATGCGGAAGGCGAAGGAGCAGCACGCCCGGACCGACAGCCTGCTCGGGCAAGCGGAGACGCTCCTGGCCAGCCGCCGGTTCTCCGAAGCATGGGTGCAGCTCGGCAGCGTCCTCGCCCTGGACCCCGGCAACGAGAGGGCCAAGGAACGATCGGCCTACGCCGAGCGCATGACGTACGATGCCATCCTGGAGAAATCCTTCCCGAACGAGAGACCCATCCTCACCTTCTGGCAGGCGCCGGGCGCCGTCGTCGAGGGACCGACGCTCGCGCTGCACGGGGTCGCCACCGACGACCGCGGCCTGGTGCGGCTGGAATACCGTCTGGACGGCCGGCTCCTGCGCCAGCAGACGCTCTCCGCCTTTCCGCGCACCCAGAGGTTCGACGAGGAGTTCCCGCTGCAGGCGGGCCGGAACCAGATCAGCGTCACCGCCGTCGACACCTCCGAGAAGCCGACCGTCACGAGCTTCGACGTCACCCGGCGGCTGCGGTTCTACGAGACGAGGGCCTTCCTGCCCTCGGCGGGCGCGGCCGCCCTCGGCCTGGTCGGAGCGGGCCTGGTCCTGCAGCACGCGCGGCGGCGACGGGCGCTGCACCGTAGATTCAACCCCTACATCGCCGGCGCGCCCGTCATGGCGGACAACATGTTCTTCGGCCGCCGCAAGCTCCTGAACCGCATCCTGAACGTCCTCCACCACAACAGCCTGATGATCACCGGCGAGCGGCGGATCGGGAAGACGACGTTCCTCTATCACCTCAAGAAGGCGCTCGAGAACGACGAGGGGACCGAGTACAAGTTCTTCCCCGTGTTCACGGACCTGCAGGGAGTGCCGGAGCAGGGCTTCTTCCACGCGGTGATGTCGGACGTCGTCGACTCCCTCGGGCTGTCCACGGCCACCATGGCCACGCTGCGTTTCCGGATCGACGACGAGAGCTACGACGGACGCGACTTCAGCCACGACCTGCAGCGCGTCGTCGAGGACCTGAAGACGCGCACGCCGCGCCGGGTGAAGCTCGCCCTCCTCATCGACGAGGTGGACGTGCTCAACGACTACTCGGAGCGGATCAACCAGCGCCTGCGCAGCATCTTCATGAAGACGTTCTCCGAGCACCTCGTTGCGATCATGAGCGGGGTCGGAATCAAGCGCGTGTGGACGAGCGAAGGAAGCCCCTGGTACAACTTCTTCGACGAGATCGAGCTGGCCGCTTTTGCGCGCGAGGAGGCCGAGGCCCTCATCCGGGAGCCGGTGGAAGGGGTCTTCCGCTTCCAGCCGGAGGCCGTGGAGGCGATCCTGGCCGGCAGCCAGCTCAAGCCGTACGTCATCCAGAAGTTCTGCATCCATGCCGTGAGCCGCATGCTCGAGCAGGACCGCACCACGGTCACCGCCGCCGACGTGGACGCGGTGCGGGACGTGGTGCAGTTCGAAGGGCGGGCCCACGAGGACCCCCCGCTCGCCGCCCGCGCGTCGGCCTGATGTGGCAGACTAGCGTGGCTATCATGGAAGCGCGGTTGGAGCGCCCGCAGGGAGCAAGACTGGTGGATGGCGTCACGCCGCGTTTGAATTGATGCGTAATCCTTTCATCGCGGGAAGCTGGGTGCGGGCCGACAACTTCTTCGGCCGCGGCACGCTGCTCCGCGAGATCCTCGACGGCGAGCGCGACTCGCTGTGGGTGGTGGGCGCGCGGCGGCTGGGCAAGACGAGCCTGCTCAAGGAGCTGGAATACCAGGTCCAGCAGAGCGCCCAGACTCCCTTCGTGCCGCTCTACTGGGACCTGCAGGGCAGCGGCGACGTGCGCGGCCTGGCCGACGGCCTCCTCGGCAGCGTGGAGGACAGCGAGGGCTTCCGCCGCGCGACCGACATCGCGGTCGAGGACCTGGAAGGCCTGGCCGCCGCCGACATGCTGACCACACTCGTGCGGCGCACGGTGAAGAGCGGCTGGCGCCTGCTCCTGCTCGTGGACGAGGCCGAGGAGTTCCTGACCGTGGCCCGCGCCGACGCGGCCGTGCTCCCCCGCCTGCGGCGCATCTTCCACAAGGGGCCCGAGGTCCGCACCGTGCTCACCTCCACCAAGCGCCTGGCGCGCATCGACGAGCGGACCGACTTCGCGACTTCACCGTTCCTGCAGGGTTTCATCCCCCCGGTCTACCTGACGCCGCTGGCCGCCGACGAGGCGCAGGCGCTCCTCGCCCGAGGCCGCTTCTCCCGCGAAGAGACCGGCGTAGTCATGGAGCGCACGGCCAACCATCCGTTCCTCCTCCAGCTCATCGCGAGCCGGCTCTTCGAGAGCCGCGACGTCACGAGCACCCTCGACCAGGTGGCGGCCGACGAGATGGTGTCGAACTTCTTCTCCGTGGACTTCCAGACGCTGGACAACGACGAGCGCACGATCCTGGAAGACGTGGCGCGCGAGGGGCGCCGGAGCCGCAAGGATCTGGCCCTGGTGGTGGGCGGCGCGGAAGAGAGGCTGGACCCGCTGCTCTTCGGCCTGCGCATGATGGGCTACCTCGCGGCGGAGGACGGCGGCTTCCGCGTGGGCAACTGGTTCTTCGAGCGCTGGCTGCGGCGGGTCTCCGCCGGCCGCCCCGACGCCGCCCGAACCGTCTAATGCTTCCGGGCATCAACCGGGTCCACCAGCACGAAGGCAAGGACTATCACCTGCAGGCCGAGGACCTGGGGCCCGAGCAGGCGGCCTTCGAGGTGCGCGTCTACGACGGAGGCAGCGTGCTCTGGCACAAGCGGATGAGCTACGCCGACCTCGTCGCCCAGAAGCTCCCCCGGCTGGAGCAGGACGAGGCGCTGCGCGTGCTGATGGAGAAGACCCTGCAGACGGTCCAGGCCGCCATCGCCAAGGGGAAGCTGGCCTGAGGCTACGGCCGGGGCCGCTCCTCGGCGCCGCCGTCATCCTCGCCGCCGCCGGGCTCTCGCCGCGCGTGGTGCCGTTCGACATGGACGAGTTCGCGGCGTACCACGCGCTCGGCTGCGCCGCCTACCCGCTGAGCCGCCAGCTCAACATCTATCGGGAGCGGTGCGCGGACGACGAGCTGACCCTGCCGCTCGTTTCGCGCCCGCTGCCCCTCCGGTCGTACCTCTACGTTGGCAGCTTCCCCGCCGTGCCCTTCTACCCGTTCTGGCGGCTCTTCCGCACACCCCTCGCCGCGCGCATCCAGGGGGCGGCGTTCTTCCTCGTCGCCGTCCACCTCTTCTCCCGGCTTGCGGGCACGTCCTGGGCAACGACGCTGCTGGCCGCCGCCGTCTTCCCCATCTTCCCCGGCGCCTTCCTCGTCGATACGGGGCCCGTCGGCATCTCGCTGGCGCTCATGGCGAGCGTGCTGCTCCTCGTGCGCGATGCGGCGGCCGCAGACAACGCGAGCGGCACATGGCCGCGCGCGGCGGCCGCGGGCATGGTCGCATTCCTGGGCGTCTGGGCGAAGCTGAACTTCGTGTGGATGCTGCCCGCGGTCCTGCTCTTCTGGCTCCATGAGCTGCGCCGCCCAGCGCGGTCGCCCGCGGCCCTTCGTCCGGCCGCCGTCGCCGTCGCTGCCTTCGCCGTCACATTCCTCGTCCCCACGACGTGGCTCTTGCTTGCGCGCACGCCTGACGGCGCGCGTTACTACGACGTGGTACGGCTGGGCGGCGTGTCGGCCGATCCGGAAGCGATCGCCACCCAGGCCGGCACGCTGGCCAGCTACTTCGCCGATGGGTCGGCAGCCGCCCCGCGGGTGCTTTCGTTTCCAAGAAAAGCGATCGACCTCGTGCCATGCGTTCTCGCGTCGGTGCTTCTGATGTGGGGGCTGTGGCGCGGACGCGGCGGAGCTGAGGCCTTCTGGCTGGCCGCCGCTTTCGTCACGTTCCTCGTCATGCTCCCGAGCGCCCGCGCGTGGGCCGCCCACCACTTCGTCCTCGGCCTCGTGTTCGTGGTGCTCGCTCTCGCCGCCAGCCTGCGGCGGCTCGGAGCCGAGCGGCCTCCTTTCGTGCGCGGCGTGGCGGTCGTCGTCGCCGCCTACTGGCTGAGCCTGGTCGCGCGGTGGCCGGCGGCCACGATCGACCCGCGGGACAGCCTGGGCAAGGACCGGCTGCTGGCCTTCGTCCGCTCGAGCGGTCTCGACCGCCGCTCCGTCCAGCTCCACGTGTCGTGGGGGACGTACTACATCGCGCACCTGTTCGGCGCGCGGGAGCAGGCGGTCCTATTCAGCCGGAAGTTCCCCGAGGATGCGGGAATGCTGGCCTACGCGCGGGCGGCGGCCGACGCCCGGGGCCGTGGCGTGCTCGTCGTCACGCGGCGGCTCGACAAGCTCCAGACCGAGGCCATGGGCGAGTTGCTCGGTCCGCCGCTCGCCACCCACGCGTTCGACGACTGGTGGGCCGTGGAGTATGTGCGGTGAACCCCTCACCCAGGCCCTCTCCCCTGCGGGGAGAGGGATTAAAGGATGCGCATGACGAGACGGAGCGCTTTATCTCCGTCGGTGGCGGCGGCCGCCCTCACGCCGGCGCGGCGCGGGCAACGGCTCGGGCGGCTCCTGCTCCACGTCCTCGGCCACGGGGGCCTGGAAGTGGCCGCGCAGGAGAAGGGCGAGGATGCGGTCGCGGTGCTCGTGCTCCGCGATCCGCCGGGCGATGGGAGCGAACTCCGCGAAGTCGTCGAGCGGCAGGTTCTGCCCCTCGGCGGCCAGGCGGGTGACGATCCGCTCCACCTTGCGCGCCGTCACCTCCTCGTCGGAGGGGACCGACAGCTCCCCCACCTCGACGTGGTAGCGCTTGACGAGCCGGTTGAAGTTCATCAGGTCGTGGGCCGAGACGAGGCTGATGGCGCGGCCGCTCTTGCCCACCCGGCCCGTACGGCCGGCCCGGTGGATGTACTGCTCGGGGGAGTCGGGCGTGGAGAAGATGAACACGTGCGAGAGGTCCTCGATGTCGATGCCGCGGGAGGCCACGTCGGTCGTGACCAGGTGTCGGATCTCGCCGGAGCGGAACCGGGCCATGACCCGCTCGCGCTTCTTCTGGGGCAGGTCGGAGGAGAGCATCGAGGCCGGCATGCCCTTGCCGGACAGGAACGCGTGCACCTGCCGCGTCTCCTCCCGCGTGTTGCAGAAGATCATCGAGGACGCGGGGTTCTCGTACTCGAGCAGCTTGTAGAGCGTCGCCTCCTTGTGGAGCTTCGGCGTCAGGCAATAGAGGTGCTCGACCTCCTTGACGTAGATCTGGTCCTCGGAGAGGAGCACCCACTCGGGCTCGGAGAGGTAGTGGTAGATGAGGCCGCGGATCCCGAGGGGAATCGTCGCGGAGAAGAGCAGCGTCTGCCGCTCCGCGGGCATGTACTCCATGATCTGGCCCATCTCCACCGCGAAGCCCATGTCGAGCATGCGGTCGGCCTCGTCGAGGACCAGCGTCTTGACGCCGTCGAACCGGAGCGTCTTGCGGCGGAGATGGTCGAGCACCCGTCCGGGGGTTCCCACGATCACGTGGGCGCCGGCGCGGATGCCTTCGAGCTGCCGGTCCATGGAGTCTCCCCCGTAGATCGTCTCCACCTTCACGCCCCGCCCGCGTCCGATCTCCGACACCTCACGCGCGACCTGCATGGCCAGCTCGCGGGTGGGGGCGAGCGCCACCGCCTGCACGTGGTCGGCGGCGGGATCGACCTTCTCCACGATGGGAATGCCGAAGGCGGCGGTCTTGCCGGTGCCGGTGCGGGACTGCACCACCAGGTCCTTGCCGGCGAGGGCGCGCGGCAGCGTTTCCGCCTGCACCTCGGTGGGAGCGCGGTAGCCCATGGCGTCCAGGCTGGCCAGGGTCTCGGCGGTCAGATTGAGGTCGGCGAAGCTTCGGGTCGAGGCGGCGGTGATTTCCATCAAGAGAGCATTATCTCATGACCGACCGCATGGTCCGCGCGAAGACCGGCGGCGATCCGTGCGCGCGGGCTATAATCGGTGGTTTGGGGAGAGGGCGATGACCTGCATGCGGTGTGGACGTGAGGCCGAGCCGCCCCCGCGCCACCGCATCGGCTTCCCCGCGCCGGTCAAGGAGCGGATCCTGCAGTCGATCTGCGCGGAGTGCTGGAAGGAGTGGGAGGGTGTCGAGGTCAAGGTGATCAACGAGTATCGCCTCAGCTTCCTCGACCCGCAGCACCGCGAGATGCTGCAGAAAGCGTGCTTCGACTTCCTCAAGCTGGAGCCATGAACCGAAGCAGCGAGCGAGGGATTGCTGCGCGCCTCCGCGGAGCGGAGCCGCGCCAGCGCGCCATCGCTGTGCTCCGGCGTCACTCCCGAGCGAGCGACATGGGGGGGAGCGCGAATGCGCGCGGGGGGGCGCTTTCCTTCGCCAGTACCCCCCCGAACTGCCGATGATCCACGTAGAGGGGCTGAACAAGCGTTACGGCGAGAGAGTCCTCTTCGAGGACGTGTCGTGGCACGTCAAGAAACGGGACCGCATCGGCCTCAGCGGACCCAACGGCGCGGGCAAGACGACCCTCCTGCGCATGCTGGCCGGCCTCGAGGAGCCGGACGCCGGCTCCATCCGCATGGCCTCCGAAACGACCATCGGGTACCTGCCCCAGGACGGCCTCGTCCACCGGGGGCGCACCGTCTACGACGAGGTGGTGCTGGCCTTCCAGGAGCTGATCGCCCTCAAGGAGGAGCAGCACCGGATCGAGGACACGCTGGCGACGGCGACGCACGACGACGGCGGCGAGCACGAGAAGCTGCTCGAGCGCTACGCCGAGGTGACCGAGCGCTTCAAGCACCTCGGGGGCTACGAGATCGACGCCCGCGTGGCCGACGTGCTCAAGGGCCTGGGCTTCTCGCTCCCCGACCAGCAGCGCCGCACCGAGGAGTTCTCGGGCGGCTGGCAGATGCGCATCGCCCTGGCCAAGCTGCTGCTGGCCCGGCCCAACCTCCTGCTCATGGACGAGCCGACGAACCACCTCGACCTCCCCGCCCGCAACTGGCTCGAGGAGTACCTCCACGACTACCCGGGATCGGTGGTGCTCGTCTCCCACGACCGCTACTTCCTCGACGCCACCGTGGCCAGGATCACCGAGGTCGGCCTGCGCACCCTCACCGACTACCACGGGAACTACTCGCACTACGTCGTGGAGCACCAGGCCAGCATGGAGCGCCTGCGCGAGGCCCACCGCCGGCAGAAGGAGGAGGTGGAGAAGGCCACCCTCTTCATCAACAAGTTCCGCTACCAGGCCACCAAGGCCCGCCAGGTCCAGAGCCGCATCAAGATGCTGGACAAGGTCGACCTGATCGAGATCCCGCCCGAGCGCAAGAAGATCCGTTTCAAGTTCCCCGACGCGCCCCGGCCCGGCCGCGTCCTCCTCGAGCTGAAGGGCGTGCGGCGAGCCTACGGCGAGAACGTCGTGCTCGAGCACGTCGACCTGATGGTGGAGCGCGGCGACCGCATCGCTCTCGTCGGCCCCAACGGCGCGGGCAAGTCGACGCTGATGCGCATCCTCGCCGGGGTGGACCGTCCCGACGGGGGCGTCCGCATCGCCGGCCACCAGAGGCGGCCGTGCTCGACGGCTCCCGCACCGTCTACGAGGAGATGAGCGCGGCCAGTCCCGTGCAGATGGTGCCGATGATCCGGCACATCCTCGGCGGCTTTCTCTTCACCGGCGACGACGTGTACAAGCGAGTGGGCGTGCTCTCGGGCGGAGAGCGCAACCGGCTCGCGCTCGCGAAGATGCTGTTGAACCCGAGCAACCTCCTGATCCTCGACGAGCCCACGAACCACCTCGACCTCGACTCGAAGGAAGTCCTGCTCGACGCCCTCACGGACTACGGCGGCACGCTCATCTTCGTCTCCCACGACCGGTACTTCGTCGACCGTCTCGCGAGCAAGGTGATCGAGGTCGGCGGCGGGCAGGCCCTCATCTATCCCGGCGGGTACGAGGACTTCCTCTACTGGAAGAAGCAGCGGGAGGCCGGCCTCACGCCGCCGCTGCCGACGAAGGAGCGCAAGCCGGTCGTGCACCTGAAGGAGGCGGCCGTGCTCGACGGCTCCCGCACCGTCTACGAGGAGATGAGCGCGGCCAGTCCCGTGCAGATGGTGCCGATGATCCGGCACATCCTCGGCGGCTTTCTCTTCACCGGCGACGACGTGTACAAGCGAGTGGGCGT
>WNFB01005871.1_pt1 | contig 10991 bp, 9 predicted proteins | sample 5400501 | NCBI WGS metagenome assembly WNFB01 (sample SAMN13153341, study PRJNA577476) | soil metagenome | isolation source: 200 cm saprolite under Douglas fir tree site 2 hole 1 | place: USA:California | collected 2015-04-18 | reverse complement strand
CGGCAACGTCGGCAGCGTGGTGCGCGGGTTCGAGGTGCGCCTCGCCGACGACGGCGAGATTTTGGTGCGCGGGTCCGATTTGTTTGAAGGATATTGGGGGAAGCCCGAGGCGACGCGCGCGGCGATCGATGCCGACGGATACCTGCACACCGGCGACGTGGGCGAATGGCACGGGGAAAATCTCAAGATCGTCGACCGGGCGCGCGACTTCATCGTCACCGCCGGCGGCAAGACCGTCGCGCCGGCCAACATCGAGACCGTGATGCGCGCGAGCCCGTACGTGGCCGAGGTCGTCGTGTACGGCCACGGGCAAAAATATCTGACCGCGCTGGTCGAGATCGATTTCGAGGCGGTGGCCGACTGGGCGCGTAATCATAATGTCGCCTACACGGGCTTCACCAGCCTGGCCGCGCACCGCCAAGTCGCGCGGCTGATCGCCGGCGAGATCGCACGGCTCAATCAAACGCTCGGCCGCGTCGAGCAGATCAAACGCTTCCGCATTTTGCCGAAGGCGCTCGATCCCGAGGAGGAGGGCGAGCCGGTGACTCCCACCCGCAAGGTCAAGCGCGCGCAGATGCAGCACCGCTTCGCCGCGCTGGTCGACTCCATGTACGACGACCGCGAGCAGCGCCTGGCGGCCGCGGAGGTGGGGGAGGAGGTGCAAGGATGAATCCCTCCCCCGCTTGCGGGGGAGGGTAGGGTGGGGGCTCACGGCGCTGACCTCGGAGCGAAGCCCCCACCCGGCGCGCAAGAGCGCGCCGACCTCCCCCGCAAGCGGGGGAGGTATAAGAAGGAAGACCATGCAGCTTTACGTCAACATCGTCGTGCTGGCGTCGATCTACGCGCTGATCGCGTGCGGGTACGTGCTGATCTACCGGGTCAGCCGCGTGCTCAACCTGGCGCATGGCGAGCTGATGATGCTCGGCGCCTATCTGCTGCTGACGACCGCCTCGCTGTTTAACGGCCATCCGGCCCTGGCGCTCCTGGCGGCGCTGGTGCTCAGCCTCACGGTCGGCGCGCTGGTCTATGTTTTGCTGATGCGGCGGATGACCGGCGAGATCGTGCTCGCCGCCGTGCTGGCGACGGTCGCGCTCGGCATCTTTCTGCGCGGCGTCGTCGTGCTGGTCTGGTCGGCGCAGCAGCAGTATCCGGCGCCGGCGCTCGGCTTCGTCAACGCCGCGCTCGCGCTGCCGGGCGGCGCGCGCATCTCCGTTGCCGCCGCCGCGCTCGTCATCGCCACTGCGCTCGTCTACGGCGGCCTGTTCGCCTTCCTGCAGTTTGGCCGCTGGGGCGTGCGCCTGCGCGCCGCCGGCCAGAACCCGCTGCTCGCGGCGCAGCGCGGCATCAACCTGCATGCGGTCTACGCCCTCGCCTGGGCGCTCTCGACCTTCACCGGCGCGCTTGCCGGCATGCTGATCGCGCTCGATTCCGGCCTCGACGCCACCATGACGGTGATCGGCCTGAAGGCGTTTCCGGCCGCGCTGGTGGGCGGCCTCGACAGCCTCGTCGGCGCGCTCGCCGGCGCGCTGATCATCGCCGCGGCGGAAGTCTTGCTGATCCAGCACGTCGACCCGCTGCTCTCCGACGTGGTGCCGTTCCTCGTGCTGATTCTCATGCTGGCGTGGCGGCCGTGGGGCCTGTTCGGCACGCGCGAGGAGCTGGACCGTGTCTAGGGCGCCGCGGGCGAGCGGCTACTTCCGCATAGACTACCGCGAAGACCTGGCGCTCGTCGGCACACGGCTCGAGCGCAACGCGCTCGGCGCGGCGCTCACTGTGCTGCTGCTGTTCCCGTTCGGCGCCTCGGTTTTTCAGCTCGATCTCGCCTGCCAGTTCTTCCTCGCGGCGATCGGCGCGCTGTCGCTCATGCTGCTCACCGGCTATTGCGGCCAGATCTCGCTCGGCCATGCCGGCCTGCTGGCGGCGGGCGCCTACACGGCGGGCGTGCTGTCCAAGGAGATCGGCGCGCCCGCATGGATGACGTTGCCGGCCGCGACCGCGGTCGGCGCGCTGCTCGGGTTGTTGTTCGGGCTGCCGTCGCTGCGCCTGCGCGGGCTTTATCTCGCGGTCAGTACGCTCGCGCTGCATTTCGTCGTCGTCTACCTGGGCAGCGAGTACGAGACCAGGCGCGGCTTCTCCACCGGCATCGTCATCGACCCGCCGAAGTTCTTCGGCCACGCACTCACCCACCCGGTCGCCTGGTATTTCGTTTTGCTGGTCGCCGCCGCGGCGACGCTGCTCATAGGCCTCAACCTGCTGCGCGGCCGCACCGGCCGCGCCTGGGGGGCGATCCGCACGCACGAGACCGTGGCGGCGGCGCTCGGCGTCAACGTCGCGCGCTACAAGCTCACCGCCTTCGTGATTTCGTCGGCGATCACCGCGCTCGCCGGCGCGCTCGCGGCCTATTACCGCGGCTTCGTGTCGGGCGAGGCGTTCTCGCTGTTCCTGTCGATCCAGTACGTCGCCATGATCATCATCGGCGGCATGGGTTCCCTCGCCGGCGCACTGCTCGGCGCCGGCTTCGTCACCATGTTCCCCTATGCGATCGAGGCCGGGCTTGCGGCGCTGCCGGGCGCGCAGCGCTACGCCGGCCTGCTGTTCGCGGTGAACTACGCCGCCTTCGGCGTGGTGATGATCGCCTTCCTGATGTTCGAGCCCGCCGGCCTGATCGGCCTGTGGCGCCGGGCGCAGAGTTATTTCTTGCTGTGGCCGTTCAAGCAGCGGCCGGTGGGCGGGGGGAGGTGATGCGCGCGGGGCCGCTGCTCCCTCTCCCCGCTTGCGGGGAGAGGGTCGGGGTGAGGGGGCCTCAATGATCATGCGCCTTCCTCAAACGCCCCCTCACCCGGATCGCTTCGCGATCCGACCTCTCCCCGCTTGCGGGGAGAGGTAAGGGGCGCGCGTCATGACGGTCACCCCCCTCCTCGCCGTCGACAAGCTCGAGGTGGTGTATCACCGCGCGGTGACGGCGGTGCAGGGGATCACGCTCGCGGTCGCGCCCGGGCAGATCGTCGCTATCCTGGGCACCAACGGCGCCGGCAAGACCACGTGCCTGCGGGCGATCTCCGGCTTCCTCGGCATCGACGACGCGCGGGTGACCGACGGCACGATCGCGTTCAACGGCGAGCGCATCGACAAGCTGCCGCCGCACGCGATCGCCCGGCGCGGCGTCGTGCTGGTGCCCGAGCGCGACAAGGTGTTTGAAAGTCTCACGGTCGCCGAAAACTTGCGGGTGCCGGTGTCGCGCGGAGTCTTTAGTTGGTCGCATTTTCTGCGGAAAACCGGTGCCCACTTTTCCGGAAAATGCTCCAGCAGAACGGAAGACCGCCGGCGCGAAGAGACGGCTTATCAGTTCTTCCCGCGCCTGCACGATATCCGCGGCCGCCTCGCCGGCCTCTTGTCCGGCGGCGAGCGGCAGATGCTGGCGTTCGCCGGGGCGCTGATGTGCGCGCCGCAGGTGCTGCTGGTGGACGAGCTGTCGCTCGGCCTCGCGCCGGTGGTGGTCGAGGATTTGATGCGGCGCCTCGCCGACATCCGCCGCGAGCTCAATCTTGCGGTTCTCATGGTCGAGCAGAGTGCCGCGGTGGCGCTCGCCGTCGCCGACTACGGCTACGTGCTGGAGAACGGCCGCGTCGTGCTCGACGGCACCGCCGCGCGGCTCGCCGCCCACGGCGACATCCAGGAATTCTATCTCGGCGGCGCCGGCGCCGAGCGGCGCAGCTACCGCGCCGTCAAGCAGTATCGCCGTTCCCGGAGATGGTATGGCTGAGCTGGCGGTCGAGCATCTCACGTTGCGCTTCGGCGGGCTCACCGTGCTCGACGACGTGTCGCTTATGGTTGCGCCCGGCGAATTGCTGGCGCTGATCGGCCCGAACGGCGCCGGCAAGACCAGCGTGCTCAACTGCATCAGCGGGCTCTACCGCGGCGCCGGCCGCATCCGCTTCCGCGGCGAGGACATCGCCGGGCTGGCGCCGCACGCGATCGCGCGGCGCGGCATCGCCCGAACGTTCCAGCACGGCGAGCTGTTCGCCCACATGAGCGTGCTCGACAACCTGCTCGCCGGCCGCCATACGCGTGGCACCACCGGGCCGCTCGCCGAGATGCTGTTCCTGCCGGCGGTGCGGCGCGCCGAGGTCGCGCATCGCGCGGCGGCCGAGCGCATCCTCGACTTCGTCGAGCTGACGCGCTACCGCCACGCGCGCGTCGAGGCGCTGCCGTTCGGCATCAGAAAAATCGTCGGCTTCGCCCGCGCGCTCGCGCTCGAGCCGGCGCTGCTGCTGCTCGACGAGCCGTCCGCCGGGCTCAATCGCGACGAGCGCGAGGACCTCGCCCGCTTCATCCTGCGCATCAAGCACGAGCTCAACCTCGCCATGGTGTGGATCGAGCACGACATGCAGATGGTCGCCGACCTCGCCGACCGCCTGCACGTGCTCGACTACGGCCGCACCCTCGCCGAAGGCGCGCCCGCGCGCGTGCTCGCGGAGCCGGCGGTGGTGGAGGCGTATCTGGGAAGGGGGAATTCGGGTAGAGTGGGGAATGGCGAATAAACACCGGCCCTCATGGTGAGGAGCCGCGCGCAGCGCGGCGTCTCGAACCATGGCGGCAGACTCGCTTGCCGCCATCCTTCGAGACGCGTCGCTTCGCGACGCTCCTCAGGATGAGGACCGCGTAAACTGGCACCCATGACGAAAATCCTCCATCGCCGCATCGACCACGACTATCCGGCCGCCGTGCGCGGGGAGGGGGTGCGGCTGTGGGATGCGGACGGCCGGGAGTACATCGACGCGTCGGGCGGCGCGGCGGTGTCGTGCCTCGGGCACGGCCACCCGGACGTGCTCGCCGCCATGCATAAGCAGATCGACGCGCTCGCCTACGCGCACACCAGCTTCTTCACCACGCCGGTCGCCGAGGAGCTGGGCGACGACCTCGTCGCGAACGCGCCGCCCGGCACCAGCCACGTCTATCTGGTGAGCGGAGGCTCGGAGGCGGTCGAGGCGGCGCTCAAGCTGGCGCGGCAATATTTCGTCGAGCGCGGCGAGCCGGCGCGACGCCACTTCATCGCGCGGCGCCAGAGCTATCACGGCAACACCCTCGGCGCGCTTGCGGTCGGCGGCAATGCGTGGCGGCGAAAACAGTTCGCGCCGCTCTTGATCGAGGCGCACCACGTGTCGCCCTGCTACGCGTATCGCGGGCGGGCGAGCGACGAGACGCCGGAGGCGTATGGCGAGCGCCTCGCGCGCGAGCTGGAAGCAAAGATCGAGGAGCTGGGCCCGGCGACCGTCATCGCCTTCGTGGCCGAGACCGTGGTGGGCGCCACCTTGGGCGCGGTGCCGGCGGTGCCGAACTATTTTCGCCGCGTGCGCGAGATCTGCGACCGCCACGGCATTTTGCTGATCCTCGACGAGGTGATGTGCGGCATGGGCCGCACCGGCACCTTGCACGCCTGCGAGCAGGAGGGCGTGAGCCCCGACCTGATGGCGGTCGCCAAGGGTTTGGGCGGCGGCTATGCGCCGATCGGCGCCGTGCTGGTGGGCGGAAAAGTCTTCGATGCGGTCGCGCAGGGCTCCGCGCTGTTCCAGCACGGCCATACCTATATGGGCCATCCGCTCGCCTGCGCGGCGGCGCTCGCCGTGCAGCAGGTGATCCGGCGCGACGATCTGCTTGCAAATGTGCGGGCGCAGGGCGCGCATCTCGCCCGCCGGCTCAACGAGCGCTTCGGCAACCATCCGTTCGTCGGCGACGTGCGCGGGCGCGGGCTGTTCATGGGCGTCGAGCTGGTGGCCGACCGCGGCACCAAGGAGCCGTTCGATCCGGCGCTGAAGTTGAACGCGCAGGTCAAGCGCGAGGCGATGGCGCGCGGCCTCATGGTCTATCCCACCGGCGGCACCCTCGACGGCGAGCGCGGCGACCACATTTTGCTGGCGCCGCCGTTCATCGCCGACGCCGCCGTCATCGACACCATCGTCGAGCGCCTCGGCGACGCGATCGATGCGGCGCTCAACTGAGGGCGTTCCCCGGATGCGGCGCAGCGTGCAGCGAAGCGAAACGGTGCGCCGCTGATCCGGGGTCCATGTGATAGCGCCGCAACCTGGACCCCGGGTCTGCAGCGCATCACTTCGTGCTGCGCTGCGCCCGGGGAACGCGGACGCTGCACCGCATCCGGGGAACGAGCCGCTGCGCGCGGCGACGACAAGCGAAGAAAGGACGAAACATGAGAATTATGACCAATACTCTCGCCGCCCTTTGTCTGCTCGCGCCGCTCGCGACCGCCGCCGGCGCGCAGGAGCTGAGCGGCACGCTCAAGAAGGCGAAGGACGGCGGCACGTTCACCATCGGCTATCGCGAGACCTCGGTGCCGCTGTCCTACCTCGACGATAAGGCGCAGCCGATCGGCTTCTCGATCGACCTGTGCCAGCGCGTGGTCGCGCAGGTGAAGCAGAAGATCGGCGCGCCGGACCTCAAGATCGCGTTCAACCCGGTCAATTCGGCGACCCGCATCCCGCTGGTCGCCAACGGCACGGTGGACATCGAGTGCGGCTCGACCGCCAACCAGCTGGCGCGGCAAAAGCAGGTCGGCTTCTCGGTCTCGACCTTCGTGGCGCAGTTCAAGTGGGTGGTGCGCGCCGACAGCGGCATCGCCTCGCCCGACGACCTCAAGGGCAAGACCGTGATCGTCACCTCCGGCACCAACACCGCGCAGTTCCTCAACAAGATGAACAACGAGGACAAGCTCGGGCTGCAGATCATGCAGGGCAAGGACCACGCCGAGTCGTTCCTCTACGTGGAGACCGGGCGCGCGGCGGCGTTCATGGAGGACGACATTCTGCTGGCCGGGCTCAAGGCCACGGCGAAGAAGCCCGATGACTTCCGCCTGCTCGAGCGCGCCTACACGGCCGACCCCTATGCGCTGATGTTCCGGCGCGAGGATCCGCAGTTCAAGGCGCTGGTCGACGAGACGCTGATCGGCCTGATGCGCTCGGGCGAGTTCGAGAAGCTCTACACCAAATGGTTCGAGAGCCCGATACCGCCGAAGGGGATCAACCTGCAGTTCCCGCTGTCCGACAAGCTCAAGGGCCTGATCAAGGAGCCGTCCGACAAGGCGAATTCGTAAGCTCTCCCTCTCCCCGCTTGCGGGGAGAGGGTCGGGGTGAGGGGGCCTCTGTGAGCATGCGCCTTCCTCAGAGGCCCCCTCACCCGACGGCCTGCGGCCGTCGGCCTCTCCCCGCAAGCGGGGAGAGGTAAGCGCGACGCACGGGCATGTGTGACGCAATTGCGGCCGTCAACCGAACAATTTTCGCGAAGAGCGACAACTCGCCCCTTGAAAAATCGCGCAAATGCCGGCACTGGTGCGGCGCTTATTGCGGTGCAAAAGGGGACAGGGGTTAACGAACCCATGCGCAGATCGTTGCTGCTGCTGGCTGGCGCGGCCGCCATCGCCAGCCTGGGCTACCTTGCGGTCTTTCCCGACCACTCGATCGACGCGCACGCCAAGCCGGCGCAATCCACCCAGGCGCCGGCCGGCGACGCCCGGACGCTCGAGCTGCTCAAGGCGGTGATCGAGCGCATCCGCGCCGAGTACATCGACAATCCCGACGAGGCCAAGCTGGTCGAGGCGGCGATCAACGGCATGCTCGCCTCGCTCGATCCGCACTCCGATTACCTCGACGCCAAGAAATACCGCGACCTGCAGACCGAGACGCGCGGCGAGTTCGGCGGGGTCGGCATCCGCGTCACCATGGAGGACGGGCTGATCAAGGTGGTGGCGGCGATCGACGACACGCCGGCCGCCAAGGCCGGGGTGCTGGCGGGCGACGTCGTCAGCCACCTCGACGGCCAGGCGCTGCGCGGGATCAACCTCGCCGACGTGGTCGACCGCATGCGCGGGCCGGTCAACAGCAAGGTGCGCATCACCGTGCTGCGCAAGGGCGAGAGCCAGGAGCTGGCGCTCACGCGCGCCGCGATCAAGCTGCGGCCGGTCGAGTTCCGCAAGGAGGCCGACGTCGGCTACATACGCCTGATGCACTTCAACTATCAGTCGGACGAGGCCGTGAAGGCGGCGATCCGCGAGCTGTCGAAGCAGAAGGTCGCCGGCTACGTGCTCGACCTGCGCAACAATCCGGGCGGGCTGATCAACCAGGCGGTGGCGGTGGCGCGCAACTTCCTCGACCAGGGCGAGGTGGTGTCGCTGCGCGGCCGCTTCCGCAACGAGGACGAAAGCTTCGACGCCAATTCCGGCTCGGGCGACATGATCCGCGGCAAGCCGATGGTGGTGCTGATCAACGGCGGCTCGGCCTCGTCCGCCGAGATCGTCGCCGGCGCGCTGCAGGACCACAAGCGCGCCACCGTCGTCGGCACGCCGAGCTACGGCAAGGGCTCGGTGCAGACGATCATCCCGCTCGGCGCCGGCAACGGCGCCATCCGGCTCACCACCGCGCGCTACTACACGCCGTCCGGCCGCTCGATCCAGGCGCTCGGCATCAAGCCGGACATCGAGGTGGTGCAGGACGTGCCCAAGGCGATGCTCGTCGCCGCCGAGATGCGCGGCGAGGCCTCGCTGCCCGGCCACCTCAAGGCCGACGGCGAGGAGCGCTCGGGCTCGCAGTCCTACGTGCCGGCCGATCCCAAGGACGACAAGGCGCTCGCCGTGGCGCTGGAAATCCTGCGCGGCAGCCACGTCGACGCGTTCGCCCCCACCGCCAAGGCCGTGGCGACGCCGGGGAAGTGATCCGCGCCGTTCCCGGGATGCGGCGCAGCGTGCAGCGAAGCGGAACGGTGCGCCGCTGATCCGGGGTCCACGTTTTCACACCGCAATCTGGACCCGGGTCTGCAGTGCACCGCTACGCGCTGCACTGCGCCCGGGGCACGCCCTCACACAATCCGGTGATGCTTGCGCCACAGCTCGCGCGAGCAGGCGCTGAGGATGCCGCGGCTGCCGCGCACGCGCAGATAGGAATAGGGATAGCCCTGCTTCTCGAGGTGAATCCGGCACAAGGTCCAGCGGCCTCTCACACTTCCGAGCGACGGATGCCCAGGCGAGATGGTCGGCGACAGCTCCAGAGCGCCGGCCGGAGCCGCAGGGGTGAGGCCGATCACGCTGGCGATACCGACTGCGGCGATCAGAGCTGTGCGCATGGGCGTCTCCTATCATGTTACCGCTCTCAACGGCCTCAAATGCATCTGGTTCCGCCGCCGTCGACATTGACGATCTCGCCGGTGACGAAGCTCGCACGCTCCGAGCACAGGAAGGCGACGACCGCGGCGACCTCCTGCGCCGTGCCGAGCCGGCCGAGCGGCACCGAGGCGACGGCGCGCTGATCGAACGCGGCGGGCGCGAGGTCGGATTTTTCCCGCAGCGCCTGCCAGCGCGGCGTGTCGATCGGGCCGGGATTGACCCCGGTCACCAGCACATTGTCCTTCGCGCAGGCCTCCGCCAGCGCCTTGGTGAGATTGAGCAGGCCGGCGTTGATGGCGCCGCCCATGAGATAGACCGGCCGCGGCTGGTGGCCGGAGCGGCCGATCACGTTGACGATGCGGCCCCACTTTTGCGCGCGCATGTCCGGCAGCACGCACTGGGCCAGGCGCGCGTAGCCGAACAGTTTGAGATCAACCGAGGCGCGCCACTTGTCGAAGTCGAGCGCCTCGATGCCGTCCTGCGGCGTCGAGCCCGCGTTGTTGACCAGGATGTCGATGCCGCCGAGCGCGTCGCGCGCCTTATCGACCAGCGCCGGCACGCGCGCGCCCTGCGTGATGTCGCCCGGCAGCGCCACGACCTTGCGGTTGGTGGCGGCGGCGATCTCCCGCGCCGCCCGGTCGAGGCGCTCGGGCTCGCGCGCGATGAGCGCGACATCGCAGCCCTCGCGCGCCAGCTCCTGCGCCACCGCCCGGCCGATGCCGAGGCTGGCGCCGGTGACGAGCGCGCGCTTTCCCTGGATCAGCAGGTCCATGGCGTTTTCCTCTTCACCGTTCCCCGGGCGCTGCGCAGCACGGAGCGTAGCGAAGTGGTGCGCTGCAGACCCGGGGTCCACAAGGCGTCTGGACCCCGGATCAGCGGCGCACCGTTCCGCTTCGCTGCCCGCTGCGCCGCATCCGGGGAACGATGCCGCGAGGTGCCTCTCACTCCGCCTTCAATCCGGCGCGCTTGACCACGCCCGCCCATTTGTCGAGCTCGGATTTGAGCAGCGCGGCGAACGCGTCCTGCGTGCCGGCGATCACGTCGAAACCCTGCGCCGCGAGCTTTTCCCGCACGTCGGGGAGGTTCAACGCGCGCACCGTGTCGGCGTTGAGCTTCTGCGCGATCTCGCGCGGCAGCCGGGCCGGGCCGAACAGCCCGAACCAGGTACGCGCCTCGAATCCGGGAAAATCCTCCGCGGCGACGGTCGGCACCTCGGGCAGCAGGGCGAGGCGCTGCGCGCCGGTCACCGCGATCGGGCGCAGCGCGCCGGCGCGAATCTGCGGCAGCGCGTTGATCGGGTTGTTGAACATGGCCGGCACCTGGCCGCCGATGAGGTCGGTGTTGGCCGGCGCGGCACCCTTGTAGGGCACGTGGATGAAATTGAGACCGGCCGCCTGGGCGAACAGGGCGGCGGTGAGATGGGTGGGCGTGCCGGTCGAGGCGTTCGCCATGGCAAGCCCGTCCGGCTGTCCCCGCGCGTAGGCGACGAACTCCTTGAGCGTGCGTGCCGGCACCGACGGGTGCACCACGAGCACCAGCATGTAGGAGGCCAGCTCGGTGATCGGCGTGAAATCGGCGAGCGGATCGTAGTTGATCTTCTCGTAGAGGCTCGGGTTGATCACGTGGTTCGACGGGTTGACCAGCAGCGTGTAGCCGTCGGGCGCCGCCCTGGCGGCCAGCTCGGCGCCGATGTTGCCGCCGGCGCCGCCGCGGTTCTCGATCACCACCGACTGCCCCCAGAACCCGGTGAGCTTCTCGGCCAGCACCCGCGCCAAGGTGTCGGCCGGCCCGCCCGGCGCGAACGGCACGACGATGCGCACGAGGC
>WNFB01005870.1_pt1 | contig 10993 bp, 14 predicted proteins | sample 5400501 | NCBI WGS metagenome assembly WNFB01 (sample SAMN13153341, study PRJNA577476) | soil metagenome | isolation source: 200 cm saprolite under Douglas fir tree site 2 hole 1 | place: USA:California | collected 2015-04-18 | reverse complement strand
TACGAGTGCGCCTGCATCGGCGTCCAGGTTCAGCCTTTGATCACCACCCATATCAACCTCACCCATACGGCCGGACAGATGGAGATTTTCTACAAGGATACGCGGGCCTCTACCCTCCGCGAGGCGATCGCCCGCGCCAGGGCTGCTCAGTGACCAGCATGCCGATCCGGTTAAGCAACTGCACCATCCAGCGAGGGACGTAGTGGTCGGTCTTTCGCGGAGCTGGCAGGACTGACAGCAGTAGCGGCGTGAGCAAGAGCACGGCAAAGAGATTGGAGAAGGCCCAGAAACTCCCGAACACGGCGAGCGTGCGAATGAGGGGAATGGTTGCGACGGCCAGCACCAGCAGCCCGCTGGCGTCGCTGATAATGCTGATCAGACCAGGGAGGAAGAGCTCACGCATGGTGCGCTCGACGGCGCGCTGTTGATCCTTAGTCGTTGCGAACTCCTCGAAATACCGTTCCGTTAACTGCACCGCGTGGCTGACGGCGCGGGCCGAGATCAGCAACGGCACAACGAGGATGAGCGGATCCAAATGAAACCCGACGAGCCCCATGAACCCCAGCCCCCACACGCCCTGAATCACTGCGCCAACAAAGGGGACGAAGACGCCGGCGAGCCGTCGGAAGTAGAGGAGCAGGGCGAGAACCATCAGCGCGAGGGTCGCATCCAAGATGCGAGGCCACTCACCGGCAAAATGCCACACCCACCCCTTCAACATCGGCTCGCCGGCGACCAAGAGGACGGTATTCTCGTCCTCGATTTCAGCCTTGAGCCGCACCAGCTCTCGGTGAATGAGGCGATAGTCGAGCCGCTGCTCGTTGAAGCCCGCCCAAAGCAGCGCCGCTTTGCCATCGGCAGACACGTACTGGTTGTAGACCAGGGGGTTATTGAAGATTTCGTGCCGCAAGCGTTCGAGCACGTGTGGGTCGGTGGGGACTTCATACGCCATCACCGGTTCTGACCGGATGAACCCGCCAGGGCGGGGCTCGACTTTCCGGACCCTGGTATGAGCGATAGAGGAGACCGTAGTGTGATCGATCCCTTCGATGAGGTCGAGCTGCTCGGTGAGGTAGCGCACTCTGTGGAGGGTCTGAGCGGTGAAGATGTCTCCTTCTTTGACCTGGATGACCAAGGTGAGGACATTGGCCGCGTCGCCGAAGGTCTCTTTGTAGTGCGCATGCGCTTGGATATAGGGGTGTTGTTGGGGAAGCAGGTCACTGAACTGGCTGTACATCTCGACCGACGTCGCCTGCACGGCCAGAAAAGCGGTGATGCCCAGCACAAGGCCACTGGTCAGCAGGCGGTGCCTGAGCACAAGGGAGACGAAGCGGTCCAACAGCCGCTCGGTCACCGTGCCGTTTCTCTGGGCGGTCATAGCAGCTCGCGGGTTCTGAGGCTGCAGTGCTGACTCTGTTTCAATTCACCACCGTCGCCGAAAAGCCCGCCCCTGCAATCGCCTTGACAAGATCGACATCTTGCACCTTGTCGTCGGCCACCACCATGGCCCGGTCGCCTTCGACCTTGGCCGACTTCACGCCATTGACCTTCTCCAAGGCCTTCCGGGCAGCCGGCGCACACATGGCGCACGACATGCCGTCCACCTTGAGATTCACAGTCCGTTCCCCGGCCCACGCTGTCGTGCTCAGGGCGAGGGCGAGAGCTCCTACGAGTGTCATCAACTGCTGCTTCTGCATCGACGATTCCTCCTCTCCAAGATTGCTTTCTGACTTTTTCAGGAAAAGAAATAAGGCAGCACCACTGGATAGAGCGCAGCCACGACAAAGACTAGGCTGGCGATCCAGAACACGACGCGGCTGGTTCTCAGTGCCGAGCGCCCATCCTCCACACAGTCAAACTGGGGCGGCCGGATATACAGGTGATGAAAGGCGTAGCCGAGAAGCCCGAGAGCCGCAAGCATAAAAGCAGGGCGGTACGGTTCGAGCGGAGTAAAAATGCTGAGCCCACCCACGCTCACACCGAAGAGAACGTACAGAGTTGGCCCCAGGCAGCAGGTGCTGACCAAAACCGAGGGGACCAGTGATCCTAAGCTGCTCATGACCTCCTTGCGCATACGAACGCTCCCTCGCTCTCTTTCCCCTTCTTGTGCTGAGGGGGCACTCAGCGTGACCCGTTGAGGTTCTTTTCGCACATCAGACACGGTTTCGCGGTTCGTTATCGAGCATGCCGAGACGCCCAAGCTGCTGCGTGCGAGGAACAAACCCATGAATCCGCGTACGGAGTGGAGCTGGCGTCGCACCCAAATTAACGCCTTCGGTATGGCACTCGAAGTTGTCAACGCGAAGGTCAGCCACGCCACGAGCAGAACGACACAGCAGCCAGCCGCCGTAAGCCATCCGGGTTCTTCGGGCTTCAAGGCCAGTTCCTCCTTCATCGGGGTGTCGGTGCTTTAACACCGACACCCCCTCAGACCTTGGTATTATTAAACGGCTCACCAAAGAAATGGTTACAGGGAGCCAGTCTTGGTCACTACCTCACAAGAGCACCGTAGCTCAAAACGGTGTCCAGGTGAGAGCGGGGAAGAAATCATCAGGCGGCGCAGCATGACAGGTGCTTCACGTCCTTCTGAAACGTCAGAGCAGCAAGCTTCAGCCCCTCCGCCATGGTCAGGTAAGGATGAAATGTCTCAACGAGATCCTGGACCCGCAGGCCAAACCGAATGGCAAGGGTCGCCTCCTGGATCACCTCGCCCGCCTCGGCGGCAAGGATATGAGCGCCGAGGAGCTTCCCGCTCTCTTCTTCAGCGACGAGCTTGATGAGCCCTTTCGTGTTGCGGGCCGCGATCGCATGCGGCACCTCTGTGAGAGGTAAGGTCGCCGTTTTGACTGTCTTTCCGTTCGCTTTAGCCTGCGCTTCGGTCAGCCCCACACTGGCGATCTGCGGATCGGTAAAGGTCACCCTAGGCAGCGGCAGCAGATCGTAGATGCGTCCCGCTTCCGTCAAGGCGTTCTCGGCAGCGAGGCCGCCTGCATAGGCAGCGACGTACACGTACATCGGGTTGCCGATGCAATCCCCCGCCGCAAAGATGTCGGGGTTGGTAGTCTGCAGGTGCTGGTCGACGATGATTTCTTCCCGTTCGCCGAGCTGCACACCGGCACGGTCGAGCCCGAAGCCGGTCGTGTGCGGATGGCGACCGGTCGCGACAAGAAGCTTGGCAGCCTCAAAGGTGTGTTTTTTGCCGTCTGCGCTGACCTCGACCACGTATCCGTTGCCGGCGCGGCTGACTCGTTCGATCCGGGCATTACACAGGGCATCAATTTTCTCTTCGGCAAGATAGCCGCAGAGGGCGTCGCCGATCTCCGGCTCCTCGAGTGGGGCGATGCGCGGACCAGCCTCGAGAATAGTGACTTTCACTCCGAAGCGTCCGAAAAGCTGGGCAAGCTCCAGGCCGATCGCTCCAGCTCCGATGACAATCAGGGACTCTGGCAGCTCTGGAAGGCTCAAGGTATCCGTGCTGTCGAGAAAGCCGGCTTCGGCAAGCCCTGGAATCGGCGGTGCCCAGAGCCGCGATCCCGTGGCAATGATGATTTTGCCCGGATGGTAAGATTGATCCCCGACCGCGAGGCGACGACCTCCTGCCAGCTCGGCGTGCCCTTTGAGGATCGAGATGGTGGGATAGGCTGCGGCGACGTCAACGTATTTCCCTTGGCGGAGTGCGGAAACGAGTTCATCTTTCTGCTTGATGACCCGCTGCCAGTCGGAGGGCGGGGGACACGCCGTCATGCCTTCGAAGGTTGAGTAGGCCGCATGGTAGCAGATCTCCGCCGCCTTAATGAGCGTCTTGGACGGTACGCAGCCGATGTTGACGCAGGTGCCGCCGATGGTCCCTTCTTCAACAATGACGGCCTTCGCGCCCAGCTCCGCCGCTTTGATGGCGGCTGCGAAGGCAGCCGAGCCGCCCCCAATGATCATGAGGTCATAGTCTGCACCCGCTCTCTCCGGGATCTTCCGCTCCCCAGAGACCGGGCGCTTCTCCCGCACGAGGGCACGGTAGCCCGCTCGCTCGACGGCGCCAATGAGAGCTTCATCGACTACCGTGTCACTAGCCAGGACTTCGGCTTTCCCCGCCTGCCAGGTCGGCAGCCGGACCTCGTCGACGCCATCGACACCTGCAAGCGCTTTGCGGACATGCCCTGCGCAGCCGTCACAGGTCATGCCCTCAATTTGCACCGTGATTTGCTGTTGCTCTGCCATCTTCGTTACCTCCGTACTCCTTTTCTTCACACGTTCTGCATGCGCAACCGGACATTCAGGACGCTGGCCGCGACCAGCCCGGCTATCGAGAGGTAGGCAAGGGGACGGCTGAAGAAGACCAGGAGAAAAACCAGCAGCGCCACGGCGCTTCCTCCGCCGAGCAGCACCGCCCCCGGTTTCCCGTGTTTTTGGTACCCGCGGTAGAGGCCGTAGAGGGTGAGCGCCAGGAACACAACGAGGAGGGGGAGCAGGATCGCGTCGTTGATGAGGAACCCGAGCCCTACCGCCGAAAGTATCGATAGTAAGGCCGGGAAACCCAGGCAACAGAGCGCTGCGAAGAGCGAGCCGCCCACACCGACTTTATCAAGGTGTTGATCGACAAACGCCATGCGCGCTGCTCTATCGTTCTTCTTTTGGTGTTTCCTGCTGTGGAGAAGCAGGCTGTGCCGTAGCGAGACCGGGCATGCAGTGGTGCATCATGTCCATGCACCAGGCCAGCATCCCGCGCATCATTCCACCCTCGCCCGGAGTCGGTGCGGCTGTTTGCGGCAGGGGCTTTTTCTCCATCTCCCCAACCTGCTGAGCAGCAGCATGCGGGAGAGGGCAGCACGCCTGCGCTCGCGCCGGTACAGGGAAGGCAGAGAGTAACACACCCAAGACCACGACCCCAGCGAGTATTCTTCCGGTCTTCATTGGCATTCCTCCGTTTGGTTGTCGTCAGGAAAACACGTGTGTCACAGGGCCAGCCTCGCTCTTGGTGAGGTTGGGGTGCTCTTGTAACCAGGCGTGCAGGTGCTCCTCTGAACTGAAGAGCAGATTGACCCCTCACCCACCCCCACACAGATACCAGGTGTTCTCTGGTGAGAGTTCGCGAAGCTGCCCTCTTTCCACCACGATGCGGATGCGCTCGGCGGAAAAGCCGCAGGTGTCATACAGGGTGGCCTGCTGATCTTCATACAGGCGCTCTTGCCAGGTTTGCGTCTGTGCCGTCTTCCGGATAGCTGCCACCATCTTGGCGCTCATGCCCATTTGGGAAGACACTTCTGGCAGTGCTCCTTCCCGCAGGGCGTCCAGGATCCTCTGCCGTGTAGGTCTGTGGACCATGAGAAAGAAGTCCAAGGCGCAGTTAGTGTTAAACCGCTCCCCACTTTCCAGCACGACCTCGTGGTAATACAGACCTAGGCCGGTCAAGAATTGACGGTAGTCCGGCGCCAGACGTACTTGCTGCCCCTTTGTTTCGCAGAGAAAACCTACCCAGGCCAGCACCGCGAGACCTTCTTGTACTCGCTGCTCAGAGAGAGACAAAGCTTGGGCGATGTCCGCAGCTGCAGGCAAGGGTTGGAAGTCCTTCCCGTGCTTAAGGAGCGCACGGGCGATACGTTTCTCGTCGTTGGTCAGGATGTAGGTGGCCGGATGCCAGCGCATCGCCTCGTGGATCTCTGTGCTCTCCAGAAGAGAGGCAGCGATGGCCAGGCGCCTCTCATGACTGAAGGGGACCCCGACTCTTTCCAGAGCCTGGTCGATCGTCGTACAGCGCAGGATATCTTGCCAGTCTTGCAGGAGAACGTGCACGGCTTCCCGTTCTTTGAGGGAAAGATCTTTGGCCATCATGATTCCTCCAAGGACCGATCTGCCAGGTAAAGAGTGGGCCCAGAGGGGAAGGGGAAAAGGTGGTCACTCATTTCTTCCGCTCCTGACCTCCAAAAGGACTTCGCGCACAGCGGACGACTGGGCTGGGGTGAGAAACGCCGCAGACTCCTTGACGATTTCCTCAAGCATCTGCCCAAACCGCTTTTGCCGCTCTGGCCAGGCCGAAGGCCCACCCGGTTGGTGGACTTGCTGCAGCGTTGCGTCCCAGCGCTCCTGGATAAGGCGGCTGAGCCGCTCGGCCTGCTCGTCGCTCAAAGCTGCCCGCTTGCGTGCCTCCTCCACCCAGCGCTCCCGGAGGATATGACCTTCTTCCCGGGAGAGCTGGACGGTCTCACTGGAGCTAAACCAGCCCTCCTTCTTCCGGAACGAGGCCAAAATCTCTTGAGCCTTACTCTCCTCAACGGGTGTCGCGTTGTATCCGGACTTGGACAGGAGAGCGCGTGCGGACGCGGCCAAGCGTGGCACTGTATCCCTGTCGCGAGCCTGCAGGATCACCATCCGGCCGGAGCGGTCAACCCATGCGCCAGAACACCCTGGCAATTCCTCAAGTTGCGCCAGCACGGGCGCACTGCGGGAGCCTCAACCAAGCCCGCAACTGCCGGTCACCCCAGCCCCGTTACCCGAAGAATGACCACATAAAACGGTCCTTCTTACTCGTCCTCGTCGCTCACCACCTGGGCGATAAAGCCAGCAGATTTGATTGTATCTTTCAGCATGGTTTCTTTTACCGTTTCATCTGCTGTGACTTCAATTATATTGTCCTTCCATTTGGTCGTCTTTACTGATACTGACTTGACCCCCGCTACTCCTTTGAGGGCCTTTTCTGCTGCCGGGGGACACATCGCGCAGGTCATCCCGAGAATCTTAAGGTTAACCGTTCGCTCCCCGGCAAAGGCCACACTTCCAAGGGCCAGACTCAGGGCAGCAGCAACTGTAGCAATCGTTGTTCCTTTCATCTCACACCTCCTTTCTAACTAACTAAAAGTTTGACAATACCTTAACCATTTCTTGGTCGGTCGAGTTCCTTCTCCTCAGTGGAGGAAGACAAAGGCAAAGAGCGCCAGGAGGAGGATGCCACAGCAAAACAGGTGGACAGCTGAGATGTCCATGGCGCCTCTCTCCCTTCTGCTACGCTGCACAGCAGCTCAGCTTCGTCACGTCTTTCTTGAACGACAGTGCGGCGATCTTATAGACCTCAGTCATGGTGGGATAGACAAACACCATACGAATGAGATCTCCCACGGTGAGTTTGTGGCGGATAGCCAGGGTGCCGAGATGAATGAGATCCGCGGCGTCCGGGGCGACGATGTGCACACCCAGAATGCGGTAGGTGGAAGCATCCACCACCATCTTCAAGACCCCCCGCGTATCGCGGACAGCTCCGGCTTTGGGCACCAAGGTAAAGGGCAAGGTCGTGGTTTCTACCTTCACCCCTTTCTCTCTCGCTTCCTGCTCCTTCAGGCCGACACTCGCTACCTGAGGAGAGGTAAAGATGGCATGGGGGATCGCCGTGAAATCTATTTTCTCCTTCTTCCCGCGCAGCGCGTTTTCCGCCGCGATCCCTCCCTGGTAAGCGGCCACGGTGACGAGCATCAGTCTGCCAGTCACGTCCCCGACCGCATAGATGTGCCGTGCTGTCGTCCTGAGTTGTTCATCCACCACCACCGCTCCCTTAGGATCTTTCCTCACCCCGGCTGCCTCCAAGTTTAAGTCTGCAGTATTTGGCTTCAGGCCCGCAGCCAAGAGTACCCTTTCTGCGGTTAACTCCCTTGGACCCCCTTTGACCTCGGCAACGAATCGGCAACTTCCGTTCCTTCCTTGAGCCCGTAGCACTCGTGCCGCAGTGTGAATCTCTATCCCCTCCTCAGAGAGAGACCGCTCCAGGGTTTGGGAGATTGCCTCTTCCTCGAGAGGAGCAATATGAGGCATCATCTCCAGGATCGTTACCTGACTGCCAAAGCGGGCAAACATCTGCCCCAACTCCAGACCAATGGGTCCTCCGCCAATCACCAGCAGGGAGGTGGGCAGCTCACTGAGTTCGAGGGCCTCCTTGTAGGTCAGCACGGGGATGTCCTGCAGCCCTGGAATCGGAAGAACAGCCGGAGAGGCCCCGGTAGCGATGATGAACTTCTCCGCCCGTAGGACCTCTTCCCCAATCTGCACCTCATGAGGGGAAAGAAAGCGGGCCTTATCGGGGTAATACTTGATAGTGGGGTAGGCTGCGAGGATGTCCCAGTACTTGTGCTGACGCATCTCTTCGACTAGGGCATCCTTCTGACTGATGATGTCACGAAATCGTACCGGTTCCTGTCCTGCGGGAAGCCCAGGGAAGGAGTTGTGACTGTAGAGGTGGTAGCGCTCGGCTGCATAGAGGAGGTTCTTAGTCGGCAAACAGCCCCGGTTGACACAGGTGCCGCCGATGACTCCTTCTTCCGCGATCGCTACCCTGGCTTCCATCTCTGCCGCGCGGATCGCTGCGGCAAAGGCCGCCGAGCCACCTCCCAGAACGATCAGGTCAAAGTCGCTGTTCTTTTTTCTGCGAAACGGCAATAAGCCCATGGTTTCTCTCTCCTCTGTGTCACGACTGCGGCAGCTTGGCGTGGTAACCGGCGGCACCGATCGCCTCCGCCATTTGTTGGACGGTCACCTTCAGGGGGTTGTAGTGAACAGTGACTGTCCCTTGCGCAGAGCTGGCCTTGGCGCTGCCGACTCCAGGCAGCTTTTTCAGGTTGGCCTCAATTGGGATTTCACAGGTGACACAACTCATCCCTTCCACCGGAATGGTGAGAGCCGCCTGGACAGTGCCCCCTTGGGCTGCTGCGGTGGGACCGCTGATGGAGGCCTGCACGGCTGCATAGAGATTCATCCCCAGGAACAGGGCCACCACCAGCGAGGCAAACGACAGGGTGGTACGGGTCAACCGCTCGTTTTTCACTTCCGCAGCCAGCCCCTCCAGCCGCCGTTTCTCCCGCAAAAACACCCACCAGGCCACAGCCAGCACCGCCACTGCAGCGCTTTCCAGGTACCAGTGATAGGTTCCCAGGACTGACCCTAACCCCAGGCTGCCCAGTCCGAGCATGACCAGCGCGAGCGGGATCACACAGCAGGATGAGGCCAGCAGGGCCGAGAGCATTCCCAAGTTCTTCGCTTTCATGGATACACCTCCGCAAAGACAGAATTCAGTGGTATTAAACGACCAGCCACAGGAATGGTTACAGGACGCCTTTTTTCTCTTGAGTAACCCTTTGCCGGCTGAACCGTTTAATGGAGCAGGAATCCCCTCGTGGGGCAGGATGATACAGCGACGACCGACAGATGAGGAGCTGATGCTGACGTACCAGGGGGGGAGTAAAGAAGCCTTTGAGGAGCTGTTCGCCCGTTATCGTACGCGACTTTTTAACTACTTCCGCCGATCCCTGGGGGACCCGGTGCAGGCTGACGATCTGTTGCAAACCCTTTTCTTGCAGGTCCATCGGGCCAGGCACACGTACCAGCCCGCGGCAGCGTTCTCGACCTGGGTCTACACGATTGCACGCAACCTGGTACGAGACGCGCTCGATAAAGAGCGGGTGGAGAGAGCAAGGAGAGTGACAACGCGCACGTCACAGCGAGCGCCGGACGAAGAGCCCGTCCCGGTAGAAGAGCGTATCGCCGACGCGCACACAGCTCCAGAAGCCCTGCTGCACCGCAAGGAAATTGCCGCCCGCCTCCAGCAGGCCCTCTTGTCTTTATCCCCGGAGCAGCGGGAGGTGATTCTGCTCAGCAAGTACGAAGGGCTACGCTTTTCTGAGATCGCTGCGATTCTGGGGTGCTCCGCGACTGCTGCCAAGGTACGAGCGTTCCGGGCGCTCAAGGCTCTGCGTGCGGCGTTAAGAAGTGAGAAAGATCTATGCTGACATGCGATGAAGCGCAGGCACTGATGGCAGAATATGTGACAGGTCAGCTCGCTCCGACCGAGACCCAGGTGTTGCAGCGTCACCTGCAGGGGTGCCAGAGTTGTACGGCTGAGATGGAAGAGTTGTCCCAAGTGTGGGACCTATTAGGACAGTGGCCGGAGGAGACTCCTTCAGAACGCACTGTGAATATCATACGACAGGCTGTGCTGGCGGACCTCGCTGTGCACCGGCACGTTGCTCCGGCCAAAGAGATGCTGCCGGCACGACAGCTGATGTGGGCGGTCGCAGATGGACTGTTGTTCACACTCGGTTCTGTCGTCGTGATGGCAGGGGTGGCGAGTCTTGAGGGGTTTTCTGCTCCAGTCTTATTGGGCAGCGGGGCGCTCTGGTCAGCCCTCTACATCCTCGCTTTTGCCCTGTATTTCCGTTCGGAGGGGCAGAATGGTGCTACGCTGAACCTCCGTGTCGTCGCCATAGCTGGGCTCCTCACCATGGGATTCTCTCTGCTTGCGGCCCGCACACTGTCGGTGGGGACGTTGGTCCACTATTGTCAGATCTCCCCCTGGGGCGCTGCGCTCTTTCACTGCCTGGGGCAGGAAGGGGCTTACCTCCTCTTTGGTGCCCTGTATGCGCTCGTCCCTTTGCTTGTCGTCTCCTTTGCCTTTGGCGAGCGCGCGCAGCGGCGGCCTATCGCACACGGACTGCTGTGTGCCGGTTTCTTCTTTCTGTTGACCCTGCCGGCGATCTATCTGCAGTGTGGGGCGTTTTCTCTGGGTGTCGGCCTCAGTTGGATTGGTGGGGCCTTGCTCGGCTCGCTTGCTGGTGCGCCGCTGGGATTCTGGTTAAGAACTCAGAGCCGGTCACACGCGGGATAACACACTTGCCTTTTACTCACTTCGGTTCTCTATCCGAGCGATCCGAGGACACCACCGATCTGGAGGACGAGGTGGTGACGGTCCTTCGGGTCGGTTATCGTTGGGAAGGCGAGCGCTAACTTCCAGCAGGTACCAGGAGAGAAGGAGAGGGAGTGGAAAAGTTAAGCCTGTCAGTGGCGTTATTTATTGTGGCGGGGTTGTGCGAAATCGGCGGTGGCTGGCTGGTGTGGCAGTGGTTGCGGGAGGGGAAAGGAGGTGCGTGGGGACTCTGTGGGGCCATTGTGTTGATTCTGTATGGCATCGTGCCGACCTTGCAACCGGCCCACTTTGGACGCGTGTACGCAGCTTACGGCGGGT
>WNFB01005869.1_pt1 | contig 10993 bp, 7 predicted proteins | sample 5400501 | NCBI WGS metagenome assembly WNFB01 (sample SAMN13153341, study PRJNA577476) | soil metagenome | isolation source: 200 cm saprolite under Douglas fir tree site 2 hole 1 | place: USA:California | collected 2015-04-18 | reverse complement strand
GCACATGACGCTCGTGACGGCGACCCGGTACGACGAGCGCATCTGCTGCTCGGTCGACGTCGTCGGGATCTCGAATCTCGCCACGTTCCTCCAGAACACGTCGGGCTACCGCCAGGATCTGCGGCGCGTGGAGTACGGCGACGAGCGCGACTCCACCGTGCGGACGTGGATGGAGCGAAGTGCGCCCGTCAACAACGCCGACCGGGTGACCAAGCCGATGCTCGTCGTCCAGGGGATGAACGACCCGCGCGTGCCGCGCAGCGAGGCGGAGCAAATGGTGGCGGCGCTCGAGCGACGCAACGTCCCGGTGTGGTATGTCATGGCCAAGGACGAGGGCCACGGGTTCGAGAAGAAGGCGAACGTCGACTTCCAGTTCTACGCGACGGTCCTGTTCGTGAAGAGATACCTGCTCGGACAATGACTACGCCTTGAGTCTCCGGACCGCCACCAGGCGCTGCCGCAGCGCCGCCATCCGCGGGGCGTCCGAGAACAGATCTTCCGATGCCACGCCCCCGCAGGCGAGCGCCGCGTGCACGATGCGCCCAGCCCCCGCCCACAGCGCCACGTGCGAAACCCGCAGCCCGTCCGCGAAACACAGCAGGTCGCCCGCCTCGTAGCCCGCCCCCTCCTCCGAGACCGGCACGCGGCGCCCCGCCAGCGCCTGCTGATGGCCATCCCGCGGCAGCTCCACGCCGCGGGCCGCGTAGCTCGCCTGCACGAACCCCGAGCAGTCGATCCCCCACTCGGTGCGCCCGCCCCAGCGGTACGGCGCTCCGCCGAACCAGCGCCACGCCCACTCGGGCACGGCCACGAGCCGCGCCTCGGCCGCGAGCTCCGCGACCGAGCGCACCGTGCCTGCGGCCACGATCCCGATCCGCCCGTCCGCCGCCTCCACGCGACCATCGCGCCGCACCGCCAGGCGCGCGCCGATGGGCAGGCGCAGCCGTCCGTCGTCGAAGCGCAGCTCCGCGCCGTGCGAGCGGGCGCCTGCCCGCCCGATCCAGTCGGTCGCCCAGGCCTCGGGTCCCGTGGCGACATAGCCCGTGTGGGTCCAGGCGTGGTAGCCGTCCGCCATGCGGACGCGCAGCCAGCCGGCCCGCTCCTCGAGGACAGCCAGCGCCTCGCCGTGCAGCGCCTCACTCACGCGATCGGCCCGGACGTCCGGCGCCTCGAGCAGGGGGGCGATGGCCGCGGTGACGACCACCGCCCGATCCTCCCCGACCGACGCGTCGGGGAGCAGCGCCACTTCAGCCGCGAGGCCAGCGTCCGCCGCGAAGCGGCGCAGCGCCTGCAGGGCCTGGCGGCTCGTCGTGCAGCCCACCAGCCGCCCGCGCTCCATCGTCACCTCCCACACGCCGAGCCGCGCGTCGGGCACCCACTTGCGGCGGATGTCGTCCAGGTCCCGTTGCCGCCGGTCCGTCATGACGGCGTGTCGGCGAGTCCCGGGACGTCCCCCATGCCGCGGGCGAGTCGTACGGACCGCTCCACCGCCTCGGGCACGGCGAGCTGGGCCAGCGCCTCGGGCTGGAGCGGCGTCCGCGGCGCGACGGCCGCCGTGCTGACCGCGAACACCACGTCGCCGTCGAACTGCGTGCCGTAGGGCACGATGCGGCGCGCCAGCGCGTCGCCCGCCGCGTGGGCCAGGGCCTCGAGCGCGAGCTTGTCGAGCGCGGCGTTGGTCGCGACCACGGCGAGGGTGGTGTGGCGCGCCGCGCCGCCGAGCGGCGCGCCGCCCTCGGCGAGGTAGCGCAGCGCGTCCACGGGGTTGCCGTCCGGGCCGCGCGCGCCGGCGAGCACGCGACCGGCCCCGTCGAGCACGTTGCCCACCGCGTTCGCGACGACGAGCGCGCCCACGACCACGTCGCCCGCGCGCGCGGCCCAGGTGCCCACGCCCCCCTTCATCGCGCGCCGCGGGCCCAGCACCTTGCCCACCGTCGCCCCGGTCCCCGCCCCCACCGAGCCTTCGGCGATTGCCGGGGACGCCGCCTCGCACGCGCGGTAGGCGTCCTCGGCGGTGGGCCAGCGGTCGGCGCGGCCGCCCGGGGCGAGGTCGAAATCGAAGATGACGGCGGTGGGCACGATCGGCACGACGCCGGCGGGACCGACGGGAAATCCGCGGCCACGCTCGCGCAGCCAGCCCACCACGCCGTCCGCCGCGCCGAGCCCGTAGGCGGAGCCGCCGGCGAGGAGGATCGCGTCCACGTGGCCGACGAGGTGGCGCGGGTGCAGGGCGTCGAGCTCGCGTGTGCCGGTGGCGCGGCCGCGGATCGCCACGCCCGCGCGCATGCCGCCGGGCGGCGCGAGCACCACGGTGCAGCCCGTCGCGGTCCGCGCGTCGGTCCAATGGCCCACGGTGATGCCCGCGACGGCGGCGAGGTTGAGAGCGGGTGACGCGCTCATCGGCGCGGCGAAGATAGCTCGGCTTGCTGGGGTTGTGGAGTGCGCGTACGTTAGCCCCCATGAGCAAGCCCGAGACGAAGTCCGGTCCCACGACGGTGCTCGTGGTGGACGACGAGGACGGCATTCGCCATGCGCTGGACCGCTTCCTCACGCGTCTGGGATACCGCGTGCTCCAGGCCGCGAGCGGGGCGGAGGCGCTGGAGCGTCAGGCCGCGGACTCGCCGGATGTGATGCTGTCCGACATCCGCATGCCGAACATGAGCGGAGTCGAGCTCGTCCCCAAGGCGCGGGCTCAGGACGCCGACCTCGCCGTCATCATGCTCACCGCCATCGACGAGCCGCGCACCGCGATCGAGTGCCTCAAGCTCGGCGCATACGACTACCTCATCAAGCCGGTGGACCTGGACGAGCTGGAGCTGTCGCTGCAGGGAGCGTTGCGCCAACGCCAGCTCGAGATCGACCGGAGGGAGCTGGAGCAATGGCTGGCGCGCGAGGTGGCGGTGCGCACGCGCGACCTGGAGGAGCGCACGGAGATCATCGTGGAGGTGGCGCTCAACGCGCTCGCCGCGGCGAAGGGCTGGGACGGAGAGACCGAGGCCGTGCGCCAGCTGGCGAAGGAGCTGGGGCTCGAGCCCGACGAGGTCGTGAAGGACGTCCGCAAGCGGCGCCGCTAGGCGCTGGACTTCGCCTTCGCCTTCTCCTCGCACGCCTTACAGCGCGTCACCCCCCGGAACGAACAGATCAGGCAGAGGAAGGTGCCGCAGTCGGCGCAGGGATAGCCCTCCGAGGCCCGTTCTTCGTTGCCGCAGGAGCGGCACACCATCGCGTCGTGCTCCTTCAGTTTCGGCTTTTCCATAGGTCGCCTCAGAGGTCCAGGGCGTACACCTTAATCTTATTGATCAGCGTGGCGCGCGAAATGCCGAGCTCCTGGGCGGCCCGGGTGCGGTTGCCGCCGTGGAAGCGCAAGGCGCGCTCGATGTGCTGCCGCTCGACGTCCGCGAGCGTCAGCGGCAGGTGGCGCCGCTCCCCGCCGCCGCCCCCCCCGGTGCCGCCGGCCTTGCGGAGATCGGCCGGCAGGTGCTCCGGGCCGAGGGTGGGGGCGCCGCGGGCCAGGAGCATCGCGCGCTCGATGACGTTGCGCATCTCGCGCACGTTGCCCGGCCAGGGGGCCGACAGCAGGCGGTCCAGCGTCTCGGCGGCGCACTCACTGGGGCAGCCCGGGAGCTGGGGCTTCAGGTCCGCCAAGAGCCGGGTCACGAGCGCCAGCCGGTCTTCGCGCGAGCGCTCGCGCACGGCCGGCAGCCGCAGCGGCATGACGCTCAGGCGGTAGAACAGGTCCTGGCGGAAGCGGCCCGCCTGCACCTCGCTCGTGAGCTCGCGGTTGGTGGCAGCGACGAGACGGACGTCCACCGTCAGCTCGCGGGTTCCGCCCAACCGCCGGAACGTCTTCGTCTCGAGCACCCGGAGGAGCTTCGGCTGCAGCTCCGGCGCGAGATCGCCGATCTCGTCGAGGAAGATCGTGCCGCCGTCGGCCAGCTCGAACAACCCGAGCTTGCGCTCCTTCGCGTCCGTGAACGCGCCCTTCTCGTGGCCGAACAGCTCCGACTCGAGGAAGGTGGCCGACAGTCCGCCGCAGTTGACCTCGACGAACGCGGCCGATGCGCGGGGGCTGAGACGATGCACCAGCCGCGCCACCCATCCTTTCCCCGTCCCGCTCTCGCCGGTGAGCAGCACCGTCGTGCGCTCGCTCGCCGCGAGCAGCCCGATCTGGCGCGCCAGCTCCTGCATCCCCGGGGAGACGCCGAGCGACTCGGGCTTCTCGCCCTGGTGGTCCCGCTCGCGCAACAGCGCGTACTGGCGCGACAGGTGCACCTTCTCCAGCACGCGCGCGGTCGCCGCCGCGAGGTGGCCCATGTCCACGGGCTTGGTGAGAAAATGCTCCGCACCGAGCTGCATGGCGCGCACGGCGGTCGCGATGTCTCCCTGTCCCGTGAGCAGGATGACCGCCGCGCCGGCGCCGCGCAGCCGCTCCAGCACCTCGAGGCCGCCCAGGTCCGGCAGGTGGAGGTCGAGCAGCACCACGTCGGGGCGCAGCCGTGCGAAGGTGTCGAGCCCGCGCTCGCCCGACATCTCGCGGTACACCTCGAAGCCGAGCCGCTCGAAATAGTCGCCTACGGCACGCAGCACGTCGGCGTCGTCGTCGATCAGGAGCAGGTTGTCAGCCACGGCGATCCCTCCTAATGCGACGCGGTCGCGGGGTCCACCAGCACCCGCAGCGCGCCGGGTACGAGCCGCACCTGGAACGGCGTCTCGCCCGTCACCTCGCCGTCGAGCTGCACCGGGGCGGACGGGCCCTCGAGCACCTCGACCCGCACATCCCGCCCGCGGCCGAACCACAGCTGGCGTGAGCCGTTGGCCGGCCCGCGCACCAGCGCGAGGAACGCCGTCACGCTCTCGAGCGCGCCGTCGGCGCGCAGCGCCAGCACGTCGAGCCAGCCGTCGTCCGGAGCGATGTCGTGGCGCAGCCGCAGGAACGGCGGGATCAGCTCGCCGCAGTTCGCGACCAAGACCATCGCCGCGCGCAGCTCGCGCGCTGCGCCGTCCACCGTCACCCGGTGGGTGACGCTCTTCACCTGCGGCAGCGCGGCGAACGCCCGGGCCACGTAGGCGCCCATGCGCCAGCGCCGCTTCTCCGCGCTGCCCGTCAGCGCCATCAGCCGAGCGTCGAAGCCCGTCCCGCCGCACACGGCGAAGTAGTGGAGGCCGTCCGCGCGCTCCACCTGCCCCAGATCGATCGCCCGCGGCCGGGCGCGCAGCAGCAGGCGGGCGGCGTCGGCCGGCCGGCGCGGCAGCCGCAGGTTGCCGGCGAGCAGGTTGCCCGTGCCGCCGGGGACGAGGCCGAGCGGGAGACCCGTGCCCACGGCGCCGGCCGCCACCTGCATGGCCGTGCCGTCGCCGCCGTAGCACACCAGCACGTCGAACCCCTGCTGCGGCGCCTCCTCCGCGAAGCGCCGCGCATCGCCCGGCCGCGCCGTCGCGAGCACCTCGACCGACCAGCCGCCGCCCCGCAGGGTGTCGCGGATCGCGGTCACCGCGCGCGCGTCCGCGCGCGCCGCCGCCGGGTTCGTGATCAGGAGCGCGCGCGTCATCTCAGTAGCGCTTTTCCCAGAAGAGGTCGAAGCCCGCCTGCCGGACCACGTTCCCCGGCTGCGACTCGGCCAGGGGATCCGAGCAGACGCGGATCGGCTCGAAGCTAGCTTCCGTGCGCCATTCGGGGCTAATGCGGAACTGGAGCGACAGCCCGAGCGTGTTGCGCAGCGCGACGGGCCGGCCCTCGCAGAACCCCGCGTCCACGACCAGGAACGTCTTGGGCCCGAGCTGGCGCCCCACCGCGAGCTGCACGCCCGCCAGGGGGTCGTTCTGTCCGCCCGGGCGGATCTCCACGTAATCCACCGGCACCCCGAGATCGGAGACGATCGTGCGCTCGAGCTCCCCGGACAGCACCGAGGCCGCGCTCTGCACCAGGGCCCGCTGGGAGGTGATCCCGCCCTGGTCTCCGCCCAGCTCGAAGGTCGGCTTGCCGAACAGCAAGTAGGAGATCACCTCGGTCTGCGAGAAGACCTGCTTTTCCGCCTCGAGCGTCACGCGCGGCACGAGCAGGGTGCCCGTGATGTGCGCCACGACCGTCACGTCCTCCGGGTTCTTCTGGGCGGGCGTGGGCACGGGGTGCACCGTGTGCTTCGCCTCGATGTTGAGCTCGGCGTCCTGATCGGGCGTGCCGAAGTACCGCACCGTCCCTTGAGAGACCACGAACTCGCGCGTCACCGGCCCGACCTTGAGACGGTACGTGCCGCGCGACGCCTGCAGCGTGCCGCTCACCAGGTACTCCTTCCGCTCCTTCTTGAGGAACACCGTGCCGGCGAGCTGGATGTTCGCCTCGCTGGAGCGCAGCCACACGTCGCTCCCCATGTCGAGCTCCAGGTCGCGAATCCGCAGACTGTCGAGGAACACGCTCTCGAACTGGGGGCCCAGCCGCTGCTGCTCGATGAGCGAGGCCAGCGCGGTATCCACCAGCTCGTCCAGGTTCACGATGCGCTTCCGCAACAGGTCGGCGAAATAGAGCACGCCCGAGGTGACGGTCGCCCGCCCGGTGAGCGTCGCGCCGATCACCGGGCCCGTAAGCGTCAGGCGACCGCTCGCCGTCACCGCCACGTTCTGCTTCAGGTCGAGCGCCTTGAAGTCGGCGGCGGTGATGTCGAGCGCCAGCACCGGCCGCGCGAGCTGCTCCAGGCGCACGAATCCGGAGACCAGGGCGCGTCCCCGGTCGCTCCGGACCGCGATGCTGTCCACGCGGATCGTGTCGCCCGAGAGCGCCAGCCGGCCCGTGATCCCCTCGTAGCGCACGTTCAGCGTCGGGAGCGTGGCTGCGGCGTCCCGGATCACGAGACCGCCGCGCAGCCGCGGCGCTTCCCACGTCCCGGCGATCCCGACGTCCGCCGTGAACACGCCCGCCACCTCCTTGAGCAGCGGCGTGAGCGCCTCGAGCACCGAGAGGTCCACGCTGTCCGCGGTGGCGCGCACCGAGAGGGTGTCCGGGAGCTGGCGCCGCGCCACCGGCGCGAGCGCGAGATCGAGCGGGAGGTGGGCCGCGACGGTCAGGACCTGCTGTCCCGAGCGCCACAGGTGCATGGCGGACTCGAGCCGGCGGTCGCGGTACTCGAGGGTGCCGTCCAGATAGGGAGCGTGGAACTCGCCGATCGAGCCGTTCGTGAGCGAGAACGACCCCGTGTACAGGGGCTCCGCCCGGGTGCCCGCGAGCGCGGCAGTGGCGCCGATCGTCCCGCCCACGCCCGCCGTGTCTTTCTGCAGCAGCGCATACAGGCCCGCGAGCGGGAAGCCCTCGATCTGCAGGTGCGCGTCGGCCCGGCCCCGGGTCGGCAGGTCCCCCTGCAGCAGGAGTCGCCCCGTTCCGTAGACGCTCTCGAGGGCGAGGCCCGCCACCCGGGCGGCGGAGTCCGTCACCACGAATGCGACCGGGCGGCGCAGCACCCAGACGTCGCCCGGCATCTGGACCGCAAGCGAGTCCACGGCCACGGACGCGGCGCCCGCGCGGCGGAGGTAGCGGCCCCCCGCGAGAAAGGCACCGACCTGGCCGACGCGCGAGCGGGCGAACCAGGCGAGCGAGTCCCGGGTCCCCGTGACGCTCGCCGTGGCGGCGCCGAAGCCGCGCTCCCCCAGCGCGAGGGAATCGAGCGCCACCTCCCCCGCGATCGCCGGCACCGGACCGGGCCGGTACGTCACGTGGGCGCGCCCCGCCGGCACCTCCCACTCGCGCCACCGCACGCGCTCGAGACTCGCCCGCGCCTCGACCGCGAGCGAGTCGAGCGCGCCCTCCAGCGTCACCGCGACCCGCGCCGCGCCCGCGAGCGAGCGACCCCCGCCCCCCCTCTCTCCCCCGAGCGTGCGGCCCGCCACCCAGGCGATCAGCGAGTCGACCGAGCTCAGGCTGTCCGCGTCGAGGTCCAGGCTCAGCGTCCCGCGCGCCGGCCGCGCCCATCCGAGCACGCCGCTGCCCGTCGTGATGAGTCCCGGCTGCGACAGGCGCACCGAATCCACGTACACGCGGCTGTCGGCGAAGCGCAGTCGCGCCCCCCCGCTGTCCAGGCCCGCGCCCGCGAAGAGCGACGGCCCGAGCGCGGCGGTGACCGCCCCCGCGGGCGCCGCGCCGCTGTCCGCGCCAACCGTCCCGGCGATCGTCACGCTGAGCCGCGACGGTGGACCGGCGCCCGACGCGAGCCAGCGCGAGAGATCGAGCTCCCGGGTGCGGACGGTGGCGTCCCGGGCGGCAAGCCGCGACGCCAGCAGCGTCAGCACGCCGTCCACCTGGACGCCGCCTCCGTCCTGCGCGGACTGCAGGTCGGCGTGCGTCGCCAGCGCCGCCAGCGTGCCGTCGAGCCGCACCGGGCCCGTCACCGCGCCCGCGAGCGGCAGCGCCCCTCCCGGAAAGCTCCCGCGCAGGCCATCGAACGAGAGCGAGTCCGCGACCACGTCGGCGAACACCCCGAGCGTGTCGCTGCGGCTGTCGAGCCGCACCACGCCGCGGATCACGCTCGGGGGCAGATCCCGGAGCCGGTGCCGCAGCGTGCCGCTGAACTGCGCGTCGGCGAGCCGGCCCGTGAGCGTGCCGGCGGCGTCGAGCGCGCCCTGCAGCCGGACGGCCGGCACGAGCCGCCGCACCGTCCCCAGGTCGATCGTCGCCGCGTCCACCCCGAAGGAGCGGAAGCCCACGCCGGCTCCGCGCGACAGGTCCACCTCGCCGCGACCGCGCACGGTGGACTGCGGCCAGCCCGGGACGAGGGAGTCGCGGAACACCCAGTCCGTCTCCAGGTGCAGCGCGCCGATCGCTCCCTCGGCCACGGTGCGGCCGCTGAGGCGGCCCGCCAGGGGCAGCCGGTCGAGGAAGGGGCGGGCGAATTCGAGATCGAAGTCGCGCGCCTCGAGGTCGGTCGCCCGCAGGGCGACGAGCCCGGAATCGGCCGCGCTGAGTGCCGTGACCCGGCCCGTCACGGTGCCGCCGCCCGAGGAGAGGGTGAGCGGCTCGAGCCGGATCTCCAGCAGGCGGCCGCCGTGGGAGCGCAGCGCGACGCCCCCGTGCAGCACCGCCCCGTCGGGGAAGCGGGAGTCGATGAACCGGAAGTCCGAGAGGGTGGCAGAGTCGGCGCGCGCCGCGAGATCGAACAGCAACGTGCCGCGCGGCCAGCGGACGCGGCCCCGGGCCTGGAGCGCGGAGCCGGGGAGCCGCACCCGCTCCAGGTCGGCGTCGAGCGAGTCCCCCACGATGGTGATGCGGCCGGCCACGTCGCGCAGCTCGACCTCGGGGTCGCTGCTTCGCACCGCGAGCCCCGTGATGTCCATCCGGATCCCCTTCTCGCGCGGCGAAGCGAGCCGTAGGGCCGCGAGCCGGGCGGTGAGATGGTCGAAGCGGCGGACCCGGAGCGGGCCGTCCCGCGCCGCGGCGTCGATCTCATGAGTCGCGTCGGGCGCGGGGCCGGCGCGCAGCCGCAGCATCACCGTACCATCCTCGATGCGCACGTTGCGGAACAGGATCAGCGTCGCCGGGCCGCGCGGCCCCTTCGCCGTGTCGGGGCCGCCCAGGCGCAGCAGCTCCTCGGCGTTGAGCCGCCCGCTCGGGTGCTGCACGATGTTGAAGAGGGGCTGGCGCAGGGCGAGCTCGAACAGCACGACGCGGCCCGCCGCGAACTCGAGCGGGTTGTAGGAGAGCTCGGCGCGGGGGAGCCAGGCGACGAGCGTGGTGTCGGGGTCGAACAGCCGCACGTCGGAGAGAGTGAGTCCCGTGAGCAGCGTGCCGCCGACGTCGCCGATCTCGATCGAGCCGGTGAACACCTGCCGCAGCGCGCCCTCGGCCGCCCGCGCGACCAGGTTCCGTCCGGCGCCCGTGCCGATCAGGGCCGAGAGCGCCCCGAGGAAGCCGGCAAGCAGCCCGACCACCCCCCACAGCGCGACCCCGAGCGAGCGCCGCACCATATCAGAAGGCCTGTCCCACCGCGAACTGCCACACGATGCGGCGCCAGAACCCCGGGGGCAGGGCCGGCCGGAACGCGACGCCCTGGATCAGCGTGAGGCTCTTGTCCGTGTTGTTCAGGAGGTAGACGGGCCCGGGCTCCGACGGGTAGCCGTTGTAGGCGGCGTCCAGCCGCACCGGGCCGAGCGGCGTCGCGAAGCGCAGCCCCACGCCCGGCGTGACGCGCAGGCCGTTCACGGTCGTGAGTGGCTCGCCGCGCTCCCACACCTGGCCCGCGTCCACGAACAGCGCCACCCGCATCCGGTCGGGGAACAGCGGGGTCGCGAACCGGACCTCCGTATTCGCCACGAAGATGGTGTTGCCCCCCGTGGGCGAGGCGGTCACGTGCAGGAACGTGCTGTCGCCGCTGCCGTTGACGTCGATGCTGTCCGTGACGTAGACGCGCGGGCCGAGCTCGTTGCGGGCGTAGCCGCGCACCGAGTTCGGCCCCCCGCCGTAGAAGCGCTGGTCCGGCGGCACGAAGTGGACGCTCTGGCCGGCGAGCGTGATCCGCCCCAGGACGATCGCACCCGCCCGCACGCGCCACGCGAACACCCCGCGCCGGCCGAGCGGATAGTAGCGCGACGCCTCGAGCTCGCCGCGGTTGAACTCGTACAGGGTATCGGAATAGACGAAGCGGGAGGCGTGCATGAGGGTGACGGTCACGAGGCTCCCCCCCGAAGGGTCGAGCACGTTGTTCACCTGATCCCGCACGCCCGAAACCGTCACCGCGGCGAAGCGGCGCGAGCTCTCGAGCAACGCCCGGTCCTGGGCGTCGCACACCCGGAACACGCTGCAGAACACGGCCGGCTGGGCCGTGGTGCGGCCGTACGAGAAACCGTAGCCCACGGTCACGGGGATGTTGCGCCGCGCGTTGAGGGTGACGGCGAGGTTGCCGCCCACCGCCTGGCGCGTGTACGCCTTGAACTCCGAGCGCCGCTCGGCGAACATGCCGAAGCTCGCAGCATGACGCGGGGACAGGAAGAACGGCTGCCGCAGCGTCAGGCCGAC
>WNFB01005868.1_pt1 | contig 10993 bp, 10 predicted proteins | sample 5400501 | NCBI WGS metagenome assembly WNFB01 (sample SAMN13153341, study PRJNA577476) | soil metagenome | isolation source: 200 cm saprolite under Douglas fir tree site 2 hole 1 | place: USA:California | collected 2015-04-18 | reverse complement strand
AGGCCGTGGCCCTCTCCTCACCGTTCGTCCTGGGCGGCGGCCTCAAGATCGTCTACGACCTCCTGCTCTACCGCACCTTCAAGGACGTCAAGGTCGACCGCGAGTAGCTCCGCCCGGGGGCCGGGGGCACCCCTTCGAGGCCCGTAGCTTCGTCGTGGAGCGGGGCCCGGGGCAGGCCCTCGGAGACCCGTAGCACCTGGGGGTTGTTCGGCCGTGGTGTGAAGGGAGTTACGGCTACGGCAGGAAAGCTAGCGTGGTCTCCGAGGGCCTGCCCCGGCCCGCACTGCGGCTACTTTATCGCGACGGCCTTGACCTGCCGGAAGTCCGTGAGGCCCTGAAGCGACTTCAGCACGCCATCCTGGACGAGCGTCGTCATCCCCTCGGACTTCGCGAGCGTCAGCATCTCGACGACCCGCGCCTTGGTCGAGATGAGATGCTTCATCTCGTCGCTCGCGATGAGGAGCTCGTGGATGCCCGCGCGGCCGCGGTAGCCCGACTTGGCGCAGTTCGCACAGCCCTTGCCCTTGTAGAGCACGAACGACTCGTCGTACCTGGGCGCCGACGCGAACGCCTCGCGGCCGTACGCCTCGGCGAGCTCGTCGTACTCCTTCTGCGCCGGGTGGTACTCGGTCTTGCATTCGGGGCAGATACGCTTCACGAGCCGCTGGGCGAGGACGCCCAGGAGCGCGTCGGCGAAGTTGAACGAGTCGAGGCCCATGTCGAGGAGCCGGACGACCGTCTCCGTCGAGCTGTTCGTGTGGAGCGTCGAGAAGACGAGGTGGCCCGTGAGCGAGGCCTCGATGCCGGTGGAGGCCGTCTCCTCGTCGCGCATCTCACCGACCATGATCACGTCGGGGTCGGCGCGGAGGAACGCGCGCATGGCCTGGGCGAACGTGAAGCCGATCTTCGGCATCACCTGGACCTGGCGCAGCCCGTACTGCGTGATCTCGACGGGATCCTCCGCGGTCCAGATCTTCCGCTCCGGCTTGTTGATGTAGCCGAGCACGGAGTGGAGCGTGGTCGTCTTGCCCGAGCCGGTCGGCCCGACGCAGAGGATCAGCCCGTAGGGCTTCTCCGCGATCCGCTTCAGCTCGCGGAGGTTGCGCTCCGTCATCCCGAGCTTGTCGAGCTGGATCGGCTCGCTCGCGGACAGGACCCGCATGACCATGTCTTCGTTCTGGTTCGCGGTCGGGATCGTGGCGACGCGGAGCTCGATCTCCCGCCCGTCCGGCAGCTTGAACTTGATCTTGCCGTCCTGCGGCTTGCGCCGCTCGGCGATGTCGAGCTGCGCCATGATCTTGAGCCGCGCGACGACGGCGCGCCGGTAGACGCCGGGGATCTTCTGGTACTCGGAGCAGCTGCCGTCCACGCGGTACCGGATCACCGTGTCCTTCTGGACGCCGTAGGGCTCGATGTGGATGTCGGAGGCGCGCGCCTTGCAGGCGTCCACGATGATCTGGTTCGCGAGGCGGATGACGGCGTTGTCGTTCTCGTCCACCTCGCCGGCCATGACCTCGCTCTCGGTCGGGGCGTCCTGCGTCAGCTCGCCGAGGATGTTGCCGATCGCGTCCCGCGACTGCGCCTCGCCGCTCACGGCGCTGAGGAAGTGGAGGATGTCCTTCCGCAGGCCGACCGCCCACTTGATCTTGCGGTTCTTCATCGCCTGCACGACGCTGTCCGCGCGCTGCAGGTCCTGGGGGTTGTCGATGAGAACGACGATGCCGTCGTCGTCGCGCCGGATCGGCAGCCAGAAGTTGCGCTTCAGGTACTCGAGCTTCTGGTCCTTCATCAGGTCGGGCGGCGGGACGATCTTGTCGTCGAACTCGACGAAGGGGCAGCGGTAGTACTGGGAGAGCGAGATGCCGAGCTCGGCCTTCGGGACCTTGTACTGCTCGATCAGGATCGACTCGACGTCCACCTGGCGGCGGCGCGATTCGGCGAGGGCGGAGTTGAGCTCGTCCTGCGTGATCCGCGTCTGGCCCAGGAGATAGTCGAACTTGGTCTTGGGCCGGGTCTGGCTCTGCAGGAGCTGGGCCTGGTTGTTGAAGGCGATGCCGAGCGTCTTGGCGATGCGCGAGACGCCGGTCTCGTCGTCCTTCGTGAACTTGGGACCCTTCTTCTTGTTGAGGATCTGGATGATGCCGAGGGCCTTGCCCTCGTGGAGGATCGGCATCGCCACGATCTGCTGGGTCCGGTAGCCGGTCTTCTTGTCGACGGAGCTGTCGAAGCTGAGCGTCGGCGAGATCCGCGCGAGCTCCGCCTTGTCGTAGGCGTCGGCGATGTTGACGATCTTGCCGGTCGCCGCCACGAAGCCGGCGATCGAGCGCTCGCTGATGGGGAGGCGGATCTCCTTGACCGTGTCGATCGCCAGGAACTTCGAGTAGATCTCCCTCCGATCGGTGTCGACGGCATAGAGGGTCATCCGGTCGGCGTCGATCAGCGCGAGGATCTCCCCCTGGAGCTCGATGAAGATCGTCTCGAGGCTCTTGGCGGCGTGGATGCGATCGACGAGCTGGACGAGCCGCTGCTCGTACGCCAGCCGTTCCTGAAGGACGAGAACCGACTCTGACTCGGCCACGATTCCCCCGGTGTCGAAAACCTAAAACAGTGTAGCAGATTTCGAGGGTTTGGCGTCAGCCCCGTCTGTGGGCCGCCGGGACGCTCGCGCAGCGGCCGAGGGCCGCCAGCATGTCCTCGACGCGGGTGAACTTGACCCGCGGCCGCCGCTGGGCCCGCCCGCGGGCCACCTCGATCTCGTTGAGCCTGAGCCAGTCGGCGTAGGAGAAGAATGTCGGCTTCCGCTGCCGGACCAGCGCCTCGGCCGCGGCCGCAGCGGGCTGGCTCGGCTGGATCACCCTCCCCTGCTCCAGGTCCTCGAACATGCACTGGACCGTCTCCGCGGCGTCGGGCTTGTTGGTGCCGATGACGCCGGTCGGTCCCCGCTTGATCCAGCCGGCGGCGTACTCGCCGACGACGGGCTCCTTCGTGTCGGGATCGAGCACCCGGCCGCGGTCGTTCAGGATGACGCCCCAGCTCTCGTTGAACGGCACGCCCGGGAGCGGCACGCCCCGATAGCCGACCGAGCGGAAGACGAGGCCGACGGGGAGCTCCTCGAACCGGTCCGTCGCGCGCGGCTGGAGCGCGCCGGTCGGCGTCGCGTCCAGCTCGTTCCTCACGAGGCGCATCTTGACGACCCGGCCCGTCGCGTCGCCGACGAGCTCGACCGGTGAGACGAGGAAGCGCACGACGAGCGTGCGCGCCTTGCCGGCCGGCCGCCGGAGCGCATAGCCCTGGAGGATCTCGATCTTCTTCAGCGTCGCCCGATCCTGGCTCTTCTCGACGGCCGCGCGGCTCAGGGGGTCGAGCGCGATCTCCTCGGGGCGCACCTCGATGTCGGCGCCCTCGAGCTCGCCGAGCTCCTTGATTTCCGGATTCGTGAAGGCGGCCTGCGCCGGGCCGCGGCGGCCGAGCAGGTAGACCTCCCTGATCCGGCTCCGGGCGAGCGCCTCGAGCGCGTGGTCGGCGATGTCCGTCCGCGCGAGCTCTGCGCGGCTCCGGGAGAGGATGCGCGCCACGTCCACCGCGACGTTGCCCACGCCGACCACCGCCGCGCGCTCCACCGACAGGTCGAACTCCGAGTCGTCGTAGTCGGGGTGACCGTTGTACCAGGCGACGAACTCCGTCGCCGGATGGCTGCCGGCGAGGTCCTCGCCGGGGATCCCCATGCGCCGGTCCGTCTGGGCGCCCGTGCTGAAGAGGATCTGGTGGTAGTGCGCGCGCAGGTCGCCCAGCGTCAGGTCCTTGCCGAACTCGACGCCGCCGAAGAAGCGGAACCGCGGGTCGGCCGCGACCTTGTCGAACGCGGCGGTGACGGACTTGATCTTCTGGTGGTCGGGCGCGACGCCGAGCCGGACCAGGCCGTACGGCGTCGGCAGCCGGTCGTAGAGGTCCACCTCGACGGCGACGCCCTCCCTCCGGAGCAGGGCGTCCGCCGCGTAGAAGCCGGTCGGGCCGGCGCCGACGACCGCGACGCGCAGCGGCTGCTCGACCGTGCCCGCTCGCGGCATCAGCGCCCGTGTCCGGGGTCGGGGTCGAGGATCATCGCCTGGAGGGTGTCCGCCTCGCCGCGGTAGTGGTCCCGCTGCGCCTTGACGACGTCGCCGATCGAGACGATGCCGACGAGCTTGCCCTTGTCCATGACGGGCAAGTGACGGATCCGCTTCTCGGTCATCGTGTTCGCCACCGCCTGGAGGTCGTCGTGCGGCTGGCCGGTGATGACGTCGCGGGTCATGAGATCGCCCACGCGCCGGGCGAAGACCGCCTCGTTCTTCGCCGCCTCGCGCACGATGTCGCGCTCGGACAGGATCCCGACGGGCTTGCCCGCGGCGTCCGCGACGATGAGCGCGCCGATGTTGTGGCGCGCGAGCACCGCCAGCGCCTCCCGGATGTTCTGCTCCGGACGGACCGTGACCGCCGTGTCGCCCTTTGTCGCCAGGATGCTCGCGATGTCCATGGTGCGGCTCCTTCTAGAAGACCGGAGTTTCGACGTACCGTCCCCACACCTCGCGCAGCCGGCCGACGATCTCGCCCATCGAGGCCCGCGCCGCCGCGAGCTCGATCGTGACCGGCATCAGGTTGACGTTCGGGTCGGCCGCCTCGCGGGCCAGCCGCTCGAGCAGCGCGGCGACGCGGACCTCGTCCCGCCGCGCCCGCGCCGCGCGGAGCCGCGCGAGCTGGCGCGCCTCGACGTCGGGCGCGACCTTGTGCACCTCGAGGGCGCCCGGCTCGGGCGGCTCGACGAACTTGTTCACGCCGACCACCGGCAGCTCGCCCGACGCCCGCCGGCGCGCGTGCTCGTACGCGGAGTCGGCGATCTCCCGCTGGAACCAGCCCGCCTCGATCGCCTTCACCGTGCCGCCCAGCGCGTCCACCCTCGCGAGGATGGCGAAGACCTCCGCCTCGATGCGGTCGGTGAGGCTCTCCACATAGTACGACCCGCCCAGCGGATCCACCACGTTGGCCACGCGCGTCTCGTCCGCGATGATCTGCTGGGTGCGGAGCGCGATCTTCATCGCGAGCTCGGAGGGGATCGCGTACGCCTCGTCGAGGCCGTTCGTGTGGAGCGACTGGGCGCCGCCGAGGACCGCGGACAGCGCCTGGAGCGCGGTCCGCACGATGTTGTTCATCGGCTGGGCCTTCGTCAGCGTCACCGCGGCGGTCTGGCAGTGGAACCGCAGGCGCATCGACTCGGGCCTGGTGGCCCCGAAGCGCTCCTTCATGAGCTTCGCCCACACGCGGCGCGCCGCCCGGAACTTCGCGACCTCCTCGAAGAAGTCCGCCTGCGCGACGAAGTAGAACGCCAGGCGCGGTGCGAAGCGGTCCACGGGGACGCCCGCGCGCGTGACCTCCTCGACGTACGCGATCGCGTTCGCCATCGTGAACGCGACCTCCTGCACCGACGTCGCCCCGGCCTCGGAGATGTGGTAGCCGCTGATGTTGATCGGGTTGTAGCGCGCCATGTGCTCGGCGCAGTAGACGATCATGTCGCGGACGAGCCGCAGCGAGTGGCGGATCGGGAAGATCCACTCCTTCTGCGCGATGTACTCCTTGAGGATGTCCGTCTGGCAGGTGCCGGAGAGCCGGTCGAGGTCGCCGCCGCGCGCCCGGGCGAGCGCGACGTACATCGCGAGCAGGATCCACGCGGTGGGGTTGATCGTCATCGAGACCGAGATGCGCTCGAGGTCGATCCCCGCGAACAGCGCCTCGACGTCGTCGAGCGTGTCCACGGCGACGCCCTCGCGCCCCACCTCGCCGAGCGCCCTCGGGTCGTCGGAGTCGTAGCCCATCAGCGTCGGCATGTCGAAATCGACCGACAGGCCCGTCTGCCCCTGTTCGATCAGGTAGCGGAAGCGCCGGTTCGTGTCGTCGCCCGTGCCGAAGCCCGCGATCTGGCGCATGGTCCAGAGCCGGCCCCGGTACATCGTCGGATAGGGGCCGCGCGTGAACGGGTAGCGCCCGGGCAGGCCGATCTCGTCGTAGGCCGTGCCGGCCAGGTCCGCGGGGGTGTAGACGCGCTCGACCGGCAGGCCGGAGCCCGTCCGGCGGTCGGCGCGCGACTCGGGCTGGCGCTCGAGGAACTCGCGGAGCTCCCTCGCCTCCCAGTCGCGCCGCGCGGCCTCGATGCGCTCGATCGCCTTCGGATCAAACATGGGACGTCCTTTCTCCCAGCCGGGCGAGCAGCAGCCGCGCGCACGCGTGGGGCGCGAGCTCCCGCCGCGCGACCCGCTCGACGTCGGCGTCGCCGGCGGCCGGCTGGGCGAGGCTCCGCGCGACCAGCTCCTGCGCGATCTTCAGCACGCGGGCGTCGACCATGCGCCGCCAGCGCCGGTCGAGCTCGCCGCTCGTCTTGAGGTGCGCCAGATGGCCGTCGAGCCCGTCCACGAGCGGCTCGATCCCCTCCTCGCGCGCCGCCGACACCCCGAGCACCGGCGGGACCCAGCTCTCCGTCGTCGGGAGCAGCGTCAGCATCGAGCGCAGCTCGGCCAGTGTCCGGTCGGCGCCCTCGCGGTCGACTTTGTTGACGACGTGGAGGTCGGCGATCTCGAGCAGGCCGGCCTTCAGCGCCTGGACGTCGTCGCCGAGGCCCGGGACGCTCACCACCACGACCGTGTGGGCGAGCCGCATCACGTCCACCTCGTCCTGGCCGACGCCGACGGTCTCGACGAGGATCAGGTCGCGTCCGGCCGCGTCCAGCAGGTCCACGCCGTCGGCCGCGGCCCGGCAGAGGCCGCCGAGCGCGCCGCGCGTCGCCATCGAGCGGATGAAGACGCCGGGGTCGAGGACCAGGTCGTTCATGCGGATCCGGTCGCCGAGGATCGCGCCGCCGGAGAAGGGCGACGACGGGTCCACGGCGAGGACCCCGACCGTGCGCCCCCGAGCGCGGGCCGCCAGGGCCAGGGCCCGGGCGAGCGTGCTCTTGCCGCTGCCCGGCGCGCCCGTGAGCCCGACGACGTGCGCCCGGCCGGTGCGCGGGTAGACGCGCGCGACGAGCGCTTCGGCGCGCGCGCCGCCGGTCTCGATCCACGTGAGCCCGCGCGCGAGGGCGCGCGTCTAGCCGGCGAGGAGCTCGCGGGCCAGCGTGTCCACGTCGGTCGTCATGGGGAGACTATCTCACCGAACGGCGGTAGAGGTCGCGATCGTCGATCACCCGCCGCGCCTTGAACTCGGTCCGCTCGAGCGTCCCCGCGGGGACGAGCTCGACCACCGGGCGGACGCCGAGCCGCGCCCGGAGCCGCTCGGTCATCGTGGCCGAGAGCTTCGCCCGCGCGTCGGGGTCGGCGTGGGCCGGCGCGTATTCCGCGCGCACGAGGAGCTCGTCCATCGCCTCGCGCCGCGAGACGATCACGCGGTACTCGCCGCCGAAGCCCTCGATCGCGCGCAGCGTGTCCTCGATGGCGCTCGGGTAGATGTTCTCCCCCCGCACGATGAACATGTCGTCGATCCGGCCGTAGAGCCCGTCGGGCAGCCGCGGGTAGGTGCGGCCGCAGGGACACGGCTCGTCGATCCAGCGCGCGAGGTCGCCGGAGACGAGGCGGATCATCGGCTGCGACGTCCGCTCGAGGTGGGTGTAGACGGGCGTCCCCTCGCCGCCGAACGGGAGCGGCTGGAACGTCTCCGGATCGCAGACCTGGGTGTAGACGAGATCCTGCCAGAGATGCATTCCCGTGCGGTGGCGGCATTCGCCGTTGGTCATCCACGGCGTCATCTCGGCCATGCTCCCCATGTCCACGCAGGCGCCGCCGAAGGTCTCCTCGATGAGGCGCTTGGTCGCCGGGATGCCGGCGCCCGGCTCGCCGGAGAAGAAGAGCGTGCGCAGGCCGAGCTGCCGCGGGTCGATGCCTTCGCGCCGCGCGACCTCGGCGAAGTGGAGCGCGTACGAGGGCGTGCCGTAGAACGCCGTCGGCCGGAGGTCGCGCGCCCACTGGACGGCCATCAGCGTCTGTCCGGCGGCGCCCGCGCCGAACGGGAACGCCGTGGCTCCGAGGCGCTCGACGCCGGCGAGCGCGCCCCAGGATCCCAGGTACAGGCTGAAGAAGGAGCAAATGAGCGCGCGGTCTCCCGGACGCAGGCCCGCGGCCCACAGGATCCGGGCGTGGGCCTCGCCGATCCGCGCCCAGTCGTCGCGACCCACGCCGAAGACCGTCGGCCGTCCCGTCGTGCCGCTCGTGCCGTGGATGCGCGCCACCTCGGCGGGCTCGACGCAGAGGTACTCGCCGAACGGCGGCGCGGCGGCCTGCGAGGCGCGCAGCTCGGCCTTGGTGACGACGGGAAAGGTCGTCAGGTCGCCGAGGGACTGGAGCGTCGCCGGCGACACGCCCGCCGCCTGCCACTTCCTCCGGTAGAACGGGCTCCGCTCCCACGCCCACTCGACCTGCCGCCGGAGCTTTCCGAGGATCAGCGCGTCGCGCGCGAGGGGCTCCATGCACTCGAGCTCGGGGAACCAGTGCTCCGACCCGGGGTCCGGACGGTAGGTCGCGTCGTACCGGGGGGGCCACACGCTGAGGTCCACGGCGGTCGTCACCCGCGCCCCCCCCGCCCGCCTCAGCGCGGCTGGCGCGCGGCGACGAGCTCCCGGAGCCGGGCGGCGATCACGTCGGGCGGGGTGTCCTGCAGGAGCACGTCCGCGGCGCCGAGCGCGCGCAGCGCTGGCACATCCTCGTCGGGGATGACGCCGCCGACGACGAGGAGCATGTCGCCCGCGCCCGCCGCGCGCATGAGCTCGACCACGCGCGGGATCAGCGTCATGTGGGCGCCCGACAGGAGGCTGATCCCGAGGACGTCCACGTCCTCCTGGACGGCGGCCGCCACGACCTCCTCGGGCGTCCGGTGGAGCCCCGTGTAGACGACGTCCATCCCCGCGTCACGCAGGCAGCGCGCGACAACCTTCGCGCCGCGGTCATGACCGTCGAGACCGACCTTGGCGATGAGGACGCGGATGGACGACATCGGTCGGCGTCCTTGATACAGGATTCCCGGCCGGGGATCAAGGACGCGCCCGCCGCGCGGCGGGCGCGTCCGGCGCGCGTCAGGAGAGCGGGGCGCGCGCCGCCGGGCCGGGGGCTCGCCGCGGCGGCCGGGGCGGGAGCAGCTGGAGCTGGCGGCAGCGCTTGCGGAGCGTGTTGCGGTTGAGCCCGAGGAGCCGCGCGGCCCGGAGCTGGTTGCCGCCCGTCAGCGCGAGCGCGTGCGCGAGCAGCGGGCCCTCCAGGAGCGCGAGCGCTTCGCCGTGCACGCGCCCGGGCTTCATCGCCGCCAGCCCGGCCACGAGCCGCGGCACCGTGTCGGCGATGAGTCGCGCGACGGCGCGCAGCTCGGTTCCGCCCTGACCGACGACGTCCTCATCCATGGTTCACCCGCTCCCTTCTCGGGCGCCATTGACCGAGGACGTACGACGCCGTCGTCGCCGACCGCGAGCGCGAAGGAGCAAGGCGCGTGCCGGGCATCGCGTCAGGCCGGGCTCAAGCGCGACGCGGATTTAGCGACGTCGCCAGCGTCCCGCGCTGCCCAGCCCGTGGGCAGACGGCGTCGATTGCCCATTCGGCGAGCAGCATGCTACGGTCCGCCGCAGGAGAGAACGCCTTGAACATCCGCCTGGCCGTGAACGGCACGCTGATGCGCGGGCTCGAGCTGAACGGCAACCTGCTCGCGGCCGGCGCGCGCTTCATTCGCGAGGCGACGACCGCGGCCTGCTACCGCCTCTGGTCCATCGGCGACCGCCACCCGGCGATGCTGCGCGTGACCACGGGGGGCGCGGCGGTCGCCGTGGAGGTGTGGGACGTGCCCGCGGCGGGGCTCGCGACGATCCTCATGTCGGAGCCGCCGGGGCTCTGCATCGGCAAGGTGCCCCTCGCCGACGGCGAGGAGACGCTCGGCGTGCTCGGCGAGCCCGCCCTCTGCGAGGGCCAGCGGGAGATCACCGCGTACGGCGGCTGGCGCGCCTACGTCGCGGCTAGAAGCTCCACTCGCTGAAGAGCTTCTGCTTGAAGGTGGCGAGCTCCTCGACCGGGGCCTGGGCCTCGCGCAGGGCCGTGAGCTCGAGCACCCTCTGATCGAGGCGCGTGAGGCGCCCCGCCAGCACCTCGGCGATCACCGCGATCAGCTTGTAGGCGGCGAGCGACTCGCTCGCGACGAGCCGCTGGAACTGGGCCTTCGTGAGCAGGTAGAGCTCGCAGTCGGTCACCGCCTGCACCGTCGCCGAGTGCGCGCGCTCCATGATCAGGCTCATCTCGCCGAGCACGCTGGGCGCCTCGACCCTCGCGAGGGGCTGCGCTTCCCCGCTCGGCGCCTTCTTGACGATCTCGACCGTGCCCTTCAGCAGCACGAAGAGGCCGGTCGCACTGTCGCCCTCGCGCATGAGCGGGTGGCCGGCGCTCGCCTTGACCGGGACGAGCAGGCGCGTGATCTGCTCCGCCTGCTCGAGCGTCAGCCCCTTGCAGAGCACCGAGCGGATCGTGTCGCGGACCTGGCCGGCGAGCATGCCCTCACACCCCTCTCAGGACCGTCGCGCGCCCGACGCGGCCGATCGCGACGATGAACGCCGCCGTGCGGAAGGAGACCTTGCGCTCGCGGACCACGCGCGCGAGCGTCGCATACGCCTCGCGCATGTGCCGGTGGAGCTCGGCGTTGATCTTCTCCTCCTCCCACGTGAACTGCTGGATGTTCTGCGCCCACTCGAAGTACGAGACGGTCACGCCGCCCGCGTTCACGTAGATGTCGGGGAGCACGGCGACGCCGCGCTGGGCCAGGATCTCGTCGGCCTTCGGCGTCGTCGGGGCGTTCGCGGCCTCGAGCACGACCCGGGCGCGCACGTCGCGGGCGTTCGCCTCGGTGACGACGCCGCCGAGCGCCGCGGGCACGAGGACGTCCACGTCGAGGAGGAGGAGCTCAGCGTTCGTGATCGCGTCCGCGCCCGGGAACCCCGCGACCAACTTCGTCC
>WNFB01005867.1_pt1 | contig 10996 bp, 8 predicted proteins | sample 5400501 | NCBI WGS metagenome assembly WNFB01 (sample SAMN13153341, study PRJNA577476) | soil metagenome | isolation source: 200 cm saprolite under Douglas fir tree site 2 hole 1 | place: USA:California | collected 2015-04-18 | reverse complement strand
CGGTGCGCTGGATGTCCTCGTCGCTGACGCTGCCGAATATCCCGCACAGCAGCAGGATGTCGGCGGGCAGCGCGTCGGCGAACTGTTCAGGCCTGCTCGCGTCCGCCTGGCGCACCCGCACCCGCGACAGCCCCGCCGCTGCGGCCCGGTGGCTGGCCGCTGCGGCATTACGCTCGTCGGATTCGACCAGGAGCGCGGACACGTCACGGCGGCGCGGATGACCTGGCACGACGCCGAGGACGTCGTGGCCCTGCCCGGCGCACAGGCTGACCAGCCGGACCGGCCCGGCGGGCGCCAGGTCGATCGCCCGGCGCAAATGCCCCCTAACCCGCTCCAGGCGTGCGGTCAGCGCCGACGATGGGTCGTCGTATGCGGCATGCCAGGCCGCCCAGTCCCGCATCCTCCCACCCTGCCCGAAAAGGGAAGGCAATGTCTGGCCCGGATGGCCTGCGCCTCAGCTCGCCTGCATGCCGCCGGTCCCCAGGGCGGCAGCCTCGGCCGGGCGCCTGCAGCGGCCGACGGCCTGGCGCGGTGTCGGCATGGGCCACACGGCGGCATGGTACCGAGTGTCGGCCTGGCCCGAGTGTCAGCCTGGGGCCGGGTGTCGGCACGGGCCGCGCGCCGGCGGCGGCCGACGATACGGCGGGGCCGACTGCCCGGCGCCGCTGCGCAATGGCAAGGTGGTGATCGTGAATTCTGCGCGGACGGTGGTGGTCAGCGGCGGCGGCGCGCCCGTGGTCGAGGCCAGGACGCAGCCTTCCGGGTTCAGCCCCGGGGTAGCGGCCAGGGTCCGCTGCGCCGATGGCAGGCGGTGGTTCGTCAAGGCGGTGTCCGCCGAGGCGAACCCGCATAGCCGCCGGTTGCACCGGCAAGAGGGGCAGAATCTAGCCGCGCTCGATCCGGTCATCGCCGCCCGGCGGCTGCCCATCCCGCGGCTGCGGGGAACGGTGGATTCCGATCCCTGGCTGGCCCTCGTCCTGGACGATGTGGATGGCCGGCATCCGGCGCGGCCGTGGCGAGCAGCCGATCTTGAGAAGGTACTCCGCGCTGTATCGTCAGTCGATGGCCCAGCCTCCCGCCGAGATCCGGTATCAGCGCTTCACCCGGGCCGAGACCGAACTGCTCGCGGACTTCCTGACGGGCGAGCCCTGGCCCTATCACTGCGGCCGGGAGTCTCGCGGCGAGACACGGCTGCGGGTGACCGGCGGCTACTACGACGGCGACTCCGTTCGCACGTACTGGATTATCCTGCGTAACGAGCGCATCGGGCTCATCAGGCTCTACGACCTGAGTGATTCCACCCCGATGTTCGACCTGCGGATCAGGGCTGCGGACCGCGGCCGCGGCATTGGCGCCGGCGCGCTGGCGTGGCTGACAGAGCTCGTGTTCACTACGGCGCCCGGCGCTTCCCGCATCGAGGGAACGACCCGCCAGGATAACATCGCCATGCGCCGGGTGTTCCGCCGCGGCGGGTGGGTGAAGGAGGCCCACTACCGCGACGCGTGGCCGGGCGGCGACGGGACGGTCTATGACGCGATCGGGTACGCGATCCTCCGGCGGGACTGGCTGGCGGGCACGACGACTGTGCCGCGGTGGGACGACGAGCTAGCCTGAGCACCGGATGGCTTTTCGCCTATCGAAGCCGGCATTCATGAGGTCAGGCCTCCGGCCCGGAGCGGCGCAGCCCGCTGGTGCGCCGGTCCTGGCCTATGGTGTTCGCCAGGCGATGGCTTGATCAGGGGAATGGCTGTGGACGGTGGCGGGATTGGCGGCTTCCGGCCGAACGCTGTCGCCGAGGGCGACTGCCGCGTACTGATCCCGGCCCTGCCCGACGAGAGCATTGACATCGTGATCAGCAGCCCGCCGTACTGGGGCCAGCGCACGTCGGCGGGCAACGGCGTGGAAGCCGATCCGCGCAAGTACGTGGCGGAGCTTGCCGATGCCTTCATCGCGCTGCTGCCCAAGCTGAAGCGGGACGGCGTGTTGTGGATCAATCTCGGCGATGCCTACAACACGCCAGTCAACTGGCGATCGGCGGATCACGCCTACAGCACGCTGGGACCTGCCGGGGCTGGCCTCGACCCGGGGAACTCCGCCTACGCCAAGCCACGGCACCGGCGGCTGCCGTTCGTCGACAAGAGCGAGACCTGGCTTCGCTACGGAAACCTGCTCGCGCTGCCCTATCGCCTGGTCGTCACGCTGTCCGATGCGGGCTGGCTGTTCCGCGGCGAAGTGATCTGGCGGAAGAAGAACCCCATGCCGGAAGGGCGATGCCGGCGGCCGCACCGGCAGCATGAGGCCATCTACCTGTTCGCCCGCAGCGAGCAGCACTCCTTCCGGGCCAGCCCGCCGGTTGGGTCGGTCTGGGAGTTCGCCAGCGAGCGGGTCAGCGGGGTTAAGCACTACTCGCGCTTCCCCGAAGAGCTTCCGCGCCGGTGCATCGGCGCCTACGGGCGGGCGGGCCCCGATGTCGTGGTGCTTGACCCGTTCAGCGGCTCGGGCACGACCGGGGTTGCTGCGCTGCGGGCCGGCTGCTCCTACCTGGGCTTCGAGATCGACAGCCAGCAGGTGGCAGCCTCCAACCGGCGTTTGGGCGGGCTGTCAACGCCGGCGGCCGATGAATAGCTCCCTGGGGGTCCTGTCGTCGGTTGCCGGCTCGATCGCGCTGCTTGCCTCGAATCCGGCCTCGGCGAGCAGCCGCAGCCAGCTATGGCGGCTGAACAAGCCCAGCCGGTGAGTCTCGTCCACGACCCGCACCGACTGGTCAGCGTCCCGGAGCAAGAAGGCGTACGCGGTCTGCACCCAGCTGTCACCGGGATCTGGATCCCACAGCCACCCGAGGTAGCGGGCCCCGCGGCCGTCGGCGCCTTCGCTCCCGCCACAGTCGGTTGCGGGCTCGAAGGTCTCCGTGGTCCGGTCGGGGACGAACATCGCGATGCCTCCCGGACGGCAGTGCGCGAACGCGGTGTCCATCGCGTGGCGCAGGTCAGCCTCGGTCAGCAGGTAGTCCACGGCGTCATGCACGAACACGGCGTCAAAGCTGCGGTGCAGGCGCACTGTCCGCATGTCGCCCAGATGGTGGTCGCAGTCCGGGTTCAGCCGCCGTGATACCTCGAGCATCTCCGCTGAGAGGTCGACCAGGGTCATGGCGAATGATGCCCTGAGATGGTGGGCGTTGCTGCCGCCTCCGCTGCCCAGCTCAAGGACGTCACGCACGGGCAGCGGAGCGGACCGGAGCAGCTGGGCGAAGTACCCGGCCTCCTCCGCGTAGTCTTCCGGTGGCGAGATCAGCGGCCACCAGGCAGCAAGGTCACCATAGAGACGGTACTTACTCTGCATGCGAGCCAGCTTGCCACGACCGGGGGCCGGCCTGCTGAAGCCGGAAAATGCGCCGAATCAGCCGGACTCGCCAGATCCTGGCAATGCGCCTGATAACTGCCGTCAGCATTTCATAATAGCTAAGATTAACTTTCGCTAAGCGGCCCAGTGTTATCCGGGCTTATGCTCGGCCGCATAAGCTGCCGCCCCGGGGAAATGGCGGCACCGGGGAATCTGCCGCACGGGAATTACGGCACGGGGAAACTGCGGCACTACGCGATGCACGCCGCCCGGGGCTAACGCGCCCGCTCAGCCACGACGGCGATGCGGGCTGCGGGGGCGCACGGGGCAATGTGGCGTTCGGGGGAAGTAAACATGCGCGGGGAACGACGGCCCGGGCACGCGGGCCCGCTGGCGGCGTGGGAGAAGCTTGTCATCATGGGCATCCTCGCTGTCATGGCCGCGCTGGTCATCGCGCTCGCCATGTCCTGACCGTCCGGGACCGGGCCCGCGGGCTGCCGCGGGACCCAGCCGTCGGCCGGTCAGGCAGGTACGACCACGGTGCTGAGGATCTTGTCGGCGAACGTCTGCCGGTTGGCGTCCCAGATGGGGAACAGCCAGCCGAGATGGGGCGCATCGTAGCGGCCGGACTTGCGCCATGTGCCCTGTTTCGTCCGTCTTACCAGGAAATTTGTCGGCAGGTCCGCAGGTCACCCGGTACTTGCCCAATCGTACCCAGGACCATCTACGCACAGCGGTAACATTGACACCCCGCGAGGTATCCCGCTACCGTCGCGGTGCCCCGGCATGGGCGCCGAATGACCTTGTCGCAGCCGCTGGCAACGCACTGCGGCCACCGATCCGCACGTGGAGGTGCGCTCCTGTGGAGCAGGATGCTTTCCGCGAGTCCTTTGCGATACAGCAGCGCGAAGGACTGGGCGCGCTGGCCGAGCTATCAGGCCCAGGTCGCAGCCTCGACGATGAGCTAGCCGCACTCCTTGCCGCCGGAGGACATGACCATGAGGTCAGCCCCAGCTTCGTTCGCCCCGGTGCTCTGGATCTTGTTCGCGACGACGGGGGGGTTCGTGATAGCCATAGTTATCGGTGTCCGCCTCTTCTTCCGCCGCGGGAAGTCGGTTACCGACCTCTAGCGCACGAATATGACATCCCTGATGTCACCTTCAGGCCGCTGCGCGGGCTCGCGCTCGTTCCATTAGTGATAGTGGCAGCGGGCTCTCTGCTGCTGCACGGCGCAGTCGACGGCCGCCTGCTCTCCCAACCCTGGATGGTGGCGGCATGGGGGGCGGCCGCCGTGTTCATTTTGGTGCAGCTCTACCTGGCCTGGCAGCAGACGCCGTTTACCGTTACCAAGCGCCAGCTCGCCCAGCTTGACCGGCTCTGGGTCACCGTCAACATCCCGGTATATAACGAGGACCCGGCCATCCTGGACCGTACTATCTATGCGCTGTTCAGGCAGACCCGGCTGCCCGACCACGTCCAGGTCGTCGATGACGGGTCAGCCCAGGACTACAGCCAGGTCCGCGAATGGTGGGATGCCTACCATCCGCCGGGCGTGCGGTTTTCCTGGGTGCGCCAGGAGAACGCCGGGAAGAAATACGCTCAGGCGGTCACCTTCAATAGCGACAGGGACGCCGATATCTTCGTTACCATCGATTCAGACTCGGCGCTCGACTGCTGTGCGCTCGACGAGGGCTTGAAGCCATTTGCGGATCCGCGGATCGTTTCCGTGGCTGGACTGGAGACTGCGTTTAATTACGATGCCAATATACTGACCCGTGCCATCAGCGCCCGGTCCATTGCGTTCCAGCTCTTCGCGATGTCGGCACAGAGTAGGGCGCGGGGAAACGTTCTTATCAATCCGGGGGCCTTCTCGCTCTACCGGGCAGACCTCATCCGGGAAATCGTTCCGGCGTATCTGGGTGAGACATTCTTCGGCTGTCCGGTCACGCTGGGTGATGACACCGCGCTGACCATGTTCGCGCTCTGCAAGGGCCGGGCCGTGCACCAGCCGTCCGCGGTCAGCATGCCGGTCTATCCGGAGACCGTGTCGCACCACCTGCGTCAATGGACACGGTGGATGCGGGCGTCCACGATCCGGACGTTCTGGCGCCTCAGGTATTTGCCGGTCTTCTCGTATGGCTGGCTGTATGTGGTCTACACCCTCTGGGCGTTCTTCACCTCGGTCGCAATAACGGTCGTCATCCCGCTGGCCTGGCCTGCCACCAGGAACCTGGCGATAGCGAGCGTCATCGCCCTTATCGCGTGGCCGTGCGCAATCGCTATCCGCATTGCCACCGTACGACGCAGCGACCAGCGCTGGTACGGCAAGCTGACCGGCGTGCTACTGCTGCCAGTCGCGGCCTTGTGGTACCTCATCGTCCTGCGGCAGATCAGGTTCTATGGCATCGCCACATGCGCGCGGCAGCACTGGGTCACGCGCGAAAAGGTCGAAGTGAAGATGCACGAAGATCAGATCGCCAAGGAGCTCGCTGCATGAGTACACGTGCCGGTCGTGCGGCGGCCGCCGCGCTGGTCGTCGCGCTCTTTCCCGTGCTCGGCGGGGTGGGCGCATCGCTCTACGCCTTCCACAGTGCGCGCGTGCTGCCGGCCTCGCGCGCGCTGCCAGCCTTGGCCGTGGCGCCGGTCAGCAAGCTCTACCTTGGCGCTGTCACGCCTGACATCAGCTCTTTTGCCGCGGCGGTCGGCAGGAATCCGAACCTGGCCATCCGGTACTTCAACTGGGGCGCCATTCCGCCGGCCAGCTTCGTCGAGCAGTCGGCGGCGGCGGGCCGCGAGTCGCTGCTAGAACTCGAGCCGCGCCACATCGGCCTTAAGGGCATCATCGCGGGCCGCAGAGACAGCTACCTGAAGCTCGTCGGCAACGCCCTGGCTGGCACGCACAGCCAGGTCATGCTCTCCTTCGCGCCCGAGATGGACGGCCCCTGGTATACCTGGGGCTACCACCACCGGAGCGCGCGCACATTCCGGCGGGCCTGGCGGCATGTGTACAGGGTAATAACGAAGATAGCCGGATCGAAGATCACCTGGGTCTGGCAGATCTCGCACAAGTTCCGCGGCGCCGAGGCGCTGCGGCCGCTGTGGCCGGGCGGCAAGTACGTCTCGATCGTCGGAGTTGACGGGTACTACATTTCCCCTCTTAACACATTCGACTCCGTCTTCGGCAGCACTATGAAGATCGTGCGGAGATTCACCAGTAAGCCGCTCCTGATCGCGGAGACCGCCGTCGGCCCGGTGGCCGGGCGGACCGCGAAGATCCCGGGCCTGTTCGCCGGGATGCGCAGGTTCCATGTCCGCGGGATCGTCTGGTTTGACATAAACCAGCACAATGGCATTCACCACGAGCGCTGGCGTCTCGAGGGGCACCCGCCCGCCATCAGGGCATTCAGAAAGGGCCTGCAGGCATGGGAGCAGGCGGGGTAAGCGCCGCGCCGCCTGCTACCGGCCCGCCTGCTACCGGCCGCCCGGCGGAGGGCCCGGTCCAGGTCGCCAGCTACCGCGCCAGGTAGCTCTCCAGCAGGTGGCTGAACGCCCAGCGCGGCTGCCTGATGCCGGAGCACGAGTTGCTGTCGATCTTGCCCGGCACCGGCCGTCATCGCGCTGCACCGCCCAGATGGACATCAGCGGGAGCCGTACCCCGGCGTCATGGATGGCACTTCCCTCGGCACCCGCGCCTAGCGAAGTGGCATCCATCGGGTCGGCGGGCCAAGCGGCACGCGCCGGATGGGCGGGTCAGCCCGCCCGGACCGGCCGGTAGACCGGATCCCACATCAGCGCCCGGGCCTGGGCTCGCAGGTCCCCGCCGATGTCCGCGGTCGCCACGCCGTCCGCGCAGGCAGCCTGGATGACCGCGACCGCTACCGCCAGCGATGTCTCGCGCAGTTCCTCCACCTGGGGCAGCAGCGGCGCGCCCCTGGCTGAGGTGTCGACGAGGTCGGAGACGGCCCGGGCCGCGGCGGCGAGCATTTTGTCCGTCACCCTGGTGGCCCTGGCGGCAATCACGCCGAGGCCGAGGCCGGGGAAGATCAGGGCGTTGTTCGCCTGGCCGATCACGTAGGTGATCTTGTCGTAACTGACGGGGCCGAACGGGCTCCCTGCCGCAACCAGCCCGCGGCCGCCGGTCCACCGGATGATGTCGGCGGGCACGGCCTCGGATAGCTCGGTCGGGTTGGACATCGGCAGGATCATGGGCCGCTCAACGTGCGCGGCCATCTCCCTGATGATCTCTTCGGTAAAGGCGCCCGGCCGGGTGGAGGTGCCGATCAAGATCGTGGGGTGCACCCGCCGGACGGCCTCGGCCAGGCCGATGCCGCCGACTTCCGGATCCCGCCGCCAGCCAGCCACCTCGGCCAGGTCGCGCGCATAGCGCCGCTGCGCTTCGCTCAGGCCCGGCATGTCGCTGGTGATCAGGCCGGCCCGGTCGAGTGGCCAGAATCGCATGCTGGCTTGCCTGGCGCCCATGCCCTCGCCGACCATTGCCGCACGCAGCTGATCGGCGATGCCGGTTCCCGCGGTCCCAGCACCGAAGATCATCACCTGCTGGCCGGACAGCCTGGTGCCCGTTGCCCTGATGGCGGCGAGCACGGCAGCGAGATTGACAGCCCCGGTGCCCTGGATGTCGTCGTTAAAGGTGAGCAGCCGGTCACGGTAGCGGTCCAGCAAGCGCCGGGCATTGTCGACGCCGATGTCTTCCCAGTGCAGCAGTGCCTTCGGGAAGATCCGGCTGACGGCGCCCACGAATGCGTCAACGAAGCGGTCGTACTCCGCCGCCTTGGCCCGGTGGTGCCGGTTGCCGACATAAAGGGGATCATCGAGCAGGCTCTGCCGGTCGGTGCCAACATCCAGCATGACGGGCAGGGCCCGGTTCGGATCGATGCCGCCTGCCGCCGTATAGACGGCCAGCTTCCCGACGGCGATGTGGATGCCGCCGGCGCCCCAGTCGCCGATGCCAAGAATCGCGCCCGCGTCGGTGGCGACGATCAGGTCGACCTCATCGGGGCCGAGTCCCGGAGCGAGCAGTGACCTCTCGATAACCTCAGGATGATCGACGGACAGGTAGACGCCGCGCGGCCGCCGGTACTCATGGCTGTAGCGCTCGATGGCCTGGCCCACGGTCGGGGTGTAGACAATCGGCAGCATCTCGCGCAGGTGCTCGGTGAGCACGCGGTAGAAGAGCACCTCGTTGCGATCGTGCACCTCGGTCAGCAGTACGTTCCTGGCCAGGTCGGTCGGCTGGCTGCGGTACTGGGCGAGTATCCGGGCTGTCTGCTCGTGCAGAGTCATCCGGGCAGGCGGGATCAGGCCCGTGATCCCTAGCTCGCTGCGCTCCGTTTCGCTGAAGGCGGTGCCCTTGTTGATGCGCGGGTCGGCCAGCACCTGCCGCCCGCGCAGGGTGGTACACCAGGCTCCCGACTCATCCCGCCACGCCGTCTTCATGGAAGCTCCTCGGCTCGTGAGTACTTTCCCATGATTGTCCTTGGCCGCCCGGCGCCGCCCGGGCACGTCCCCGGGCGGCGGCCTGCCTGCGGGCGCTCACCGACGGCGCGGGCGGGCCAGGGTGCCCGCCCGCGCATCGCTGCTGCTGCGTCGCCGCGCCCCGCCTAGCTTGCCGTGGACGAGGTACCGCTGCTGCCGGTCTTCCGCTGGCCTGACATGTTCCGGCACGGATGCCCCGATGCCTTCGCCGCCTGCGAGCCGGACCGCGCCATGGATTTGCCGTGAGCACCAGCGGCGCTGGTGGCCTGGGACGATCTCGCCGTTACTGAGTGCGAGACCGCGGGCGATGCGCTCGTGGACGCGCTGGCCATCGTCAGGCCCAGGCCCAGGCTGGCGCCAAGGACCCCGGCTGCGATCGCCGTGCCCGCAAGCGGTCGGGAAATTCTCATCTGATCTCCTCATGCCGTGCTCGTCTCGTCCGGAACCGGACGGCCCCGGACCGGGTCCACCTGCTGACCCGTCGAATTCAGTAGTTCAGCTGAAGCTCTGTAGCCGCTTGCGGCCGGTTATCAGACCGCGCTGAACTTCCTGCAGGAGCTACTGCACGATGATCCGGTGCCCGTGCAGCATGCGACGGCGAGCGGATTTGTCTTCTGCCCCCCGGTGCAGCGGTGTCGCCCGGCCCTGGCTGGTCCCTGGCGGAGTTACCCGGGCCTGCCTGGTTCGCCCGGGCCTGGCTGGTCCCCGAACGAGTTACCCGGGCCTGCCTGGCTCCCGGCAGCAAGGCCTTTGCCCCACACGGCGCGGACGGCGTCGATGGTGTCCGCCTCCGAGGCCGCCTTGTCCGGCCGGTACCGCACCACCCGGGCGAATCGGAGCGCAACGCCGCCCGGGTACCGGGAACTCGCCTGGACGCCGTCGAAGGCGATCTCGGCGACCAGTTCCGGGCGGACCCGCACTACCCCGTGCTGGCTGCCGCCCGGCTGGCCCGGCGCACGCGGGGGGTCAGCCAGCTCAAGCAATCTCGCGGTCTGCCAGGTCAGCATCTCGTCGGTCAGGCCCTTGAAGGTCTTTCCCAGCATGACCAGCCCGCCGGTGGCCGGGTCACGCGCGCCGAGGTGCAGGTTGGACAGCCAGCCCTGGCGCCGCCCGTGGCCCCACTCGGCTGCGAGCACCACCAGGTCAAGGGTGTGCCTTGGCTTTACCTTGATCCACTCGCTGCCTCGGCGGCCGGCCGCGTAGCGGCCGTCCAGCGACTTGACGACGACGCCCTCGTGACCGCGGGCGACGGCATCGCTGAAGAACGCCTCGGCAACGACCCGATCTGCCGTGACGGCACGCGGGATGACCAGACCGGCCGGCACGATCCTGGCGAGCAATGCATACCGCTCACTGCCGGGCACGTCGATCAGGTCCGTGCCATCGAGATGCAGGAGATCGAAGAAGAATGGCGTCAGCGGCAGGCTATCCCGCTGACTCCCGCCGCCGTCCTGGCTCGCCACCCGGGCCGAGGTGACCTGGAAGGGCCGGGGGCGTCCGTCCGGATAGAGCGCCACGGCTTCCCCGTCGAGCACCGCCGTGCGCAGGTTCAGGCTCAGCACGGCGGCGGCGATCTCCGGAACCCGGGCGGTAATGTCATCGAGCGTCCTGGTGAAGACCGCCACCTCAGTTTCGTTCCGGTGCGCCTGGATCCGGATTCCGTCAATCTTCCATTCCAGGGCCGCAGGCGATATCCGGTCAAAGGCGGCAGCAATGCTTACTGCGGATGCTGCGAGCATGGGCCGCAACGGCCGGCCGACTCGTAGCGCGAAGGACCTCAGTGCGGCCGAGGCGCGGTCCGGATCCTGGCCGCCGGGCCCGCCGGGGCCGCCGAGCGCGGCCTGCGCGACCTCGGGCAATGATCCGCCCAGCTGATGAGCACGGCGTACCAGGTCGGCCGGCACTCCGGCCGCCCGCGCGATGGCCTCGGTCATGACGCCCTCCAGGGCACCTTGCCGCAGATCCCCTGCCAGCAGCCGGATCAGGAACGAGCGCTCGCCCTCGGTCGCGAGGTCTAGCAGCGCGGCGAGCAGCCTGCGCCGCTCGGCCTGCGTGCCGTGGCCGGTCACGGCGCCGATGGCGGCAAAGGCCGCATCGGTGTCGGCCAGTGTCAGGGTCGGGGCACCGACCGGGCTCGCTGGCACGCCAGGACCGGCTTCCGCCG
>WNFB01030153.1_pt1 | contig 10997 bp, 15 predicted proteins | sample 5400501 | NCBI WGS metagenome assembly WNFB01 (sample SAMN13153341, study PRJNA577476) | soil metagenome | isolation source: 200 cm saprolite under Douglas fir tree site 2 hole 1 | place: USA:California | collected 2015-04-18 | reverse complement strand
CGTTCCGGCTCGCCCTGGATCGTTTGCGTTCGTCGAAGCGGCGAGAGCAGCGCGACACCTTTTGGTCTCATCCGGCGCATCAGCCGCCTGCGGCCACCGTCGAAGACCTCGCCGTTTCGAACGAATTCCAGGCGCACCTCGATCGCGCCCTTGGTGAGTTGCCGCAAAAACTGCGTTTGGTACTTTTGCTCGCCGCCATGGAAGGCCATACCATCGACGAAATCGCCGCGATCGTCGGCGTTTCCGCCGGCACGGTGAAGTCCAGAATTTTTCATGCTCGAAAGCAGCTAGCGGAGAAATTGCGATGCCATGCGAAAACTATAAAGACGCGTTGACCGAAGCCGCCGCCTCCGGCGCCGATCCGGCAAATGCTCTGGCTTCGAATGCGAAGATAGCCGCTCTGCGCGCGCATTTCGAATCGTGCGCTTCCTGCCGCACTGCTTTCGCCGAAGAGCAAGCTCTCTTCATCTCCATCGATGCTGGCCTTCACGCCACCGCCAACGCCGAAGTCCCCGCTTCTCTTCTCCCGCGCGTCCGCGCCGCTCTCGGCGAAGCTGCCACACCCAGGCGCGGTTGGTCTGCAAACTGGTTGGCTTTGGGAGCGGTCGCAGCCACCGTTGTAGCCATATTCGCCGCGTACTCTGTTCGGCGGGGAAGCTCCTTCGAAAATCCAGTGTCCACGGCAGCAAACACATCTACGACGAAGGGAGTACTTCCTTCTCCGCTAGGCCAAATTCTCAATCCCGAGCCGTTCGCAAGCAGGAGTTCCGCCCCGCATGTCCGAAAGGTCTTCAGCAAGAATCACGCGTCGCCGGAAACACTGGCGAGCCGCAACTCTCTGCCGCAAGTTCTGGTCCCGCGAGATCAGGAAATGTTGTTGGTCCACTACGCGGGAGAGTGGGGCCGGCGGAAGCGCGCGCCTCTCGTAGCCGAGAGGGCGGCCGAGATATCTTTGGCGCCCCTAGAAGTTGCACCGATCCAAATTGACCAGCTTGACGTCAAGCTCTTGGCGGAAGAGAAATCGCAATGAGTTCCGCCAATGATTTCAAATCTCTAGACGGCTCGATTCGTTCAGGAGGAAAGTGATGAAGAGATTTTTATTTCCGTGCTTGCTGGCCACACTCTGCCTGCCCGTGCAGCATCTGCGCGCGCAGGACAAAGCTCAAGAAAAGCCCAAGACCGAGGAGCGCGTGAAAGTTCCGACGCCCGTCAAAGTGCAGATCGTCTTCACCGAATTCGACGGTGACAAGAAAATTTCCAGCATGCCGTATACCTTTACGGTGATTAGCGATGAAAGGCTCGGCGGCGGCAATTACACAACGAGTCTTCGGACGGGCATCCGGGTTCCCATCGAGACGGACGGCAAGGACCAGAAATCTACCTACCAGGATATCGGATCGAACATCGATTGTGGCATCAGGACGGAAGACGACGGCCGCTTTCATGTTTTTTTGATCTTCGATCGGTCTGCGCTCTACCCCAACAAATCCACAGAGGGCGAGAGACTCGTTTCCAGTCCAGGTGGCCAGCCGGTGATTCGTCAGTTCAGAACAGGCCAGAACCTCATTCTTAAGGATGGGCAGACCTCGGAGAATCTCTTATCCACAGACCCATTCACCGGTCACACGCTGCGCGTTTCCGTCACGATTAACGCGCAAAAGTAGGGCAGGATTCTGCTTAACGTTTCGCAAGAATTGTTTCGAGTGCTGACTTCAAATTCGAATGCAGAAACGGATAACCAAGTTGTTCTAACTTTTGCGAGGCGACGCGCTGGCTGGATAACAGCAGCGCGTTGGCAATTTCGCCGAGCGCCAGGCGCAGCGCAAAGGCCGGCGCGGGGAAGAGCGCCGGGCGGTGCAGCGCCTTCGCGAGCACTTTAGTGAACTCTGCGTTCCGCACCGGTTGCGGCGCCACAACATTCATTACGCCCCTCACTGAGTCCGCGTTCGGGGTGCCTTTTCCCGGAGCGCCTTCCGTCGCCAAGCGCAAAATCCTGACGACATCGTCCAGTGTGACCCAGGACATCCACTGCTGCCCGCTGCCCAGGCGGCCGCCGGCGCCCAGCTTGAACGGCAGCAGCATCTTTGCCAGCGCCCCGCCGTGGCGCGCCAAAATAATTCCGAAGCGCGCCAGCACCACGCGAATCCCCAGCGCTTCCGCCTTCAACGCTTCCGCTTCCCACTCGTGCGCAAGACCGGCGAGAAAATCCGTTCCTGCCCGGCTCTCCTCTGTCAGCACTTCATCTCCTCGATCGCCGTAGATTCCAATCGCCGAAGCTGACACCAGCACCCGTGGTTGCGCATTCATTTTCGCCAGCGCGTTCACGAGCGCTCGCGTCGTGTCGATGCGGCTAGTCCGCAGCAGGGCCTTCCGCTCCGTCGTCCACCGCCCGCCCGCGATCGAGGCTCCCGCCAAATTTACGACCGCATCCGCGCCAACGGCCGCTCCGCCCAATTCTCCCGTCGCCGGATTCCAGGCGACATCAAATCCCTTTTTCGTCCCGGCAGCCACCACACTTTGCGGCCGCACCAGCCGGCACACGGTGTGCCCGTCCCGCGCCAGCGCTTCCGCGAGCGCCGTCCCCACCAGCCCCGTCGAGCCCGTGACGAGAATCTTCATCTTTCCTTTTGCCCTTTCGTCTCGTGCGTGGAAAGGATTAACTCCCTGAACGCTACGCAAGCCCCGCGCACCGGTCAAGCAATCAAAGCTTTCAAAACATATCCATTGGACGAAGTTCGAATCATCCCAATTGCGGAGAGAAGCCGTGGTACAGAGTGCTGGCGCCACGCGGCCGAAAGCCCTTCGGTTGCGCTCAGGCCAGGCTGGTTCTGCTGGCCCCTTCACGGAGCACGCGTTACAATTCCCGTGTGGCACCTGTCTCCCAAACCATTCGCGTGAAGGTCCTGTTTTTCGGGCGGCTCAAGGAGCTCATCGGCCGCGCCGAAGATTCCATCGAGATCGCCGATGCCGCGACCGTCGAACAGCTCTTTGCCCTCTATGTCGCGCGCAATTCCGAGCTCGCCAAGTACCGTTCATCGCTGGTCGCTTCGCGCAACCAGGAATTCGCCGCCTGGGATACGCAGCTCCGTTCCGGCGACGAAGTTGCGTTTCTCCCGCCGGTAAGCGGCGGCTGACGCATCGCCCATGACCACGCCTTTCCACGACGATATCTGCCAGTTGGTGCGCGAGCCTATTGATGTCGCCGCGCTGGCCCGCCACGTTCGCGCACCCGAAGACGGCGCGGCCGTCACTTTCGACGGGTTCGTGCGCAATCAATCTCGCAATCGTCCCACGCTCTACCTCGAATATGAAGCCTACGAATCCATGGCTCTCGCCAAGATGCGCGAAATCGGCGCCCAGCTTCACGAAAAATATCGCATCCATCGCGTCGCCATGGTCCACCGGCTCGGCCGCCTGGAAATCGGGGAAACCAGCGTCTTCATTGCCGTCAGCGCGCCGCACCGCGCGGCTGCTTTTGACGCCTGCCGCTTCGCGATTGACACCTTGAAGCGCACCGTGCCCATCTGGAAGAAGGAGTATTTCGAGGATGGCGCGGTCTGGGCCGACGGCGAACTCCCTCCGGCTCCCACGGCGACATCCCGCGCAAAACCCGCATCTTAACCATCAATGTCAATGACACCCTTCCGCGCCCACCCCGCTCTGTTCCTGGCCGCCTGCACGCTCCTCTTCGCCGGAATCGGTTTCGCACAGGACAAGCCGGATCGTCCTCCCTGGGCGCAAAAGCCCAAGTCCTCTGCTTCCACATCCAGTACGGCTCCCGCTTCCTCTCCCACCGGCGAACCGGGAAAGATCGTCCAGCCCACGCCTCCCGCCTCGCCGAAAGATTCTCAAGATTCCGCCGCTCAGCGCGGCCGCATCCGCGTCAACGTGAATCTCGTCAACGTCCTGGTGAGCGTCCTGGACGACCACAATCGCCCCGCTCCGGATCTCCCGCGCGAAGCCTTCCAGCTTTTTGAAGAAGGCGTGCCGCAGAAGATCGATGTTTTCGAGTCCGAAACGTCGCAGCCGTTGGACCTCGCCCTGATGATCGACTCCAGCCTGAGCGCCCACAAGGAAATCACCTTCGAGCAGGAAGCCGCCGCGCACTTCATCCGCCAGGTTCTGCGCACGGGCGACCGCCTCGCCGTGTTCTCGTTTGATGAAAACGTCACCCAGGTCGCCGCCTTCTCGGACAACGTTCCCGCTCTGCAGACCGCCGTGCGCAGGATACCTCCCGGCGCGGGCACCTCGATTTACGATGCCGTCCTTCTTGGCTCCCGCGCCCTCCAGAGCCGCGGCGACGACCGCCGCCGCGTCATCATCCTCGTCACCGATGCCGGCGAAACCACCAGCCGCGCCGACTTCGACGCCGCCCGCAAGGAAGCGGTGCGCTCCAACTCTCTGCTTTACACCATCGTCGTCCGCCCGGTGAAAAACGAAAGCGGCCGCAACACCGCCGGCGAACACGCGCTCGAAACCATGACCGACACCACCGGCGGCGCCATGTTCTATCCCGACTCGCCCCAAGACCTTGGCGCCATCTTCGATCGCATTGACCGCGAGCTGCGCACCCAATACCGCCTCGGCTACTACCCCAATCCCCGCGGTCCCGCCAATAGCTACCGTTCCATCGAAGTCAAAGTCATCGCCGGCGACTACAAGGTCCGCCACCGCCGTTCCTACCTCACCGGCCCGCAATAACTCTCCTGTCTTGTAGCGGCGAGTTTATCTCGCCATCTTTCCCCACGTAGCGCCGGGCTTTCCCGTGCGCCAATGGTTCCCAGGCTGGTATTATGGGGGCCTGCCGGTGCAACGATCGGTCGGCTCTAGCCACTATGAGTCATGGAGTAGAATCTGGATGACGAGATCAGCGACCACGATTACTGCGTTGCGAGCCAAATCAGTCTCCATGACCTGATGCAAGGAGGTTCGTATGCAGATGTTGCGGCACGGCGACCGGGGAGAAGAGGTCCGCAGACTTCAGCACAATCTCAATATCGCCATCGGAAGTCGCTATGGTTTTCTTCCAGAAAATGGCATTTTCGGTCCGCGCACCGAACAGGCGGTTCGTCACTTCCAGCGCGATTTCCGGTTGCGCAGCACCAACGGCGTGGTTGGCCCGGAAACGCGCCAAGCCATGGCGACCCGGGTGTTAATCGTCTCCGGGAGCATCACTCGCCGCATTCCCGCAAAGCCGCGCTCGCTGTCGTTCAATCTGCCACCTCTTCAGCTGCGCACTGATTTGCTTGGGTCCGGCGCCGCGACCGCTGCCCAGCCGGCTCCGACGAATCAACCGGCGCCGATTCTCACGCTCGCGCCGCAAAAATCACATTGGTTGGTGCAGGCCCAGCCTCAGTTCATGCTGACGCCGCCGCCCTTTGCGTTCTACGATCCTCAACGGGGTCCTGCGCCCGACTATATCCTCTCCGGCGCCGTTTCGGCTGGCTTCATCTATCGAACCGCAAGCGAAGGCCCGCACTGGGAGTTTGGCCTCGCTCCGCAGTTTCTCTACAATTCGCGCAATGTACCCTCCGACCCTTTGTACACCATGCAACTGCAGGCCAGCGCCAGCTATGCCGACCCCTGGTCTCGAGGCCGCTTCCATTCAGCATTGTTCCTTCAGGTAGTCGGGATTCTCAACTTTAAGCCGTTCACCGGAGGACTCCAGGTGGCCCCTGGCGCGCAGCTCTCGGTCGACATCATCGAAGATCGCTGGAGTCTTTTCTTGCAGGGCACCCTGGCCAGCCAGTGGAATCTGTCGAACGGACAGTGGATGTTGGCGCCGGGAGTCGCCCTGGGCTCCACGATACAATGGGAAATCCCCACCGGTCACCGCTAGAGCGGCGCGTGGCGCACCAGCTCGGAGCTCGCGCCCCTACTCTCGAATGCGTATGCGGTTGACTTCGACCACGAGCAACTTGCCGCGGTAGTGCTCCATCTCAGGCTGGACCCTTAAATACCCTGTGAGTCTTACGATCAAACGGTCAAGAACCTCGGCGTGGTTGCGCATTTGAAGCGCGACGATACCCTTGTAGTTCTTCGGCGGGTAGGTCACGATGTCCGCGAAATCGCCGTTCAGCGACAGCAAAATCGCGTCTATTTCTTGAGCCTTTGCGATAACAATCGCATCCCGTGACTCCGCCGGCAAAACATCCTTCAGACGCACAACCTCATGGGTCGCATCTCGAAGCGCTCGAACGATTGTGTTGGATATACAGTGGTCGGCCAGGAACCGCAAGGCCATCAGACAACGGCCTCAAATTCAGCCAGTTCACGTGCATAGTCCAGGCACGCGGAAATTTGCTCGCTGGTGAGATCGGGAAACTCAGCCAAAATATCCGCGGAAGTTTTGCCCGCGGCCAAGTAACCCAGCACCAGGCCGGCGGGAATGCGGGTTCCCTTGATCCGCGGTTTTCCACGGAGGATTTCCGGGTCGCTCACGATGTGCTGTTTCCATTGCACGGGCATGCGCCGATACTATCGCCTTTTCCTTGCAATGGCAAAAGCCGTGTGCCCCTGGAAGAGCCTGATCACATCGTATCCCCCTGCGAATGTCGGATGCCAAACCCTCATCCACGAACTCCTCGAAAAATCCGCCCGCCAAGTCGCCTAGAAGGCCCGTTGTTTTCGGCGGACGCCCTTGCCTCCTTGACACCATGTCCCAGATATGAGACATTAAACGAGTGAAGGCGGCGATCTTCCATCCTGCGGCGCGGGCCGCGATTCGCTCCTTTCCGGAAGACGTCCGCCGGGAGCTTGGCAAGGCCATCTACGATCTTCAGAAGGGCGAAGTTCTGACGATGCCGCTGTCCCGGCCCATGCCTTCCATCAAGCCAGGCGCGGCGGAGTTGCGAATCCGCGACCGGGCTGGCATTTATCGCGCGTTCTATTACCGCCGTTCGCCGCGGGGCATTTTGGTGTTTCACGCATTCGTCAAAAAGACCCAGGCGACACCGATACGCGAGCTGGATTTGGGAAAGAAGCGGTTAAAGGAGTTGCTCCATGAAGAAGTCTAAAGTCACCGTCACACGCACTCCCGCCGAGCTTGCCAAAGCTCTGGGCCTCACTCCGGCGGACGGCGCGGAAATCGCCCTTCGCAGCGATCTCAACTCAAAAATCGTCGAAGTCGTCCAGCGCAAGGGCCTGACGCACGCTCAAGTTGCCCGCCTCGCGCGTACCTCCCGTACCCGCCTCACCGCCATCATGAACCGCAACACCAAAGACATCTCCACCGATCTCCTCCTCCGCGTCCTCTATTCCCTCGGCTACACCGCAAAAATCAAATTCGAAAGAGCCGCCTGACTCATCCGGGAACGCCAATCTCCCGATTGGCGTCGTCTCGAAACAAAATCCCACCCACTGTCATTCGCGCATTTTGCGTCCCGGATGCTGCTGCGGGATGCGTCGTTTGCATCCCGGATGGTCTTACGGGACCGAGCGAAGCAGGCCGACGGTTTTTCTTCCCGCATCGCTCCTGCGCGCCTTTTGTGTCCCGGAAGGTTTTGCGGGACGATGCGGTCGGCCTTCGCAGTGAGGAATCTCTCTTATTCCTCTCTCGTTTACACTCCCAGGAAGGTGAAACATGGCAAGGAAATCATTCGCACCACGAGCGCGCCAAGCGACCCGCAAGGAGCGCAAAGCCTATGCAGGATAGCCAGCTCGACCTCTCCGACATTCCCGAATCCACGGCCGCCGAGCTGCGCCGCGCCCGTAGCGGCGGCCTTTAGGCCGCCATCTTCTCTATCTTTGTCCGGCCTTTGTAGCGCCGGGCTTTCCCCCGGTTTGTGGGCGGTTAGCCCAAGACAAGATGCGCGCACTAAAATGTGAAACCGCTCCACCCCACGAGCGCGCGACGTTAATGGTGCGGGCGCGGAACGGTGATGGTCTCCCCAGCGTCGGGCCGCACATAAGTCGGCTGCACGCACGTAGCAAACCAGCCGTAACAGTAGGCATTAGCAATCGCTTGCTGATAGGTGAATCCGTTGTCGTCATCAGGAGCCGCGCCGAAGTTCACTTGGCCCGCGCCTGTCATTCCCGCGTGTGCGATCTTGAGGACCGTGTGGGATCGTTCGTGGACTATTTTCTCAGTCCTCTCGTCGGTGGATAGTTGAAAATAATTTACCGGGAAGTGCATCGTTCCCGTCGGATCGGTGGGGTCCACCCAGGCCCCGAAAAGACTTACCTTCGGTTCACACTGCAGGGGAAACGCTTCGTCAAACGCGCCCAGTAGCTTGTGGTATCTGGCAAGCAGATCCACTAGACGGCCCCGATCAGCAGGATTATCTGCGTCGATGTGAAACACGTTCTTCAGTTTTCTCTTGAGGTCTGCGCTCAAGGTACCGGTGATCACCGATATCACCTGCCGTAGCCACGCCTGCGCCCGCATCAGATCGCGGTCGATCACTTGTCTTTGGTGCGCACGGCATCCGACGTATCGCGATACGAATCCTTCGTTCAGATGCCAAAGCGTTCGGTTGTCAGTATCCACTCGTTGGTCCGGGTAGCTCATGAACCGGCTCTGGAATTCCCGGATGGCTTTCACTGTCGCCTGGTCCATGGTTCCATTGACCGCCACATGTGTCGACAACGGCGGCGTTACTTTCGAGAGCAAAACCTGCACGGCCTTCACATCATCCGGAAAGTTCTGGGCAGGAGGTGCACCGACGGCCCCTTTAAGTGCGATTGTGTTCATTGGAATTGCCTCATGTGCGCTGATTGCGTGTGCCCGCTCTGCTGATCCCCGCTAGACATCGCCTTCTGGTTAGTGAATCTTGCCCCCAAAGCGTTGCACCGCCCGGCGCGTGGGGCAGGGTTTCTCTTCCCGTGCTCTTGCTTGGGCTGATTAGAGAAGGGCGTCGCCTCAGGGGCGCGGAGCGATTGCGCGCAAGCGAGCTACTGCGTCTTGAGCCTGCTGGAATACCTGCTTCTCCTTCGAGTCCAAGTCGTTGAGCGAGTTGCTGAGTTCTTCCACCCTCTTTGGGTCGGCAGTAGCTGGGTTGCTAACGGAAGATTCAAGCGTCGCCATTAGCTGCTCGGAGAGCTCGATCCCTTTTCGCTCGGTGGCAATGTATTCTCGGAGCGCATCGGTAGCCTCGCGGGAATATCGGTTTGCGTTTCCGCTAAGCTTCGCGCTGTCCGTCACCAAATCGTCGACCAAGCCGCTTTGCGTGTCCACGATGGAGCGGGCCTGTGAAAGCAAAGACTTATATTGACCAATCCAGGCACCGATGGCGACGGCGCGCTTGCCTGGTTGGCGCTCATCCCGAACTTTCTCAAGCTGCTGGTTGTACTCGTCGCCCTTTTTTTCAAGATCATCCAATGCTTTGTTCTGTTCAACTATCTTGTCAAACTTCGCCAGGAAATCCTTGGTCGCTACGCTCTCCGCTGACGGTCCGCAACCCAGGATGAGGACAACCGATGACAACATAGCTGCCAGGGCGAGGTGTTTCGCCGCTCTCTCATGCATCGCTGACGCGCTCCTTAGCCTAACGACTACGTGCCAATAGGACTCTTGTGGGAATACTATCAGAGAAACCACCGGAGTCAGGAGCACTCGGCGAAAGCAAATTCCTCGACTGCGCACACCGACCCCATCCGCGCCGGTGGCGTCCACCCCGACCGGGTCGCGGCACCTGGTTTTTCCGGTCGAGGTTCTTCAGGCGTCTTTACTTTCAACTGTCGACTGTTGACTGTTGACTGGGTTCACCTCTTCGGCCTTTGACTTTTCCACAGATTTCCACAATTCTCTCGAATCCCACCCCTCCCGCAAACCCTTTCCCTTGGCCAACTTGAACCCCACTGTGTCAACCCTGTCCATTCGAATCACTAACAAGTTATCCTTGACAGGCGTTAACCCTCGTGCTATCATGGTATTTGATAGTTCGGGCTCATTCTCGACTGAATTCCGACGGTCGGTCGCCATTCGCGCCGCGTAATCTCTTCGCTCTTTTCGTTACATCTTTATCTCCCGGCTCTTGGGCTTCCACCTGCCACTCAGAACGGTCGCCATCATTCAGCTTTTTCCCCAGTGCCTCCACTTAAAACTGAAAACTAAGGACTAACACCTGACCAATGAGCCTGAACAATGAACCCTGTCTTTCCTCTCTTCCCTTCACTGACAACTGAGGACTGATGACTGACCACTCTAGGAGCTCCCATGACCACTAAACGCACCGCCACAAACGATTCGCATCTATGTCTTTTCTCTTTTTCCGACGGCCGCCAATGCCGCATGCTCCGGCACAAGGATCATTCCACTCTCTGCATTTTCCATGCCCGCGCCGAGCGCCAGCTCATCGAAGCCGATAAGCTGGGCCGGGAGATCGCCTCTCCTCCCTCCGGCGAATACCTAACCGCCGTTGACGTCAACCACGTTCTCGGCAAACTCTTCGGCGCCGTCGCCCAGAACCGTCTCCCCACTCGCAACGCCGCCATCCTCGCTTACCTCGGCCAGCTCCTTCTCCAGTCCGTCCCGAAAGTCCAGGACGAAATCATCAACGCCGAGGATACCGACTTCTGGCGCGACCTTGTCCACGACACGCTCGCCGCTTTTACTCCCCCCAAGGTAGGTTCGGGCTCCGCCTCGAATGGCGATCCTCCCCGCCTCCCCTGACTCCCATGCCGCACTCCTCCATTCTTTTTTCCTCTACCGGACGAAGGTCTCGCCCTGTTCGCGCCGTCTCACGAACGTCCCCTCCCTCCGTTCGCCCGCTTCTCTCCGTTCGCCCGTCTCTCTCCGTCTGTTTGTCTCCCTCCTCTCCTCGTCTCTGTGGCCTCTGCGCTCTCTGTGTCCGGCGCCTGCCCCGGCCAGGTCTTGGCGTCGGCGCCTGCCCCGAGCTTCTCGGGGCGTTAGATTCTTCTTCTCTTGAGTTGACTCTCAACCTTCAACTTTCAACTTTCAACTGCCTCTCTTTCCCCTCTTCTCCCCATCTCTGCGCTCTCTGTGTTGAGAACTCTTCGTTTTTTGCCCCCCAGCGTCCTGCTAAGTTCTTTAGAAT
>WNFB01005865.1_pt1 | contig 10998 bp, 9 predicted proteins | sample 5400501 | NCBI WGS metagenome assembly WNFB01 (sample SAMN13153341, study PRJNA577476) | soil metagenome | isolation source: 200 cm saprolite under Douglas fir tree site 2 hole 1 | place: USA:California | collected 2015-04-18 | reverse complement strand
GATCCAGCGCCGGCGTCTTGACGTAGGGATGTCCGTACACGCCGAGCTGGTCGGCGCGAAGCGTGTCGAGCGTGACCAGCAGCACATTGGTCCGCTCGGGTGCCAGGCCGTCCCTCAGGGGAGCGTAGGCGTAGGCGGCCGAGACGCCCTGCGGCCGTGGTCTGGTGACGCCCCAGGCCAGCGCCCCCAGCCCAAGTGTCCCCGCCGAAGCGGCAGCTAACCCCAGCTGCAACGCCGTGCGTCGCGTGACGGCCGGCCGCAGTGCCGCGGGCACGGTAACAGTTTCGCGACGCCGCCAGGTCAAGACGATCTGTGGCTGGCTGTTTTGCCTCGTCTTTGTCATGCCGAACGCAGTGAGGCATCCGTCCTTGAGCGCTGATGCCTCGTTCTGCTCGGAACGACAAATGAGGCGCCGGCGAAAGAGCACCCATATCCCCGCCATGAGCAGGCCGGCCGCGAGGCCGACGCACCCGTCCACGATCTCGGCGTAAATCAGCAAGGTGGGCTGGAAGCCAAAGCCTGGTGCCGACAAGCTCAGACGCAGCCATTCGCCTATCGCCGCCAGCATGCCGAGGAACAAGCCCAGGAGAGCGCCGTTGGTCAGCCGTTCCCGCACCAAAACCGCTCCTCGTCCTAGGCCGCGATTGCCAGCGAACTGCCTGGGCGCTCATAGAGCGCCTCATAGAGCGCCTCGTAGCGCGCCGCCAGGTTCTCGGCGCCGAAGCGTGCGCGCGCCAGGCTGATCTGCGCCGTCGACATCTCGCGCCGCAGCTCCTCCGAGCTGAGCAGACGGTCGAGCTGTGCCGCCAGCAGGTCTGGCCGCTCCGGCGGGCAGAGCAGCGCCACACGCTCCTGTTCGGCAATCTCCGACAGCAGGGGCAAGGCCGTTGTCACCAGCGGCCGTCCCGCGTGCAGCGCCTCCAGCACCAGGGCTGGGAAGGCGCTCTGGCCGGCTGTCGATCGGTAGGGCAGTGACAGCACGTCGATGGCGCACAGGAACGTGCCGACGTGGACCTTGCCCAGCCAGGTAACGTGCGACCGCACGCCGCGGAGGGTGCGCTGGATTGGCGCGGCATCACCCTGTCCGCTCCAGGCCAGCACCAGCTCGACGTCGCGGCCCTGCCGGACAAGCGAGGCGAAAGCATTGGCCAGCACGTCCACGCCCTTCACGTCGTTGAAGTGCCCGATGTAGCCCACGGTCGGCGCCTGTGGAGGCAGGTCCAGGGAACGCCGCGCCGCGCGTTGGTCGCAGCCTGCCAGCTTGTGCTGGTCCACCACGTTGGTGAGCACGGTCACGCGGTCCTCGGGGACGCCGAGCTCCAGCAGCTCGGCGCGCTGGTACTCGCTGCTCACGACGTAGCGCTCACACAGCCGCACACTCATCCGACCGAACAGCCCATTGTTTACCAGCCACAGTGGCAGATAGCTGCCGAGCGTATGAGGACGATGCAGCGCCTCCATCAGCTGAGCCGCGTGCGCCAGGTGCCCTTCGAAGCTGACCAGCACCGGCGTGCTGCTGGCCACGCGGACCACGTCGGCCAGCCAGCTGAAGGCCGGCGTGGGCAGGGCCAGGTGCAGCACGTCGCTGTGGCGCGCGCCGTCGATGATGCGCGGCACGGCCCGAAGCATGGATTTGGAGGCGTCGAGCAGGCGCTGAGGGCCGCTGTCCAGCTCGTGCAGCGCCTTCTCCAAAAGTCCGGTGGTGTCGAATGGCGCCACCAGGGACACCTCATGCCCGCGCAGATCCAGCGCCCGACCCAACCCCGCCAGGCTGTCGATTTGCCCGCTGAGGATGCGCGGATGCAGGGACGCCAAGCAGACTCTCATTGTCCTGAGATATGCGCATATCCCAGGCCGCCGAAGCCTAAATCCGGGTGCCGGAGGCCCTTCTTACCCAGAACTTAGGGCTTCTTGATGCTTTCTTCGCCTAGCCTTTACCAAGGCTTCATAGATCGCCTACGGCTTGGGCGGCGTGATGACGTCCCCCAGCTTGTCTTTGGTCATGCCGACCCACTTGCCCTTGTTCTGGCCGAGCGGGAACTTGCTCAGTTGATCCCGCGTCCGATCCCAGAATTGGCCGATCTGCGAGTACGTCGTCAGCGGTTTCTCGGTCGGGCCGTTGCTGCCCGCCTCGAACTGGTAGACGAAAGTGTCCGCGATGGCGTCATGGTGCTCGTCCAGCTTGAGCGGGCCGCGCGGGGAATCGATAGTTGTGCTGTACAGCGCCTGCAGGAACTTTTGCGTGTCTGACACGTCGCCGTTGACCTTCTTCAGCGCCTCATCCAAGAACTGGATGCCCGACCAGCCGAAGGCGTTCTCCTGGGAGGGTGGCCTATTTGGATATTTGGCGTAGTACAGCTTGAGGTAGTTCTGATTGGCGGGAGTGTTGAGCGCTTCCATGTAGGCGCTCTCGACGACGAGCCCATTGATCGTCGAGCCGAGCTGGGTCCGGTTGCCATCGTTGGTAGTCTGGCTGGCCAGATCGAGCACCTGCAGCTTGCGATTGCCCACGTAGTTGTTGAACTGCTGGGCCACCTTCACGCCGTCGGCGCCCGCCTCAAACGTGACCAGCAGATCGGCATCCTGCGTGAGCTGCGACAGATAGGGCCCCATGTCGGCCGTGCCGAGGGGCGGGTGCAGCTCCTGCACGATGGCGCCGCCACGATAAATGAACGCGCTGCTGAACAGGTCGGAGAACTGGATGCCCGGCGCGAAGTCCGAGGTCATGATGATGGCTTTCTTGAACCCTGCTTTGATGGCCCAATCAGCGGCTGGGTCCGTAGCCTGGAGAATCGTAGGCAGCGTTCGCACTAGATAGGGACTCGCGTACTTGGGATTGGTGGTCAGATCCTGAGCGGCACAGTCGGCCACTGCGAGGAACGGAATCTTCTGGTCGCGAATGTATGGGGTCACGGCATAGCACACGGGTGTGGCCTGCCCGCCCAGCACGAGTGAAACCTTGTCGCTCTCGACGAGCTGGCGGGCCTTGGTAAGCCCGACGTCGCCGCTGCCCTGGTCGTCGGCCTTGACCAGCTCGACCTTGCGGCCGCCGAGGGTGCCACCCGTTTGCTCGAGGTAAAGATCGAACGAGTTCTGGTTGTCAATGCCCGCTTGCGCCAGCGGGCCCGTGTAGGGCAGCAGCATGCCGATCTTGAGCGGGGCGCCCGGTGCTGCCGGCTTAGCCGAGGTCGATGCTGCCGCTGACGCTGCCGCCCCCGAAGCCTCCGGTTTGGCTGATGCCGAGGCTGCCGGCGCCGCGGTGCTGGGCTTCGCGGCGGCAGATGCAGCCGCCGGGCTGGACGGTGCCGCTGGCGAGCTGGCCGGCGCTGTGCCGCCGCCGCCGCAACCCGTCAGGATCAGAACGGCCGTGAGAGCAGGAGGGAGAAGCCTGGAGAATCGCATGGCTCCATTTTCCCTTATGCACGGTCATGCGTTCGGGATACAATCAAGCGGCGGCCAGTGGCAACTCGTGAGGAATACGCTGCTCGCAGCGACTCGAGCGGCTGGCCCCGTGATCGCGGGCTAATTTGGGCAGCATGAACATCGACATCGTTGTATTCGACGGGCACGACGAGTTGGACGTGGTTGGCCCGTATGAGGTGCTGTGCGCAGCCGAGATGGGGGGCGCGGACCTCCATCCGCGACGCGTGACACGCGTCCCTCAGGAGATCGTGACAGCTGCCTATGGCACCCAATACAGGCCGGAGGGCACCTACGAGATCGGTCGGGCCGAGCTTCTGGTTGTTCCTGGTGGTCGTTGGACCGCGCGCTCGGAGCGTGGCGCCTGGGGCGAAGTCCAGCGGGGCGACTGGCTTCCTCTTCTGCATGACGCGCATGGTCGGGGCACAATCATGGCGGCGGTCTGTACCGGGGCCATGCTCCTTGCCCACGCTGGTGTCATCGGTTCGCGCCGCGCCGCCACGCATCACAGCGCCTGGGGCGATCTGACCGCCACCGGCGCTACTCTCGTCCGCGACAGAGTCGTTGACGACGGAGACGTGATTACGAGCGGCGGCGTCACCAGCGGGATCGACTTAGCGCTGTGGCTGGTCGAGAAATACGCCTCGCGCGAAATTGCCGACGCGGTAGCGGAGAACCTGGAATACGGCGACCGCGCCCGACCGGCTACGACTTCAGTAGCGTGATGACGTCCCCCAGCTTGTCTTTGGTCATGCCCACCCATTTGCCCTTCATCTGGCCCAGCGGGAACTTCTCCACCTGCTCCTTGGTGCGGTCCCAAAACTGATTGGTGGGGTACGTCTGAAGCGGCTTCTGGCTCAGCTGGTCGCCCTTCCTCTCGTATTGGTAGATGAACAGGTTCTGAATGGTGTCGTGAAACTCATCCAGCTTGAGCGGCCCGCGCACCGACTCGATCTGGGTCGAATGCAGCGCTTTGAGGAACGCATCCTTGTCTGAGATGTCGCCATTGACTTGTTTCAGGGCCGCTTCCAGGAACTGCATGCCGGACCAGCCGTAACCGTTCTCCTGTGACATCGGCTGGTTTGGGTGCTTTGAGTACCACAGCTTCACGAAGCTCTGGTTGACCGGGGTATCGAAGGCCTCCATGTAGTCGCTGGAGGCGACCAGCCCGACGCCGGTAGCTCCCAGGTCATTGCGCTGGCGCCCATTGGACATCTGACCCGCCATGTCGAAGATCTGAAGCTTCCGGTTGGCAGGCACATAAGTCGGGTACTGCTGCGAGAGTCGCAGCCCGTCGGTGCCGGGTTCGAAGAGCACCAGGACATCGGCCTCCTGGTTCAGCGACGATAGGTAAGGCCCGAAATCCTGGGTGCCCAGCGGCGGATGGATCTCCTGCACGATGGTCCCGCCGCGAGCGACATAGGCGCTGGCGAACAGGTCCCCGAACTGGACGCCGGCGACAAAATCGGACGTCATCAAGATGGCTTTCTTGAAGCCGTTCTTGAATACCCAGTCGGCTGACGGATCGGTGATCTGAGCAATCGTCCCGACGGTTCGAACGAGATACGGGCTGGCGTACTTCGGATTGATGGTCAAGTCCTGCGCGGCGCAGTCGGCGGTGGCCATGGCCGGGGTCTTCGAGTCCCGTATGTAGCCGCTCACGGCATAACACACCTGGGAGCTCTGCAGGCCCATAACCAGCGACACCTTGTCGCTCTCGACGAGCTGGCGAATCTTGGTCAGGCCAACCTGCCCGTCGGCGGCGTCATCGGCGTTGACGAGCTCAACCTTCCGGCCGGCAAGCTGGCCGTTGTTGTTTTCCAGGTAGAGCGTGATGACGTCCTGGTTGTCCTTGCCGGCCACTGATAGCGGACCGGTGAACGGGAGCAGGATGCCGATTTTCAGCGGCGCTCCGGCAGCCGCCGACGCCGCTGGCTTGGCTACCGCGCTGGCGCTGACTGGGACGGCCGCGCTGGCGGCGGGCTTGACCGACGCTGAGGCCGCGAGGGCGGCGGTGCTCGGGTTGGCCGCCGCCGACGCGGGGGGTGGGCTGGATGGCGCAGCTGGCGCGCTGGCGGTTCCGCCACAAGCCGCAAGCACCAGGGCGAAGAGCAGAACAGGGCTGAAGAGCCTCGGGTACATGCCGTAAACCTCCTGCGAAGTTTCCGCCATTATGCAGCAGCACAGTCGCGTACGATGGGGACGGTGATCTGGCCCCGGTGACCATTCCCGAGCAGTGGCGGCGCCACCTGGCGCAGGCCCTGGCGATTATGGCTATCACCACCGCCAGTGGCTCTGGCACGACGTTGCTGTCGCCGCTGCTGCGGGAGCAGGGTAAGGATCCGGTTGCCATCGGCGCCCTCGTAGGCGTGCCGGCCATCGTATCGCTGCTCATCCGCATCCCCGGCGGGCTGCTGTACAGCCAGCGGCGCGCGCGGCCGCTGCTAGGGCTAGCCGTGTGCCTCGGCGCCCTCGGCTTCGTCCTGTACCCCGTGACCACGGACGCGCTGGTGCTGGTCTTCGTAGGCGCGATCTACGGCGTGGGCTACAGCATCGCCACGACGGTCAGCATGGCCCTGGCCATTGAGTCGCTGCGGCCGGGCGACAACCGTGGCCAGGCGCTGGGCATCTACGCGGCCGGCATGTCCACCGGCTACGCGGTGGGCTCGCTGGTGGGCGGGATCTCTGGCGACAGCCTGGGCTACACCGGCGCGTTTCGCCTGGCCGCTGTGCTTTTTCTCGTGGCCATGCTGCCTATGCTGCTGGACCGCTCCGAGCCACCACCGCTGGAGAGGTCAGCGGCTGGCAGCGCCGCTCAGCCGGTGGGCTGGCGCCGGGCCACGAGCTTCGCCGGCTTGCTGCTGGATCCGGTGCTGATGTTCATCATCCTGGGGGCGTTTTTCCTGAACGTCTATCTGACCCAGTTCAACACCTTTCTGCCACTAACCATGCTGCCGCTGGGCTTCACTCTGGCGCAAATCGGCCTCGTGCGTACCGCGTGGTCGCTCACCAACACCCTCGGCCGGTCGTTCGGCGGGCCTGTGCTGAACTGGCTCGGCCACCATAGGGCGCAGCACTCCAGCCTGGTGCTGCAGGCCGGCATGCTGATGCTGCTGGCCCTGCCGCTGCCGCTGCCGGCCTATATCGGCGTGACCGTCATGGCCGCCTCGGGGCGGGCCATCTGCTTCGTGGCCAACACGGTGGCGCTGGCTGACATCGACCCGACGCGCGTCAGCCGGGGGGTCGCCTCTGGCGTCATGAACGCGGCCGGCGACCTGGGCAACATCGCCGGGCCGGTAACCGGCGGCTTCATCGCTCGCGCTGTGGGCCTGCAGAGCTTTTGGTTGATCTCTCCGCCCCTCTACCTGGCTATCTACTTCGGCCTGCTGCTGGCGCTGCGCCGCCGCGAGCAAGTCCAGAGCGTGCCGGCAGCCGTATAGTTCAGCGTATGGCGAAAGCAACGTTCGGCGCGGGCTGTTTCTGGGGCGTGGAGGACGTGTTCATGCACACCCCCGGGGTGACTACCACGCGCGTCGGCTACACCGGCGGGCACAGCAAGAATCCCAGCTATCACGACGTCTGCAGCGACACCACCGGCCACGCCGAGGCTGTTGAGGTTACCTACGATCCCGCCAAAATCAGCTACGCCCAGCTGCTAAAGGTCTTTTGGGACAACCACGATCCCACAACGCCCAATCAGCAGGGCCCCGATTTCGGCACGCAGTACCGCTCGGCGATCTTCGTTCACGACAAAGAGCAGCAGGAAGCCGCCCGCGCCTCCAAAGAGGAGCAGGACACGACCGGCCGCTTCCGCCGACCCATCGTCACCGAGATCGTGCCGGCCGACGAGTTTTGGGAGGCTGAGGACTACCATCAGCAGTACTTCGCCAAGCGAGGCATCAGCCACTGCCGCACGTAGGATTACCGCGTGCTGCCACCTACCTGGTACATCCCCGATAACGCGCAGGCTCGCGATCTCCGCCAGCGCTACAACCTAACCTGCGAGGTGTGCGCCTTCCGCCAGGTGATGCTGCACTACAGCATGGATGCGCCAGAGGAACAGCTGCAGCAGGTACTGGGCCGCGATGAGAACCCCAACCGTGGCTTCCGCGGCGCTTACTGGTCTAACTGGGGCGACCTGGACAACTACGGTGCGCACGCCCCAGCGGTGAAGGCCATGATCGAAGGCTTCCCTCGGCCGGGCGTGTTCGCCGTCCACTACGTCGCGAACCTGGACCAGGCGGCCGAGGCGCTCACGCGGAACTGGCTGGTCATCGCCTGGATCCCGGTCGAGATGCGCCGCTCCTATCGCGTGCTGGTGCGTATGTCGAATGGCGAGCAGGTGGTGCTTGTGCCAGGCGAGCACACGGTTACGCTGCACGGCTACGACGGCGGCGGATTTTACGTCTACGACCCACGCCCCAACATGCGGGTGCCGGACTACATCGCCGCCGGTCCGCTGGGCCAGGCCGTGGCTTTGTTCGACTACCCCGGCCTGGCCGTCCAACCGCTGTTCTAGGGGTAATGGCTACCGCCGGAGCAGGCTTGCCGGTACCTTTCTCCCACCGTCGGGGATCGCCGGCCCAGCACCGCTAGACTCTAACAAACCCCTTCACAGTGGCTGCTTCACGCTCCCTCATCTTGGTCGCCCTGACGGGCCTGCTGGCCGCGTCGTGCGGCGCTGTGGTCGTGACCCCCTACGGCGGGGTCGCCGCGACTCCGCCCCAAATCAACCTCGTTCCGCCGGCTCCTGAAGGCCCCGTTCCAGCCGAAGAAGCGGCCGTTGTGGAGGAGACGGAGCCCATCGCATATGACGCCGCGCCCACCCGCCTGGAGCCGGCGGCGGCCGTTCCAGCGGCAGCCGCGCCCCTGCCGTCGCTGCCTGCACCGCCCCCCGATAAAGTGCTGCTGGGGCCGCTGCCACTCATCAGCCAGACCGTCAACAACTGCGGGCCCGCCTCAGTAGCCGAGGTGCTGGGTTTCTGGGGCGTCAATCGCAGCCAGGACGAGGTGCAATCAGTGCTGCGCGGTGACGGCAACCCATACGGCATGACGCCCGCGGGCGTTCCCAGCTACATGGCCTCCCTCGGGCTCGACGTACTGCTGGGCACGGCAGGCACCGACGAGCTCGTAAAGAACCTGCTGCGCGCCGGCTTTCCCGTCATCGTGAACCAGACGGTAAGCGACAGCGACCTCGAGTTCCACTACCGGCCGATCGAGGGTTTTGATGACGAGCGCGGCATGTTCATCGCCAGCGACCCGCTCATCGGGCCGCAGCATGCCATCAGCTATGGCGAGTTTGACCGCGACTGGGGGTACACGGGCCATCGCTTCATCGTGATCTACCCGCCCGATAAGCTCGACAAGCTGAACGCGGCCCTGGTGGCCGGCAAATGGGATCCCGCCTACGCCGAAGGCGGCGGCCAGGCGCAGCCATGGTCGGTGCCCGGCACTGGTGGTCCGGCTCCCGTGACGACGCCGCTCATGTCCGGCAAGCCGTTGGGCAGCGGCTGGTTCAGCGGACCGGTGAAAGTCGGCTTCAGCGCCACGGATCACGGCGGCTTTGGGGTGGCTAACACCAGCTACGTCATCGATAGGCAGCCGGCGCAGCTGTATCGAGGCGAGTTCACGATCAAGGACTCAGGCAAGCACACCATCGTTTTCCACTCGGTGAACTTCAGTGGCAGCCGCGAGGCCGACAAGACGGTCGAGGTAGGCATCGACCAGGTACCACCATCAACCACAGGCACCGTCGAGGGTGCGCGCGACGCGGGTGGCGCCTACAAGCCCGGAGCGCGGCTGACGCTGGCGGCCAGCGATGAGGCCGCCGGCGTGGCCAAGACGACGTACAGCCTGGACGGTGGGCCCATTCAGACGTACTCCGCGCCGGTGACCCTGGTGGCTGGTACTCATACGGTCATCTACGGATCGAGCGACCAGGCCGGGAATCTCGAGGTCCAGCACGTCCTCACGCTGACGGTCCAGCCCGGCGTGGCTCCCACTAGCGGGCCCGCGGGCGCGGTCTTCGCGGCGACAGCTGGCGCGCCAGCTCCGGTCGCGTCGCCCGCCGGCATGCCGGCTGATGGCTACAAGGTTTGCCCGTTGTTCGACCCGACCAAAGCCAATAAGGTGGGCGCGACCGTGACCATTGCCGTGCAGCTGTGCGATGGCGCAGGCAAGAACCTGTCTTCCGCGGCAGTGCCGTTGACCATCCAGTCGCTGGTTGGCCCGCCCGGCTTCAAGCCGCCGCTTCCGAGCGCTTTCCGCTATGACGCGGCGCTAGCAGGCTACCAGGCTCTTCAGCCTGGTGGCCTGCCACAGTCGACCTACGCGCTGTACTTCACGGCCGCCGGCGATCCGGCCGTGCACATGGTGGTGTTTCGGGTCGGCTAGCCGACTGAGGGCAGGCCCTCCGGGTACAGCGTCTTGACGAAACCCTGCAGCTTGAGCAGGTGCGAGTTGTCGTAAAAGTCGGCCGGCTTGTGCCCTTTCACGCTTGGTTCTATGGACAGATCAATCACGTTCTGCACGTCGGGATCCTGGACCAGCGGGTAGGGCTGAAGCAAGGGCGGCGAGGTCTTGTACGTCTCCTCCAGCATGGCCGGGTCGTCCAGCCTGGTCCACTTGGTGATGGCCGCCTTGGTCGTGGCGGCATCGGTACGGGCGATTTTGATGGCTTCCAGGTAGGCCTTCAGGAAAGCCTCGGCCTGATCCGGGTGCTGCTGTAGCCAGGCTCTATTGGCGACGATTCCGTTGTTGATCGTCCGCAGCTTCAGATTGCCGAGGTACAGGATCTCCGACAGACCGGCCTGCCGCGCACGCAGGGTGTTCGGCGAGGTGAGGATGGCGGCTTGCACCGACCCATTGATCAGCGATGCCAGGATGGTCGAATCGTCGCGCAGATAGACGAAATTGACCTTGGCGGCGTCCACGTTCTCCTTGGCCAGGATGGTTCTGATGGCGTTGTCACTCGATTGCCCGCGCGAGGTCACGCCCACGTTCTTGCCCGCCAGCTCCTGGACCGATTTGATCCCGGCGACGGCAAAGATCGACTGCGTGAAGGTCGGCAGCGGGACGGCGATGTACGTGACCGCGGCGCCGCTGGCGACGGCATTTATCCCATTTGCACCGTCAACCACAATCGGGCCCTCGCCGCTCACGGCCGCCTGCAGATCTGTCGGCGGCGGCAGATTACGCACGTCAGTGGTCAGGCCGTACTTCTTGAACAGCCCCAGGTCCTGCGCCATCCAGGCCGGCGAGAACGCCGACGACGGCTGCGAGAAGGGGATCAGCAGCGTGCCGCTGGGCACCGGCTTAGCCGCGGCAGACGCCGCGGCGGAGGCCGGCTTGGATTCGGCGGCCGGGATTCGGGATTCAGAAGCTTGAATCCTGACTTCTGAATCGTTCGCTTGCCCACAAGCAGCCATCAAGACTAAGCAAGCAAGAAGTGTGGCGTGTGGTTTCATAGTGGCGCTCACTTTAGCAGCGAGCGTATGATGCCTCCGGAGATCAGCGCAGCGCGACATGCCTCACGCCGCCACGCATCTGGCCCGCGATTCGAAATTCCGTGGAGAATTG
>WNFB01014704.1_pt1 | contig 10999 bp, 10 predicted proteins | sample 5400501 | NCBI WGS metagenome assembly WNFB01 (sample SAMN13153341, study PRJNA577476) | soil metagenome | isolation source: 200 cm saprolite under Douglas fir tree site 2 hole 1 | place: USA:California | collected 2015-04-18 | reverse complement strand
CCCCGGACCCGCGCGGCCAGCCACTCCCGCCGTGCAGGATCGAGCAGCTTCGAGTCGCGCAGCTTGTAGATGCGGTCCTCGGGGTCGAGCACCACAGCCCCCACCGCCACCGGACCGGCCCACGCCCCCACCCCGACCTCGTCGATGCCGCCGACCAGGGTGGCACCCTTGGCCAACAGGCCCCGCTCAAGGTGCAGCCCGGGGACCGGTTGGGTCCGGGCGACCTGGCCCTTCTTCAGGTACGTGCGGGTGCGGTAGGTCGCCTTGTATGCCACGCCAGGCATTATGCGTCGGGAGAGGCCCGCGTGGCGGGAGGTCAGAAGAAGTGGAAGCGGTTCGGCGGCCAGATCCTGAGGAATGCCTGGCCGAGCACGCTCGACTTCCCGATGGTGCCGAACATCCGCGAGTCGTCGGAGTTCCCGCGGTTGTCGCCCATCACGAAGAGATGGTCCGGCTGTACCTTGACGGGCCCGAAGTCGTTCATCGAACTGGGATTGTGGTCTTTGAGGTAGGGCTCGTCCTTGCGGACGCTGTTGACGTAGAGGGCGTTGTCTTTGACCTGGACCGTGTCACCCCCCACCGCGACCACCCGTTTGATGAAGTCCCGCTGGCTGGAGGGCAGCCCCAGGCCCTCCTTGAGGGAGTTGAAGAAGCCGCTGATGCCACCCGGGGCCGGCGGGAGGTTGCCCGTGGCCGAGGCGGGTGCAACGAAGACGACGATGTCGCCGGGCTTGGGGTCCTTGAAACGGTAGATGAACTTCGAGACGAGCACCCGGTCGTTGATGAGCAGGGTGTTCTCCATGGAGCCCGACGGGATGTAGAACGCCTGGACAACGAACGACTTGATGATGAGGGCGATCGCGAAGGCGACCAGGACGAGGATGGGCAGCTCCCTGAGGAAGCCGAGGCCGCTCTCCTCCTTCTCCCCGGCAGGCCCTGCCGGCCCCGGAGACCCTGAAGGCTTGGACGACTTGTCTTGGGCGGGCACCACCCGGCCGGGGCCGGAGCTGAACGTCGTGCCCTCCTTCGCGGGCTGTTGCCCGTAGAGGGACACGGGCTAGAAACGCTTCTCTTTGACCTTGGCAGCCCGGCCGACCCGGGAGCGAAGGTAGTAGAGCTTGGCCCGGCGGACATCGCCGTGGGTGACGATCTCCAGCTTGGCGATCATCGGGGAGTGGACGGGGAACGTCCGCTCGACGCCGACATTGTTGAACGAGATCTTGCGGCAGGTGAATGTCTCCCGGATGGCCGATCCCTGGCGGCGGATGACCATCCCCTGGAACACCTGGATGCGCTCCTTGCCCCCCTCCACGACCCGCACGTGCACCTTCACGGTGTCGCCCGGGCGGAAATCGGGGAGATCCTCACGCAGCGCCGGACGCAGCAGGGCGTCGGTCTTTTCCATTGCTCCTCCTTAAAAAGGCCGTTCTCGCCCGGCTCGGCGCTCCAGCGGTTGGGCACCCCGCGCTGAACCCCGTGCTCGCGGGACACTACCGGCCTTCCTCGCGGTCAGAAGGCCGGGAATCCGATGATAACAGAGCCCGCCACGAGGCCACGAGCGCCCGCTCCTCCCCGGACAGCTCCGCCGCGTCGAGGAGTTCGGGGCGCCGTTCGAAGGTGCGCCGCAGGCTCTGCTCCCGTCGCCACCTGGCGATCCGGCCGTGGTCGCCGGAGAGGAGGACCTGCGGGACCGCCAGCCCGCCAACCTCGGCGGGCCGCGTGTACTGCGGGTACTCGAGCAGCCCGCCGGTGAAGGACTCCTGGGCGAGCGAGTCGAGATTGCCGAGGACCCCCGGCACCAGGCGGGCGACCGCCTCGATGACCACGAGCGCCGCCACGTCGCCACCGGCCAGCACGAAGTCGCCGATCGACACCGCCTCCGCCCCGACGAGCGCGCCAACGCGCTCGTCCACCCCCTCGTAGCGCCCGCAGACCAGCACCACCTGGCTCTCCGCCGCCAGCTCGGTGGCGAAGGTCTGGTCGAAGCGCCGCCCGGCCGCCGACAGCAGCAGCACCCTGCCACCGGGGCGGCGGACCGCCTCGACCGCGGCAACGAGGGGGCCAGGCGTCATCACCATGCCCACTCCCCCACCGAACGGCGTGTCGTCGACCTTACGGTGCGGCCCCTGGCCCCACTGGCGCAGGTCGTGGACGCCAACCTCAAGGACGCCGCCCTCGACCGCCTTGCCGAGGAGGCTGACGCCGAGCGGCGATTCGTACGCGTCGGGAAAGATCGTGACGACGTCGAAGCGCATGAGCCTTTAGTCGAAGAGGCCGGCCGGAGGATCGACGGTCACCCGGCGGGCCTCCAGGTCGACGCCGACCACGATGTCTTTCGCGGCGGGCACCAGGACCGCCCCGCTGGGCGTCTGGACCTGCCACAGGTCCTGCTCGGTACGGTGCAGGACGTCGGAGATCACACCGAGATCGCGCCCGCCCACGTCGACCACGGCCAGCCCGATCAGGTCCTGTTCCCAGAACGTGTCCTCCGGCAGCGGCGGCAGATCGCCGGGGGGGGCGAAGATCCTCAGGCCGCGCAGCGCCTCGGCCCCCGTGCGGTCCGGGATCAGCTCCAGCCCGACGAGGAGCCGGTCGGGTGGTTGGGTGCGCACGCTGGCGATGACCATCTCGACGGCGGTGTCGACCTCGGAGCCGATGAACACCCGGGATCCCGGTTGGAACCGGGCGGGGTTCTCGGAGAGGGGCCGCACGACCACGTCGCCTCGCAGGCCGTGCGCCTTGAGGATCTCCCCGACGAGGAGCCTGCTCTCCGTCGTGTCGGGCCCCTCGGGCCCCGTAGGCCCCGCGGGCCCTTCGGGGGGCAGGTCCGTCAGGAGAGGCTCAGTCGACGATTTCGACGAGGGCGTTGCGGTCCTCCTTGGCGGCGGCGGCCTTGACGACGGTGCGGATGGCCCGCGCCACCCGGCCGCTGCGACCGATCACGCGCCCGACGTCGTCGGGGTGGAGGAAGAGGTCGTAGATGACGGTCCGGCCGGAGTCCTCCTCCTCGACGCGGACGTCATCGGGGTGCTCGACGAGCCAGGAGACGATGTACTCCAACGTCTCCCGGGATGCCATCGAGGTACGCGCCCTGGACCAGCGGTGCTAGCGGGAACCCCCGGCCTGAGCCCGGGATGCCTTGGGCTCCTGCCGAGCGATGACCCCTGCGACCTCCATGAGCCGGGTGACGGCCTGTGTGGGCTGGGCACCCTTGCCGATCCACTCGAGGGCCCGGGGGCCGTTGATCTCGATGTGGGAGGGGTCGGGGCCGGGGTCGTAGCTGCCGATGTTCTCGATGAACCGCCCGTCCCGAGGGGAGCGGCCGTCGGCCACGACCACGCGGTAGGTGGGCTGGCCCTTCTTGCCGATGCGACGAAGCCTGATCTTGACCATGGTGGCGAGTGTACCAGGCGAGGCTGGAACGGAGGCAGAAACCGGTACTTCTCCCCCTGTCCGGGCCTGGGACTAGCTGTTACTGTTGCGGCATCTGGGTGGGCGGGCGTCGGTCGAAAGGGAGCACATGTTCAGATTTCGGATCGCAGCGGCAGTTGTCGGCGTGGGCGTTGTCCTTGCCGGCTGCAGCAAGGGCCAGGTTGCAACCACGAACCCCAGTGCCTCCGGAGGCGGGAATTCCGCCCAGCTCACCTCGCTGATCGAGGGCGCCCGGGCCAAGGCGATCTCCGCCAAGACTGCCAACTTCACCCAGACGATCAACGTCACCCCGGTGAGCGGGACGGCGGAGGCCATCAGCATCAACGGCTCGATGGACCTCCCCAGCAAGCGCATCGGGATGACCTTCGCCCTGCCCGGCGTCGGCGACATCCAGGCGGTGCTCGACAGCGGCATCATCTACGAGAAGATCCCGCAGCTCGCATCGATGCTGGGGGGCAAGGCCTGGTTCAAGATCGACCCGTCCAGCCTCAAGAACATCAAGGGTGGCGGCCAGTTCGCCAGCCTCCTCGCCAGCATGGACAGCCTACTGAAGCAGGCCGAGACCCAGGACCCGACGCAGGGCCTTGGCCTGCTGGCCGGCGTCAGCGGCCCGGTCACCACCGTGGGGCCGGACACCGTCCGCGGCACGGCCACCACGCACTACAAGTTCACGGTGGACGAGGCCCAGGCCATCGCCAAGCTCCCCGCTGACGCCCAGGAGGCCGTCAAGGCCTTCAGCTCCCAGCTCGGCATCACCAACATCCCGACCGAGGCGTGGCTCGACAAGGACGGCCTCATCCGCAGGATCCACCTGATCGTCGACACCTCGGGGTCGACGTCCACGCCATCCCCGCTGCTCTCGGGGCTCCCGGCCTCCGTTCTGCCGAAGAGCACGGACATGACGATGGAGCTCTACGACTACGGGTCGCCGGTCACGATCGCCGTGCCGCCCGCGGACCAGGTGACCGACCTCGGGGCGATGCTGAGCTCGCTGGGCGGGTAGCCGCGCTTCTGCCCGATCCTCGGCCTCGTCGGCGGCTCAGACGGAGAGCGTACTTTGCTCCAAAAGGTGCGCTATCCGCACTTTTTGGAGCAAGGAAGGTCCGCCAGCCCCCGCCCGCTCGAGGCGGTCCTGGGAACGGGGCTTCTGGCCACTCTCCGTGGCGACGTTTGCGGCGGTTGCACCAGCCCCTTTAGAGGCCGAAACCCGGCGGGAGGCTGAAGGCACCCTTGCGACCTTTCTTGCCACCGCCCCGGGTCATCGACTTCATCATCTTTCGGACGGCGTCGAACTGCTTCAACAGCTCGTTGACCTCGCGCACCTGAGCTCCCGAGCCGCGGGCGATACGCGCACGGCGGCTCCCCGAGATGATCCGGGGGTCGTTGCGCTCGCCGGGCGTCATGGAGCGGATGATGGCCTCGAGCTTCACCATGTCCTTGTCCTCGATCGACAGGTCGGACATGCGGCCCATCCCCGGCAGGCCGGGCAGCATCTTGATGAGGCTCCCGATGCCGCCCATCTTGCGCACCTGCTGCATCTGCGACAGGAAATCCTCCAGCGTGAACTGGGCGTCGAGGATCTTGCGGGCCTGCTTCTCCGCGTCCTCCTTGGAGACGGCGGCCTCCGCCTTCTCGATGAGCGTGAGCACGTCGCCCATCCCGAGGATGCGGGATGCGATGCGGTCGGGATGGAACGGTTCGAGGTCGGCCAGCTTCTCGCCCATACCGGCGAACTTGACCGGGCGCCCGGTCACCGTGGCGGCCGACAGAGCGGCCCCTCCCCTAGCGTCGCCGTCGAGCTTGGTCAGGACGATGCCGGTGAGGGGGATCGTCTCAGCGAACGCCTTGGCCGACACCAGGGCGTCCTGGCCGGTCATGGCATCGAGGACGAACAGCACCTCCTGCGGCTGGGCGAGGGCGTGCACGCGGGCCACCTGGTCCATCATCTCCGGGTCCACGTGGAGCCGGCCGGCCGTGTCGATGATGACCACGTCGGCCTCGCGGCGGCCCTGCTCGAGGGCTGCCTTCACCACGGCAACCGGGTCCTTGGAGTCAAGATCGGCATAGACGGCGACCTTCGCCTGCTCGCCGAGGACCTGGAGCTGGCGGATGGCCGCCGGGCGCTGCAGGTCCGCCGCGACGAGCAGCGGCCGTTGACCCTTGCGGCGCAGCAGGGCGGCCAGCTTGGCGGCCGTCGAGGTTTTGCCGGACCCCTGGAGGCCGGCGAGCATGATGACGGTCGGGGGCTTGGGGGCGGTTACGAGCCCGGCGGTCTGGCCCCCGAGCATCCGGACCAGCTCGTCGTGGACGATCTTGACCACCTGCTGGCCGGGAGTGAGAGACTTCAGGACCTCCTCCCCGAGCGCCTCCGCCTTCACATGCTGCAGGAACGTCCGGACCGCCGGGAGGGCGACGTCCGCCTCGAGCAGCGCCACCCGGATCTCCCGGAGCGCCTCGTCGATCTCCTTCTCGGTCAGCCGGCCGCGCGAGCGCAGCTTCTTGAAGATGTCGTCGAGGCGGTTGCCGAGGGTGTCGAACACGGGGCCATTGTACGTTCGGGGTCCCTTGGGTCGGGCCGCCGGCCCTCTCACAAACCAGTTTCCGCCAAAAGGGCGGCTGGACAGACTTCTTGACGGAAACAGCCTCGCCGACGGCTTTTAGTCCGGCACGTCCACAAGGGCCTCGACGAAGGCCTTCGGGTCGAACAGTTCGAGGTCACCCATGGCTTCGCCGACGCCGACGGCCTTCACCGGGATCCCGAGCTCCTCCTGGACCGCCACCACGATGCCGCCCCGGGCGGAGCCGTCCAGCTTCGTCAGGACGACACCGGTGACCTGGACGGCCTCACCGAAGGTGCGGGCCTGGGCGATGCCATTCTGTCCGACCGTCGCGTCGAGAACGAGCAGGGCCTCGGTGACCTCCGCCTTGCGCTCGGCGATGCGGCGGATCTTCTTCAGCTCGTCCATGAGGGGCGACTTGGTGTGCAGGCGGCCGGCGGTGTCGACGATCACCACGTCGATGGACTTGGCGAGGGCGTAGTCGACGGCGTCGAACACCACGGCGCCGGGATCGGCCCCGGGGCCGTGGCGGATCATGTGGATGCCGAGGCGCTCCGCCCAGGTGCCCAGCTGGTCGATGGCCGCGGCGCGGAAGGTATCGGCCGCGGCGAGGACGACGGTCTTGCCCTCGGTCTGCAGCATCTTGGCCAGCTTGGCGATCGACGTCGTCTTGCCCGTCCCGTTGACGCCGGCGATGAGCCAGACGCTCGGGCCCTTGGCGGCGTAGATGAAGGTGCGGTCGGTGCGGTCGAGGATCGAGACAAGCTCCGCCCGCAAGGCGGCGCCCAGTTCCTCGGGCCTGAGCTTCTGGCGGCGGAGCGACTCGAGGATCGCATCGGTGGCGGCTACCCCGACGTCGGCCCGGATGAGGGCCTCCTCCACGTCCCCCCAGGCCTCGTCGTCAAGCCTACCCCGGGACATGATCGCCCCGAGCCGCTCCCCGAGGACCGCCCGGCTGCGCGTGAGGCTGCGCAGGAAGCGGGCGGCGACACCGGGCCTGACTTCTTCGACCTCCGGCGCAGCCGGACCAGCCGGCGCCAACGGGGCCGGCGGGGCCTCCACCGCCTCGGCGGGCGCCGGGGCCTCCGGGGTGGGCGTGGGTCTGGGCGGGGCTTTCGGTGGCGCCGTGGGCGGGGCTTTCGGAGGGGCGGGGGCCGCGGTTGGGCGCCTGCCGACGAGCAGAGCGGCGCCGACCGTCGCCGCCGCCAGGACGGCGGCCGCGACGACGAACAGGATGATGAGCGTCACGGCGCCTGCCTCGTGTTCACAAACCCTCTATTCTCGATGCGCCCCCGCGCACGCGACAGCGACGGCCGGGCACAACAACGTCGTGGCTTAGCCTTCCAGCGGGAGTGGGCGGGCGGTGAATTCGAGACCGCCCGGCCCCCGGCCCAATTCCCCACGCTGCTCCCCACCGGGATCCGGGGGTGACCCCGAGCGGGAACTCAGCCGCTCTGAGATTACCCGGCTGGCGCCATCGGAGCGAACCGAAACACCGTAGAGGACATCGGCCATCTCCATGGTGCGCTTCTGGTGGGTGACCACGATCAGCTGCGAACTGCTCCGGAACTCCCGGAGCAGGCCGAGGAACCGGTGCAGGTTCACATCGTCCAGGGCGGCCTCCACCTCGTCGAGCACGTAGAACGGTGACGGGCGTGCCCGGAAGATCGCGAAGGCGAGCGCAAGCCCTGCGAGCGCCCGCTCGCCACCGGACAGCAACGACAGGCGGCGCAGGTTCTTGCCGCCCGGGCGTGCCTCGACCTCGATGCCCGTCTCGAGGACGTCGGCGGGGTCCGTCAGGCGGAGGCGGCCCACGCCGCCGGGGAACAGGGTCGAGAACACGTGCTCGTACTCGCGGGACACGTCGGCGAAGGCGCCCAGAAACAGCTCACGGATGCGTTCGTCGACCTCGGTCACCACCTTCAAGAGGTCCCGGCGGCTGGTCCGGACGTCGGCGATCTGGGCGGTCAGGAACTGCTCCCGCTCGGTGAGCGACTCGAACTCGGCAGCGGCGAGGGGGTTCACCCTCCCCATCGCCGCCAGGTCCCGCTCCAGGCGGGCCTGGCGCCGCTGCAGGGCCTCGTCCTCGGCAACCGCGGCGCGGTCCCAGGGATCCACGAGCGACGCTGGGTCCTCGTCCTCCAGGCGTCGCCCGAAGCGCCGGACGAGGGCCTCGACGTCCCGGCCCTCCGCCGAGAGGCGCTCCTCGATGATGCGGGACCGGATGCGAAGCTCCGCCCGCGACAGGTCCTCGGCCCGGGCCTTTTCCCGGAGGGCCTCCAGCGCCGCCACGAGCGAGCGGCGGCGATCCTGCAACGCCGTGACGCCGGCGTCGGCTTCGGCCGCCTCCCGGCCCCAGGCCAGGTGGGCGGCGTCCGCCTCGACCGCCCAGGCCCCCGCCCGCTCCGCCAGGATCCCGGCGGCCCGGAACACCGAGGCCGCCCGGCCGGCTCGGGCCGCCAGGTCCGCCCTGCGGCCCCCGATGGCGGCGGCCTGGGCGGTCGCCCGGTCGAGGGTAGCCCGGAGTTCCGAGCACCGCTCCACCAGCAGCCGGTGGCGCTCCGCGGCCCGGGCTGCCGCCAGCCGTGCCTCGTCGAGGGCACCGGCAGCCTCCCCCCGGACCCGGGCTGCCGACACCTGCTCGTCTGCGTAGGCCTCGAGCTCCCTCCCGGCGGCCTCGGCACGGCGCTGGCCATCGGCAAGGCCCTCCTGCAGGGCGGCGATCCGCTCTGCGAGCGTGGATGCCGAGGCGGCGCTGCGCTGGTCCCCCTCGTCCACCACCCCGGCCTCGCGGTCGAGGGCATGGAGCTCCCGCTCCGCCGATGCCGCCCGGTCCGAAGCGGCGGCGATCTCCGCATCCGCCCGGTTCAGCACGGCAGCCGCCTCCTCGAAGCTCCGGCGCACCGCGGCAATCTCGGCGTCCGTGGCCGAGAGGCGCTCCCTCGCCGCCGCCAGTTCGGTCTCCGCCTCCTCCGCGCGGGCGCCGGCCGCCGCGGACGTGCTGACGAGCAGCCGTCCGGTGGCCATCACGCCGTCGAGGGTGACGAACACGGCCTCGGGGTGCTCCCCTGCCAGCCGGGCCGCCTCCCCGGATCCGCGGGCGAGGTAGACGCCCGCGAGGGCGGCGGCCGCCGGGCCGGAGATGGGGTGGAGCAGGTCGGTCAGGGGCCTCCCGCCGAGCATCGGGTCGTCGGACCCGGTGGCGACGAGGATCCCCAGCGGCTCGCCGGGCCCCGCCGCCTGCAACGCCCGCTCGGCGGCTCGGGCGTCGGCGACCACCAGGACACTGCCTGCCGGCCCGACCAGGGCCTCCAGCGCCGCCTTCGACGCCGGGGAGATCTCGACGAGGTCGGCGAGCACGCCGGCGACCCCCTCCAGGCCGCTGGACGCGATCCGCCGGGCGGCCTCGGGTGAAGCTCCGTCGCGCACCTGGGCGCGGGCACGCCAGGTGGCGGCCTCCCGCTCCGCATCTGCCAGCGCCACGAGACGTCCCTGGCGCTCATGCTCCGCCGTCTCCAGCCGCTCCTCCAGGCCGGCGAGCACCTCGACGTGGGGCGCCTCGGCGGCCTCAAGGGCCGCCAGCGACCCCCGTGCCTCCTCCAGGGCCGCCTGCGCACGCCGGCGGGCCTCATCGAGAGCCGTGCGCCGCTCGCCGGCCCGGAGCCGCTCACCCTCGGCGGCCTCCATCGACGCAGTCAGCGTGGTCAGCTCCCCCCGGGCACGCCCAACGGCCGCCTGGGCATCCCGCTGGGCGTTTCGGAGCGGGAGGACCCTCGCTTGCACGCTCGAGAGGGCCGCCTCGGCCCGGGCAAGCTCCTCGCGGCGGGTGGCGACGCGCCCGTCTGCGATCTGCGCCGCGGCGACCGCCTCCTCCAGCAGGGGCTCGGCCCCCGCCAGCTCCCGGGCCAGTTCGTCGAGCCGGGCCTGCGCGCCGGCTTCGGTGATGCCGGCGAGCTCCGCGGAGAGGCTCCGCTCCCGCTCGTGGGCGAGGCGGCCCAACGCCCGGAGGCGCTCGGCGAGGCGGTTGAGCGACCACGCCACCTCCCGGCCGCGCTCGGTGCGGGCCGACGCCTCCGCCCGCAGCCGGCCGGCCTCGACCAGCGCCGCGTCGATGCCGGCGATCTCCTGTTCCGCGTTGCGGATGGGTTGCTCGAGGTCGGCCCCCCCGTCGGGGCCGAGGCGCACGCGGATCCCTCCCAGTTCCCGGACGGTGAGGATCACCTGGATGCGCTCCAGCTCCTCGACGACCGATGCGTGACGCCGGGCGATCTCGGCCTGCTCCCGCAGCGGGCGCAGGAGGCGCCGGACCTCCGACAGCACGTCGCCGATCCGCACGAGGTTGGCGTCGGTCGCGGCGATGCGCCGGAGTGCCCGCTCCTTGCGCCGGCGGTGCTTGGCGACGCCCGCCGCCTCCTCGACGTAGGCACGGATCTGGATGGGGTCGGCGATCAGCATCTCGTCGAGGTGGCCCTGCCCGATGATCGTGTGCTGCTCGCGCCCGATGCCCCCGTCGGAGAGGACCTCCCGCACGTCGAGGAGCCGGCACGGCAGCCCGTTGAGCCGGTACTCCGCCTCCCCCGAACGGAAGAGCGTGCGGGTGATGGTCACCTCACGGAACTCGAGCGGCAGGTCGCCGGCGGAGTTGTCGATCGTGAGGGTGACCTCCGACATCGCCAGGGCGGGGCGGCGCTGGGTGCCGGCGAAGATCACGTCCTCCATGCGCCCACCCCGCAGCGACCGGGGGCCCTGCTCGCCAAGGACCCAGGAGATGGCGTCGACGACGTTGGACTTGCCCGAGCCGTTGGGGCCGACGATGACGCTGATCCCGGGTTCGAGGGCCAGGGTCGTCTTGTCGGCGAAGGACTTGAACCCGCGGAGGGTCAGGGATTTGAGGAACATCTCCCCAGCGATGGTAGTGCACAGGGGATCAAATTGCACCCATGTGATTTCTTCCGACTCTAGGGGCGGGCCCGTTGTTGGGCACCTTGACCAACGGGAAGGAGTCTGCC
>WNFB01005862.1_pt1 | contig 11000 bp, 7 predicted proteins | sample 5400501 | NCBI WGS metagenome assembly WNFB01 (sample SAMN13153341, study PRJNA577476) | soil metagenome | isolation source: 200 cm saprolite under Douglas fir tree site 2 hole 1 | place: USA:California | collected 2015-04-18 | reverse complement strand
GGACCGATCAAGCTCTTCTGGGTTTGGATCCCCAGGTTTTTCGGATTACCGCCCAGCCCTCCCAGTAAAACCATGTTTGTCGCCGGATCGTATTGTTCGAGACCTTTGCCCAGGCTGTCCCGGCTCATCAGCGGATAGTACTCATACCGGACGCCCAGGCTGGCGGTGAGTCTCGGCGTGACCTTCCAACGGTCCAGGAAATGGAATCCGTACCACGTGTCCTTGCCGTTGGCTTTCTGGTACTGGATAGACCTCCCCGCCTCGTCGTAAACACCGAGCAGGAAGGACGCAAATTGATTGTCGCGCCTCGTGAAAAAATCCTTATCCGTCGAAATCGGTTGACCCGTGATCGGATCTAGGAGCCTTAGAAATGTGTAGTTGCCACCGTTAAATTGAATACCGCCTCGAGGTCCAAAGCCGTTCTCGGGCTGCCATTGGTTCAAGTGATTGTGGATGACGTCAACCCCAAATCGAAGCGTGTGTTGCGCGTGCGTCCATGTGGCATTTTGAGCGATCGTCGTAGTCCAGTCGTTGTAGAAATAGGGTGCCCAGCCAAACGGACTGCCCAGAGCGTCGAAACCGGCTACGCCGATGTTCGGCGCCCCGCTGTAACGAATATCGTTAGGATCGTTGGTACCCGGGATTCCCAGGACGTCCAGCCCAATGTTTTTCCCGAAGTCAAGGGGGTAGTTATGCTGACTCATGCGGGAAAAGCCAAAGCTCCCGTCAAGGAGGAAGGTGGGGGAGAAGCTCCAGGTGTGACCCAGCGTCGCGGTCTGCACCCGATAGGGAGTCGTCCCGGGTTCCTCTGCCGGACACTGTCCGCCGATGGTCTTATTGAACCCGCAGGAAGAGGCAGCCGAGAGGACACTACTCACGCTATACTTGACCCAAACGAAATGCTTCTCGGTCCGGTTCCAGTCAACTTTGAAGTCCAGGTTGTTACGGTTGAATTTTAGAGGTGCGTTAACGAATAAGTCCTTTCCAGGGACCCCCTCCGAGTCGAATGTCCACAGGGCCGGATTAATGTTCGGCTCAGGCCAGAGCCCCAGAATGGTCTGTGCAATGGGATCAAAGAGGCTCTGCGGTATCACGTTAAGTGAACCCACTTGGCTGGCAGTTGTCCCGGCGGCGTACACAGCGCGGCCCGTTCCGCCCGGACTCCCAGTCGCCGGGTCGAAGACCATACCTTGCTGCAACTGGACCGACGGTCCGACGACACCGAATCCGTTCGAAGTCGGGACCATGACCGGCCCCACTATTACTGGATTCCCGTTCGCGTCTTTTATCACATTTCCGTTCGCGTCCACGGCCACCTGGTTGATTTTAGCCCCCAGGTATTTACTAAAATCTCCACTGCGCATGTCAGCAGGTGGAACTGCATAGCGCCCGTCAGGCGTAGTGCGTTCGAACACTCCGTCCCAGTTGGCGAAAAAGAAGAGTTTGTTCTTCTTTATAGGGCCGCCTAAATTGCCGCCCACATCATTGAGGATTTCTTTGGGTTTGCTTCTGGGACGGGTTGGATCAAACACTCTCCATTTGCAGTTTTGATCGAAGGGCTCGCAGGAAGCAAGGTGCTGGTTATGGTGGTACCAAAAAGCGGTCCCGTGCAATTGGTTCGTACCTGATTTGGTGATTACGTCCATTGCCGCCGAGCCCGCCATCCCTTTCTCCGGGTCGTAGCTGTTCGTCGTGATTTTGACTTCCTGAATGCTCTCGATGGGCGCAACATAAAGGGCGGCGCCTCCGGGCTTCCAGAGAAAGATGCTCTGTGCGCCATCAATGCGGGTCGAGTTGGACGCAGGACCCAAGCCGTTCATGGGGATCGCGATAGCCCGTTCCGGCGTGGAGCCGATAGACCCCGTATATCCCTGGTTAGCAGCAGCCCCAGGGGCCAGGAGCACGAGGTACTGGTAATTCCGATAGAACCCCGTAGGCAGGTTTTGCACCGCCACGGTACCAAGCTGGGTGCTGACATCGGATTTCTCAGTCTGAAGCACGGCCGCGCTCGCTTGAACTGTAATCTCCTGCGTGACCGCTCCAACTTCCAAGGTCATGTCAATGCGGAGGATCGAGCCGACCCTAACCTGGATGTTCGTTTGCTTCAGCGGCTTGAACCCTTTCGCGTTCGCGGTAAGGTTATAAGCACCTTCCGGGAGATTCGGGATACTATACGAACCTGCGGAGTCTGTATCCGTCTCACGGTTCAGACCCGTCAGAGGATTGGTGATGGTGACGTGTGCCCCAGGGGCGACTGCACCAGTCTGGTCCACGACCGTCCCCACCACCGACCCATAGAGGGTCTGGGCGTTCAATCGTTGAACACAAAGGCCGACTGAGAAGACCAATGCGAGAAGACAAAGAACCCACACGCGCCCACGTTTCAGATCCATAGCGAAGACCTCCCTCTTCTCAACCCGAACGCCCCGCCGCTTGGAATGTGATCCTCAGCAAGACTATTTTCTCTCTCTCACAGCCCTCGATTTGTTCTGCGGAGTTTATGGTTTTCCCTTTCCCGGAAATGATCCAGTACTATTGCAACGCCTTCAGGTGCGAACTCGCGCACAACTAACTTCCCTGGCACGCGCCAAAAGCCGCCTGTCCAGATTGACAGCGTTCAGATATCCAAAACTTTGCCCTGGGATAGAACTTTCGGCCTCCTCGTATCATGCGTTCCAACTATTGTCAAGCTTTTTTTGAGGGACTTCACTGTATTCTTTTATAGTAGGCAACTAGGGGCGTCGATGAGTTGATTTCTGTCAACTGGACGAAGTGGGTGCAATCAAGAGACAAGACCTCGGTCACTTTACCCGACACAAGGTTCTCCGTCTTGGAGAACTGGGGAGCGCGGCAATCGTCTTGGAATGGCTTCGATTCGAACCTCAACTTCAGTCCGCCTTCTCAGTTGAAGATCCAAAATCGCCGACCCGCGGGATTTCTCCTTAATTGGGACTCTTGTCCCCTCCTTGTAGCGCTCGCAGATCGCGGTCAATGCTGTCGAGTAGGTTCGACTGGTGCTGCGCTGCGGCTTTCTCCTGCGCCATGCGAATATACCGCAACCCATTCTCCCGGCCCCCGGCGCGCACGTAGGCTGCGCCCACGGCGTAGAGATATGCCGGCTCGCTTTCCTGATCCTCCGTGCTGAGGCTTTTCAACAGCTCCGGGATTCCTTCGTCATAATTTTGCTGGTTCACCAAGATGCGCCCCAGGTTAAAGTGGGCCTGGGGGAAGTTGGGCCGGTTTTCAATAGCCCTCCGAAACTCCTCGGTCGCCTCCGCCAATTTACCCTGCCGCTGCAGCAGGTCCCCAAGATTGTTCTGGGCTTCGGCGTGGGAAGGGGAAATCTCCAGAACCTTCCGGAAGGCCTCCTCGGCCTCTTGGTACTTGCCTTGGGCCTCCAGCAGAACGCCGTAGTCGTAATGGCTCTCATAGGAGTTGGGATCGAGCCGTACCGCTGCTCGGTAATGCTCTTCTGCCTTCTTGAACTGGCCCACGCGCCCATAAATCGAAATCAAGTTCAAGTGTGCCCTGATCAACTGCGGATCGATTTGGAGTGCTTTCTCGTGCTCCGCCGCGGCCTGCTCCCATTTTCGCTGACGGGCAAATTCAATCCCCAGTCCGATCAAGTTGGCGGGGCTGGTGTAAAGCTCGTTGAGTTCGGCCTGCAGACGATCTCCCGCACCCGGAATGTCATACTTGTTTTTCTCGTAAAGGGCGAACTCTTCTCGTGCCTCCTCTGCTTTGCGGAGGCGCTGGTAGGCAAGCGCCAACGCGAAATGGGCCGCTCCGAAGTAGGGAAATAACTTGCAGGCCGCTCGGAGTGACTCGACCGATCCTTCCAGGTCCTTGTTGGCCGCCCGAGCCCGCCCCAGGCCGTAATGCGCCTGCGCGCTGCCGGGATGGCGCTTGACGATGCCTTCGTACAACTGCCTGGCTTCTTCCGCGTTGGTTGAAGCGAGAAGGCAGTCGCCCAACTTCAACTGGGCTGGAAGGTACTCCGGATCGAGACGGAGTGCCTCCCGGAGCGTCGCGATCGCCTCGTCGTACTTTCCGCGGGCGGCTTGAACCGATCCCAGGTAATAGACCCATCGGAAAGATGCGGGGTCGAGCAGGTGGGCTCGTCGGTAGCAGACTTCCGCCCTCTGGTCGGACTGCTGGTATGCGTGTAGGATCATGCCCAATCTCCCGTTGACAGAGGGAACCTGAGGATTACCCAGAGCGGCGGCATAGGCTTTTCGAATTTTGTCACGAATTGAGGGTGGAAAACTGTCAGGGAAGATCCGAGGCAGCGCAGGCAAGCTGGGGGATTGATCGGATCGGCCTGCAGGCCTAGCACTACTCGGCAGTGAGAGCGCTAAGGCCAACAGCAAAGTCGTGCGCCCCACCTTAGCCCTCACCCCATCCCCGATTTGGAGTCATGCTACCTAACATGTTTCCCCGGCGAGCCTGGCTCGATGGGGTCGTCAGGATGACAAGGGTACTTTCCGCTTCCACCCACAGGCTCGATCTTACCGGCGCCCTCCTGAAAGGAATGAAACTGCACCGTGCCTTTCGGTGTGAAGGTGGGCTCGCGTTGCCTTCCAGGAGCCGCAAATCGTCATCAATGCTTTCCATTAGACTCGTTTGGTTCCGAGCTGCAGCCTTCTCCCGTGCCAGGTGCAAGTAGCTCAATGCATTCTCGAGGTCGCCGAAGCTCGCGAAGGCAATGCCTATGGCTTGAAGGTAGGAGGTTCTGGTCTCTTCATTCTCCGTGGTGAGAGCTTTCAACAGATGCGGGATACCTTCCTCATAGTTCTCCTGCTTGACCAAGATGCGGCCGAGGTTGAAGTGGGCCTGAGGGAAGTCGGGGTTCTTCTCAAGTGCCTGCCGAAACTCCGCAATCGCTTTCGGCAATTCACCCCGACCTTCCAGCAAGTACCCGAGGTTGTTGTGGGCCTCTGCGTGGCGGGGATTAATCTCCAGTACCTTCCGGAATGCCTCCTCGGCCTCTCTGGACTTGCCTTGACCCATAACCAACGCGCCGTAGTAGAAATAGGCGTCGGGTTTGCCGGGATCAAGGCGAAGTGCTGCTCGGTAATGTTCCTCGGCCTTCGCCGCTTGTCCCAGCTGTCCGCAGAGATAAATTAGCCGGACATGGGCTTCGGGAAGTTGCGGATTGATTTCGAGCGCCCGCTCGTAGGCAGCCGCCGCCTGTTCTGAATCTCCCTTGCTCGCTAGTTCCGCCCCCAACTTGAGGTAAGCATCGAAGTCCCGGTACAGTGTCTGAACCTCGGCCAGCAGCTCATCTTCAGCCTCCGGGAACGCTCCCTCACTCTTTTTGGAAAGGGTTAACTCTTCCTGGGCTTGGTTAGCTTTGCCCAGGCGCTGATAGGTGCGCGCCAAGGCGTGATGTGCCGCTGCGAAAGGGGGGAAAAGCTGGCAGGCTTTTTGGAACGACTCGACCGCCCCACTCAAGTCCTTGTTCGCAGCGCGAACCCGTCCGAGTCCGTAATGTGCCTCCGGGCTGTCAGGATGCTTCTGGAGAATTTCTTCATAAAGCTTTCTGGCTTCCTCCCATCGGGCGGATCCCACAAGGCACTGGCCCAAACCGAGTTGGGCAGGCAGGTAATTCGAATGCTGGCGCAACGTCGCCACTGCCTCGTCACATTTTGCTTGACCCATCTGGACCAATCCTAAGTAATAGGCCCAGCGAAAAGACGTGGGATCAAGCAAGTGCGCTCGCTGGTAGCAGACTTCCGCTTCCGCGAGAAGGTTGTGCGCATGCAAAACCATGCCCAGCTTTCCGTTGGCCGAGGCTTCCAATGGATGGGCCTGAACGGCATCATACGCCTCTTGAATTGCCGTACGGACAGTGGGAGCCAGACCGTCAAGGGCTAGAAGCGGCAGTTCTGGCAAGCTGGGAGCCTGGGCCCTCGCTCCCAAAGGCCCGGCGCCACCCGCGAGCGCGAGGTATAGTGCCAAACACAGAGCTTCCCGCCACACTTTAGCCCTCGATGAATTTCCCGATCAACGCCATTCTAGCATTGGCGGGAAATCGGTCTCAATTCGGCGCCCACTGGACCTTTTCCGCCACATCCTGATTGCAGTGTGTGATTTCCTTCCTATTCTGGCTAGAGATCTGTAAATTGCAAGGTTCGAGCGTATATCTGGCGAGGAGGCAAAATAAGGACGGGACAATTCAGTCCGCAATAAACTCACTTGCGCTATCGGCAAACCACAGCCCGAAGTGAGCTTAGGGTAGGACGAAGACCGGTTAGTATATGATTCGACTTGACGGGCGCGTAGCAACATGGCATTGGTTCTCACATCAGGCGGAATGAGGCTCGACGACAGCGAAAACCTCCGCTCATGGCTCATGGTTTAGTAATCCTGAGTTAAGCAGTTTATGACATTGAACACGGCCGTCCGTGTACTCTGTGCCAGTTTCGCGTTGTGGGGTTCGCCGGGGTTGTGTGGCCAGGGCGAGATCCAAGGAACCTTTCTCCCACCTGGGAGACTGCCGACCCACGCACCTCCGGGCGCCGTCTATCTGGGCCCAAGCGCTTGCTCGCAGTGCCACCCCGCGGAAGCAGCCACTCAGCAATCCACTGCCATGGCAAACACGTTGCAGGCCGCCGCCGATTCACCAATCCTTAGATCGCATCCGCGATTGGAATTCAAGAGCGGCGGGTACTTCTACCAGATTGTTCGCGAGAATAACAATCTCGTTTATAGGGTCACCGATGGGGTGGAAACGATTTCCGAGCCCCTCCTCTGGGCCCTTGGGTTGGGCGAAGCAGGACAGACTTATGTGTATAAGCACAAAGGGGACTATTACGAAAGCCGTGTCAGCTTCTACAACGATATCCGCGGCCTCGATTTTACGATCGGGGCTATGCGCCCAGGTCCCACGGCCCTCGAGGAAGGTGCAGGATGGAAGATGAGTCCCGCTAGGGTTCGAGATTGTTTCGGTTGCCACTCAACCGGAGCTGTGCGAGAGTCACGGTTGACAATCCACCTGCTCATTCCCGGAATAACCTGTGAGGGCTGTCATGGCGCGGGTGGGAAACATGTCGCTGCCATTCAGGCGGGCAACGAGAAGGAAGCCCGGAAGCATATCTTTGATCCGGGAAAATTGAGTACCGAGCAACTATCGGAATTTTGCGGTTCTTGCCACGGCACATTTTCCCGCGTGGTCGAATCGCGAATCAGCGGGATCAGTAACGTTCGCTTCCAACCTTATCGGCTCAGCAACAGCCGTTGCTATAACCCGGACGACCGCCGGATCAGTTGCGTGGCCTGCCACAACCCTCACAAGCAGGTAGAGCGGGAACCTCTTTCTTATGACTCCAAGTGCCTCGCCTGTCATGCCCCACTTTCGCGAAAAACCGGCACGGAGGAGAGGCGGTCGGCTGCCTGCCCCGTTGCCACCTACCGCTGCGTTACATGCCATATGCCGAAGAATGAGATACCCGGCTCGCATTTTAACTTCACAGATCACTGGATTCGGGTGGTACGAGCCAACGAACACTATCCTGACTGACCAGGGAAGAAAGGTTGGTTTCACCGTGAGGGAGCTTCTCTCTCCAGGGTCTGAAGATCTTCTTCGATGCTTTCCACCAGTTTCCTCTGGGCGCGTGCCGCAGCCTTCTCCCGCGCCTGGAGCAGATAGCGCAAGCCATTCCCCCCGTCCCCAGATCGCGCATAGGCTGCACCCAAGGCGTACAAATAGGAGGGCTCGCTCCCCTTGTCGGCTGCGCTGAGGCTTTTCTGTAGGTGCTCGATACCTTCCTTATACGCTTCCTGATTCACCAGGATGCGACCAAGGCTGAAGTGAGCCTGGGGATCGGTGGGATTATTCTCAAGTGCCTTCCGGTATTCCGCCATTGCCCCCGACAATTTGTTTTGCGCTTCCAGCATATAACCCAGATTCGTGTGAGCATCAGGATAAAGGGGATTAATTTCCAGGGCCTTGCGAAACGCCCCCTCGGCCTCCTCAAATCTACCCTGACCGGCGAGAAGCAAACCGTGGTTGAAATAGCTCGCGGGACCCTTCGGATCAAGGCGCACCGCCGCCTGGAAATGCTCTTCACCCTTGGCGAATTGTCCGAGCTGGCCGTAGAGAGAAACCAGGCTGACATGGGCCTCGACGATCTGCGGATTGATCTGGAGCGCATTCTCGTGCGCGGCCACTGCCTCCGCAAACTTTCCCTGCCGCGCGAGCTCCATACCCAGGCGAATCTGGTCCTGCGGATTCGCACTGAGGGCCTTGACCTCGTCCAGCAGCTGGTCTCCGCCATCGGGCCACATAGTCTTGCTCCGATCATAGAGGGCCAACTCCTCCAGTGATTGATCTGTTTTGCCAAGACGGTTGTACGTGTGTGCGAGAGCGTAGTGAGCTGCCCCATAATTCGGAAAGAGCTCGCACGCCTTTCGGAACGACACAACCGCCCCGCTCAGGTCCTTACGGACCGCGCGAGCCCGGCCCAGGCCGTAATATGCGTCCGCACTATCAGGATGCTTTCCCAGTATCGCTTCGTAGAGCTGTGCGGCCTCTTGCCATCTGCCCGAGGCGAGCAAGCACCCACCCAACTTCAACTGGGCGGGGAGGTATTCAGGATTGAGACGCACGGCCTCGTGGAGTGTGGCGGCCGCATCCCCCCAGTTCCCCAGATCGGCTTGGGTCAACCCCAGATAGTAGGCCCATTGGAGAGATCCAGGGTCGAGCGAACGCGCTCGCCGATAACAAATCTGTGCTTCGCTCAGAAGGTTGTTTGCGTGCAGGACCATGCCCAGCTTGCCGTTCGTGGAGGCGTCCCGCGGACGAGCCAAAGCGGTGTTGTAAGAATCTTGAATAGCGGCGCGGGCTGGCGGAAGCAAGCTGTCAAAAGTGATCTGTGGCAGTTCTGGCAAGACGAGCGTCGCCTCCCTCGATTGTGAGTACTGGGCGCCACTGGCGAGACACGGCCATAGAAGGAAACCCAAAACTTCCCGCCGCACTTCAGCCTTCAGTGAGTAGCTCACTGCACGTCATCTTAACATCGGCGACAAAGCGGACTCAATCGAGAGTCCTGTCTCAGGAATAAGTCTGTCCATCTGGAACGCTCCTAATCCCTGTAACCCCTCGCGGTGTCTTGTGCCATGAGGCCTTAGCGCGAGAACGTTTCTTTAGAGGACCCTTTAGACACACAACACTAGCCCGAGCTCTTTGGCCAGAAGGTATTTCAAAACCCTCCGTAAGACGATCATGAAGCAGGCGATATGAAAGAACGCTCGATAGACGGTAAGCGAGCGGTCGTAGCGTACCACCAGCCGGCGGGAGTTGCCGAGCCATGTGATCATGCGGTCCGCCCTCCATCGCCGCTTGTAGGGCCGCAGCGCCCGGCCGTCCTGCGTCGGGGGGTTGCGACGATTCTTGTGGCGCGGGGCGATCAACTCGATGCCGCGCCGGGCCAGTTGCTTCCGCAGCGGGTCACAGTCGTAGCTGCGCCCGACGATGACGCGGGCGGGCTTTTGCCGCGGACGACCGGCGTGATGCCGCCGTCCTACGCGGATCGTTTGAAGCGTCGCCTCCGCGAGCCGGATCCCGCAGGGCGGGACAGCGTGAAGGTGGTCTCCCGGAGGAATACCCGCGCCGTCGACCTCCACCATCCACTTCGTTCCCTCGCCCCGCTTGGCCCGAGGGGACAGCGTTCGTCGCTTCCGCTGCTGACTGCCAGCTTGTGATTTGCTCGGTCACGGTTTTTTCTCCTTTTCAGCCCCGCTATCTCGCGGAGCACCGAGGGGCGAGTGGGGTCTGCTCGCGAGGCCAAGGGCTGCTTTTTTTGGAGGGGCCGGAACGGAGGGACCAAAAGCCGAAGGGCGGCGGAGTCGAAGCAGAAGCACGCCGCGCCGCCAGCGCGCAGGGGCATTCCCCAGATCGCCGTGCCCGCGAAAAGAAGGGGGTCAGAACAGGAGAATGGCCGGGGAAATCAAACCGGACAGCAACAGGAAGGGATCACGCGGTCCCCGGAGGGGCCGGCCTGGAGGTTCTTGCGCAGGCCAGCAGAATCTTTACGCGACATAGCTGAGGTGAAGGCGCGCATTTGAGGAGATTGACTCCGGCGGTTGCTTTAAGAGCCATCAGACCCAAGACTGGGGTCTGCGCTTCCGCAAAATCCGCGATGAGATGTAGCGCACACCTGCGAGTTATCAATCTGGTAAAATGCCGCAACACCGATGGCCACCACGGAGCAGACGCCCAAGAGCAAGCGCGCTCACGCCCGGCAGGACAAAGGCTGCCCGGTGCATATGTACGACGATCGGCGCTGCGGTCGGCCCATCTACCGTGCGCCTAAGGGCATGGACAAAGAGCCGGTTTGCCTAATGCACTCTCACGACCCTGACAAGGATAACGCAGCCTTCCAGGCTGAGTTCGAACGTATTCTTGACGAGGCCGGTGACGAAGGGATAGCGGATTGTTCGTGGTTTGTGTTTCCCGAAGCGCATTATGGGGGCCGCGAATTCAAGGCGAAATGCGTTTTTTTCAATGCCACGTTCACGCAGGCCGACATCTTCTACAAGACCGTGTTCATCAACCAGGCCTCCTCCCCCTTCCGGGGGGCCACGTTCGCGCAGGACGCCGTCTTCTGGAAGGCCACGTTCACGCAGGCCGCCGACTTCAGCAAGGCCACGTTCAAACGGGGTGCCGACTTCCGAGAGGCAAAATTTCTGGCAAGGGTCGAGTTCCGCGAAAGCGTTTTTCGATCAGGCGAGTGGGGCGAACCCGGACCTGTCTTTTCGGGAGCGGAATTTCAGAAGCCAGAAGAAGTAACCTTCTACAAGACCAATCTCGGGCAGGCCCTCTTTCACAACTGCGACGTTTCCGAGTTCCATTTTTCCGACGTAACGTGGCGCAAGCGGAAGGGAACCAGCAAAAGCATGGTATTTGACGAGGTAGCTGGGCCGCGCATACCCTACCCGGAGCCGCTCGGACCAAAGTACATTTCCCACGAGCCCCATTACCGCCTAATTGCGGAGCT
>WNFB01005861.1_pt1 | contig 11000 bp, 8 predicted proteins | sample 5400501 | NCBI WGS metagenome assembly WNFB01 (sample SAMN13153341, study PRJNA577476) | soil metagenome | isolation source: 200 cm saprolite under Douglas fir tree site 2 hole 1 | place: USA:California | collected 2015-04-18 | reverse complement strand
GGCCGGGCAGCCGGACCGGACCGCTCAGTCGAGCGAGGACATGACGTGCTTGATCCGGGTGTAGTCCTCGAACCCGTACAACGACAGGTCCTTGCCGTAGCCGGACTTCTTGAAGCCGCCGTGCGGCATCTCGGCCACCAGCGGGATGTGCGTGTTGATCCACACGCAGCCGAAGTCCAGCCGCCTGGCCATCCGCATCGCGCGGCGGTGATCGGACGTCCACACCGACGAGGCGAGCCCGTAGTCGGTCCCGTTCGCCCAGCGCAGCGCCTCGTCCTCGTCGCTGAACTGCTGCACGGTGATGACCGGGCCGAACACCTCGTTCTGCACGATCTCGTCGTCCTGCTGCAGCCCGTCTACCACGCTGGCCTCGAAGAAGAAGCCGCGGGAGCCGGTCTGCTTGCCGCCGGTGACCACCCTCGCGTGGTCAGGCAGCCGGCCGATGAACCCGGCCACCCGGTCCAGCTGGCTGGCGTTGTTCAGCGGGCCGAAGTCGGCGTCACGCACGTCGGGGCCGCCCACCGTCTGGCCCTTTGCCTGCTCGGCCAGCGCCCCGACGAAGTCGTCGTGCACGCCGGGCCCGGTCATCACCCGGGTGGCGGCGGTGCAGTCCTGACCGGCGTTGAAGTACCCGGCGGCCGCGATCGCCTCGGCTGCCTTGGCCGGGTCGGCGTCGTCGAACACGATGACCGGGGCCTTGCCGCCGAGTTCCAGGTGCACCCGCTTCAGGCCGGCCGCCGCGGCGGCCGCGACTTCCTGGCCGGCTCGCACGCTGCCGGTGATCGACACCATCTGCGGCACCGGGTGCGAGACCAGCGCCCGGCCGGTGTTCCGGTCGCCGCAGATCACGTTGAACACGCCGGGCGGCAGGAACTCGGCCATCGTCTCGGCCATCAGCAGCGTCGACACCGGCGTGGTGTCCGACGGCTTGAGCACCATCGTGTTGCCCGCCGCCAGCGCGGGCGCCCACTTCCAGACCGCCATCATCATCGGGTAGTTCCACGGGGTGACCGCGGCGCAGACCCCGACCGGCTCGCGCCGGATGAACGAGGTGAACCCGGACATGTACTCCCCGGCCGAGCGGCCGTCCAGCATCCGGGCCGCGCCGGCGAAGAACCTGATCTGGTCCACCATCGGCGGGATTTCCTCGGAGGCGGTCAGCGCGATCGGCTTGCCGGTGTTCCGCGACTCGGCGGCGACGAACTCATCGGCCCTGGCCTCGATGGCGTCCGCGATCCGCAGCAGGGCAAGGCTGCGCTCGCCGGGGGTCGCGTCCCGCCAGCCGTCGAACGCCTCGGCCGCCGACGAGAACGCGGCGTCCACCTCGGCATCCCCGGATATCGGGGCGGTGGCAAATGCCTCGCCGGTGCTCGGGTTGATCAGCTCGGCTCGCTTATCGAACGCCGTGTCAGTCCACTGTCCGCCGATGAAGTTACGCAGTTCTTCCACCACGTGGCCTCCGTTCAGGATCTTTATGGTTTTCTCTGCCCGCCGGGCTGGCGGGGGGCTTGGCGGAGTCAGCCGGGCGTGCGTTCCTCGCACGCCCACGGCGAACCGTAGTCGTTGAGCAGGTCGAGGAACGGCTGCGCGGGGAGGGCCTCGGGGCCGAGCACCCCGGCCCCGGACCAGGTGCCGGAGTCGATGAGCTCCAGCGCGACGACCGGGTTGACCGCGGTCTGCCAGACCACCGCCTGGGAGTCGTACTCGGCCATGGACCAGTCGTTGTCCACGACGTGGTGCAGGTAGACCTCGCGCGGCCCGCCGTCCTTGCCGGTGCCGGTGATCCAGGTGCCCGCGCAGGTCAGGCCGCTCATCTTGGCCCCGAGCGTGGCCGGGTCCGGCAGGCACGCGGCGACCACGTCGCGCGGCGACACGGTGACGCCGCCGGCCTGGACCGGCGCCACCTGGTCGAGGCCGAGCTTCTGCAGTGTCCGAAGCACGCCGATGAACTCGGCGCCGAGCCCGTATTTGAAGGTGACCCGCTGCGCCTGCACCCAGCGCGGGATCAGCAGCACCTCCTCGTGCTCGACGTTCACGCACTCCACCGGGCCGATGCCGGACGGGAAGTCGAACACCTCGGGCTCGCTGAACGGCTCGGTGGTGAACCAGCCGCGGTCGCGCTCCCAGATGACCGGCGGGTTGAGGCATTCCTCGATCGTCGTCCAGATCGAGAAGGTGGGAGCGAAGTCATATCCCGCGACGACCAGGTTCGCGCCGTCCCTGACGCCGACATCGCGGATATCACTGAACATCGTGTCGGCGGCATGCCGGGCAAAGATGTCGCACAGCCCTGGCTCGACGCCGATACCGACAAGCGCGAGCTTCCCGCGGTCCTCCCACTGGGCGGCCAGCGCGAATTGCTCGTCACCGAGCTTGACACCGGTCTTGCTATAGGGCTGATCCTGGTGCGCGCGAGATAGCGACATCGCCATGTCCAGGTAATGCGTGCCCGCCCGGAGCGCCGCGCGGTAAAGCGGCAGCACGAAACGAGGGTCGGTCGCGTTCATGAGTACGTCGCACGAGTGCTCCGCCAGCAACGCGGCCACCTGCTGCTCGTCGCGGGCGTCAAGCTGCACGGCGGGCCAGGCCGCGGCCCCCGCGCCCGCCGCCGCGGCCCCCGCGCCCTGCGCTGTGCTCGCCGCGTGCTGCGCTCTGGCCAGGTCATAGTCGGCTATGACAAGCTCGGCGAACTTGCGGCGTGCGGCGATCCGGGCGAACGCCGTGCCGACTCCGCCGGCCCCGACCAGAAGGATGCGCATACGGGCGATACTAGCCCGGAAACAACGCGACCCACGGGACCAGTGGAGATGCAGAGCTGTTACAACTGAAATCGTTCCCTGGGGGAATAATTCGTGCTAGAACCGTCGCACTGGGGTGCGGATGAAGTCGTGCCCGGGTGCCCGGATCGCCGCACTCGATGAGGCGCAGCCGCAGTCGCGTGCCTGACCCGGCGGGGCCGGGTAGCCGGCGGCGCTCGCGTCCGGTGCCCCGGCGTCGGCGGCAGCGCCTACGCTGGGGCAGGTGACCGCCACGGCCGTTGACACGCTCCTCGATGGGCTGAACCCGCAGCAGCGCGCTGCCGTCCTGCACGAGGGCAGCCCGCTGCTCATCGTGGCCGGGGCAGGCTCGGGCAAGACCCGGGTGCTGACCCACCGGATCGCCTACCTGCTGGCGGAGCGGGAGGTATCGCCCGCCCAGATCCTGGCGATCACCTTCACGAACAAGGCCGCGGGGGAGATGGCCGCCAGGGCCGCGGCGCTGACCGGCTCCCGGGCGCGGTCGATGTGGCTGATGACGTTCCACTCGGCCTGCGTCCGCATCCTGCGCAGGGAGGCCAGCCGGTTCGGCTACCCGTCGTCGTTCTCGATCTACGACCAGGCCGACTCCCGCCGGCTGATGGCGATGGTCTGCCGCGAGCTTGACCTGGACGCCAAGTACCACTCGCCGAAGGCGATGGTCCATCAGGTCTCCAACCTCAAAAACGAGCTTGTCGATTACGAGACGCATAGCGCCCGCGCCTCCGGGTACCGCGAGAAGGCGCTGGCCGAGGCGTATTCGGAGTACCAGCGCAGGCTCGTCGCGGCAGGCGCGATGGACTTCGATGACCTGATCATGGTCACGGTCCACCTGCTGCAGGCGTTCCCCGAGGTCGCGGCCGCGTACCGGAGCAGGTTCCGGCACGTGCTCGTCGATGAGTACCAGGACACCAACCACGCGCAGTATGTCCTGGTCAGGGAGCTCGCCGGACAGGGCAGGAGCACTTCGAGCCGGAACGGGGATGGCCCGGGCAGCTCGCCCGGGCTGGCCGATCTCGCCCCGGCCGAGCTGTGCGTGGTCGGTGACGCCGACCAGTCCATCTACGCCTTCCGCGGCGCGACGATCAGGAACATCGAGGAGTTCGAGCGCGACTTCGCCGGCGCCCGGGTGATCCTGCTGGAGCAGAACTACCGCTCCACGCAGAACATCCTGGCCGCGGCGAACGCCGTGGTCTCCCGCAACGCGAGCCGGATACCCAAGAACCTCTGGTCCGACCAGGGCGACGGCCCGCCGATTGTCGGGTACGTCGCGGACAGCGAGCACGACGAGGCGGCGTTCGTCGCCGAGGAGGTGGACAGGCTCGCCGACGAGGGCGAAGCGACCCCGGGGCAGGTCGCGGTGTTCTACCGGACGAACGCGCAATCCCGGGTCTTCGAGGAAGTCTTCATCCGGGCCGGGATGCCCTACAAGGTGGTCGGCGGGTTGCGGTTCTACGAGCGGCGCGAGGTCCGCGACCTGCTCGGCTACCTGCGCCTGATCGCCAATCCGGCTGACGAGGTGTCGCTGCGCCGGGTGCTGAACGTGCCCCGCCGGGGGATCGGCGAGCGGGCCGAGGAATGCGTCGCCGCGCTGGCGAACTCCGGCCGGATCACGTTCGCCGAGGCGCTGGCCCGCCCGCAGGACGTGCCCGGGCTCGCCACTCGCTCGGCCCGCTCGATCGAGGCGTTCAACGAGCTGATCGGCGGGCTGCGCGAGCTGGCGGCGGCGGGCAGCCCGGCGGCCGATGTCGCGGAGGCCGCGCTTGACCGCTCCGGCTACCGCGCCGAGCTGGAGGCATCCAGCGACCTGCAGGACGCGAGCCGGATCGAGAACCTGACCGAGCTTGTGTCGGTGGCGCGGGAGTACGACGGCCAGCACCCGGACGGATCGCTGCTCGACTTCCTTGAGCAGGTCTCCCTGGTAGCAGACGCGGACCAGATCCCGGACGGTGAGGATCACGGCGGCCTGGTGACGCTGATGACGCTGCACACCGCCAAGGGACTGGAGTTCCCCGTGGTCTTCCTGACCGGGCTGGAGGAGAACGTCTTCCCGCACGAGCGGTCGGTCGGCAACGAGCGGGAGCTTGAGGAGGAGCGGCGGCTGGCGTACGTGGGGATCACCCGGGCCGAGCGCCGGCTGTACCTGACCCGGGCGATGACCCGCGCCTGGTGGGGCCGCCCGGGCTATCACAAGCAGTCCAGGTTCCTCACCGAGGTGCCGTCCGGGCTGCTGGAATGGCGGCGGGACGAGTCCGCGGCCACGCCCCCGGCGTCCGAGCGGCTGGCCCGCAGGCCGGGGATGAACGCGGCGGGCAACCGGCCGGTTCCCGCACTGGCGCCCGGCGACCGGGTGACCCACGACGCCTACGGGCTCGGCCGGGTGCTGTCGGTGGAGGGCCGCGGCGACGACCCCGAGGCCAAGATCGACTTCGGCGGGGACTACGGGATCAAGCACCTGGTCCTGCGCTATGCCCCGATCGAGAAGCTATAGAGGCGGCTGCCAGCCCGGGGGCCGGCCCGAGTGGCCGACGCGTTTCTATTGGCGGCCTCCTGAAGGACACGTCCGGCAGTAGCGCTGACGACTGGCGCCCAGGGCATGCCAGCGTTCGATCCGCCCTCGGCGGGGTCACGTTGCGGACTAGGCTGCTAGTGAGGCGCGCTCATCTCGCTGGTCGGATGTGGACGCTGGTTCGGGAGGACTCCATGAGCAGCATCCGGGTAGTCATCGCGAAGCCCGGCCTCGACGGCCATGATCGCGGAGCCAAGGTCGTCGCCAGGGCGCTGCGTGATGCCGGGGTGGAGGTCATCTACACCGGGCTGCACCAGACTCCGGAGCAGATCGTGGCCGCCGCACTGCAGGAGGACGCCGACGCGATCGGGCTGTCGATTCTGTCCGGCGCGCACATGACTCAGTTCGGCCGGGTGCTTGAGCTGCTCAGGGAAAATGACGCCACGGACATCGTCGTGTTCGGCGGCGGCATCATCCCGGACGCCGACATCACCGAGCTCGAGCGGATGGGCGTGGCGAGGATCTTCACGCCCGGCGCGTCGATGTCCGAGATCGTCGACTGGGTCCGGTCGGAACTCGGCAGCGTCGAGCCAGTCAGCTAGCGCTGGTCAGCCTGCACCGGCCGGCCTGCGCTCGGCCCTGCGGCCCAGTTCGGCCCTGCGGCCCAGTTCGGCCCCGCGGCCAGCTCGGCCCCGCGGCCAGCTCGGCCCCGCGGCCCAGCTCGGCCCCGCGGCCAGCTCGGCCCCGCGGCCCAGCTCGGCCCCGCGGCCCAGCTCGGCCCCGCGGCCCAGCTCGGCCCTGCGGCCCAGCTCGGCCCCGCGGCCCAGCTCGGCCCCGCGGCCCAGTTCGGCCCCGCGGTCCAGCTCCCACTAGGCTTCCTGCGCAGACCACAGCAGACCCAGGCAGCGCGCCGGCCAGGCTGAGCGCGGGCCGGGCAGCGGACAAGGACGGACTCCCAGTGGACCTGTTCGAGCATCAGGCGAAGGAACTCTTCGAGGAGTACGGGGTTCCCGTGCAGCGGGGCCAGGTCGCCGCAACGCCCGAGGAAGCCCACGAGATCGCGGCGGGCTTCGCGGCCGATGGCACCCCGCTGGTCGTGGTGAAGGCGCAGGTCAAAGTTGGCGGCCGCGGCAAGGCAGGCGGCGTCAAGCTCGCCGACGGCCCGGCCGAGGCGGAGGCGAAGGCACGCCAGATCCTCGGCATGGACATCAAGGGCCATACGGTCCGCAAGGTCCTGATCGCGCAGGCCAGCGACATCGCGCAGGAGTACTACCTCTCGTTCTTGCTCGACCGGGCCGCCCGCACCTTCGTCGCGATTTGCTCGGTACAGGGTGGCGTGGAGATCGAGGAGGTCGCGCACACCAACCCCGAGGCCGTGGCCAGGATCCCGGTCGACCCGCTGACCGGCGTGGATGCGGCCAAGGCAGCGGAGATCATCCGCGCCGGGGGCCTGCCGCCGGAGGCCGCCGGCCAGGCTGCTGTGCTGGCCGAGCGGCTGTGGTCGGTCTTCGCCGACGAGGACGCCACGCTGGTCGAGGTCAACCCGATGGCGCTGACCGAGCAGGGTGCGGTGCTCGCCGTCGACGGCAAGGTGAGCCTGGACGACAACGCTGCCTTCCGGCAGCAGCACGCCCGGTTCGCCGACGCGGACGCGGCCGACCCGCTGGAGGCCAGGGCCAGGGCCAAGCACCTTAACTACGTGAAGCTCGACGGGCAGGTCGGCATCATCGGGAACGGCGCCGGGCTCGTCATGTCCACCCTGGACGTCGTCGCTTACGCGGGCGAGGCGTTCGGCGGGGTCCGCCCGGCTAACTTCCTCGACATCGGCGGCGGCGCATCGGCCGAGGTGATGGCGGACGGCCTGGAGATCGTGCTTTCCGACCCCTCGGTCCGCAGCGTGCTGGTCAACGTGTTCGGCGGGATTACCTCCTGTGACGCGGTCGCGAACGGGATCGTGTCGGCGATCGGCATGCTGGGCGCGCGGGGCGAGCAGGTCGGTCACCCGATCGTGGTGCGGCTGGACGGCAACAAGGCGGCCGAGGGCCGGCGCATCCTGGACGAGGCGGGCATCGGCGTCGTCGAGCAGGTGGCGACCATGGACGACGCGGCCCGGCGGGCCGCCGAGCTGGCCTCAGCGGCCGCGACGGGAGCATGAGATGGCTATCTTCCTGACCGAGCGGAGCCGGGTCATCGTCCAGGGCATCACCGGATCCGAGGGCCGCAGGCATGGCGCCAGGATGCTCGCGGCCGGCACGAACGTGGTCGGCGGAACCAACCCGCGCAAGGCCGGTCAGACCATCGACCTGTCCGGCCACGAGGTGCCGGTCTTCGGCACGGTGGCGGACGCGATGGCCGCGACCGGTGCCGACGTGTCGGTGGTGTTCGTGCCGCCGGCCGGCACCAAGAACGCGGTGATCGAGGCGATCGACGCGAGCATGCCGCTGGTCATCGTGATCACCGAGGGCATTCCCGTGCACGACACCGCGATATTCTGGGCGTACGCGTCCGCGCACGGCAACGTCACCCGCATCGTCGGCCCGAACTGCCCGGGGGTCGCCTCGCCAGGCAAGTCGAACGCGGGCATCATCCCGGCCGACATCTCTACCGAGGGCCGGATCGGCCTGGTCTCCAAGTCCGGCACGCTGACCTACCAGATGATGTACGAGCTGCGGGACATCGGCTTCTCCACCGCAGTTGGGATCGGCGGTGACCCGGTCATCGGGACGACTCACATCGATTGCCTGCGGGCCTTCGAGGACGACCCGCAGACCGAGGCGATCGTGATGATCGGGGAGATCGGCGGCGACGCCGAGGAGCGCGCTGCCGCCTTCGTCGAGCGCAACGTGACCAAGCCGGTGGTGGCCTACGTGGCCGGCTTTACCGCGCCCGAGGGCAGGACGATGGGTCACGCTGGTGCCATCATCTCCGGATCGGCAGGCACCGCCCAGGCCAAGAAGGAAGCGCTGGAGAAGGTAGGGGTCCGGGTCGGCAGAACGCCGAGCGGGACAGCAGGCCTGGTCCGGGAGATCATGCAGGGCCGCTAGTCTGATTTGATCTTGAGACTGCGTGACGCTGTTGTGGCGCACGATGCATGCCAGGCGCGACCGGGCCGTAGACCGCTGGCGGACTCCGGCCTGACCCGGCATTTCCGCGGACTGCACCCGATCTGGCTATATCCGGTGTCGCCGGATATCTGGCGTCTTCCGGCACCGGCGTTGCGGCGCGCCTCCGCCCCAGCAGGCCCGGACCTTGCCAGGCTTGAGCATTATGACGACGTCAGCACTTGGCACACAGCACTCAGGCGCAGCGCAGGACAGCGCGGCGGGTGCTGGTAACCAGGCAGGCGGCGAGCCCGGGCAGTCATCGGGCGCGACACGCCCGCTGGTGGTGACGGGCGCCATAGCGGCGGCTGCGGCCGCTGGCACCGGGCTGGTGGCGCTGACGATGCTCGTGCTCGCGGGCTGGATTGCGGCGCCGCATGCGGGGATCGGACTGACCGGGGTGCTCCGCACCGCTGCCGCGCTCTGGCTGGTCGGCCATCATGTCGGCTTCACCCTGCACGGGGCGGGCCGGATCGGGATGCTGCCGCTCGGCCTGGTTCTGCTGCCCGGCGCGCTGCTCTGGCGGGCCGGGCGATGGGTTGTCGCCGCCGGCGGCGTGGCCAGGCTCCGGCATGTCGGCTACGCGGCGCTGGCCCTTGCCGTTCCCTATTCCCTGGTGGCGGGGGCGCTAGCGCTCACCAGCGCATCGCGGCTTGCCGTGCCGTCCGCGCCGCAGGCAGTGGCAGCGGGGTTCCTGCTGGCACTCACCGCCGGAGGGCTCGGCGGCGCACGTGCCCTGGCGCCGTGGCGGCAGCTGGCCGGCCTGCTGTCGGTGCGCTTCCGCTCGGTGATCCTCGGCAGCACCGGGGCGCTCGCGATCCTGGCGATGGCAGGCTGCGTGCTGGCCGGCGCCTCGCTCGCCGCTCATCTTGGCGAGTTCAGGTCCGTCAACGCGACGCTCGCGCCCGGTATCGTCGGCGCGATCCTGCTGATGCTCGCTCAGCTCGCCTACGTCCCTAACGCGGTCATCTGGGCGATCTCGTTCATGCTGGGCCCAGGTTTCGCGTTCGGGACAGGAACGGTCGTGGCTCCGACGGGTTCAGCCCTTGGGTCGCTGCCGGCCTTGCCGATGCTGGCCGGGTTGCCCGCCGGGATGCACAGCGCGCTGCCGGCCTGGCTGTCCGTCGCTGTGCTCGCCCTGCCCTATCTTGCTGGGGTGTTCGGCGGGCTGCTGACGGCCAGGGCGGGCCCGACGTCAGCGCTGGAGGCCGCTCCGCTGTGGGGGTTCGCATCCGGCGCGCTGACTGGCTGCGTTACCGGCGCGCTCGCTGCCTTCGCCGGCGGCCCGCTGGGGGACGGTCGGCTGTCAGTGGTGGGTCCGTCTGGATGGCAGGTCGGCGCTGTGGCCACCCTGGAGGTGGGCGTCGCCGCCGCGGTGACCGCCGGCGTCGCCAACTGGCTGTCGCTGCGCCGGATGGCGGCGGACAGGACCGTCACCGGCCTCGCGGGCGCCGGCCACCCCTGGCCGGGCCACCCCCGGCCGGGCCGGGCCGCCGGCCTGCCGGGCGTGCACCAGTCACCCGGGCTGATCATGACAGCCGGAGACGACGGCGGGCACACGATTTACCTGGATCGGTGGGCAGGTGAAGGGGAGACGGGTACCGGGCGCGGCAGCACGACGGCCGATCACGGGCCATCTGCCCTGCCATAGCCCAGCAGTCCGCCGCTAGAGCCGTCAGTCAGGAAAGGGCCAGCTCGGCAGCCACGGCCCGGGGCCCGATCCGGTGAGGACCCGATGGGCTCGTAGCAACGCGGCGTCCACACCCGCGGCGATCCCGGCCGTGCCATGGCAATGTTGGGCGCCGGCTTATGGTCGTCCGGGCGCGAACGCCACCACCGCCCGGTCGGGGCAGCCAGGCCCAGTTCCACCAGTCGGCGCCGGCAGCGACAGCGACTTCCGTCCGGCCGAGATGGGCGGCGACCAGGGCAATCCCTGCTGCGCCGTGATAGAGCTCGTGCCAGGGGCCGCGCCCGCCTGGCCACGCCGGCCATTCGATGCCGCCTCCTGCGGGCCACGCGGCATCGACGAGATGGTCGAGCATGGCGGCGCCCCTGCTCCGCAGGCCGACATCGCCGAGGACGGTGGCTGCATGGTGGGTGGCAAGGACCATCCCTGCGTATCCGGTGTAGAGGCCGAACCGTCCATGATCAGGGGTGCGCGACACGAAGAGGGCGGCGTTGCGCGCCGCCACGGCGAGCTCAGCGTCCTCGGTTGCGCTGGCGAGGTCGCTGAGAAACAGGGCGATCCCCGCTCCGGCGCCGTAAAGGGTGGCGTCCAGGGTCTCGGGCACTCCGGGCACGGCCGCCCAGCCCAGACCATCAGGCGTCTCGATAGCCGCCCCGATTAGCCAGCGGGCCGTCTCCCGCGCCGCATGCAGGTAGCGCTCGGCCCTGTCACTCATCTCCGACTCCACGAAGATCTCTGACTCCACGAGGAAATCGTCACAGAGCCGGCTTATGCGGGGTAGGGGCGGGGGGTGACGGTGTGCTGCCGTCCGCTGGGCAGGGTCCAGATGAGGGTGCCGGGCTGCCGGGGCTGCTGGAGGTGCCAGCCGGGGGCCTGCTTGGCGGCGTGGTGCCGGCGGCACAAAGCCG
>WNFB01005859.1_pt1 | contig 11000 bp, 9 predicted proteins | sample 5400501 | NCBI WGS metagenome assembly WNFB01 (sample SAMN13153341, study PRJNA577476) | soil metagenome | isolation source: 200 cm saprolite under Douglas fir tree site 2 hole 1 | place: USA:California | collected 2015-04-18 | reverse complement strand
ATTATCCGTAACGAAACCGCCTCCTCCGACAAAGAGGGGGGTTAGAAAGGCTTGAGCCGGATGAATGAGAAATCTTCCTGTCCGGTTCTTAGAGGGCGGGATGGTGGCAACACCATCCTGCTACTTGACCACCTGGCGGCGGTCACCACGACCACTCGTCAAGGACTGGTCGTCAGCGGGCGAGGCATCCGCAGCCTCAAGCGCCGCCACAATAAGAGCCTGGGACAGATCCAGCGCAAGCAGGCGCGCTGCACGCGGGGCTCACGGCGCTTTCGCCGCCTCCAGCGCGCCAAAGCCCGGCTGCGGGCACGCACCGAACGGCAGGTGCGCGACCGGCGGCACAAGGCGACGCGGAAGGTCGTGCGCTTCCTGAAGCAGGAGGGCGTGCAGACGGTCTTCATTGGGGACCCGCACGGGGTTCGCAACCAGCAGTGTGGGCGGCATCACCACCAGCGCATGAGCCAGTGGGAATACGGCAAGGACAAGGACTATCTCCAGCAGAAGTGTGCTCAAGCTGGCATCCTGAGCTTCACCGGCTCCGAACGGGGTACCTCGAGCCAGTGTCCGAACTGCCAGCGCCGCCAGAAAGTCAGAGGGCGGAACTGGGTGTGCAAGAGCCCCCAGTGTCGATTTGCAGGCCACCGCGACATCGTCGGCAGCCTGAACATGCACCGATTGGCCTTTGGCCGTGCGGTTGCGTACCCGTCGCGCATCACGTATCTACGACCCAGCAGGGACGTAGTAGCTGCCGGGGCACCGGCCTGTGGGAGAGGCAACCCGCACTGACCACAGTTGTCTGGGTGTGCAACCCGCCTCAGCCACCGGCTTCCTCCGGGTCTCTGCGGAGACAGGTCACAGGCGGGCAGCTTCGCCCAGAAGCTCATCCCCTTTCAGGGGATTGAGAGTGTCACGTTCTACCGTAAGCTATAATAGGATAGTACAGTGACTCTTCAGAACTCTTCACCACCGTCTGTGGTTCGCAAAAGGTTTTTACTGCGGGCCTTGCAGCCCCAGGCTGCAAGGCCCGCAGTAAAAGAAAACGCGCGCCGCCGCAGGCAGGGAGGAGTCACGTACATAAATAATTACAAAGGACATTATTATTGAGTAATATGAAACGCTTATCACCAACCAGGCAACTTATAGGACTGCTCATAGTGGCCTTCTTGCTCTCAACACTTGACCTGGAAAGCTTTAGCATCATCAATGCCATGGGCGCAGTTCCCATATCCACCGCAGACATCACTGCGTCAGTGGATAGTAGCGGTGCATACACCATCAGTGCGCATACCCCGGCCTGGACCTTCGCCGGTAACATCGGCCACACCCTCACCGATATCACAGTTCACACAGGCAGCGACACCATTGGTAGCTATCAAGAAGTCACCTTCAACTATCAAGCTACTTCTGCCAGGAGTGGAGCCATTCGTACATATGACAACAGGCCTATCGTCCTCTTCACTGACACCTATCTCTCGGCTTCACCCAACAATGCACCATTTCCACACCTGGTAACCTACCCCAAAAACCTTCATCACCTCAGCTACTCCGGTCAGTTTGCTCACCCCGACTTCAACGCTCTGGCGGACGATAGCCCATGGATGTTTTATGATGACACCCAGAATGCCTTTCTTCTCTCCCCTGCATCCAACTTTATGGTAGCAAGCACCACACAAAATAAAGATGGATCAATCGTTAGTGGCATCAATTCCGCGATTGACACGCTCCCACCAGGTTTCACCCATAAGACTTTCCTCGTAATAACGCAAGGCATCAATAACGCCTTCGAAACGTGGGGCCACGCCATGACCGATCTTCAGAACAAGATTCGCCCCGCCAATGATGCCGATACCACCCTCAATTACCTGGGCTACTGGACAGACACTGGTGGGGCGTACTACTACAACTTTGACCACTCTTTAGGCTACCCTGGCACCTTGCTCGCGGTCCGAGATTCCTTCCATCAACAAGGTATTCCCTTCGGATACATGGAAATTGATAGTTGGTTTTATTCCAAAGGCTCCTCTAAGACCTGGCAGGGAGACCCGATCAACGATAGAGGAGGCATCTATCTCTACCGGGCTACGCCAGATATTTTCCCCCACGGCTTGAAAGCTTTTCAGCAGCGACTTGGCCTACCCCTGGTCACACATGCCCGCTGGATTGACCCCGGCAGCCCCTATCGCAAACGCTATAGCATGTCAAACAACGTATCCACCGATCCACAATACTGGAATCAACTCGCCGACTACCTCAAAGACTCCGGCGTCATCGGTTATAAGCAGGACTGGCTTAACGACCGCGCCCTTCCAGCCATTAACCTCAACGACCCTGCCGCCTTCATGAACAACATGGCCAGTGCTTTAGCGGATAATGGCATCGCGATCCAATACTGCATGCCACTCCCTCGCCATTTCCTCCAGAGCAGCATATACAGTAATCTCTTGACGATGCGCGTCAGCCCTGATCGCTTCCAAAGAAGTAGTTGGGATTGGTTCTTGTATACCTCGCGCCTGGCCTCCGCACTTGGCGTATGGCCGTTCACAGACGTGTTTATGAGCACCGAGACCGACAACCTGCTTCTCTCAACGCTTTCGGCAAGCATAGTCGGCGTCGGCGACCCCATCGGTGCCGAGAGCAAAGCCAACTTGTTGCAGTCTGTTCGTGCCGACGGCGTCATCGTCAAGCCCGATGTGCCCATTGTCCCCATAAATCAGATGTACTTACCAGACGCACTCAGGCAGGATACTCCGATGATCGCCTCCACCTACACCGACCATGGCGGTCTGAAAGCATTGTATGTCTTCGCTTATAAACGTGGCAACAACACAGCGATTAGCTTTAATCCATCATCCCTGGGCTTCAATGGAGCGGTATACGTCTATAATTACTTTACCGGCGCCGGCCAGGTCGTTGAGGCCGGAAAGGCCTACAGCGATACCGTCAACGACGCATCATACTACATCGTTGTGCCGATTGGTCAGTCCGGCATCGCCTTCTTAGGGGATACAGGCAAATTTGTCTCTCTTGGCAAAAAACGCATCTCCCAACTGAGCGACAACGGCAGCGTGCAAGCAACAATTACCTTTGCCCCCGGTGAGGAATCCATCACCCTGTCCGGCTACTCACCATCACTCCCAATAGTCACAGCCTCCAAAGGCACCGTAGGTCCCGTCGCATATAATAACTCCACCCACCTCTTCAAATTTGCCGTCTCGCCCCCCGCCGACAAGTCCGCAGTAGTCACTGTGGGACAAACTCCCGCCTAACGGCTTTATAGCATGCACCTTTTTACCTTCTTCCTAATGGCGTGAGGTTAGTTGCCAATCTCGAAGTATTGCTCAATCAACTCAAAATGTTCCGCGTCGTGTTCACAGATGGTGGCAACCATGCTACACAATGAATCAGTAGTGTCTTCGTCCCAGGGCGGACGCACCTCTTCCTGTAGTTTCTGGTCATCGAGTTCGTCGGCGACGAGGTGCGTCCAGTGCAGGTGCGTCTCTTCCCAGTAATTGCGTACCTCCGGCAGGGATAGCGCTTTATCCATTTCGCGCGCCTCCTCATTGGCCTCGTCGCCCGATGGCGTAACAGGTGGAAGTGGCTGATCATGCGTATAGGCGACGATTAACTTGTGTGTCGCCGCCTTCCAATGGCTCATATGTGACAAGAAATCCTTGACCGACCACCCTTCGGGCGTAATCGCTGCCTGCTGCTCCTCCTCATTCAGACGATTGATAAGCTTCTGAAAACATGCGTGATCATCCTGAAGGGAATCCAAAAGACCTTGCTGTGTAAGTCGTTGTGTTGCCAAACTCTCTACTCCTTGTCTTGTTAAAATCCATTCCAAACTACTGCCTGTATTACGATACTATATTCAGGGGAGAGTATACAACACTGGAACAGCGTAGAGAGATCAAAAAAAGCGCGCCCGGCGGGATTCGAACCCACGACCACACGCTTAGAAGGCGCGTGCTCTATCCACTGAGCTACGGGCGCAGTCTCATCTGGGGATGCAATCTCCCAAATGCCGATATCATAATAGCAAGGCGCGTTGAGATCGTCAAGTCGACCTTGACAAGGCCCATCGGAAAACATATAATACGAATAAATCCGAGTACACAAGTAAGGATTAACACGAACGATACACTTCCTGCATACACATATCAACCAGATGGAGTGATTTTCATGAGTACACAGGCATTCGACACGGAACAGCAGGCATATCCTGGGTTCCATATGGCCGAAAACTACGTGTTTAAGTCCGAAAGAGGACTAAGCTCGAAAATCGTTGAGCAGATTTCCGAAATGAAGGGCGAGCCCGCTTGGATGCGCAAATTCCGCCTCAAGAGCCTGGCACTCTTCGAGAAACGCCCAATGCCAACATGGGGCGCCGACCTGTCGGGGATCGACTTCGACAATATCTACTACTACATCAAGCCCATGCAGCAGCAGGGCAAGACCTGGGATGATGTCCCTGCCGAGATCAAAGAGACATTTGACCGCCTGGGCATCCCTCAAGCCGAGCGCAAATACCTGGCCGGTGTCACCGCGCAGTACGAGAGTGAAGCAGTCTATCATAAGGTACGCGAAGACCTGGAGAAGCTTGGCGTCATCTTCACCGATATGGATACAGCTCTGCGCCAGTACCCAGACCTGGTGAAGCAGTACTTCGGCACGATCATCCCGCCATCCGACAACAAGTTTGCTTCACTCAACAGTGCCGTTTGGAGTGGTGGCAGCTTCGTCTACGTACCAGAGGGCATACGGGTCGAGATCCCCTTGCAGGCCTACTTCCGCATCAACGCACAGAACATGGGCCAGTTCGAGCGCACACTGATCATTGCCGCCCCAGGCTCCTATGTCCACTACGTTGAGGGCTGCACCGCGCCAACATACGCCAGCGATAGCCTGCACAGCGCCGTCGTTGAAATCGTCGTACAGAAGGGCGCTCGTGTACGCTACACCACCATCCAGAACTGGTCGAAGAACGTCTACAACCTGGTGACCAAGCGTGCCGCCGCCTACAGCGATGCGACAATGGAATGGGTCGATGGGAACCTGGGTTCCAAAGTGACCATGAAGTACCCGGCAGTCCTCTTAATGGAGCCAGGCGCTCGCGGGGATATTCTCTCGGTAGCCTTCGCCAGCGATGGTATGCACCAGGATGCAGGAGCCAAGGTCACGCACCTCGCTCCATACACGACTTCCCAGATTCTCTCGAAGTCGGTCTCGAAGGGTACTGGCCGTACATCCTATCGCGGCCTGGTTCGCATCAACTCAGGTGCACACCACACCAAGTCCAACGTACGCTGTGATGCGCTCTTGCTCGATGAGGAGGCTCGCTCCGACACCTACCCGACCATGCGCGTCGAAGAAAACTGGACCGAGCTTGGCCACGAGGCAACCGTCTCAAAGGTCGGCGAGGACCAACTCTTCTACCTCATGAGCCGTGGCCTCGACGAGTCCGAAGCCTACTCCCTGATCGTCAACGGCTTCATCGAACCAATCACCAAGGAACTCCCCATGGAGTACGCGGTCGAGCTGAACCGCCTGATTCAGTTGGAGATGTCCGGCAGCGTAGGCTAAACTAATAGAGAATAACAATTCTTAAGATGAACTGACGGAGGCCGCCGATTTGGTGGCCTCTGTTTGTTGTCTCAAGGGAGAAATAAGCTTAAGCATATCACGCTTCGGTAACATTTTTATTTGAGTTGACATGCCTTTCGGGGCAAATACCACTATCGTAGACATGACGAACACAAAAACAGTCATCCATCCCTCTTGCCCAAACCAGCACCGTCGGGTACAATCAAGCTAGCCGAACACGCACTCCGCAACCCGCAACGCACCCAGGCGTAAATACATAAGGGAGCAAGATTACTCCAGCACCAGGCCTTTTCAGGAAATAACGAGGTGGAATAGTTGGCACGTTGTCTGAACACGCGATCCGGTGGGGGACACGAGAACCCCAATGACGCAATATGTTGCCAGCGCTGCGACTTCCTCATAGCGGGAGCCCATGTCGGCAACTACGAGGTCGTCTCCTTCATCGGCGCGGGAAGCTATGGCCATGTCTACCAGGTGCGCGAACCTGCGCCACTCAGCCGCATATTGGCCCTCAAAGTCTTGCGCATCGACCAGTTCAACGAAAAAGCCCTGGGTAGCTTTTTCGACGAAGCACGACGCATCGCCAACCTGCAACACCCCAACATCCTACCTGTCTATAACTTCGGCCAGTTAGATGACGGACGCCCTTACCTCGTCATGGAATACGCGCCGCGCACCATCAATGACCTCTTTCGCAGGGACAGTGGCGACAGACGACTCGCATTGGCAGAAGAACTTGAGCCATACGTTCACCAGGCAGCAGAAGCTCTCAACTATGTCCACAGAAATGGACTCATTCACCAGGACGTCAAACCCGGCAACCTGCTGATTGGACGCAACGAACAACTCCTGCTCTCCGACTTTGGTACCACCTTCTATCTTGGCATGCAAACACACGCCTCACTGGGTGAGGTCACAGGCACCGCCGCCTATATGCCACCTGAGCAGTGGCAGGGCAACCCACGGCGCGACTCCGATCAGTACGCGCTCGCCGTCTGCTGCTATGAACTGCTCTCAGGTCGCCCACCATTTCTCTACAGACGCATCGAGGAGATGTGGAACGCTCACTTGAAAGAACAAACACCCTCACCACAGAAGTGGAACCCACGTATCCCTGTGGAGGTTGCTGCTGTGCTCCTGCGCGCACTGGCGAAAGACTACCGGCAGCGCTATCGTAGCATCATAGAGTTCGCCGAAAACTACACTGGCGCCGTACGAGTCGCCTTACAACGCTACGTTTGCCAGCAGTGCGGACAACACAATCGCAGTGGTGCCCGCCGCTGTAGCGCCTGTGGTGCTGAGTACGACAATCGCCGTTGCCCCTACTGCGATACACCAGGTCGTTTCGGCCAACGTTGCTGCTCTGTATGTGGCCGACTCATCATCTCGCCAACAACGGTGCTCCATAGCCCGCTCTCAGGAGTCAGCGTGCGCCAGGAATCCCGCGATAAATCGGGGATCTACACGATCAAGCGCGTCCTGAAGAACACAGAAGAGACGCGGGTGATGGTTGCGGTTGCCAGCGACACAAAAGCGCACGGACAGAACGTTGTACTAAAACGTTGGGAATGCAGCGATCTCCCGCTTGCTCGTCGCGCAAAAGAGTTGGTCCACTACGAGCAGGCAACCGAACCGCTCACACGCCTGCGCCATCCATTGGTTCCTCACGTCCTGGACCGCTTTGCCGAAGGGAAGCATTACTACATGGTGCTTGCCTATGTCGATGGGGAAAGCCTGGAAGAACGGCTACAAAAGCTTTTGAGGCCACTGCCAGAACGTGAAGTGATTGGCTATATAAATAGCCTGCTGAATGTGTTGATGGCACTAGAACAGCAGCAGCCTCACCTGCGCCACTATGACATCTCACCTGCCAACGTCATCATCGAAAATACACGCGGACGAGCCTGGCTGACGGGCTTTCAGGTCCCTCCGCCACCTGTGTTTGATGCACGCGACAAACTCAACAGGCATCGCACAACGCGGAAACTGGCCCTTTCCCCCTACTTGCCCGTAAAAGACATGCCCTATGACCAACGCACGTGCATCTACATGCTCGCCTCCAGCATGCACTATGCGCTCACCAACTACCCACCCCCGCATTATCCCACGTATCCCCCGGTTCGCATGCTGAACCCAAGCGTTTCCCCCGCCCTCGAGATGATCCTCAGCCGCGCCCTGATGGAAGACAGTAAGGATAGATACCAGAGTTATGCAGAGATGCAAAAGGACATCAAAGGTTTGCTTAAACAGACCGTCTGATGTCCTCCCTGTCGTTGGAATGTCGTATTTTTACTTGCGCTGCTCAATCGGTACATATGTCACATTCTTTGGCCCGATATACTCGGCTCGCGGGCGAATGAGGCGATTGTGGGCATACTGCTCCATCACATGCGCCGTCCAGCCAGAGATGCGACTGCAAGCAAAAACAGGCGTATCCAGATCAATCGGGAGGCCCAGCATATAGTAGACGGAGGCAGAATAGTAATCGACGTTCACATTCAGTCCCTTGTGGTCTTTTACGTACCCTTCGATGATGCGCGACATCTCATACCAGCGACTGTCGCCGCTGCGCCAGCCCAGTTCTTTCGACATTGCCCGCAGGTGAGTAGCACGCGGGTCTTCGGTATGATAAACGCGGTGCCCAAAGCCCATGATACGCTCTTTGCGCTCCAGAGCGCCCTGAATGTAGGTCTCGGCATTACTGACTTCTCCAATGCGCAAAAGCATACGCATGACCTGCTCATTCGCACCGCCGTGCAGTCGACCAGAGAGGGCTCCGATGGCCGAGGTGATAGCTGCGTACATATCTGACAAGGTGGCAGCCGTGACGCGAGCAGCGAACGTCGATGCGTTGAGTTCGTGGTCGGCATGCAAGACCAACGCGACGTCCAACACATGTGCGTTGTAGGGATCAGGCATTTTGCCCGTCAACATGTACAGAAAATTCGTTGCGTGGTCACCTCCGGACAGAGGAGCGACCGGCTCTTTGCCATTGCGCATACGCTCCCAGGCCGCCACAATGGTTGGCATTGTAGCGGTGAGGAGTATGGCGCGGTGGTAGTTTTTGGCGGGTGCACGATCCTGGACATCTGGATCAAAAGAGGAGAGTGCGGAAACGGTGCTACGTAAGGCATCCATTGGTGGGGTTGTTGTTGATAGCAAGCGCATGATTTCTATTACACGCTCAGGTAGTGTACGGTTAGCAATTAACTGCTCTTTCAGTTCCTCGAGTTGCGCCTTCGTAGGCAAGACGCCATGCCAGAGTAAGTAGGCCGTCTCCTCAAACGAGGAGTGCTGCGCTAAGTCGTGAATATCAACACCATAGTACGTCAGCTTGCCATGTTTGCCGTCAAGGTCGCAGATGCTTGAGTCTGCTACTACAACGTCTTCAAGGCCAGTGGTGGTAGACATATCAGGTCCTCCAGGGGTGTAGCTTCGTGTTGGGTAGTACGCAGGTCGGCATCCGATCAATCTAGCGAGTGTCGGAAAACTGCTGCTTCCACAGCGAAGCAGACAACTTTCGCTATAACAAATCATATGCGATTGTGTAAGGTAATTATAGCTTCGTAAGATGTGCAATGTCAACGGAGAATAGTCCTGGATCAGGGAAATATCGCCTCTGCCAAACGTATTTATGTAGGGAAACATTCGGCAAGTACATCAAGTGACGGTATACCGAAACTATGGTACACTGGCCCAAACATGAGAAGAAATGAGGCAACGTATGGCAGAGCTTGTGCGAGACGATGAGCTACAACTCGTCGCCCGCAGCCAGGGGGGAGATGTGAATGCATTCAATCAGCTGGTGCTACACTATCAACAAACCACCTATGGCGTCGTCTTTCGCATGCTCGGAGATCGTGACGTTGCAGCCGATGTCACGCAGGATGTCTTCATCGCTGCCTTTCGCAATATTCAGTCCTTTCGTAGTGGTTCCTCATTCCGTGCCTGGCTACTGCGTATCGCCTCCAACGCTGCCTGTGACTACTGGCGGCGCACACAGCGACATCCCACAGAATCATTGGATATTCTTGCTAATGATGACGAGTCCCATCCTGCCAGTATGCTCAGCTCACTGGTTGCGGTGGGACAGGAAGCCAACCCTGAAGAGCACTTACTGAACCGAGAATTACAGGAACTTATCCAGCGCGGCTTGCAAGAGCTCCCTCTCGACCAACGTCTCGCCGTCGTCTTATGCGATGTCCAGGGGCTATCCTACGAGGAGATTGCCGCGACGACCCAGGTGACTTTGGGCACGGTGCGCTCACGTATCGCGCGTGGTCGAGCACGCCTGCGGAGCTACTTGCACAAGCACCAGGAACTTTTACCGCGTGGCTATCGTCTATCCACTGATAGAGAATGATACGACAACGGAGTACAAGCGTGGCACAAGAGCATCATCTGACGATCGAACAACTTTCAGCATTCCTTGACAGGCAACTGTCACGACAGGAGCAGGCCGAGTGTGATATTCACTTGCAACGGTGCCAACAATGCCAGAGCTTGTTAGCGGAATTGCGTCAGGCAGTAAGCATGCTACACGCTTTGCCGCAGCCTGAGCTGCCGCGCTCCTTCGTGCTGCCTGCTCGTACTCTATCGGTTGCAGAAGACTTGGAACCCCGGATGGCCTCGATCACACCCATCACTCGTGGTCGTCGTCGCCCCTGGCAAACCTACCTCCTGCGTTCGACTCGCGTCATCAGCACGATTGCTGCTGTCCTGGGTATCCTCTTCATCATGTCGAGTTTTCTCACAGCTCTTGTGAACCTGCCTCATGGCGGCGCAACCTCTACAGCTAGTGCGCCTGTGTTTTCATCTACCCAAAGTCAATCCTCTATGCCACCTGCATCAGCTCAGTCCTCTAATGCCGCCGGCCCAGGTCGTAATACTCTCAACCCGATTCGTAATCCACGTGGAACGTCTACCAGCAATCAGGCAGAAACAAATGCGCCGACGCCCGTTCCAACGGCAGTCAACACCATCATACCAACACCCAGGTCGGCCCCTTCAAATTCAAATAGCCAGCAGGGGTATGCTCAAACCCAGTCTGTACCACCGATCCTCGATCTGAGTATGCCGGGAGAGCGTGCAGGGGTAGGTTTCATCCTGCTCATCCTGGGCATTCTGGGTGTATTCTTGACCAGGCGTAGACCCGCCAGAACCCGTATTCCGTAGGAGCGGGAGAGGTGTGGAGCAGGGCTCACAAGGATAGGTTTTGCGGAAAGGGGTCATCGTGTCCATAGGGACGGTGCGAGGGTGGGTGGGGAGGGATACCTGTCCCCCAGACAGGGTGCCCTTGTGGAACGACACTTGTCTCCATTGTCTCCGTTGGGGACACTTGTCTCCGTTGTCTCCGTTGTCTCCGTGCTCAAAAAATCTACCCGTAAAAGGTGGAG
>WNFB01011063.1_pt1 | contig 11001 bp, 8 predicted proteins | sample 5400501 | NCBI WGS metagenome assembly WNFB01 (sample SAMN13153341, study PRJNA577476) | soil metagenome | isolation source: 200 cm saprolite under Douglas fir tree site 2 hole 1 | place: USA:California | collected 2015-04-18 | reverse complement strand
CTCCATGGCTTCAACCGTCACACAGGCGCCCTCAGCTACTACCACGGTTTGTCCGATGTCGTATTGCGCGAGGTGACGGGCGACGGCGCGGCCGTAATTGATGTTCATCTGTTCCTGCTCGGAAGGGGAACGTCTAGTGAAAATGCCGGGCTTGGCCAGCAAAGGTTGGATTAATGAGGTCGAGTTCTCCAATGTGATGCCCTCATCAGCGAGAACCTTAGCGACAGCGCCGAGCAGTGCGTCGGTATTCCGAGTACGCAGAGAGAGCAGGAGTTTGGCCAGACGCCAATCGGGCCGGATGCTGGAAAAGATCTGCTTGTGTTTGACCTGTCCAGCCATGATGGCTCGCCGCACGCCTTCACTTTTGAAAGTATCGATGAGTTTTGAAAGCTCTCCGAGTGAAAGCCAGTGCACCGCACTGGCGCCATGCGATTCGATTTCAGAAAAAGCTTCCTCTTTGATAGCTGCAACTACCACCTCGAATCCCTGGGTGCGAGCAGCATCGAGCACCAGCAAGGGAAAACGTCCATTACCGGCAATGAGGCCAAGTTTTTCCTGGATAGTCATCAAAAAGTGATCATCGGCGACGAATGTATCAGTGTTGAGTACCGCCGATTCCAGTCAACAAATCACTCATTCACTCAGCACTAGCCACCGACCACTGGCAACTGCTCACTTAATCACGCCGCGCTCCGCCGCTTCGATGAACCTTATCAACAAGTCCACATCTTCACTGCGATCGGTCTCCGCTTTAAGTTTCTCCAGCGCTTGCGAGGTGTTGAGCTTGGAAGCGAGCAGGACTTTATAGGCATGATGAATCTTGCGGATGCGCTCTTTGCTGAATCCGCGACGCTCGAGCCCCAGGGTATTCAAACCAAAGGCGCGAGTGTTGCGTTCAGCGGCCGTTTTTGAAAACGGTAGAACGTCACGGGTAATGGTGGAGCCACCGCCAATGTAAGCGTGTGTGCCGATGCGCACGAACTGGTGCACGGGGCACAGCGCGCCAACTGCGGCCCAGTCTTCGACTGTAACGTGGCCCCCGAGCGTAGCGGCGTTGGCCACAATCACATGGTCCCCGATTGCGCAATCGTGTGCGATGTGGGCATAGGCCATGATCAATGTATGACTTCCGATACGCGTCAGGCCACCGCCTTTCACAGTGCCGCGATTGATGGTCACGAACTCGCGAATTTCGTTGTGGTCTCCGATTTCGAGCTGTGTCGGTTCACCTGCATAACTCAGGTCCTGAGGCGCCATACCGATCGAGGAGAATGAAAAAAAGCCATTATCAGAACCGATTTTCGTTGGCCCTTCAATGGCGACATGAGAGACCAGATGGCAGCTGTCGCCCAATTCAACATCCGGTCCGATTACACAATAAGGGCCGACCTTGCAGGAAGCGGAAATCTTGGCGCGGGAGTCGATGATGGCGGTGGGATGAACGTTCATGGAATGCAAAATCGCTTGACCGCGCGGAAAATCACTCGGGTGCTTCTTCGGACCGGCCGGCTGAGTCGCGCCTGCCGCGAGAACGGTCCACCAGTTGGCAGGTGACGGTCGCTTCGGCTACACGTTTTTCCCCCACGTAAACCACTCCCTCCATGCGCACCGCTGTCACGCGCCAGGCCTTCACCTCAACCTCAATGCGCAACTGGTCGCCGGGGACAACCGGACGGCGAAAACGGGCGCGCTCGATTCCGGTAAACACCATGAGCTTGCCTTCACGATCCTCAACTTCGGTGAGCAGTAACGCTCCACCCGCCTGGGCAATGGCTTCAACAATGAGCACGCCGGGCATGATCGGGAGGTTGGGGAAGTGACCGGCAAAGAACGGCTCGTTGATGGTGACGTTCTTGATCGCCACAATTCGTTCTCTGCGCGTGAGGTCAATCACCCGATCAATCAGCAGGAACGGAAAGCGGTGCGGCAGAATCCGCAGGATATCGTTAATGTCCAACGTGGTCTTGGCTGAGGAGTCCGGTACTGCGGCGATGGGATCAGCAGTGTCGCTCATTCTGCGGTCTCGTTGGCGCGAAGATTATACTGTACCGCGCGCGCGAAGCGCTTTTTGACAAATTCCAATGCCCAAACAACCAACAAAACCGTCCACGCGTAAGAAAACAAGACTCCACGAGGAACGCACGACGAAACCGCTGGAGTACTTCGAAGAGCGACGCGACGATATCGTCGCTGACATCCGTGAAATGGTCGAGATCGAGTCTCCCAGCGACAGCAAGCAGGTTGTCGACCGGTTGGGCGAATATCTGGCGGGCAAATTTTCTGGCTTGGGCGGCCAGGTCCAGTTTCACGAGGCCGTGGATGTCGGTGACCATCTTCAGGTGAATTTTAGCGGCAAGAACGACCGCAAACCCGTGCTGCTCCTGGGACACATGGACACGGTCTACCCCGTCGGCACGCTGGCGACGATGTCCTGCCGCGTTGCCGATGGCCGTCTCTGGGGGCCAGGGACTCTCGACATGAAGTCGGGAATCGGGCTCATGCTGCATTCCATTGCGGCCCTGCAACCCCGGAATGGTGAACTGCCTCGGCCGGTTCAAGTCTTGCTGGTTTCTGACGAAGAAGTCGGGAGCGACTCCTCGCGACACATCACGGAAGCGTTGGCCAGGAAGTCAGCCGCGGTGCTGGTGCTGGAACCGTCGTACGGGCTGCATGGTGCAGTTAAGACCGCACGCAAGGGCGTTGGCGAATATTTATTGACGGTGACAGGCGTCGCAGCGCACTCCGGTCTGGATTTCGAAAAGGGCCAGAGCGCAATTCTCGAACTGGCACGGCAAATCGAGAAGATCGCAGGATTTACCGCTGCAAATAACCGGCGGCATGAATCGTCCTCCTATGGAGCGCACAGCCGGGGTGGCTATGCTCTACCAGGCGGCGGCGACAATCGCGAAGCGGTTCGGCTGGAAGCTAAGCGAGGCGGCCGTCGGCGGCGGATCCGATGGCAATTTCACCGCTGGGTTGGGCATTCCCACCTTGGACGGCTTGGGCGGTGTAGGCGAAGGGGCACATGCTACCCATGAATCCATACTGATTGCAGAGTTGCCGCGGCGGGCGGCACTGCTGGCGGCGCTGATCGCCACCGTGTAGATTTTTGACTCTGGACATGCAGTAGCCTAGAATTTCCACAGGGGTATTTGCGCAGGGCGAGTCACGCTAGAAACGAGGCGAACCCCTGGGAGATAACACATGCCTGGAAAACTAGGGTTGCCGGAAATTCTGATCATCCTGGCTGTTGCGCTGCTGATTTTTGGTCCCAGTAAGTTGGCCGATCTCGGCAAGGGACTGGGAGAAGGCATCAAGAATTTCAAGAATTCAGTTAAGGATGGCGAGCAGGGACCCGAGAAAAAGTCATAGTCACCTGTCCCTTTCTCTCTTTTCTCCACGGGTCGATGGCTTCGCAACCTTCCTATTAGATCGCGTTATGCTCCCCCATCATGCGGTAAACCAGTGACACTGGCAGTCCGACCACATTGAAGTAGTCTCCTTCGATCCTTGGTATCCACCGCGAGGCGATCCCTTGAATCGCATACGCTCCCGCTTTATCCATAGGTTCTCCGGTCGCGATGTAGGAGCGAATATCGTCGGCAGTGAGACTGCACATTGTCACTTGGGTGGTTTCCGAGCGGACGTCTTCAAAGCAACGAACTGATTGACCGCTCGCCTCTGATTTCTGCTGACCCGCCTTCTGTGGACCTAAAAGGCACACGCCAGTGATGACCTGATGACTTCGCCCGGAGAGCAAGTGCAGCATTCGTGCGGCATCGTCTGCATCGCGCGGCTTGCCGAGGATCTCGCTGTCAACAACCACGATGGTGTCGGCGCCCAGGACGAATACATCCTTTTGCCCGCGGAATATAGCTAGAGCTTTTTCGCGCGCAAGCCGTTCGGCAAAAACCTTTGGCGTTTCGCCATCGCGCCGCACTTCGGGAATATTTGTCGGCTGCACCTTGAATTCAATACCGGCATTGCGCAGGAGTTCCTGACGCCGTGGCGATGCAGACGCGAGGATGAGAGCAGTCACCGGCTTCCCACCACCCCGCGCACCGACTCGATCAGCTTGGCGGAATCGTAGCCAATCCCGTCTTTGAAAACGATCTCCACGTTCTCAATGTCTTCGATCTTGTGCGATGGATCACCTTTGACCACCACCAGGTCGGCCTGCTTTCCGGACGCAATCGTGCCGATGCGGTCGGATTCGCCGAGGTATTGCGCACCGTTGGAAGTGGCAATGTGGATGGCCTCTAGCGGGGTGAACCCCGCCTCAACCAGCAGCTCCACCTCGCGTTGATCGCCGTAGCCGGCAAGCACTCCTCCGATACCAGTCGGATCCTCGCCCGCCAGAAGTAAACCGCCTGCTTTGGCGAAGGCATATTCGAATTCCATTTCTTTCTTGAAGGCAGCCGCAATCGGAGAAGTATCCGTGCCGTAAATTCGCCGCAGACGGCTGGTGTCGCTAACGCGAACTTTGTTGCCGAGGAAGGCGCTGCGGGCGTCTGGCGAGAGGGCTGTGAGAACCCGCTCCTGAATCGCGGGACGGCCCGGCACATCTACTTCGAACACTGACAGCGTGGATGTGATCGCTACATGATGCTGCACAAGTTCCACGATCATGTCGCGTGCTGGTTTGGATTGCAAATCGAAATTGGCCAGGAAGGGTAGGTCTTTGGGCGTGTCCGGGCACTCGCCCGGCTTCTTCCATGGGAAAAATTCCGTGTCCACCAGCAAGCCGTGCTCCAGATCATCAATTCCCAACGCCGCAGCTTCGCGGAAGCCTATCGAACATAGATGTCCAGTCACTTTGGCGCCGCGTTGATGAGCGGCATGAATTGCGGCCGAAAGCTCGTCAGCCGTAATGAAGTTGTACGCTTTGAAATTGTCCACCCCCTGGTCCAGCCAGAAGTCGACGGTGCGCGTCGCATCCTCCGGTCCAGTCAATTGGTGCATCTGCAAGGCCCAACTGCCCTTGCCTTCAAGATACGGCCCCGTCACGTGCATATGCGGGCCCGGCGTTTGGCCGGAGTCAATCGCCTTCTTGATTTCCAAATCTGTGTAGGGCTCCAGGGAACCTCCTGTGCGAATCGTGGTCACTCCACCCGCCAGATACAGACGTGGGAAACTGAAGCCCATTTCGCCGAAGATGCCGTTGCCCATGGGATAGAACAGGTGGTCGTGCATGCCGACAAGGCCCGGGATGACGCTGTGGCCGTGGAGGTCCATCACCTGCGCACCTGCCGGGATCGCGAGCGTCGCGTCGCCCAGCGAGTCAATGTGACCCTTGGAGATGATGACGGTCTGATCCTCGCGCGCCGCCGCGCCCGTACCGTCAATCACCCGAACATGGGTCAGTACGATTACCGGTGCTTCAACCTTCACGAATTGGCGGACATCGGTTGATAAGGTTTGCCCGGCACAGACAGGAATGCACGCGAACAAAAAGATTGTTGCAGCGGCGAGCTTTCGCATTTTTGCCTCTCACAATGCTCTTGATCGAGCCGGTAGATTGTAGCCGAGACTTGATTAGTGGTGGGGCAAGAGGGCAACCGACAGCCTCCGAAATGGATCTAGCAAAGAACACCGGGCCGTCGACATAATCGTCCCATCCCCGGCCGCTCGCTCCAGCCTGCTAAAATCACAGATTAGCCAACCCTCATGGACCGCGCTTTAATCCGCAATTTCGCGATCATCGCACATATTGACCACGGCAAATCCACGCTGGCTGACCGCTTGCTGGAACTGACGGGGTCGGTCTCCGCGCGCGAAATGCAGGCCCAGGTGCTTGATGCCATGGACCTGGAGCGCGAGCGCGGTATCACCATCAAGGCCCACGCGGTTCGCATGATGTATCAGGCTAAAGATGGTCAAATCTATCAGCTCAACCTCATCGACACGCCCGGCCATGTCGACTTCTCCTACGAGGTTTCGCGATCCTTGGCTGCTTGTGAAGGAGCGTTGCTCGTAGTAGACGCCTCTCAAGGTGTCGAGGCTCAAACGCTGGCCAATTCCTATCTGGCCATCAACCACGGGCTGGAGATCATTCCGGTCATCAACAAGATTGACTTGCAGAGTGCCGATGTTGCCCGCACCAAGGAGATGATCGAGAGCACCGTGGGCCTCGATACCACCGATGCATTGCTGATTAGCGCTAAGACGGGGCAAGGTGTGCCTGACGTGCTCGAAGCCATCATTAAGCGCGTTCCGCCCCCCAAAGGGTTACCTGAACGCCATCTGCAAGCCCTGCTCTTCGATTCCTGGTTTGATTCCTATCGCGGTGTCGTCGTGCTGGTGCGGGTTTTCGAAGGCAGCATGCGGGCCGGGCAGAAGATTCGCCTGTGGTCGAACGGCCGTGTTTTTGAGCTGGAAACTCTGGGTGTGCTTACGCCCAAACCCGTCGTAATAAATGAGTTGGTCGCCGGTGAGGTGGGATTTCTGTTTGCCAATATTAAGAGCGTTGCCGACACCAAGATCGGAGACACCATCACCGATGATGAGCGTCCGGCCATCGAGCCTCTACCAGGATTTGAAGAAATCAGGCCCATGGTCTTTGCTGGGCTTTACACCGTGGATGCCCACGAACACACCCAACTGCGCGAGGCCTTGGACAAGCTTCGGCTGAATGATTCATCGTTTTTCTTCGAGCCGGAGAGTTCGGTGGCCTTGGGTTTTGGTTTCCGCTGTGGCTTTCTCGGCCTCCTGCACATGGAGATCATCCAGGAGCGTCTTGAGCGGGAATTCAATCTCGACCTGATCATTACCGCCCCCGGGGTTCGTTACAAGATTACAAAGACGGACGGCGAACTCATCGAGGTGGACAATCCCTCGAAATGGCCCAACCAGAGCGAGATTGCCAAAGTTGAGGAACCGGTAATCCTGGCCACTATTCTTACGAACGAAGAGTACGTCGGTGGGATTCTTAAGCTGGTCGAGGAAAAACGAGGGAAGCAGAAGAGCTTCGAATACGTCACTTCTTCGCGCGTGATGCTGCAATACGAACTGCCGCTGAATGAAATCGTACTCGACTTTTATGACCGCTTGAAATCAGTTTCACGCGGATACGCGTCGCTCGACTATCACCTGGCGGGCTATTGGGAATCCCCCATGTCCAAGCTGGACATTCTAGTCGCTGGCGACCCCGTGGACGCCCTCTCCATCATCGTGCACCGCGATTTCGCTTATGATCGCGGACGTGCCCTGGCGTCCAAGATGAAGGAATTGATCCCCCGGCAGATGTTCGAAGTCGCCATTCAGGCAGCAATTGGAGCCAAAATCATCGCCCGCGAAACCGTCCCCGCCATGCGCAAGAACGTGCTCGCCAAATGCTATGGCGGCGACATCACGCGCAAGCGTAAGCTGCTGGAGAAACAGAAGGAAGGCAAGAAGCGCATGAAGCGAATCGGGCGCGTAGATATCCCGCAGGAGGCGTTCCTGGCGGTGCTCAAAGTCGGCGAGGGCAGCTCCTAGTCCATCCCCTAAGCTCGATTACAGGTTTCTCTGTATGTGCAAATCTCAATGGTTGCATGAAATCTTTGGCGCTCATATAACGCGGGTGAGAAAACATCGCGGGCGAGTTAAGCTGCTCAATAGAGCCTAGTTGCCCGCTAATCGACAGTAGTACAAAGGCCGACCGGGTGGTCGTTTAAAAGGCACGAAAAAGGCTTAGTCCTCCTATCCACAAGGTTTTCCACAGAGTTACGGAGGAGGACGGCGCCTAAATCAAGCTGTTTCAAGAAATTGTGACACTGAAAAGTTAGGTCGAAGCTTCACTGCTCGCGCGAGTCAAAATTGCCCTCTGCCAGCGACTCAAACCGGGTCGAATTCTTCAGAAATGCCAGGTTAATCTTGCCGGTCGGACCGTTGCGTTGCTTGGAAATGATGATTTCAGCGCGTCCGCTGAGATCGGGGTCGTCAGGCTTGTACACTTCTTCGCGGAATATAAACATAACAACGTCGGCATCCTGCTCGATCGAGCCCGACTCCCGAAGATCGGCTAACTGAGGGCGATGATCCCCGCCCCGGCTCTCCGGAGCGCGGCTTAACTGGGAAAGCGCGACCACCGGAACTTTCAATTCTTTCGCTAGGCCCTTTAGCCCTCGTGAGATCGCGGACACCTCCTGGGTGCGATTCTCATATCGCCTGCCGCCGCCCGACATCAGCTGCAGGTAATCCACAATCACCAGATCCAGCGAGCCGACCTGTTGCTGCAAACGGCGTGCCTTGGCACGCATCTCGCTGAGCGAGATTCCCGGCGTGTCGTCGATATAGATCGGCGCGTGCGCCAACTGTTCCATGGCATGCACAACCTTTTGCATATCGTCGCGCCACAAGGAGCCGGTACGCATCTTGTGGGAATCAACCCGGGCCCGCGAGCAGAGCAGACGCAGCAGCAAAGCTTCGCGCGACATTTCCAGCGAGAACATCCCGACGACCTTGCGATCTTCGATCGAGGCGTTCTCTGCAATATTCATGGCGAAAGCGGTCTTGCCCATCGAGGGCCGCGCCGCGATGATGACCAGGTCGGAGCGCTGCAAGCCGCTGGTCATTTCGTCAAGGTCGGTGTAATGCGTGGCCAGACCGGTAATGCGCTGGCCTCGCTGCAGCAGCGCGTCGACCGAGCCGAACGACTCTTTGACGATTTCCTGCACCCCCATGAAGCCGCGCCCGATGCGTTTTTCGGAAAGTTGGAGAATGGCGGCTTCAGCATCGTTGAGGATGTCTTCGGCGGGATCTGCCTGATCTGCGGCCCGCGCGATGGCGGAGTTAGAGGTGTGGATGAGTCCCCGCAGCAGCGCCTTATCGCGCACAATCTTTATGTAGTGCTCGATGCTCGGCCGGTCCGGGACACCGTCCACTAGTCCGGAAACGTAGCCGACATCGCCGACTGCTTCCAGTTCCTTACGGCGATCGAGTTCTTCGATCAGGGTGATCATGTCGATCGGCCGGGAGGATTCAGCCAGATCCACCATGCGTGAATAAATTCGGCGGTGAGAATCGAGCGAGAAGTCTTCCGCGCGCAGGTGCTCCGCGGCCTGGTTATAGGAGAGGTTGTCCAGCAGAATGGCGCCCAGAATTGAGCGTTCAGCTTCTACGTTAGCCGGCAGACTACTTGCGGGACTGTAGTCGGTTGTCGCCACTAATTGTTCTTCCTCAGCGAACGGAAAAACATGTCGTCAATTTACGCAGGCGATAGTAGCCGCAATCGCCTTGTGAATCGCGAGCGCGCCTTCGGAAAACCAAGCATGAAATCATTTTTTTCGGTTGCATAAGTGCGTACATCACGGAATGCGTCCCTCCCCATCGAAAACTGGAAAGTTCCACCCTCGTACCCGAGTATGCCACTGGGCGAACAAAGAACGAAGGACAATTTCCACTTGAAGACCAAACCGGTTGCGAAGTTATGCAGCGATGAAGTCTCCTGAACGCTTGGACAAAACAAAAGCGGCTCAGGCCAGCCACCTGAGCCGCTTTGTTTTTGTGAACTGTCCTGCCTGCTTTCTCCGTCACCGCTCGGCGTCGGAGTGTGTTCTGGTTAGGCTGCGTCCTCGGGGAACGGCCTTCCCATACACCCTGCAGATCTTCACTTCGCAGCTTAGAATCCACAGTTACTGCGGAGGGCCAGCGGCTCAGTCCTGCCGTGTGGCGGACTGTCTGAGGAGGCCGCAACGCCCGGGCAACCATACGCGCCGAACGCGTTCTGGGGAACCCTCCAGCAATTCGCCCTCGAGAATTGCCGGAAACCACTGGCTCTGCCGTAGTGCTTTAGCAGGGCGTTCAGGACATTTCACGCTTCGAATGTGAGCACTTTGCTTCAAGTGGTAAACGTCTGCAAGGGCAAACTAACAATCGCTTGTGCAGAAGCTGTGGAGGATAAGAACTTCTTGTGGAAAGCGCTGGAAAAGAAGGAAAAAATGGCCACAGCGTTAAAAACAATCGGGGAAACACCTGAGAAGAGGAAGACCACGAGCGACGGCCTGGCCGTGGGATGGCGACCGGCGCAATCACGTGCAACCCCACTTGCGCGCGCGGCTGTCGTAGCACCAGCGTAACCTGCGCCGGTTTCGAGGACCGCATCACAATACAGAGCTATGCGGTTTAATCTACAACGCGCGATCCTGGCGCTGATTGCCTGCGGACTCGCTCCCTACCCGTCGTCAGCTCAAGGGAAAATTCAGAAATTTGGCGGCTCGAACCCGATTGCTGGCCAGGATGCGAACCGGCATCAACATCCTGTTGCCTCCTCGACATTGACCCCGGACGACGGCTTGTCTGTGATTGCTGCCGCACTCGACTACCGCGTCAAACTGCACTCGAGACGTGATTGTTCGCACCTCGTAAACGCCATATACGATCGGGCTGGGTTTCGCTACTCCTACGTGAGTTCCTCCAGGCTCTATCTCGGAAATCAATGAATTTCAGCGGGTGGCGAATGCCCAGCCCGGAGATCTGGTGGTCTGGCCTGGGCATGTAGGAATCATAGTCAATCCGGCGCAGCACACTTTTTTCAGTACTCTGCGTTCGGGGCCAGGCATCGATACTTACGATGCGCCGTATTGGAAGCAGCGAGGGCAGTTGCGATTTTACCGCTACATCAAGAGGGCCCCGGCGCGGGATGCTCCGAATCGTCTGTTGTTAACCCATCACGGCAAATAGGATCATTTCGCTCGCTGCGCTGAGGAATCATGGCGGCCATAGATTTGAAGAGATCGCCGTCACCTGTCGTTCCCGTGGCGATTTTGACTCTGCCCGTGTGGGTCGGACACTCCTGTCCGACGCCTTTGACTTGTGTGGCGCGGGCGCCCTCGCCCGTGAAGGCTTGTAACAGGTCACGACTTCAGCCATGCCGCCACTCCCACACCACAACTTTGTCATTCCGAGCGTAGCAAAATGATTCGCAAAGTGAATCCTTTTGCAAAGTCGAGGACACCACTGCGGACACCACAGAATTAACAGATCGCCGTCAACTATCGTTCCGTCGGTGGAGAGCGTTCG
>WNFB01005857.1_pt1 | contig 11002 bp, 10 predicted proteins | sample 5400501 | NCBI WGS metagenome assembly WNFB01 (sample SAMN13153341, study PRJNA577476) | soil metagenome | isolation source: 200 cm saprolite under Douglas fir tree site 2 hole 1 | place: USA:California | collected 2015-04-18 | reverse complement strand
TGATCGTCGCGAACATCGTCGCCAGGGTCGCGAGGTCGATGGGCCCGTGCTCGGTGTCCACGAGGAGCCAGTCGAAGCCCACCGACGCCATCAGCTCGGCCACGAGCGGGTCGCCGAAGTTCAGGAGACTGCCGAAGCAAGCCTTCCCGGCGCGCAACCGCTGCTTCACGTGGTTGGGTGTCATAGGACGGCAGTATAGCGCGGGAGCTCTTGCCGCCGGTCCAGCCGTGCGCTAGGCTCCGCCGCGTGAACGAGGCCTTGGGGACCGAACTCGAGACGTGAGGGACCTGGACGGATGAGGATCGGGATCTCGCTCACGAGCCGCCACGCGGTGAAGGACCTGCGCGAGGGGGCCCGCTGGATGATCGAGCGCGCACGGGCAGCGCGCGAGGCCACGCTCGACTCCCTCTTCCTCGGCGATCACCACGCGACGGCCGTGCCCTATTACCAGAACGTCCCCATGCTCGGGCGGCTGCTCGCCGAATGGGGAGACGCGCCTGCCGGCTGCCTCTTCCTCCTGCCGCTCTGGAATCCGGTCCTCGTGGCCGAGCAGGTGGGGACGCTGGCGGCGATTGCCCGGGGGCGCTTCATCCTCCAGTGCGGCCTCGGCGACGACGAGGCTCAGTTCGCCGCGATGGGCGCAAGTCTCACGACGCGCCCGTCGGCGTTCGAGGAGGCGCTGTCCCTCATCCGCCGGCTCCTTGCGGGTGAGGTCGTGTCGTCCTCGGGTCGCTTCACCGTCAAGGACGCGAGGGTCGCGCTCCGGTCAGCGGAGCCGGTCGAGGTCTGGATCGGTGCCGGCGCGGCGCGGTCCTTGGACCGCGCCGCGCGACTCGGCGACGGCTGGCTCGCCTCGCCCGGGCTCTCGCCTGACGAGGCGCGGCGCCAGGCGGCGTACTACCGCGAGCGCTGTGCTGCCCATCGCCGCACGCCGACGGCGGTCGCGATCCGTCGCGACGTTTATGTCGGCGAGTCCCCTGCCGACGCCAAGGCGGTCCTCGACGCCGCGATCGCCCGGGGATACCGCGGCTTCGATCCGGCGGCGCTCGTCGCGGGCTCGGTGGACGAAGTCGTCGAGCGTCTGCGAGCGCTCGAGACGATGGGTTACACCGACGTCATCGTCCGCCATCTCACCGATGACCAGTCCGAAGTCCTCGGGTCGCTCACGCGTCTCGGGCACGTGCGGGAGGCGCTCCGCTAGAACCTCGGAGGGGGGCTTCGCCCCCCTTCCGAAACCTCCCCCCTTGGATCGGTTGCGCGGGCGAAGCCCGCGCTCGAAACGCGGTGACTCCGAGGCGCCGCGACTAGCCGTATCATGAGCCTCGGGGGTCCCGCGCATGGGTCTGCTCGACGGCACGACCGGCATCGTCTTCGGGGTCGCCAACAAGCGCTCCATCGCCTGGGCCATCGCCCGGGCGCTCGCGGGCGCTGGGATGCGTCTTGCGTTCACCTACCAGGGTGACCGCCTCAAGGAGAACGTCGAGGAGCTCGCCGGGACGCTGCCCGGCGCGGTGAGCTACCCCTGCGACGTCGCGTCGGACGGAGAGATCGCCGCCGTCTTCGCCGGCGTGGCGCGCGACCTCGGGCGCCTCGACACGCTCGTCCACTCCGTGGCGTTTGCGCAGCGCGAGGACCTCGAGGGCGACTTCGTCGCGACCGCGCGCGAGGGGTTCCGCGTGGCGCACGACGTCTCCGCCTACTCGCTCGTCGGGCTGGTGCGCGCGGCGCTGCCGCTGCTCGAAAAGTCAGATCAGGCGTCGGTGATCGCGATGACGTACCTCGGCTCCGAGCGGGTCGCCGCCGGCTACAACGTCATGGGCGTGGCCAAGGCCTCGCTCGAGGCCTCGGTGCGCTACCTCGCGGCGAACCTCGGCCCGAAAGGGATCCGCGTCAACGCGATCTCGGCCGGCCCCGTCAACACGCTGGCCGCGCGGGGGATCCGCGGCTTCACCGAGATGCTCCAGCATCACGCCGAGAAGGCGCCGCTCCGCCGCAACGTCGAGCTGCGCGAGGTGGGGGACGCGGCGCTCTTCCTGGCCTCCCGCATGGCCTCGGGGATCACGGGCGAGGTGATCTACGTGGACTGCGGCTACAACATCATGGCGGTGTAGATGACCCTCCCGAAGGGGCGTCCCGCCGAGCCGATCAGGGCGCCGCGCGGCGCCGCGCTCTCGTGCAAGGGCTGGCCGCAGGAGGCGGCGCTCCGGATGCTCATGAACAACCTCGACCCCGACGTCGCCGAGCGCTGGGAGGACCTCGTCGTCTACGGCGGCTCGGGCAAGGCCGCGCGGAGCTGGGAGGCCTACCACTCGATCGTCGCGACGCTCCGGCGGCTCGAGGGCGACGCGACGCTGCTGGTCCAGTCGGGGAAGCCCGTCGGCGTCTTCACGACGTCCTCCGACGCGCCGCGCGTCCTGATCGTCAACGCCATGCTCGTCCCGGCGTGGGGCGACTGGGAGCACTTCAGAAAATACGAAGCGATGGGGCTCACGATGTACGGCCAGATGACGGCGGGCTCGTGGATCTACATCGGGACACAGGGGATCCTCCAGGGCACCTACGAGACGTTCGGGGCCTGCGCGCAGAAGTACTTCGGGGGAACGCTCGCCGGACGCCTGGTTCTCTCCGCGGGGCTCGGCGGGATGGGTGGAGCCCAGCCGCTCGCGGTCACGCTGAACGCGGGCGTCGGGCTCTTCGTCGAGATCGATCGCGAACGGATCGAGCGGCGGCTGCGCCTCCGCTACGTCGACCGGATGACGTCGTCGCTCGACGAGGCCCTCGGCTGGGCGGAGGAGGCTCGGGAGAAGCGCGCGCCGCTCTCGATCGCGCTCCACGGCAACGCCGCGGAAGTCCACCCGGCACTGGCGCGCCGTGGGGTCCGATTCGACGTCGTGACCGACCAGACCTCGGCCCACGACATGCTGAGCGGCTACATCCCCGCGGGCCTTTCGGTGCAGGCGGCGACGCGGCTCCGCGCGCGCGATCCCAAGGAGTACCTCGCGCGCTCCCATGCCTCGCTCGCCGAGCAGATGCGCGCGATGCTCGAGCTCCAGAAGAGCGGCGCGATTCTCTTCGACTACGGCAACAACATCAGGAAGGCGGCAGAGAACGCCGGCGTCACCGACTTCGCCTATCCCGGCTTCGTGCCCGCCTTCATCCGCCCGCTCTTCTGCGAGGGGCAGGGGCCGTTCCGCTGGGTCGCGCTCTCGGGCGATCCCCAGGACATCTATGAGACCGACGCCGCGCTGATCCGGGCCTTCGGCGACAACGCGCACCTGGTCCGCTGGCTCCGTCTCGCGCGCGAGCGGGTTCACTTCCAGGGGCTGCCGGCGCGGATCTGCTGGCTCGGCCACGGCGATCGGGCGAAGGCGGGGCGGATCTTCAACGACCTGGTGGCGTCCGGGCGGGTGAAGGCGCCGCTCGTGATCGGCCGCGACCACCTGGACTCGGGCTCGGTCGCCTCGCCCCACCGCGAGACGGAATCGATGCGCGACGGCTCGGACGCGATCGCCGATTGGCCGATCCTCAACGCGCTCGTGAACACGGCGGCGGGCGCCACGTGGGTCTCGGTCCACCACGGCGGAGGCGTCGGCATCGGCTATTCGATCCACGCGGGCATGGTCGTGGTCGCCGACGGCACCCCCGACGCGGCACGCCGGCTCGAGCGCGTGCTGACGACCGATCCGGGCACCGGCATCATGCGCCATGCCGACGCAGGCTATGACGACGCGATCGCCGCGGCTCGGCGTCACGGCCTCGACCTGCCGGGCGTCACGACGTGAGCGCGGCCGCGGGCCGATGAGCACCGCTGACCTCGTCGTCACGAACCTCGCCGAGCTGATCACGTGCGAGCCGGCGCTCGGCGAGGGGCCGCTCGGCGTGATCACGCGAGGCGCGATCGCGGCGGCCGGCGGGCGGATCGTGTGGGTCGGCCCCGAGTCTCGGCTTGCCGCCGAGGTCGGCGCCGTGCCTGGCGCACAGCGCATCGACGGCCGCGGAGCCGTCGGGCTTCCCGGCTTCGTCGACTCCCACACCCACGCGATCTTCGCGGGCTCGCGCGAGGAGGAGTACGCGCTCCGCGCGCGCGGCGCCTCGTACCAGGAGATCGCCGCGGCGGGCGGCGGGATCCTCTCGACCGTGCGGGCCACACGGGCGGCGAGCCGCGACGACCTGGTCGAGCTGGCGCTGCCACGGCTCGCGACCGTGCTCGCGCACGGCACGACGACGATCGAGATCAAGTCGGGCTACGGGCTCACGACGGCGGACGAGCTCAAGATGCTCGCGGCCGCGCGGCGGCTCGCCGAGCTCCAGCCCGTCGAGGTCCATCCGACCTTCTGTGGCGCGCACGAGGTCCCGCCCGAGTTCAAGGGGCGGACCGACGCGTACGTCGATCTCGTCGTGGTCGAGATGCTGCCCGCGGTCGCCGAGCGGACGCTCGCCGAGTACGTGGACGTGTTCTGCGAGGAGGGCGTGTTCTCCATCACCCAGGCCCGGCGTATCCTCGACGCGGGAGCGTCGTATGGGCTCAGGGCGAAGTTCCACGCCGACGAGTTCGTCACGCTCGGCGGCGCCGAGCTCGCCGCCGAGCTGCACGCGCTCTCGGCCGATCACCTGCTGAAGGCGCGCGTCGAGGATGTGGCGAAGATGAAGGAGGCGGGGGTGACCGCCGCGCTCCTCCCCGGAACCGCCTTCTTCCTCGGGCTCCCGTACGCGCCCGCCCGGAAGTTCCTCGAGACCGGCGTGCGCGTGGCGCTCGCCTCCGACTTCAACCCCGGCTCCTCGATGGGGCCGAACCTCCAGCTCGTCATGACGATGGCGGTGAGCCAGATGAAGATGAGCCCCGAGGAGGCGCTGCTCGGCGTGACGCTCCACGGGGCCTGCGCGATGGGACTCGAGCAGGAGGTCGGGTCGCTCCGACCCGGCAAGCAGTGCGACCTGCTCCTCGCGGACGCCCCGAACTGGCGCTACCTCTCGTACGTCTACGGCGTGAACCATGTGACCCGCGTCGTCAAGCGCGGGCGATTGGTTTGGGATGGAACGTGGCAGGACGGTCGGAGCCGGTCCGCACCTGTCTCAGGCCATCCACCGAGTGTCCCGGCCCCGGGGACCCCGCGACAATGAGGCTCGTCCCCGACCTCGTCCTCACGGACGCGGGCTGGCAGTCGGGTCGCGTGGTGGTGGTCGAGGGTGGCCGCGTCGCCGCGGTCGAGCACGTGCACCGCCACTGGCCGAGCGACGTGATGCTCGCGGGCAAGGCGCTCCTGCCCGGTACGGTCAACGCCCACTGCCATACCTTCCAGTCGCTCCTGCGCGGCCTCGGTGACGACCTCGACTTCATGAGCTGGCGCGACCGCGTGCTCTATCCGTTCTCGGAGAGGCTCGACCGCGCCGCAATCGCGCTCGGCGCCGCCTTCGCGTTCGCGGAGATGCTCCTGCACGGCGTCACGACGTGCGTCGACTTCTTCTACCTCCAGGACGAGGGCAACGAGAACGCCGAGGCGGTGGTCGAGGCTGCCCGCCGGGTAGGAATCCGCCTCGTCCTCGCGCGCTCGATGTACGACTGGGAGGGCGCGCCCCGGCGCTACCGCGAGACGGTCGCCGACGCCACACGGCGGACGCGGGAGCTGATCACCGCCCACCGGAAAGATGCGACGACGCTCGTCCATCCCGCGCCCCACAGCCCTCATGGCGCCTCGCCCGCGATGATCCGGGCGGGATGGGAGGTGGCGGAGGCGGAGCAGGTCCCGTTCCACATCCACGTCGCCGAGGCGCCCTACGAGGGCGAGCGGACGGCGCGCGAGCACGGCGCCACGCCCATCCACTACCTCGACCGGCTCGGCGTGCTCGGGCCGCGGATGATCGGCGTGCACGGCGTGTGGCTCGACGACGACGAGATCGCGCTGATGGGCGCGCGCGGCGCGGCGCTCGCCCACTGCCCGAGCTCCAACATGTTCCTCGGTGACGGCATCTCGCCCATCCTGGAGCTGCTGCAGGGCGGCGTGCGGATCGGCCTCGGGACCGACGGCGGCTGCACCAACAGCCGGCTCTCCGTGTTCGAGGAGATGCGTATGGCCTCGCTGCTCCAGCGTGTCCGCCGCCTCGACGGCTCGGCACTCGACGCCGCGCGCACGTTCGCGATGGGGACGCGTGTGGGCGCCTCGATCCTCGGTCTCGACGCCGGCGTCATCGAGCACGGCAAGCTCGCCGACCTGGTCGCCGTGGACCTCGACGACGCCTCGCTCCACCCGCGCGCCGACCTCCTCAAGTCCGTCGTCTACGCCATGTCGCCCCGGGCCGTGAGCGACGTCTGGGTGCACGGGCGACAGGTCGTCGCGTCGGGACGCCTGACGACCGTGGACCAGCGCGAGCTTCTGGCGCGCGTCGGGGAGTTGACCAAGGGATGGTCGATCTCGACGGCGGCCCGCTGAGTCTCGAGGCGGTCGAGGCCGTCGCCCGCCGCGGCGAGGAAGCCCGCCTGGCGCCCGGAGCTGCGCGTGCGCTTGCGACGGCGCGGCGGTTCGTGGACCGGCTCGCCGAGAGCGCAGCGCCGATCTACGGCATCACGACCGGCGTCGGCAAGCTCAAGGACGTCGTCATCCCGCCCGCCGAGCGCGCCGAGCTCCAGCGGAACCTCGTGCTGAGCCACGCCGGAGGCGTCGGCGCGCCCCTCCCCGAGGAGGAAGTTCGCGCCGTCGTGCTCCTGCTCGCGGCGTCGCTCGCGCGGGGTGCCTCGGGCGTGAGGCCGGCGGTCGTCGAGACGCTGATCGCCTGCCTGAACCGGCGGGTCCACCCGGTCGTCCCCGAGCAGGGGTCGGTGGGCTCGTCGGGGGACCTGGTACCGCTCGCACACGTCGCCGCGTGTCTCATCGGCGAGGGCGACGCCTGGCTCGACGGGCGGCGCGCCCCTGCGCGGGAGGCGCTCGCCCGCGCCGGGCTCGCCCCGCTCGTACTCGAGGCGAAGGAGGGCCTGGCGCTCCTGAACGGGACTCACCTGATGACCGCGCTCGCGGCGTTCGCCGTCACCGACACGGTCCGTCTGGTGCGCCTCGCCGACGTCGCGGGGGCGATGTCGCTCGAGGCGCTGATGGGGACCAACGCGGCGTTCGACGAGCGGATCCACCGTCTCCGGCCGCATCCGGGCCAGCTCGCGTCCGCGGCGAACCTGCGCCGCCTGACGGCCGAAAGCGGGATCATCGCCTCGCACCGTGACTGCACGCGCGTCCAGGACGCGTACAGCTTGCGCTGCATGCCGCAGGTCCACGGGGCGGCGCGCGAGGCGCTCGGCTTCGCGGGCGCCGTCGTGGCGCGCGAGCTGGGGAGCGTCTCGGACAATCCGCTCGTCTTCCCGGCGGACGGCGCCGTGCTGAGCGGCGGCAACTTCCACGGCCAGGTGCTGGGCCTGGTGCTCGACACGCTCGCGATCGGGCTCGCCCAGCTCGGCGGCATCGCCGAGCGCCGCGTCGACCGCCTCGTGAACCCGTTGACCTCGGAGGGGTTGCCGCCGTTCCTCTCGCCTCACGGCGGCGTGCACTCGGGCTACATGCTCGCCCAGTACGTGGCCGCGGCGCTCGTCGCCGAGCTCCGGACGCTCGCCCATCCCGCGAGCGTCGATTCCATTCCGACTTCCGGGCTCCAGGAGGACTACAACTCGATGGGCGCCGGCGCGGCGCTCAAGCTCCGCCGGGCGCTCGCCCTCGTGCGCCAGGTGCTCGCGATCGAGCTGGTGCTCGCCGCGCAGGCGCTCGACCTGCGCGCGCCCCTCGAGCCCGGACGCGGCAGCGCAGCGGCCCGCATGGCCGTCCGCCGGCGCATCCCGCCGCTCGCCGGCGACCGCTACCTCAAGGCCGATCTCGACGCGGCGCGCGAGCTCGCCGAGGAAGGGAGCGTGCTCGCGGCGGTGGAGGCCGCGATCGGGCCGCTCGAGTGAGGACGGTCGTCACCCGGCTCGTCCTGGCGGCGTTGCTCGTGGCCTCTGCCGTCCTGGCGGAGACCCCGCCCGAATGGTCGCTCGGCCCGACGGGCAGAGGCGGCGCCCAGTGGTCGGAGCGTCAGGGCAGGCTGATTTACCGGGGCGGCGCTACCGTCGGGTGGGCGCTCGTCAAGGACGCGCCGCTCCGCGACGGGTTCGTCCAGGTGCGCTTCCGCTCCATCGGCGGCCGCGAGGACCGCGCGGGCGGCGTCATCTGGCGCTGGCGCGACCCGGGCAACTACTACGTTGCCCGCGCCCACGCGCTGGCCGGCAACGTCCTCGCCTTCAAGGTCGTGGATGGCCGGCGCGACGACCTCGCTCCCGACGGCGGGGCCACCGACTTCGAGATCCGTGGCGTCAAGTCGCGGGACTGGCGCACGCTGCGCGTCGACTTTGCGGGCGCCGAGTTCCGGGTGTCGCTCGACGGCCGACGACTCTTCACGGTGCGCGACGGCGCGCTCGCGGGCCCGGGCGCGGTGGGGTGCTGGTCGAAGGCGGACAGCGTGACGGAGTTCGAGCGGTTCGAGTACGGAGCGAAGTGATGCGTGGGGCCTAGTGGTTCAGAGCTGGCGCTTCAGGGAGACGACGGTGTCGCGCGCCGAGGGCGCCGCCTCGACGGGGCGGGCCTTGGTCATGCGGCAGTGACCCTCGAAGAGCACGCCCTCCTCGATCACCACCACGGGCGCCTCGACGTCACCGAAGACGCGCGCCGAGCCCCGGATCTCGACGCGCTCGGAGGCCATGACGTTGCCCACGACCTCGCCGTTGATCAGCACGACCCCGGCACGGATCGAGGCGTTGATCACGCCCTTCTCGCCGACGATGAGGGTGTCGTTCGAGACGATCTCGCCTCGGAAGCGTCCGTTCAGCATGACGGTGCCGTTGAAGGTGTACTTCCCCTCGATCTCGGAGCCCTCGTCGATGAACGCGGTGAGGTCGTTCCCCTTGACGGCCGGCTTCCTGCTCTTTCTCCCGAACATAGTCGCCGCTCCCGTGCGCCGCGGATGATCGCTGCGCGCTCTGCTGGTCGTTCGTCGTCGTCACACTGCCGTGAAACCAGAATAGGGCGGTTGCCGGGGGGGATGTCAACATTGGCGGGCATACATTGGGTGGGGCGGTCACGGAACCGGCGCACCTTCACGCTGTGGGGCGGCCAGCGGACGACGGCGGCGCGCTAGAAGCGTGGCTCAGTAACCGCGCTTCGGGTACTATCCCGGCATGCCGTGGCGCGCCAAATGCTACGAGTGCGAACAGGAGACCGGGATCACCCGGCCGGTCTTCGAGAGGTTGCCATTGTTTCTCAGGGATTATCTCGAGAATGCGGTCGCGTACTACGAGACCCATCCGCGTAGCCAGGCCGACACCCGTTCATGCGGCGGGACTGGAAAGACTGTTCCGAGGTACCACATGCGCGGGGCCTACTCGACCACGCCCGCCGAGGACCCGCCGGACTTGGACCCCCGCTTCCGTCGACGATAGACCGGGCCTGGGCCGCCGAGGCCCCCTCCGATTGGCTAGAACGAGCGGATCAGGCGCTCGACCCGTTCGTCGTGGGACTGGAACGGGTCCTTGCAGAGGATCGTCTCGCGCTCGGGGTCGTTGAGCTTGAGGTACACCCAGTCTACCCGGTAGTCCTTGCCCTTGAGGTTGGCCTGCCGGATGAACTCGCCGCGGAGCCGCGCGCGCGTGGTCTGGGGCGGCACGTGCTTGGCCTGTTCGATGGTCTCGTCATCGGTGATCCGGTCCACGTGGTCGTTGGCAACCAGGCGGTAGTAGACGCCCTTGTCGGGCCGGATGTCGTGGTACTGAAGGTCGAGGAGCGAGACCTTGGGGTCGCGCCACGTGAGCCGGTGGCGGTTCATGTAGTTCTCGATGAGCTGGCGCTTGATGACCCAGTCGAGCTCGCGGCTGAGTTGCATGGGGTCCGTCTCGAGCTTGGTGAGCACGTCGGTCCAGCGCGCCAGGACGTCCTTCGTCGCGGGATCGGGGCCGATCGAGTCCACGTAGCGCGTCGCGTACTCGAGGTACTCGAGCTGCATCTGGAGCGCGGTGATCGTGCGCCCGTCCTTGAGCTTGATGGCCTCCTTCAGCGTCGGGTCGTGCGAGATGTCGCGGATGGCCTGGACCGGCGACTGCAGCGAGTAGTCGCGGTCGAAGAAGCCGTCCTCGATCATGTCGAGCACGAGCGCGGTCGTGCCGATCTTGAGGTACGTGGCGACCTCGGACATGTTCGAATCGCCCACGATGACGTGGAGACGCCGGTAGCGCTCCGCGTCGGCGTGGGGCTCGTCGCGCGTGTTGATGATCGAGCGCGAGGACGTGGTCGCGCCGGAGATCTCCTGGCAGATGTGCTGGGCGCGCTGGGAGAGGCAGTAGTGAAAGCCGCGCGGGGTCTGGAGCACCTTGCCGGCGCCCGCCACGATCTGCCGGGTGACGAAGAAGGGGATGAGCGCCTCGGCCAGTCGCTGGAAGCTCACGTCGCGGCTCACGAGATAGTTCTCGTGGCAGCCGTACGAGTTGCCCGCCGAATCGGTGTTGTTCTTGAACAACAGGATGTTGCCCGAGATCCCGTCCTCGCGCAGGCGCTTCTCCGCCTGGTGCAGGAGGTCCTCGACGATCCGCTCACCCGCCTTGTCGTGGATGACGAGCTCGGTGACGTCGTCGCATTCAGGGGTCGCGTACTCGGGGTGGAATCCTGTATCGAGGTACAGCCGTGCGCCATTCTCGAGGAACACGTTGGCGTTCCGCGCGCCCGGGATCACCTTCTCGAACAGATACCGCGCGACGTTGTCGGGGCTGAGGCGCCGCTGGCCGTTCAGGGTGCAGGTGAGACCGTACTCGTTCTCGAGGCCAAAAATTCGGCGCTTCACGGGACCGCGGGCTCCATTCCTGCCCTCAGACTAGCACGACTTACCTCGCCGCGACCAGGAGTTGGCCGAGCGCCTCCACGGGAATGCGCCGGAACTTGCGCTGGACCTTCGTGCGGTCGAGGACGGCGACCTCGAGGTCGCGCTCGCTGAGCGTCTTGTTCTG
>WNFB01005855.1_pt1 | contig 11002 bp, 10 predicted proteins | sample 5400501 | NCBI WGS metagenome assembly WNFB01 (sample SAMN13153341, study PRJNA577476) | soil metagenome | isolation source: 200 cm saprolite under Douglas fir tree site 2 hole 1 | place: USA:California | collected 2015-04-18 | reverse complement strand
AAACCTGGGACCCGGTCGCCGGCGATTTCGGAGCTCTGCCCTTCATCTATGGAACTTTGGTGACTTCTTTCGTGGCGCTGGCGCTGGCGGTTCCGCTGGGCGTGGGCGGGGCCATTTTTTTAGCCGAGCTTGCGCCGCCCAAACTTTCCTCTTCTCTCACTTTCGTGAGCGATTTGCTTGCGGCGGTCCCCAGTGTGATTTACGGATTGCTGGGCGTGTTCCTGCTGGTGCCGATCATGCGGACGACGGTCCAACCAGCATTAAAAAACACTTTGGGATTCTTGCCGCTATTTCAAGGGCCCGCATATGGCATTGGATTCCTGACGGCGGGAATCGTCCTGGCAATCATGATCGTGCCGTTTGTCCTGTCGGTGTCTCGAGAAGTCCTGCTGGCTGTGGCGCGCGACCAAAGGGAGGCTGCCCTGGCGCTGGGCGCGACGAAATGGGAATCCACCTGGAAAGTGGTCGTGCCCGCGGCGCGGATCGGCATTTTCGGATCGGTGTTTCTGGCGCTGGCGCGTGCGCTGGGCGAGACGATGGCGGTAACCATGGTCGTGGGCAACAATCCCAAGATTGCGGCATCTCTATTTTCGCCCGGGTATTCGATCGCGGCAGTGCTTGCGAACGAATTTTCCGAAGCCACGGGCAACTTGTATCTGAGCGCCTTGATTGAACTGGGTTTGGTTCTGTTTCTGCTGACGTTTGTTCTGAATGGTCTTGCGCGGCTCCTGATTCTGGTTACAACGGCGCGGGGCAGCGGGGTGCTGCCGACATGAGCGCCCGCTTGATCTGGCGAAAGTCGCTGAACGTGACGATGCTCTCGCTCACGGGGCTTTGCGCATTGCTCACGGTGTCAGCTCTGTTTTTTATTCTTGGCTATCTCATGTGGAACGGCGGAAAAGACCTTTCCTGGAATTTTTTCACGCGGCTTCCCGCTCCGGTGGGCGAACTCGGTGGTGGAATGGCCAATGCCATCCTGGGCAGCCTGAAGTTGTTGCTCCTGGCGGCGCTCATTGGGGTTCCGATCGGTTTGCTCGGCGGCGTGTACCTGGCGGAATTCGGCGGGCGGACGGTCCCGTTTCTGGTGCGGTACACGGCGGACCTGCTGAACGGCGTGCCATCGATCGTGATCGGTATTTTCGCATACGCTCTCGTCGTCATGCCCATGCATCATTTTTCGACCCTGGCCGGCGGATTCGCACTGGGGATCATGGTCATCCCAACGGTACTGCGGAACACGGAAAGTTTTCTGCGAGACGTGCCGAGTTCGCTGCGCGAGGGATCGTTCGCGTTGGGCGCGAACAAGTGGCGGATGGTCGCGACGGTCGTGCTGCCTGCCGCTTCGCGTGGTATTCTGACCGGTGTCCTGCTGGCCTTGGCGCGCGTGGCCGGAGAGACGGCGCCGCTCATATTCACCGCGTTCGGCAATCGTTACTGGAGTCCCGGCTGGATGCAGCCGACATCGTCGCTTCCAGTAATAATTTACACGTACGCCACCGGGCCATATGAAGACTGGCATCGCCAAGCGTGGGCCGCGGGACTAGTCCTTCTCGGTTTGGTTTTGGTGACCAATATCCTGGTTCGTACTTTTCTGTCCGGCGGGACTTCGTTTGAGAGGTCGTGAGCGATGAATGCCGCTTTTCCACTGATGGGCAATACGGGCTCAGGGGCCTCGACTGCCGCGTCCAAATCCAGGATCGCGGCTGAAAGCTCGGCCACATCCGCGCCGGGCGCCGGCACACTGCGAATGAAAGTCACGAAGATTGATTTTTACTATGGCAAGAACCACGCCCTCCACAACGTTTCCCTCGATGTAGCCACGAATCGCGTGACGGCGCTGATCGGGCCGTCGGGCTGCGGAAAATCGACACTCCTGCGAACGCTCAACCGGATGCACGAAACCCTCCGGCATACGCGCTTGGAAGGGGAAATTGCGCTGGACGAAGTGAACATTCTCACGTTGGACGTCACGAAACTGCGGCGCCTGGTGGGAATGGTCTTCCAGAAGCCGAATCCCTTCCCGAAGTCGATTTATGAAAACGTGGCCTATGGCCTGCGCATCAACGGGCACAAAGGGCGCCTCGACGAGGCTGTCGAGAAGAGCCTGCGCCGCGCCGCGCTCTGGGACGAAGTGAAGGACAAACTGCACAAATCAGCGTATGCGCTGTCAGGCGGGCAGCAGCAGCGGCTGTGTATCGCACGGGCGCTGGCGGTGGATCCCGAGGTGTTGCTTCTGGACGAGCCATGCTCGGCGCTGGACCCGGTGAATACGGCGAAGATTGAAGAGCTGCTGTTCGAATTGAAACCGTCCTGCACGCTGGTGATCGTTACGCATAACATGCAGCAGGCGGCGCGGGTCAGCGATTCCACCGCGTTCATGCTGAACGGCGACTTGATCGAGTTCTCGCCGACCGGGCAAATGTTTACCACGCCTTCCGACCCGCGCACGGAGGCGTACATCACCGGCCGGTTCGGATGAGGACGTTGGGCGTGCGCATTGCAGTTGCGGAGAGGATGTAAAGAATGGAACGACATTTTGAGCGCGACCTCGAAGAATTGAAGGAGCGGTTGCTCTGGATGGGGAGCCTTGCCGAGCGCTCCGTACACCAGGGCGTCCACGCCGTGCTTGAAGCGGATGAAAAGCTCGCTCTCGCCGTGCTCGATGAAGAAAACGCCATCAACGAGCTACAGATTGAGGTCGACGACCGCGTGGTGCAGTTGCTGGCCTTGCAGCAACTCATGGCCGCGGACCTTCGCTTCGTGCTGGCCATAGCGCGCATCAATAACGATCTGGAACGCATTGGCGACCAGGCGGTCAATATCGCCCAGTCGGCGCAGCGTATCCTGCGTCATCCGCGCGTAAAGCCCTACGTGGACCTGCCGCGAATGGGCGAGCTTGCGGAAAAAATGATGCGCGACAGCCTCGATTCGCTGGTGCGACGCGATGTCGAGTTGGCGCGCTCGGTGCTCGCGCGCGACGACCAAGTGGACCAGCTCCGCGACCAGCTCTTCCGCGAGCTGTTAACTTACATGATGGGCGACTCCGCGGTCGTGTTCCCCGCCTTCGAGCTGATCCTGGTGGCGAAGAATCTGGAACGCGTTGCCGACCACGCCACCAATATCGCGGAAGATGTGATCTACATGGTCGCCGGAAGCGACGTCCGCCATTCTACCGCGGACCATCGTACCGCTTGATCGGCGCCTGACGCCGCCCGGGCCTGCCGCACACTTCGAAGTGAATCCGTTTCGGCCCGCGCAATACGCAAAGCCAGTGAGTGAACTACAACGATCCCTCTCTGCGGTAGACGTCGTATATGCCAAGATTCTGCACGAGCTGGAAGTCCTGGCGGAGCAAGGCAAGCAGTCTGGCCTTGTCCTCTACCGGCTCTCCGTTGACCTGAAGGTCTTTCTTGACGATGAGCCAGCGGATATTGCGGGCGCGGGCGATCTGCTGGATTTCTTCCGGGGAGAACGGATTGACCGTGTGGTCGAACATGAGGACGGGGAATTGCGGGCGCCTGCCAGTAGCGTAATAAAAGAGGTCCTCGCCTGGAATCAACATCAGGCCGTCATCAACGGGGATTTCCTGCCGGGTGAAGGCCACCAAGCGTTCGAATTCGGGAACCCAGGGGCCGCGAACCGACAACCCGGCGAGTTCCGGCAGGGTAGAGTGGACCATCCCCCCTTCGGAAAGTTTGGCGTAGCTCAGCCGCTCGTGGCTCCACGCGTAATACCCGCCAGAGACCAGCAGCGATACGCTCACCAGCGATACGGTCACCAGCGATGCCGGAACCCGGCCGATGAACGGCAAGGTGTGCGATGCAAACGGCGTGCTTGCAGGGAACACGGTGGAGAATGTACAGGCGCAAAGAAGCATGAACAGGGGCCACAGTGCGTATGTGGAGCCCCACACTTGTTGCGAAAGGAAAGCGCCGTGCACGGTGGCGATCAGTATAAATGGCAGGAGGAGTGCTACGCCGGTTGGGGCGACGCCGGCAGGGCGGCGGAAATTCCACAAGGCGGACACCAAGGAGACCACCACGAGGAACGGCCACAGCGCGAGGAGCTGATCCGCGCGGTCCGATGGATCGTTTTCGATCAAGAGCGCCAGCAAGGTCCAGACAAACGGCAGAGCCAGCAGACAGATAGACAGCAACGCCAACGCCGGGCGAGCCTTTCGGTTCAAAGACAGCAGAAGCGCTCCACCCAGAAAGGCTCCTATTCGCCAGAATAGTTGGGGATCTTCGTAGATCGCCACCAGGTCGGAGAGCGGAGGCAGGCGCCGGCTAGCGGCGTATTGCACGGTCCAGTACCAATACTTGGCCACGCCAACGGTCAGATGAATGACTAATAGCGCCAGCGCCATTGCAAACGCGGCCCCTGCAATCGTCCAGGCGTATCCACGCACGGGCCGGCGATACCACTTCGCGAGCGCCACCAGGGCGGCGAGAGATGACGCTGTTGCCACCAAGAAGGCCAGTCCGGCATTCTGCTTGACGAACAGCGGAACGGCGACGATGGCTCCGGTGAAGAAAGCCCTGAACGGAGGAAAATTCTTAGGCTGCAACTGCAGGAGCAGAAAGATGGCCAATAGAATAGACAGGGTGCAGTCGCAATCATAAAAGGGGTGCGGAAAGACAGAGTAGATTCCCAGGAAAACGAGTGGAACGGTTAGCAAAAATGCCATGAGCCGCGCGGAGGCTACTTTTTGATGCAGGAGGTGCAAAAGGATGCGCCATGTAAGAACAGTTGCCAGGCCGCCGGCAGCCGCGGCGTAGATCACATGGTGAAAGAAAACGCGGCCCGTTAATTTGATGAGCGCGGCTTGCGCCAAAAACGTCAAGGGCGCGAAGGGCAAAGGAAAATCGCGGTAGGGAACGTCGCCGAGCGAAATACGGTACGAATTTTCCAAGATGTAGCTGAGGTCCCAGAGAATCCCGAGCCGGAGGTTCTGCCACAGGACGACAGCAGCGGTAGCGAAAAAGAGAATCGCGCCCAGCAAGCAGTCCCCAACCGTCGATTTGTCCGGTGATGCCGACGGCGACACAGTGGCCGCGATTCTATCACGCACGCCTGGTAGCCCCGAGGGAGGGAGGAGGGCTGGTGAGGGGGAAAAAAGCCCTTGACATATACTTATATGGGAATGTAATGTGGGCCCATGGCACGGGCAGCTACTACTTCGGATGCGTTCAACGCGGTCGCCGAGCCCCGCCGGCGGGAAATATTGAACTTTCTGGCGCTGCGGGAGCGCCCGGTCGGTGACATTGTGGCAACCCTAGCCCTGGGGCAGCCATCCGTATCAAAGCACCTCCGCGTTCTGCGAAACGTGGGCCTGGTTCACGTGCGCCGCGAGGGCCGCCGGAAGCTCTATCGAACCAACGCCGGGGCGATCCGCCCACTTCACGAGTGGACCAGAACATTTGAGCGCTACTGGCAGCAGCAGTTGAATCGCATCAAGGAACGAGCCGAGGCGAAGATGAAGAAAGTCCGGCCGGACTCGACCTCAAGGAGGAACCATGATTCCGACAGCACAAAGCATTGAGAATTTGACGCTGAATGTTACGCAGGAAATTCATGTCCGTGCGCCACTGGATGTTACCTTCGCCGCACTGCTCGAAGAGCTCGGGCCGCACAATGAAGTCATGGACGGCTCACCGATGCCCATGAAGATTGAGCCGTGGCCGGGAGGAAGGTGGTACCGCGATTTGGGGGATGGCAACGGTCATTTCTGGGGACACGTACAGGCCATCAAGCGCCCGACGCTGCTCGAAATCAGCGGGCCATTGTTCATGTCCTATCCGGTCGTCTCGAATGTGCAGTACCGCTTGACTGAGTCCGACGGTGGAACGCTGATCAAGTTCCAGCACACAGCGCTCGGATTGATCCAGGAGGATCACAGAAAAGGAGTGTCGTCCGGCTGGAGCCACATCCACGAGCGCGTGCGCAAGCAGGCGGAGGCCTCTCGTGCGCGGCAAGCGACGGCGCAGTGAGAGGAGCAAGACATAGTCTCGGAGGACGTACAGAAAGAAGTGAAAAAGCAGCCCCAAGCTCAGTGTAGTTGATTCAGAAAAACCACACAAAAAAGGAGACGAGGAACCATGGAAACAAAACCGACGCACGAGCAAGCGCAACTTCACCTGCAAGTCTTTGAGATGCGGCGCGAGGCCAAGCTCCGCCAGGCTCGCGATTGGTACTTCAAGAACTACCACGTGCAGAATTTCGACGACTCCATGCGCATCGCGGCGCCCGGCACGGAGAACGGTGCGCTGGCGATGATGGTGCTCAGTTATTGGGAGCAAGCCTGCGCATTGCTCAACTACGGTCTGCTCCACGAGGACCTCTTCTTTCAGACGAGCGGCGAATTTTTCGGGGTCTGGGAGCTCGCCAAGGCCATCGTCCCGCAGGGCCGGGAGAGGTTCGCGAATAAGCTGTTCCTCGCAAACATGGAAAAAGCCGCGCAGCGCTACGAGGCCTGGATCGAAAGCCGCTCACCTGGTCATCTGGCTGCCATGCGCCAGTTCATGAAACAGATGAGTTCTCAAGGCGCAACGGCGGCAAAAGCCTGATTCGGATTTGAGAGTAAAGTGCGAACGAGCCCGCGAACCTTGGGAGCCAAGCGTGCTTCTGAGGCGCGGGCTCGTTTCGTTTGTCGCATCAAGAGTAAGTTTTTTAGGTGATCTTTGAGAACCGGCGCGCCTTCGAATCGTTCAAAGGTGTCTCGCGAAAACAGTTGGCAGCTCCGCGACCAGATCTTCCGCGAACTTTTGAGCTACGTGATTGTCGACTCCTCTTTCCCGGCAGTATCTTAATTCCGAGTGGACGCCCATTCGCTCGCTACTGTGTCAGTGGCGACCAAGCCATTTCAACCATTTGAGGAATTATGCGACAATGCGGGCCGCTCTTATCTAGCGGCACAGCAGCGTAGACCGCGCTTGTCAGGAGATTTCCACATGAGAAGACCTTCGTTCGGGGCGATCTTCCTGGGGCTGATTCCATTCATCGCGATGTGCTTTTCCGTGTCCGCCTGGGACCGCGTATATCCGATGATCGTCGGCATCCCCTTCAACATTTTCTGGCTGCTCTCGTGGATCGTGCTCACGTCAATATGCATCGGAGGCATGTATCGTCTGGAGGCGTCGCGGGCTTCCAAGACATCTGAGAGTCGCCACGGTGAGAGCCGGTCATAATGAGCCCTAATGCGATCGCTCTGTCGGTAATCTTCACCATCGTTGGGTTAGGTTCCGCGATTGGCTTCTACGCTGGCACGCACCACAAGATGAGCCTGGAACAATGGACTGTGGGCGGCAGAGGCTTTGGGCCGATTCTCATGTGGCTGCTGATGGCAGGCGAAATCTACACCACATTTTCATTCCTCGGGGCGAGTGGCTGGGCGTACTCTCGCGGCGGGCCGGCCCTGTACATTCTGGCCTACCTGGCCCTGGCTAACGTAGTGGCGTTTTTCATTCTGCCGCCCATCTGGGATTTGGGCCGCGAACGTGGGCTGCAGACGCAACCGGATTTCTTTCTGGCGCAGTACCGCAGCAAGTACCTGGCCGCATTTGTATCGGTGGTCGGGGTCGCGTTCATCATTCCGTACCTTCAGCTTCAACTTACCGGGCTCGGAATTATCGTTGAAGTCTCGAGCTTTGGCGGCATTGGCCGCACCCGCGCAATGATGATCGCCGTCGCGCTCCTGGCAGGGTTCGTTTTTGTTAGCGGAATACGGGCTGTCGCTTGGGTCAGCGTCCTGAAAGACTTTCTGATGCTGCTTGCTGCCGTGTCGATTGGCATCTATGTGCCGCACATTTACTTCGGTGGGATCGGTCCGATGTTCGCCGCAGTGGCCCGCGTCAAGCCTGCCCACTTGGTGATGCCTGGCTCCACGAACAACTTGGGCCACGCCTGGTACATTTCGACTGTCTTGTTGACTGCGCTTGGATTCTACATGTGGCCTCACGCGTTCGGGGCAAGCTTTACCGCCAAGAGCGCCGACACGCTGCGCCGTAACACCGTCGTAATGCCTCTGTACGGTCTCTCTCTCGCATTCATAATGTTCACCGGATTCGCCGCGTTTCTGGCCGTTCCAGGCCTCAGCAATGGCGACCTTTCCATGTTGACCCTCGTGCGCAAGACCTTTCCGGCCTGGATGCTCGGTGTGGTCGGAGGGGCGGGCGCTCTCACAGCAATGGTGCCTGCATCCGTTCTCATCCTTACCGCATCGACATTATTTGCCAAAAATCTGTACCGGCCCATCTTCGCGCCGGGGATGACCGATGATCAGGTAGCGAAGTTGGCCAGGATTATGGTCGTGGCACTCAGTCTCATCAGCCTGTATTTCGCCATCTACAGCTCCACGACTTTGGTTTCCTTGCTGCTGCTGGGATATGCCGGCGTGACTCAATTCTTTCCCGGCGTTGTGCTCGGTCTTTTTTGGAAGCGCGTCACGATGGTGGGCGTCTTTACTGGAATGATTGTCGGGGTTTCCGGAACCGCTTTTTTGATCCTCACCAATCGGGACCCAATCGGTGGGCTGAACGCCGGCTTCTTGTCTCTGTGCCTCAACTTTGTAGTCGCTGTTATCGTCAGCATGCTCGCGCCCGTCAAGGCCACTGGGCTTGCGGAGAGCTTTTCGGCGAGCGGGTCCGACGTCCCCTAAACGGGCGTGCGTGATTTCCAAACGGGCCCGCTGGCCGCGTTTTCAGCCTTTCGAGGCGCGGCCGAATCGTTCATAATGCGCGCGTGCCGGAAATCGACAACAGCCGGGTAACGCTCGCGCCCGCCGTCAAAACCGAAGACGGCGCGGCGATCCTTGAAGGGCGGGGCCTCGAGAAGTTCTACGTGCAGCCGGACGGCGGCCACATCGAAGTCGTCTCTCCCACCAACATCCAAATCATGCCGGGGAAAATTGTGGCGCTCCTGGGGCCCTCGGGCTGCGGAAAATCCACGCTGCTGCGGATGCTGACGGGCCTCGCGCGGCCCTCCGCGGGGCAGGTGCTCTGGCACGGCCGCCCGCTCGACGGAGAGCAGCCGAACGTCGGAATCGTCTTCCAGAGCTTCGCTCTATTTCCCTGGCTGACCGTACTGCAGAACGTCGAGGCGCCGCTTGAGGCGCGCGGCGTGGCAACTGTTGAGCGCCAGAAGCGCGCGGTGCATATCCTGGACGCCGTGGGTCTCGATGGTTTTGAAAACGCGTATCCGAAAGAGCTTTCCGGCGGAATGAAACAACGCGTGGGATTCGCGCGGGCACTGGTGATCGAGCCGGAAGTGCTGTTTATGGACGAGCCGTTCTCCGCGCTGGACGTGCTGACGGCGGAGACGCTGCGCGGCGAATTGCTCGAACTGTGGCACGATCGAAAGATTCCCACGCGCGCGATCTTCCTCGTCACGCACAATATCGAGGAAGCTGTCGTTCTGGCGGACCGCGTGATCGTGCTGGCCCGCAATCCGGCGCGAATCCGCGAGGATTTCGAGATTGCGCTGGTGCAGCCGCGCGACCGCAAGTCGGAACGATTTGTGGCCCTGGTGGACCACATTTATCAGGTGCTGACGCAGCCTGACCTCCAGCATGTCCCGCCGTCGGTGCCGAGCGCTCCGGGCGCGCCTCCATCCGCGCACGCGGCTCCCGTGCAAAAGTATCCCATGCTGCCGCACGCTCGCGCGGGCGGAATCGCGGGACTGCTCGAAATCCTGGCGGACCGCGACGGACGCGAGGATCTGCACCGGCTGGCAGGAGAGTTGAAGCTGGAAGTTGATGATCTCCTCCCGATCGTTGAGTCCGCCGCAATGCTCGGATTTTTGCGCGTTGAGGAAGGCGATGCGGAGATCACCGCGGAAGGGCGAGCGTTCGCCGCGGCGGACATTCAACAACGCAAGCAACTCTTTCGCACGGCCGTGCTCGCTCACGTTCACTTGCTGCAGCAGATCGATTCGGCCCTGCGGGCGAAGGCGGACGGCGCATTGCCGGCCGAATTTTTCCACGACGTGCTCGATGAACACTTCAGCGACGACGAGGCGCGGCGGCAGCTCGATACGGCGATCCAATGGGGCCGCTACGCGGAACTGTTCGACTACGACTCCGTCACGGGCCGGCTGAGCCGGACGGAGCCTTGACTCCCGGCAGATCCCCGCGCACATGAAACCCGCTCTGCCCATCACTCACCACGCAGTTCTGCGCGCCATCATCGAGCGCGCCCGATGGAAAAGCTCGTTCGCGGCGGATGTAGCCGTATTCGCGGGGGTGCTGGCAATCCTCTACGCAATACTCCTGTCTGGGCGCGCTTGGTTTGCGCCGTTCACGCCGGTGGCGCAGATTTCCACCAATCCCCGGGTGCTTCCGCTCTATGCCGCGTATTCGCTGGTCCGTATCGGGGCGGGGTACGTCTTGGCGCTGTCGTTTGCGCTGGCCTACGGTTTCGCAGCGGCGAAGTCCGAGCGGGCGGCGCGCGTGTTGCTCCCGCTGCTCGATATCCTGCAATCGATCCCGGTGCTGAGTTTTCTTCCCGGTGTGATGGTGGCGATGGTCGCGTTGTTTCCGCGGCGGCAACTGGGACTCGAACTTGGCTCCGTCCTGCTGATTTTCACCGGGCAGGCATGGAACATCGCGTTTAGTTTCTACGCTTCGATCAAGGCGATTCCGCGCGAACTCGACGAGGCCGCGCGCTTGTACCGCTTCAGCGCCTGGCAGCGCTTCGTGGAGCTCGAACTGCCCTACGCGGCGATTGGTCTTGTCTGGAATTCGATGATGTCGGTTGCGGGCGGCTGGTTTTTCCTGATGGCCTGCGAAATGTTCGTCCTCGGCGCGCGCGATTTTCGCTTGCCGGGCCTGGGGTCCTATTTGCAGATCGCGGCCAGCAGCGGGGACATGCGCGAAATTGTGTGGGGAATGGCGGCCATGATCGCCGTCATCGTCCTGCTCGATCAGTTCGTGTGGCGGCCGGTGATCGCCTGGGCGGATAAATTCAAGTTCGAAACGGTCGAGGGCTCCGCGGCTTCGCCATCGTTT
>WNFB01005854.1_pt1 | contig 11003 bp, 3 predicted proteins | sample 5400501 | NCBI WGS metagenome assembly WNFB01 (sample SAMN13153341, study PRJNA577476) | soil metagenome | isolation source: 200 cm saprolite under Douglas fir tree site 2 hole 1 | place: USA:California | collected 2015-04-18 | reverse complement strand
TACCACCTGAGCTACGTGGGCCCGCCGATGCGTCGAACTGGGCAGGGGAGGATTCGAACCCCCGAAGGCGCTAGGCCAACTGATCTACAGTCAGTCCCGTTTGACCGCTTCGGTACCTGCCCGCGAAGGCCATTGTACCCAGTCAGGCCTTAGACTCGGCTCTGCTGATGGAGGTCATGGTCGACGGCATCTCCCTCTTCGTGAAGCCGGTAGGCTCAGACAAGAACCACCCGCTGATCCTGCTCCACGGTGGCCCCGGGTTGGACCACACTGAGCTCCACCCCTACTTTGACGTCCTGGCCGACTGGTTCTGGCTCCTGTACCTCGACCAGCGGGGGCAGGGGCGGTCGGAGCGGGTGGATCCCAGGACCCTGACCCCCAGCCTGTTCGCCAAAGACGTGACCGGGCTGGCGACCGCCCTTGACCTGAAACGCTACGCGGTGCTGGGCCACTCCTATGGCGCGATCGTGGCCCTGGCGCATGCCATCGAGCAGCGGGGGGCCACCCACTACGTGATCTCGCACGGAGCCGCCAGCGGCAAAAAGATGATGCGGGACGTCCAGGCGAGCCTGCAAACGTTCGAGCCGGTCGAACTGCGCGATCAGGTCATTCGGTCATGGGAATCGGAGCCCTACGTGGCCACCCCCGAGGAGTGCGCCGAGGTGATCCGGATGCAGATGCCCTTCCATTTCGCTCGGGTCGACAGCGAGGCCTACCGCGCCTTCATGGAGCGCCCAGACGAAACCATCTACGCCCCGGAAGTGCTGGCCTACACAGCCACCCAGGACTACCCCCTGGAGTACGAATCCCGCCTGAAGCGCGTCAACCGCCCGACCCTGATCCTTAGCGGCCTTCTTGATCGGGCCAGCACGCCGCGAACCGCCGAGGATATGCACGCCGGGATCCAGGGCAGCGAGCTGGTCATCCTCGCCGACGCGGCGCACATGAGCTACCTGGAGCAGCCGGATGCCTACTTCTCGGCGGTGCGGAACTTCTTCGCCCGGCATCCCCTTGCGCCGGCCAGCTGAGCGTCCCGGTTAATGCCCGTGCATGTGGTGATCATGCCCCTCATGGGTGGCGGCGGCCCCAGGAGCCTCCATCATGCGGAGCATCTCCAACCCACCGGTGCGAAGGAACCGCCAGCCTAATACCGCGATCACGGCCAGGAAGATCAGGTTGAGCACGGTCGTGTAGTTCCAGACGGGCGTGGCGGTGAAGACGGTGATGTTCCGGTTCGTGGGAGTCAGGCCAAGCGCCTGGAAGATCAGCCCGATCACGAAGCTGGCGGCCGCCATGGCGAGGTACGAGACGCCCAGCAAGTAGATGCTCATCCGCGACCCATAGTACTTCCGATAGATGTTCAGGATGGGAATGATGAGCAGGTCCGCGAAGATGAACGAGATCACGCCACCGAAACTGATCCCACCCTTCCACAGCACAGCGGCTAGCGGCACGTTCCCCACCGAGCAGACGAAGCTCAGCATCGAGATCACCGGGCCGATCAGCGGACCCCATACCCCGGCCAGCGTCGGATTGCGCGTCAGGAAGAAGGTTTGCCAGAAGGAATCCGGCACCCAGGCGGCCAGGGCACCGGCGATCAGCAGGCCCAGGCCGATGTCCGTCCAGAGACTGGTGACATCCATCCAGAAGGACTGGCTGACCGCGGTAAAGCCGCGGGCGGAGAACAACCGCCGCAGAAACGGTCCCTCGGTCACGGCCATATCCATCGCGGCGTGCCCTTCCATCCGCCCCCGCAGGCCGCGTTCCGCCTGCCGCCGGGCTTCGTCGACCAGCCGCGGCCGGAGGGTTTGGCGGAGGATGAACGCCAGCAGGACGACCATCAGCAGCCCGCCCACGAACTCCGCCGCCAGAAACTGCCAGCCCAGCAGGATGAGCAGGATCAGGCCCAGCTCGAAGACCAGGTTGGTGGACGCGAACTCGAAGACGATAGTGTTGATGAAGCTGGCTACCTTGACGAAGAGCGACCGGGCGATGGCGACCGCCGCGTAGGAGCAGGACGAGGATGCGGCGCCCAGGCCGCAGGCTATGGCCAGGCTCCGCGGCGAATCCGTGCCGAGCGCACCGGCCACCGCCTGGCGCGAGACCAGCGACTGGATGATGGCCGACAGGATGAAGCCCAGCGCCAGGGGCCAGAGGATCTCCCAGAACATGCCAAAGGAGGCGGCCAGGGCATGGGCGATGGCCTGCAGGATTTGAGTCACGACGGCGAACTATAGCCTAGCCCGGCACCCACGGGTGCGTCTGCGTGGCTGGTTGTTGACAGGGGGTGACTTGTGTGGTGGGATAAGCGGACAGCGCCTGGGCGCTCGGGGTGGGTCGTGAAGAGGGAGGAAAGGGCGCTGGCCGGTCTGCGGCGGACACGTCTCGGCCGGCTTTCGGGCGTGCTTTGCGTGGTTGCCCTGCTCGCGCCCCTCTGGCCTGCCCGGGTGGCAGCCAACGACGGGGAGGCGGGCATTACGCTCCGGAAGACGGTCGATTCGACCATCCTCACCCCTCTTCTGGCGCTCAGCCTGAGCGTCGATAAGCCCCAGGCGATTCCAGGCGACACGCTGACCTACTCTGTGTCCCTCACCAACCCGGGCGCGGACCTCACCCTGCGCGGGAAGTTCACGGCCCGCAGCCACGGGGACGCCGATACGACGGTCGTCTACTACTGGGACGAGCTCCAGGGGTGCTCGAAATCGGCCGAGCAGGATCAGGAGGCCACGGTCGCCCACGGTGGGCTCCGAGCCGGGTCGAACACCGAGCCCAACGGTGAGGACGAGTGCGACAACGAGGATGGCAATCCTCACTGGAAACCACTGGCTGGTTTCGTCGCGTCCCAACCGAACTACCAACCGCTTCAACCTCCGGTGCTTGGTACCGGCATGACACTCACGGCGACTTCGCTCGCGTCGCCTGGGGTGACATACCCTGTCAGTGGTGACCCCATCCTCGGCACCCACATTGGTGCCAAGGCCATCGCCGCGTGGCAGTACCAGGCCGCGGTCCGCCTCAGCCCCGCTCAGATCGCCATGTTGGTCGATCCCCACCAGGTGCACCGCCTGCGCAACGTCATCCACTTCGAAGTGGTGCCGGCGAAGAGTCACGAGGACCGTCAGGCCAAGGGCGGCGACGACGAGCGGAACAGTCGCGCCAGTACCAGCGCGGTCGGCCTGGCGAACCCGTTGCAGTCGCAGGCCGACGCGGGGGCCGCCACGAATGTCGTGGTCACCATCGCGCTGCCCTCGGGCCAAACCGTGCAGTTCAGCTCGAGTACCACCCTCGCCCTGGCGTCGCTAGCGCCAGGCGCCACGGTCACGCTGACCACGACCTATAGGGTTCCCGTGGTCGCCGCCAGGGGGATTGGTGAGCTGGACGCGGCCTACCTGCAGCGGCTGGCCAACCTGGAAGGCTCCGCGTTGCGGGCCAGCGCGGCCGTCAGCGCCAGCGCGCCGAGCGGCCCGGTTTCCTCGACAGCCGCGCCGGTGACCACCACGGAGCATCTGCCGATTGTGACCATCACCAAGACCGGTCCAGTCACGGTGGCGGCGGGCAGTACCGCGACCTACCCGCTCGCCCTCACGAACGCGGGCGGCGCGACAGCCAGCGTCCTGGCCGTCACGGACGCCGTGCCGAGCGGTGCTATCGGAACGGTGACCAGCATTCCGACCGCGCTGGCCGCTGGCGCGTCGTCCACGGGTACGCAGGCAACCTTTGCCGTACCGGCGACGCAGACTCCGGGCGAGCTGACAGACACGGCGACCATGACCTGGAAGGATGCCAACGCGAATGGGTACGGTCCCCTGTCCAGCTCGTTCACCACGGTGGTGCGGAACACCCTGCAGGGCGCCAGGCTCACGTTGGCCCTGTCCGCCGGCAGCGCCGGGCTCGAGCCGGTGAACGGCACCCAGGGGCTGCAAATCACCCTCGTCAACATCGGCGGGGCCCCGATCCCCAACCAGTCAGTCACCGTGAACGTGACTGGCGCGAACCCCACGGCCCTGACCACGGTGACCGACTCCAACGGCCAGGCGACGGTGAGCTACACGGGCAAGACGCCGGGTGTCGACCAGCTGCAAGCCACCGCATCGTCGGCCAGCATCACGGTCCAGTCGAACACGGTAAGCGTCACCTGGATTGCGCCCATCGAGCCCCTTTCGACCACGCCAGTCCAGGGAACGTTTTACCCTGAGAGCTCCACCGCCCAGACATTCGTGGCGAAGCCCGGCGACACGGCTGCGTTCCAGCAGACCTTCCCGACAATCAACTTCAACCCACCGGCCAACACCGTGCCGCACAACGTGTCCGGGGTAGGTCCCACCACCAGGCCCTTCACCGATGTCACCACGGATGTTGTGGGCAACTTTGCGGGCACCATTGTGGCCCAGCGCGGCGGTGTCCAGGCGGGCCTGGGGACGCTCACCAGCTTTGATGCCGTCCTGACGGCCAACCTTGTCGTCTCCCAGCCTCAGGACATCACCTTCAAGATCATCGCCGATGACGGGTTTATCCTCGGCGTGGGCGGCGGTGCCTCGCGGGTCGGCGGCACGTTGCAGAACCCGCCGGCGTCGGGCCTGACCGCCTTCAACGGGTACGGGGTGGTCGGGGCTTTCAACCAGGCGGGCGGGGCCGCGCCGGCGTCGTATCAGGTCACGGTCCACTTTCCGTCGGCGGGGGCGTACCCGTATGAGCTCGACTACTTCGAATGCTGCGGGTCGCAGCTGTCGCTGACCATGACCGTGGTCTCCGTCAATGCCGGACCCTACAACCTTTCCACCGGTTATGCGGATACCATTCGTCCGGCGGGCACGAGCAGCCTCCCCATCCCGTGGAACGGGGCCGCCAACACGACCTTCGTCGGGGCTGGATCGCCTTACGACACCGGGGCCCTGCGGTTCGACAACAACACCAACCAGCCAATCACGCTCAATCACGTGACGGTAGACATCGGGACGCACCACTACGATCCGTGGGGCCCGAACCTCGCGATCCCGGCAAATGGGACCTTGATCCTCGCCAATCCGGGGGGGTCGGCGTTCGATACGTCGGACGCCTTCGGTACCGCGACGAGCACCGGCTCGGGCGGTGGGTCGGGCGGATTCATCGCGACCCCGTTCGCGACCGGGTTTAACACCGTGGGTAGCCTGGGGCCGATAGGGCTCGCCTTTGACAACGCCGGCAACCTGTTCGTGATGAACTACGCAACCGGCGTCCTGTACAAGTTCGGGCCGAGCGGTGGGGTTGCGGGCCCTGCCACTCAGGTGAGCGCCAACGGGATCTTCGGTTGCCCGACTTCGATTTCCGCCAGTTCTGGGCTGGCCTTCAGTAAGGACGGGAAGCACCTCTATCTCGCCCAACAATGTAGCGGCCAGGTCCTCGAGGTCGACCAGACGACGGGCGTCGTCATCCGGACGGTGGCCAGCGGGATCCCGTACGCGACCGGGATTGCGACCGACCCGGTGAGCGGCGACCTCTTCGTCACCGAGCCCAGCTTTGGGCATGACGACATTATTCGGGTGTCAAACCCGACGAGTGCGAACCCGACCGTGAGCCCCTACGCCCATCCTGGGAGCAAGTCGGACGGGATCGCCTTTGGGCCCGACGGAACGCTCTACGCCTCCATCTGCTGTTCGGCGGTCATCATCATTTCCGGCACCAACGCGAGTGTGCCGGGGACTGTGCTCGCGGTAATCTCGAACGGGGCGCTCTCGGGCAACGACGGCATCGCCCTGCTGCCGCCGCCGCCCGGTGCGGTCGGCGAATCGATCGTGGTCAACTCGAACAACGGGTTCATCGTCGAGATCGACAATCCCCTGACCGCCACCCCGACGTTCCACAACATCGTGACGGGTGGTTCTCGCGGCGACTTTGTTGCAGTGGGCCCTGACCACTGCCTTTACGCGACCCAGATCGATAACGTGGAGAAGGTCACATCGGCCGACGGCAGCTGCCCGTTTGCCCCGTCGATCTGCTTGACGAACGCAACCGTCCCGCAGGTGCACGTGGTGGTCAATGGATCCACCCTCGACTACAACGACAGCGGACTGGCGCTGACCGGCGGTGGCATAGACGGGGAGTGCACTGGCAACAACGAATCGCAGGCCTGGCAGCGAGTCGGCGGGACGGGTGGGGCAGTCAACATCCCACTCCCGCCCGCGATGACCCTGGCGCTGCAGGTGGCGCCGTCCACCGGGCATATCGTCGGCCAGTCGCAGGCGTTCACGGTCGCGGCCATGGATGCCAGTGGCCATGCATTGCCGAACCTGGCCGTGCAGCTGGGTGTGTTCGGTGCCAACACCCTGCAACTCTCGGGAACCACCGGTGCCAATGGGACGGCTAGCTTCTCGTACACCGGGTTCAATGCCGGGACCGACACGGTTACCGCCACGGCCTTCATCAGCGGGCTGCGGACAGTTTCGAACTCCGTGCCGATCCAATGGACGATCCCGGCGCCAGGAGGGCCGACCGGAAGCACGTCCGGCTCCGCGCCACCGTCGGTGGTGGTCACGGCGCCGGCCGACGGGACTGTGGCGAGCCAGCCCGTGTCGATCACAGCCACGATCAGGCCGCCGCCATCCTCCTCCATCAACTTCTGGAGCGTCCTCTCCCAGAATGTCAGCGGCGGTAGTTTCGTGACCCTTGCGTCGGGGACTACCAATCCGCCGGCGATCCTGGCGACATTTGACCCGGCAGGTCTCGCCGCCGGTACCTACGCCATCACCGTCAACGCCACCACCCTGGCCGGCGGCGGCGCCTCTGCCGTCGTCCGCGTCATCGTCGGGAACGGCGGCGGGACCACCGCACAAGCGCCACCCAGCATCAGCGCGCCGTCACCGGCCGACGGGTCGATCATCACCAAGCCGGTGCCGATCAGTGCCACATTCACGCCGCCGGTAGGGCAAACCGTGCTCTCGTGGAGCGTGTCGTACCAGTCGCAGAGTCAGGGCAGCGTCGTTACCATCGCGAGCGGTCCGGGACCGCCACCAGCCACCCTCGCGACCTTTGACCCCACGCTGCTCCCGAACGACATTTACGCAATCACCATCTCGGCGACGGCCAGCGGCGGTGGCACCCAGGCCCTGACTACTACGGTGGCTGTCTCCGGCGGCCTCAAGCTGGGTCGCTATACGACCACCTACCAGGACCTCAGTGTGCCCGTCACCGGATTCCAGATGGAGGTCCGCCGTAGCTACGACAGCGGCGATCAGCGGGTCGGCGACTTCGGCATTGGTTGGCACGTCGAACTCACGAACTTCCGAGTCAGTGCCAATCGGCAGCTTGGCGCCGGTGGCTGGACCGAGTATCCGACGTCATGCCTCTTGGGCTTGTGTTCCTACGCCTTCAAGACGACGGCGCCGCACTACGTCACGGTGACCTTCCCCGACCAGCACCAGGAGTTCTTCGACTTCACGCCCCTGGGCGGATCAGGCCTCCTGTACTTCCAGGGGACAGCGGCGTTTACGGCTCGAGCCGGCACCTACTCGACGCTCGAGGCCCTCGATGCAAACGTAACTAACCAATTCGACGGCAACCTCTTTGGCACATCGGGAATCTACGACCCCACGCGTTTCAGGCTGACCACGCACGACGGTCGAGTCCTTATCCTCGACACCATTCTGGGGCTCGTTTCTGAAACCGACCGTAACGGCAACGCCTTGAGTGTGGACGCCAGCGGGGTCCACGCCTCCAATGGGCAGGGGATCCTCTTCACCCGCGACGGCTCGGGACGTATCACGCAGGTGGCGGGGCCGGCCGCAGGTCAGACGGTGCGGTACACGTATTCCAGCGTCGGCGACCTGGCAACCTCCACCGATCCGCTGGGCAACACCAATACCTACCTGTACGACTCGGCGCACCACCTGCTCAAGGTGAGCGGGGCGCAAGGTGCGCTCTCCACGGCCACCTACGATTCGGCCGGCCGGCTGACGTCGATCACGGACGCCCTCGGCCATTCGACCCAGATTCAGAACAATGTTGGCGCGCAGACGGTAGCCTACATCGACGCCATCGGTGCGACCACCACGGTGGTGACAGCGGACGATCTCGGCGATGTGGTGCGCGAAGACATCAGCTCGGGTGGCCAGACCCTCACGACCCGCTTCGCCTACGACGCCTTCGGCCATGCCACGCAGAAGACGGACGCGCTCGGCCACACGGTCCGTGCGGAGTACGACGCCCAGGGGAACCTGACTCGCTACACGGATGGCGCGGGCAACCCGACGCAGTTCTCCTACAACGGTCAGGGCCAGATCACGTCGGTGGTTGCACCCGACGGGGCAACGCTGACCAGCGCGAGCTACGACGCCAACGGCAATCCCATCACGATGCTCGGGCCCGGAGGCGCGGTCCATTTCACGTACGACTCCTCAGGACGGCCGCTGACGCGGACCGACCCGGCGGGCAACGTGATCGGCTACGCGTACGACGCCACGGGCCGGGTGTCGGGCATCACCGATCCCTCCGGCAAGACGACGGCATTCCAATATGACGCGGGCAACCGGTTGGTTATGGTGACCGACGCGCTCGGGAATGCCGCGCACTTCACGTATGACAGTGCCGGCAATCTGATCGGGATCACAGACGGCCGCAGCAATAGCGAGTCCTTCACCTACAACTCCCTCGGCGGTGTGCTGTCGACGACGGACCCACTTGGCGGGAAGGCGACTGTCACGTACGATGCCAATGGCCACGTCACCGGCACGATCGACCGGGCAGGCAATTCGACTACCTATACATACGACGCCGACGGGCGCCTGACGCGGGTCAGCTATCCCGGCGGGGAGTTCATCGCTTTCACCCTGGATGGATTCGGACGCCCGACGACCGCCACGAACAGCTCGTCCAGCATTGACAATTCGTACGACGCCGCCGGGAACATCATCTCGACCACCACTCACGCACCGGTCGTCGGCAGCATTTCCCTCGCTTACACCTACGATGCGGCAGGCAACCGCTTGACGGCGACCGGCCCCGATGGTACGGCGAGCTACACGTACGACTCGCGGTCGCGCGTGACCAGGGTTACCGACCCGAGAGGGGGGATATTCGACCTCCAGTACGACTCGGCTTCGCGAATCACGTCCCTCACGCGCCCGAATGGGATCACCGACTCGTACAGTTACGACGCCAACGGGCGGCTGGTTGCCATCGCATCGAAGCTCGGCGGCACCACGATCCAGAGCCTCACCCAAACCTTCGATCGCAATGGCCAGGTAGCGAGCCGCACGGACGCCACCGGCCCCACGACGTTCACACATGACGCCGACGGGCGCCTCGTGGGCGTCAGCGCTCCAGGTTCCGCTTCGCAGGCCTACGCCTACGACGCTGTCGGCAACCGGACATCGGGTCCGCTCTCGGCGACGAGCACCTACAACGCGGCCGACGAGCTGACGTCGGATGCCGGCTTCACCTACACCTACGATGCCGTGGGGCAACGGACATCAAAGACCGATCGAGCGAGCGGCGCGACCACCCGGTACGTTTACAACGGCGCGCAGCAGCTGACTTCCATCCAGTACCCGGACGGGACCACGACCAGCTACACCTACGACCCGCTCGGGCGCCGCTCAACGGTCTCGGCGGGCGGTGCAACCACCGTCTACGTGTACGACGGGGTCAACGCGCGCCTCGAATATGGCTCGGCTGGGCTGGCGGCGTCGTACGTGGGTGCGGGCAAGGTCGACCGGCCGCTGGAGATGACCCGCGGCACCACGTCCTATTACTACCTGCAGAACTTCCAGGGCAGCGTGACCGGCCTCGCCGACGCGAGCGGATCGCTCGCGGCCACCTACTCATCCGACGCCTTTGGTGTGCCAACCAGCGCGCCACCCCCGGTGACCAACCCGTTCACGTACACCGGCCGCGAGTATGACGCCAAGAGCGGGCTCTACTACAACCGGGCCCGCTACTACGAGCCGACCACCGGGTCATTCATCAGCCAGGACCCCATCAAATCCGGACATCGGTATTCCTACGCCGGCGGCGACCCGGTCGACTTCACGGATCCCGGCGGTGCCCAAAGCATCTTTAGCTTCGCTGCGATTGAGAAATTCTTCACGAGCCAATTCCTTCCGGCGGTAAGGGCTGCCGGCTGCGTGCTGTCTGTGTTCGCTGCCTTGATTGAGCTCGGCATCGACAAGGCGACCAGTACCCCGGTCAAGGGCGACAGCCTGGTCTCGCTGGGCGCCGGCATTGTGAGCTCCTGCGCCTTGGGAGCCGTGGGCAAAGTTGCGAAATTCGCGACGCCGATTTGGTCGCTCATCGTGTTGCCGGTCTTCGGCGCTCTTATTGCGGCGGGAGTGGACCTTCTTCAGCAATTGTGGTGCGTCACACAGTCTGGAGGGTCAATTTCGGCCCAGCATGTCGTCATCGCCGGTTTTTCCGGCCTTGGGAGCGGAGCAGGCGGAGCGGCAGTAGATGCCGCAGCCGAGAAGGCGAGCCTGTTCGTGCAGCTCCTGGACAAGGCGGCAGCGGCGGAAGCCGCCGGCGGCGGGGCCGGAATCGTGGACGCGCTAAATCCGGCCGGAGCCTGCGGCTAGCGAACGGGCTTTTCGCCTCCCTTTAATACGGGGGAGGGGAGGCTGCTGCGGATAGGCGTTTTCTTCCCCTTACGAGGAGCTAGGGGTCTCAATCCTGTAGCCCAGCGGCTTCCGCCACTCAGAGGGCACTCGCCGGTACTCAATCAACCGCGCGTCCAGGAAGCCAGCTAGCTCTTTGAGCGTCGTTGCCAGCGACCGCGCAGCGTCACCGTCAGCGCCCGGTTCGGCGTGCACGGCTCTCACCAGGAGACGTCCGTGCGCCCGATCCAGCGCCAGGTCCACGCGGCCGGCGGTGCCCAGGCGCGGTTGCCGAGTTCCTCCACCAGGGGCAAGTCATCGGCGTGGATGTACCACCAACCGCGTAAAGATAGCTTCAGGAAATCGACCGTGAGGTCGCGGCACGTAGAGGCGCGTGAAGACGCCGAATCGCGTCGGCGGCAGCGCACGATGTAACCCGGGGAC
>WNFB01005850.1_pt1 | contig 11004 bp, 15 predicted proteins | sample 5400501 | NCBI WGS metagenome assembly WNFB01 (sample SAMN13153341, study PRJNA577476) | soil metagenome | isolation source: 200 cm saprolite under Douglas fir tree site 2 hole 1 | place: USA:California | collected 2015-04-18 | reverse complement strand
GCCTCAGCCGCGATGTCGGCCAACCAGCCGAATGAGGGTGGCGAGCGGGGGGTGATTATCAACACGGCCTCCGTGGCCGCCTTTGATGGCCAGATTGGACAGGCAGCCTATTCTGCCTCGAAGGGAGGTATTGTTGGTATGACGCTGCCCATAGCGCGAGAACTGGCTCGCTACGGTATTCGCGTGATGACCATTGCCCCCGGTATTTTCGATACACCCCTGCTGGCTGGCCTGCCAGAACCCGCCCGTCTCTCCCTGGGGCAGCAGGTTCCCTTCCCATCGCGCCTGGGCCGACCGGACGAGTATGCCGCCCTGGCAAAACACATCATTGAGAACGAGATGCTCAATGGGGAGGTGATTAGATTGGATGGTGCTATAAGGATGGCACCCAAGTAGGCATGAAAGTCTTCTACATTGGCTTCTGAAGCTTCTTCAAAGGCCTGTGTAGCTGATACTACTGAGGGGGAGCCACCAATGAGCAGATAGGCTTCCTCTCATAAATTGCTTTGCAAGCTTGTTTACTCTTTGGCCCATCCCTCCACGTGAAGTCAATACTGCTCTTTTGGTTTTTCAAGCTCTTGTTTCTCAAGTTCTGCTTGTAGCAGTTCCAGCATATGCTTTTTTGCCTGCATGACTCCTGCTTTGCCAATAGCATCTGTTTGACCCGCTTCTTCAAAAAACTTTTCCACAATGTTTTTTGCATCTCCCATAGTATCGTAGGGCCTTCTGCATCCACAGGTGTAACACATAGTTCAGACCTCCTTAAACTATACTCCTCACTGAGAGGATTACTCTATATGATTTGAAGCTGGATAGCAATGGTGGTAGTAGTTCCTTCTGGATGAGATGTTGCAAGCCATCGCTCAGCCGCTCCAAGAAAGGTTGTGGCGAGGGAGACATTTCGGACATCGTGTCTTCTTCTTTTGAACGCAGGCGCTTAAGCGCTTCGGGCTTCCTCAAAGACGCGGATCCATTCTTCAAAATTGTGTGCAATGTGCGTGACTGCCTCCTCTCTGGAGATACGTTTAGCCTCAAAATCGACAAGGGGCTGCCAGAAACTCGTTCGCCCGACGGCAAAACCGATGAACCCGGGAACGCTCGCCGCTGTCTTCAGCCAACGCACGACCCGGTCTCGCTCCGCACCGCGTCCCAGCACAATGAGCCCCACGGTGTCCCGTCCACCACGCCGAGCCATCTCCACCACCCTGGCACAATCTTCCTGGCGATCAAGCCCTTCGATCTTCCATACATCTGGCTCAACCCCAGCGTCCTGCAGTGCCTGTATGGTTTGCATCATCAAGCGAGGGCGTACCTGCAGATCATAGGCGTTCTTGTCCCCCTCAAACTGTTCCAGTTGCATCGGCTCAGGTGGCACCAGCAGTTCGAACATGAACAGCGTCTGTCTCTGGTGCAGATAGTCGAATAAGCGTTTGAGCCGACTGACCTGGCGCTGATTGAGAGCCGCATCTCCTTCAGGATTATAGCGCACGAGCACTTTGGCGAAGGTGGGATGAAACGCCTCAATGTGCTGCGTAAAGTCCTCACCATAGGCGAACTCGAACTCCTCCTGGCCGCTCTTTTCGACGGATACCACCGTAATATATCCATTGTTCGCAGCATCACGCAGGATAGCGGAACCAAATTCCTCGTCAATCAGAATACTAACGCGATCCTTTGGTACATGGTCCGTAATGGCCTGCTGAAAGCCTGCATAGATGACGTGCTTACTGTTTGCAACGGTGACCATCTGCTCCACATTGAGCGGTCCTTTCCAGCCGAAGAGCCCCGAGATGTAGGACGCGCGATGGTCGAACGGGAGGAGATAGAGCGGTCTCGTATATCCCGTGATCATGAGCATATCTCCTTCTTCGCGACGAATGCCGCAAGCTGTTCCACCTGGGTCATACCTGCCTCCTTGCTTTACACGCCTCGTTACTGCTGAAGCACCTTGCGCTTGCTGTCTATACACTCAAACAGCTTGCGGAAGGAATCAATAAACTTTTGTACACCCTCTTCCTGCAGTTGGCTGGTAACTTGTTCGTAGTGGATCCCGGCCGCCTCGAGCGCAGCGAGGACTGCCTGGGCCTGTGGGATGTCCTCTTCAACGGAGAGGCGCACTCTGCCATGATCGCGGAAGCTTTCCAGTGTTGTGAGTGGCATGGTGTTCACGGTGTCGGGACCGATCAGTTCCTCGACATACAAGACATCGCGATAGGCCGGATTCTTCGTGCTCGTGCTGGCCCATAAGGGACGTTGTACCCGTGCCCCATGTTGTCTGAGTGCCTCAAAGCGTAGAGCGCTGAACAGCCGTTTGAACTCCTGGTAGGCCAGGCGGGCATGAGCAATCGCTGCTTTGCCCTGGAGGGCTTTGAGCTGCTGTTGCTCGGCACTCACGCTGGCGGCTTTGATCTTGTCCTCAAGCAGTGTGGCGACGAGCACATCCACGCGACTGACGAAGAAACTGGCCACCGAGGCGATCCGGCTGATGTCTTTGCCTGCGGCAAGACGCTCTTCCAGGGCACTCAGATAGGCCTCAGCCACCTGGCGATAGTTGTCCAGGGAGAACATCAGCGTAATGTTGATATTGATGCCTTCGGAGAGTGCCTGGCGAATGGCGGGAACGCCTGCCGCTGTCGAGGGAATCTTCACCATCAAGTTCGGACGATCAATCGTGTGCCAGAAGCGGCGCACTTCCTTCAGGGTCCCTTCGGTATCCTGTGCCAGGTAGGGCGAGACTTCGATGCTGACGAAGCCATCTTGCCCGTTCGTGCGATCATAGGTGGGACGCAGCAGGTCAGCCACCATCTGCACATCGGTCATCGCCAGTGCTTCGTAGATCTCCTGAGAGCTCTTCCCTAGAGCGAGCAATTGCTGCATCTGCTCATCGTAGGTGGTGTCATGCGTAATCGAGTGCTCAAAAATGGTGGGATTACCCGTCGCGCCTGAGAGGCCATCTTCGTCGATCAGGCGCCCAAACAGGCCAGAGCGCAGTTGCCCCCGGTCAATGTCATCGAGCCAGACACTTTGCCCCAGTGCTTTCAGTTCCAGTAATGGATTGGTCATGTTGTCGTCTCCTTCGTTGCGAATGCATAACGCAGAAACAGATGGCTCCCTGCGCGTTTGACGCTCACAAGGGTTCCCCAGAGGGAGTGCTCTGGCGCAAAACGCTTGCCGCTGACGAGCCCGGGACGCTCGACTTCCCCGTCTCGACCAGCAATCTGTGGGGCAAGTGTCAAGAACAGTTCATCCAGCAGCCGCCCGGCCAAGAAGTCACCTAGCAACTGCGGCCCACCCTCGACCAGGATCACCTCACTTTGGCGGACCCGGTTCACCGCCTCCAAGATGACCGAGGCACTGAGCGGACCAGTGCTCTGGATCGCCTGGAGTTCGACGCCTGGAGGCAGACGCTGTACGCTGAGGCGCTCTGCGCCTTGCGTGGTCGTGACGAGCAACACGGGCACCTCACCTGACTGAAACACCGGCAGAGACAGGTTGACCTCCCCGTGTGCGGTCACGATGACGTTGAGCGGCTGTGCTGGCCTGCCCAGGCTGGTCCGCAGCTGCTGGTACGCCAGGGCCTGTGCTGGATAGATGTACTGGGCCGTCCAGCGGTGCTGGGGCACCGACCGCAGGGTGCCCGCCCCAACAATCACGGCGTCGGCCACGGCTCGCAGCAGGCCCATCACCAGTTGATCGTGCCGATTGAATCCACTGATGTCTCCCCCGCCCGCATGACCCGGTTCATTCAACGTCACGACACCATCGAGCGTGGTGACAAAGTTGCCAATCACATATGGTCTGCCTGGGTGTGGAGGGAACTGGAGACGCCCATAGAGGGCCGCGAGATCAGGCGGAAGTGGTAGCTCGCTGCCACGCTCGCCATCGAAGAGGAATTCCAGTGGTACGAGAGCGTTCATTGATGCACCCCACACACAGTCAAGAACTCAGCACGCAGGTCCGCATTACTGTCGTAGGCTCCCCGCCAGAACGTGGTGTGCGTCAGTGGCGCGACCTCGCGCACGCCCCGCATCTGGGTGCAGAGGTGATGGGCTTCGAGGTACACGGCGACCCCATGCGGCTCGAGCATCGCCTCCAGGGTATCGGCGATTTGCTGCCCGATGCGCTCTTGGACGGTAAAGCGCTTGGCAAACAGGCGCACGAGCCGTGTGAGCTTCGAAATGCCGATGATGTGCTCATGCGCGATGTAGCCAAGGTAGGCGTGCCCGTGAAACGGCAGGGCGTGATGCTCACACAGCGCAAAAAAGTGGATGGGTCCCTCAATCACCTGGCTCAGACGGCAGTCCGACCCACCGCGGCATTCGGTCTCGAACGCCGTGAGCAATTTGGGGTCGCCCTCATAGCCTTCGGTCGAATCAAACAGGGCGCGGATATAGCGTTGTGGCGTCTGGCGCGTGGCCGGGGTGTCCAGGTCTAAGCCAAACGCGGTGAAGATTTCCGTCATGTAGCCTTCATACTTCAGTAGTTGCTCGTCTGGAATATGGCGGCGGTGCAGGTGCATCGCTTCACGCACGTGCTCATCATCACTGTCGAGATCAAAAGACACCGGTATCGCTCCTTCCTTGTTGCATCCCGTGTTTAGCGAACGATCGCGCACCCAAATGGCTTCGTCTCGGGCACCCTCACCGTCCTCTGTGCCAGGACATCTTCCAAAGCATGCTCCGGGTCACTATTCCTCCTCTGCCTTGACGGTTGGGCAACCGTTGTAGGAGAACATGAGGACGAGCACTGGCTTGTCAGCGATGGAGGAGAGCGAGTAGCGTCCTCCATCGATACCGGGCAAGTTCCGAAAGTCTGGCACTCTTTGTTCTATTATTTTTTTCTGACCCTCAACCCATGAGCAGGTGAGTCAATCGATCTATCGCTCCTCTACACAGAGATATTACGACATAAATTCCATAAAGTCAATGATATTATTGACTTATCTTACATAACCGGAACTATTCGGTAACGATTACTGTAAACGCTGACATGATAGAGGATCATCCTTACTTTGGGGGACAGTGTTTGCTTGTTGTAAGAGCAGTGAGTACTCTGTTCATCTTCATTTGACAAATACAGGCTGATACTTGTGCTCTGCTGCCTGATCATCCGTTTCCACTCGTCACCCATCTCTCGATGTCTTTGGTATGCTCAAGATAGTCACTGCTCAACGCGCCAACCGTGTTGCCAATGGTGACTGGCACTCCCTGGTAGCGGACTCCGTAATCGGCCTTCCATTCTTCTGGAGGCACGCTCGAAAGGAAACGCAGTACCATGCATGTGTCCAGTCAGGTTGTGCCACTCACACGGACATGACGAAGCGGCATGGCACTGGACCATTGCGTTCGCATTGTTCCTGAACAGGCACCCCTACTAGCTCTGTCAGGAGCGTCTCGACGAGGCGACACACCTCTGGATGCTCTAGCACCACCGCAGCGAACGGGCACCGATACCCGCGAATACACAAGGTTTCCCCCTCGGTCTCTTGTTCCATCAGACCGCCCAGTTCATTGAGGACCTCGACAGCCGCCTCCAGTCGCACACGCAGCTCTCCAGGAGGAATCTTCCACTGGGCCGCTATGCGCCGACCGACCTCTCGTAGGAGCGTTTCTACCTCCTCAGGTGTCATCTGCCCATGGAGGACTTCCAGGAGCTGGTACAGAAGCTGGCCATAGGATTGCGGGAATAGAAACTCGGCTGCCGGTACCAGATCATACACTGAGGAGGGTTTCCTGTTGCCATGACGTTCACTGCGCTGTTGCACCAATTCATCGCGCTCAAGCGCAGCAAGATGAGCGCGCACCGCCGTATGGGTCAGGTCAAGCGCTTGTGCCAGTTCGTCGACGGTGCGGCTGGCTCTGCGAAGCAAGGTGATGATTCTGCCGCGTGTACTGGAAAGAAAACGTTGGTTCCAATTCGTTCGTGCCATCTTCTACCTCCTGGATGATTCCAGTGTACCGGAGAGCCCTTGCGCTGTCAATCAAAGCAAATAAACCAACTAATTTAACAAAGTCAAATATAACACTGACATTCGCTTTAGCAGGAGCGTCACATCCTGCCCTCGCATATGCTACGATGTGTAACGAATGGATGGAAAGAATTACAATATGTTACGAACAATACATATCCGAAAATACGTACATGAAAGCTCTAAAAGAGAGGGCATACGATGAAAGCGATAGCAGTCTACCCTGGCAAGCCACATTCGATGCACCTTGAGGATGTGCCTATGCCGAACATCGCGGATATTCCTGGCGGGCGAGGTGTGCTGGTGAAAGTGCGGCGGTGGTCGGAGCGGGTACAATCGGGTTGCTGGCGACGCTGGCGATGCGGCTGCGCGGCCTGGAAGTGACCTGCTACTCTCGGCGCTTGCCACCCTATCGCAACAGCGATCTCATCAACGAACTCGGCGCGCACTACGTCAGCTCGCAACAAGCGACGATGATCGAGGCGAGCGGGACGTTTGGACCGTTCGACATCATCTTCGAGGCCTCCGGCTTTAGCCCGCTGGTCTTCGAGGCAGCGCAGGCGCTTGGCAAAAATGGCGTCCTCGTGCTCTCGAGCGTAACGGGTAGAGACAAGACAGCCGATGTCAACGCCGATAAGATCAACCAGGGCTTCGTGTTGGGCAACAAGGTGATGGTTGGCACGGTGAACGCATCTCGCGCCGACTTCGTCAGTGGGGTGAACGACCTGGTCAAGGCCGAAGCCTTCTACCCGGGCTGGTTGAACCAATTGCCGATTATGCACTACTGTCAGACTGCCGTTCAGCCGCGCTGGTCAGCCGCACGGGCTTCGTCGACTGGCTATGCTTTCCCCGCTTCGATGGACCATCAGTTTTTGCCCGCCTGCTGGACGAGCAGGCAGGCCACTGGTCCATCTGTGCGGTTGGCGCTACCGAGGTGAGCCGCCGTTACCTTGAAGGGACGATGGTGCTTGAGACCACCTTCCGCACCCCAACGGGTACGGCAGTGCTGGTCGACGCGATGGCAATGGGGCGCAATGAGCGCGGACACGAACTGGGCGTCGATTCGCCTGGAGTATTGCTCCGTTCTGTGTCGTGCCAGAGCGGTACTGTAGAGATAGAGCTTGAGTATGCGCCCCGGCTCGAATACGGCCTGATCGCCCCCCTGCTGAAACCAGTTCAGGGAGGCATTTTCGCCCGTGGTGGGGCAGATGTCCTGGTACTCTCCTCACCGATGGTGTTGTCCATAGAAGAATCGATCGCGCGCGCGCTTCACCCTCCAGGCTGGTGAGCAGGCGAGCTTCGCACTGCAGCACCAGGCAAGTTGGCAGAAAACCCCACAGGTGTGTACTGAAGCGGCAATCGCCGACTACCTGCATGACACCACCATAGGATGGCGTACCTGGTCAGACATGCATCAGAGGTACGAAGGACCGTGGCAGGACCTGGTCCATCACAGCGGGCGAGTGCTGCAGGCGCTCATGTTCCGGCCCACCGGGGCCATCGTCGCAGCGCCCACCACCTCACTGCCGGAGTCCATCGGGGGAGAGCGCAACTGGGACTACCGCTACACCTGGGTGCGCGACGCCAGCTTTACACTGGATGCACTCTGGGTCGCCGCCTGCCCTGATGAGGCGCACAGGTTCTTCTCGTGGATGGCGGGTGCAGTGGCTACCCAGATCCGACGAGATGCCGATCTCCAGATTATGTTCGGAATCGGTGGCGAACACGACCTGAGCGAACGCACGATCAGCCACCTGTCTGGATGGCGCGACAGCCGACCCGTGCGCGTGGGCAACGGCGCCTGGAATCAGCGCCAGCTCGATGTCTACGGTGAACTCCTCGGCGCAGCTCGCCGCCTTCGCGACCAGCTCGGTGATCTCGACGAGGTCACGCGCGCCTTCCTGGTCGAGGTTGCCGACGCCGCAGCATCGCGTTGGCAGGAGCAGGACCAGGGCATCTGGGAGGTGCGAGGAGATCCGAGGGACTTCCTGTACTCAAAGCTCATGTGTTGGGTAGCACTCGACTGCGCTATCGATCTCGCCGATCTATTGCATGCGCATGACCGCATTGACGAGTGGGCGACGACGCGTGAGCAGATCCGCGATGCCATCTTCGAGCGCGGTTGGAGCGAGAAGGCCGGAGCGTTCACCCAGTCGTTTGACTCCGATGACCTGGATGCTTCCGCCCTCATGATGCCGATTGTCGGGTTCCTGCCCGCCACCGACCCGCGCATGCGCTCCACCATCGACGCGATCGCAGAGCGGCTCACCGATGCGCACGGCCTGGTCTACCGCTACCGCGCTACCGATGGCCTGGCTGGAGAGGAGGGAACGTTCCTCCTCTGCACCTTCTGGCTGGCCCAGGCGCAGGCGCTGGCCGGGGAGGTCGAGCGGGCCAGGACGACCTTCGAACAGGCGATTGCCTACGCGAACGATGTCGGGCTGCTTGCCGAGGAGGTAGACCCGGCGACTGGCGAATTGCTGGGCAACTTCCCGCAAGCCTTCAGTCACATCGGCCTCGTAAATGCGGCCTGGGCTATCTCGCAAGCGCAGTAGCAGCCGCCAGAGTGAAGAACGTGGGAACGGCTTGCTGCCTTCCATTTCTGGCGTGAGATAGGCCGGCGCATGAATATCAAGGCTATCCCAGAAAGCTACGAGGAGTTTGAGCAGTACAACATTGCCTATGAGCGGGATCATTTCCGCTACGCGGACACGAACCGGCGCGTGGCTGAGGCGACACGCGACCTCTTTCTGAGCTGGTTCCCGCTCCCTGGGTTTATGCGCTCCTACTAGCGGTACTTTGTTGCTTTGAGAAGCACCGCCTCCTTGCCCTCTACTGAAGGCCGATGCTGCCCGATATGTTGGTCGGGATAATCATAGCTATTAAAGCCTGAGATTGGCGCTCGAACAAGATTCGAGCGCCTTCAATTCAACGCTATTACTTTGACTACATCCACCTCAACTCACTATCCTCGATCCTTCTCCACCGCGCATTCATCTGAGATCACATTCCCAGTATCTTTTCAGTTAGCTTGTCATTGCACTGACTTTCGGGGTCTTTTTATGCATTAGCGAACCAGTCCAGGGAGTGCCCAACAGTGGCAGGACAATGCTGTCTCCACCGTAGTAGCCCGCGATGCGCCAGGCCAGCACCAGGAAGATGGCCAGGAACCCGATCACCGGGTTGATGCTCACTGCTCCTGCCAGCATGAAGTTCAGGTTCATGAAGACGCCAAAGAAGGCGGCAATCCCGGTCAACACGCCAAAGATCAGTCCAAGACCAATCAGCAATTCACCAAAGGTGACGAGGTAGGCGAACAGGGTCGCATTCGGCAAGACCACGTTCTGTAGGAAGGCGGCATACCAGCTCTGCACTGCGGGATACGGGCCGCTCGCCTGTGCCAGTGCGCCGCCGACGAACCCTTTGATCGCCGCTCCATCCTGGGCACCAAAGACCCAGGGGCTCGACACTTTTGTGCCGAACGTGGAGCCAAAGGTGAAGGAGTAGCCGGTCAACTTGTCTAACCCTGCGGTCAGCCATTCGTAACCCACATAGAGGCGAACGATCAACCACAGCCAGGCCATGCGCGTGTCGGCAAACAAGAACCTTGCAATGGGAGGTTCTGGAATTTGTGTCGCTTCTTTTGGCCGTACAAAATTACTAATACTCATGATAGTGTTCTCCTTTCGGATTGATTAACTGTTATTTGACCTCACTCTCTGTGAGGTTTTCTCTTCATTTGTTGTTTTCCATCCGACACTCTTAGGGTAAGACACTGATATCACAACGAGATCATAACGAAGAACATTTTTATCACGAACACATCACAGCCGACTGTGGATGAGTTATGTTATGTTGCATGATCCTGCGTTTTATGAGACGGCTTGGGCATGCTCTTCCAGTTCGCTTCCAGGGTTTCCCTTGCTGAAACGGCTGAAGAATGGCATAGCCAGGGTACTGCCACCATCTTCGAGAGTCGTACGCTGCAATCGAGTCCCGAAAGCAGCGCATGGGTGGGCTACGATGGGTCCAAACGGCGCAAGGCTCTTTCTGTTGGCCTGCCACAGTTGGAGCAAAAATCTGTGGTAGCAGAGAACTGAAGACCACAATACAGGCAATCTTTATGCGCAAGTGGGCCACTGCAAACAGAGTAGAACCCCTGTTGTCGTATCATATCATCTTTTTCCTTCACTTCCCTGCGGAGGCGGTCAAATTCGGACTCCTGAATTGGACGAATTTTGAAGCCCCTTTCTGTTGGCCTGCCACAGTTGGAGCAAAAATCTGTGGTAGCAGAGAACTGAAGACCACAATACAGGCAATCTTTGATAGGGGTATGCAAGTCATCGATGGCGTTATCAGCTACGACCACTGCGTCTGCCTTGTCGCGATCATCGGTCTCCAACGTTTCAAGTACCTGTGTCAATGCATTCTCTACTAGAGAACCCATCTGTATTATCTGAGCATCCAGTTCATGTAACTCTGTATCGAGCAGTATCCTCGTCATAAGACACCTCCTTAGCTTGGAGTGGTTGTGGCAATGGCTAGTGTTTGTACGGCTTCAACAATACGATAGATATAGGTTAAGTGAGCCACTTTACCTGGCATCGCACCCGCACCACAGTATCGTTTCTCAGATAGTTCAATTTGTTTTATGTTCCATGTCCTAAGCATAATGGCAAGGAATCACATACTGCTCACGGTTGTTAGTGGATATGTCACAGTTGGCACACATAAAGTGCTATCATGGGTCACCCCAGATGGTAACGAGAAAGCGCAACAACGCTTTCTCGTTACTATCCAAACTAACTTATTACACTGCTGGTGCAGCCGTTGGTTTTGTCTCTGTTGGAGTTGTGCGCTGTGCCATTGAACGGTTAGCGGACATCCACGCCCGGATGAAGAGCCAGCCGGCAACCACCACGACGCCAGCCAGGGATACCCACATGATTCCCAGAGCCCACGGCGTATTCGTGTTGCTGGTGAAAAACTGACCAAACCCCGACAGGTACGGCTGACTTGCCGACTCGACGGCAAAG
>WNFB01005849.1_pt1 | contig 11004 bp, 7 predicted proteins | sample 5400501 | NCBI WGS metagenome assembly WNFB01 (sample SAMN13153341, study PRJNA577476) | soil metagenome | isolation source: 200 cm saprolite under Douglas fir tree site 2 hole 1 | place: USA:California | collected 2015-04-18 | reverse complement strand
GCCCCCGATGGACACGCTACACGCGGAAAATGTCACCCTGAAAATTCCGGACGGAACCACCATGACCGCCTACACCGCAATACCCGGCGACGGAGGCAAACTCCCAGGCTTGCTCGTGTTCCAGGAAGCGTTCGGAGTGAACGAACACATCCGCGACGTCACGCGGCGGTTCGCGAAGGCGGGGTTCGTTGCTATTGCTCCTGAGTTGTTCCACCGCACGGGCCCGGGGTTCGAGGGCAAGTACGACAATTTTCCGGCGTGCATGCCTCACATGCAGGGGTTGACACCCGAGGGTTTGTCGCAAGATGCGCAGGCGGCGTTTGACTGGCTCCAGAAAAACACCCGCGTGCGGCCGAACTGCACCGCCAGCGTGGGATTCTGCATGGGCGGGCGCGTCTCCTTCCTGGCGAATTCAGTGGCGCCCTTGAAAGCGGCGATTTCGTTTTACGGCGGCAACATCGCTCCAGCCCTACTGCCGAGCGCGCCCCAGCTTCACGGGCCCATGCTCTTCTTCTGGGGCGGCGCGGACGCGCACATCCCGCAGGACCAGATTCGCGCCGTAATCGACGCGGTGCGCCAAGCGAAAAAGACATTCGTGAATGTAGAGTTCTCGGATGCCGATCACGGCTTCTTCTGTGATGAGCGCGGCAGCTACAACGAAGCGGCCGCCAAGCAAGCGTGGGACCTGTCCCTGCAGTTCCTTTCCACGTACCTCAAGAACTGACGCGGAGGGAGACTATTCCATAGGAGGCTGAACCGTGCGTCCGATTCTCGGTTTGACGCTATATTCCATATATGTTATATTCCTCCTGTGGAATGGGAGTTTGTTCCGGTTGCGGACCGGCTCAACGACGAACACCTCGCAACTCTGAAGAAGGAGAGTGAAAGACGTGGCTAAGAACTTCAGGGAACTTCGGGCGAAGATGTCGCCCGAGCGGCGCGCGCGCTCGGAGGCGAAGGCCAAGCGCATGATCGAGGAGATGGCGCTCGACGAACTGCGCGTGGCGCGCGAACTCACACAGGAACAGCTTGCTCGCGCTCTGAGAATCAATCAAGCTGCCGTGTCGAAGATGGAGCGCCGCACCGACATGTATCTCTCGACGCTCCAGGGAGTCATCCGGGCCATGGGCGGCGAGCTCGAGATCCGCGCCGTTTTCCCCGATGGCACTGTGCGCATCAACCAGTTTCAAGAGCTGCGCCGGAGCACGTAGGAGACACCTGCAAGGCCAAAGGTTGCCGCGACCCGTCATCTCACTGACAACCAAGGCACAGCTGGATACTGCATTTGTGGCGCACCCGGCACAGGCAATCACGAGAGATTCTTTGTGGCCCGCGGCAACCCCCGTTTGAACACCGCAAGTGTGAGTCACGCTGAAAGTGAGTCGACCACAAAGTCTAAGCCACCGGTCCCATCAAATTTCGGTTATTGTAGCTTACCGCTAATTACTGCAAAATACTTTCTCGAACGCAATGGGGGGGACTACATGCCGGATGATGTTTTTGAGCCTGAACAGGAATGGACCTCGGGCGTCCCCACAGAGGGGTCGGAAGGTGAAGAGGATTTGGATAAGGCTGGGCTTCAACAGCTCAACGAGGCAGTCGTTGCGGCCACGGACTGGACCACCGAGACACTGCTTCGCCAATTGGATAGGGGTAATATTCAGCTCAATCCTAAGTTTCAGAGAAGAGATGCTTGGCGTCCTCCCCGTAAGAGCAAGTTCATCGAATCTCTGATCTTAGGTCTGCCTATTCCTCAAGTCGTTCTCGCCGAAAGCAAAACGAAGAAAGGGTCATACATTGTAATCGACGGCAAACAGCGCCTGCTCAGCCTAAGGCAATTTGCAACGGTGCCGGGGGACATCGAATATCGCCAGCTTAAGCTGGAAGGACTCCAGATTCGTCCGGATCTCATTGGAAAGTCCCTCCATGATCTAGAAAATGATCCCTCCTTTACTGATGAAGTGCGGGCTTTCCAGAATCAAACCATCCGGACTGTTGTGATTCGAGGTTGGCCGAACGAGAGTGTGCTTTATTTGATCTTTCTCCGTCTGAATACTGGGAGTGTTCAGCTTTCACCTCAGGAACTTCGACAAGCGCTCCATCCCGGACCTTTCTTGGAGTTTGTAGAGGAAAAGTCGGGTCAGCTATCCGGCCTTCAACGGATTCTTAACAACACGGAGCCAGACTTTCGAATGCGGGACGCAGAGCTCTTGGTACGCTTCTTTGCCTTTCACAATTTCATCCGGGATTACAAGGGTAACCTAAAGGCGTTCTTGGATGCCGCGTGTGCAACTTTGAATTCCGAAGGGGGAGAAAGGGAAGAAGAGCTAAGAACCCAGGCTGACGATCTTCAGGCAGCAATCGAAGCCGCATACGAGGTATTTGGAGAGCGGCACGCCTTTCGTAAGTGGGATGGTTATCAATACGAGCGGCGTTTCAATAGGGCCGTCTTCGATGTGATGGTCTTTTACCTTTCGAATGCAAGGATACGAAGGAAGGTCCTGCGCGCCAGGAAATCCATTGAGAGTGATTTCCGGAAAGTATGTCGTTCCAACCCAGATTTCTTGAAGGCCCTTGAAACCACGACGAAGAGTATCGAAGCAACAGCGACCCGTTTGCGTATTTGGGGTGAGGTTCTTCGGCGTCGCCTGCGGATTCCTGCGGCGATCCCGAGGCTGGTAGATAACAGCATTCAGGTGTAACTCCGCCGAGAGCTCCCATCCATGCCATCCTCCAGATACAGCGAGCTGATGAGGCGAGCGACGGAGCTGCGTCAAAACCTCCTTCCACGTGCGTTCTCGGCCACTGGCAGCTACAGACCGAGAGAATTGGATCGCGTCCGGGGATACCGCCTGCTGATACACGCGGAAGTCGAAGCTTTTCTCGAGGATCGTGTAAGACAGGTTGCTAATGAGGTTTTGAGGAAATGGTCTGGGGATAGGAAATTGCGGTCCGTTCTTCTGAGTATTCTGGCTTTCTACCTGGAGCAAGAAATTGTGAGCCACAAGCAATTGAGAGACGAGTACGCAGGCACAAAAAGAAGAATAGAAGAGGCACTTAAAGCGTCGTGCGAGGCCTTCAACAAGGCGGTCTCTCAGAACAACTGCGTTCGTGAGCGCGATATCCTTCGAATGTTATTCCCTGTGGGCTTGAAGAACACGGACATTGACCCGGTCTGGCTAAGCACCATTGATTCCTTCGGGGCAAGGCGAGGAGAAGTCGCGCACTCGTCTGTTCAAACCCAACAACCTCCGGACCCGAGAAACGAATTCGAGACGGTGAAACTAATTCTCAGCGGGTTGAAGGAATTGGACATGACCCTCGCGAAGCTTGCACGCTAAGCAACTCTACCGAGTTGTGATTCGCCTGCTCAAGCCTTTCAAAAACCCAAGGAAGGGGCACCCAATCCGTTTCGCAACAATGACCAGAGATTCAGCATAGTGCCGGTGGTCGTCGATAAAACTGTCAGAATCAAAGCCTTAGGTTGAGAGATAGGATTTCGTCATTCCAATGGTTGGATGCGGACCAAGTAGCCGTTGTGGTCCACGTACCAGACCGTGACGGGATTCGTGGAGTTGTCAATCCAGGTGCGGCGGTCGTGGGCGTAGGGCTCGGGCATCATGTAGCCGGTCCACTGATCGGTCTTGGGGTTGAACCGCATGAAGTGGCCCGATTGCAGGCCGCCGGCCCAGACTTCGCCGTTCTTGTCCGGCATGGCCTCGTAGAAGGTTTCGTAGGGAATGGGGGAGTGGTACAGCGTGGTTTGGCGCGTCTTGGAGTCGAGCTTGATCAGCATGCCTCCGCGCCCGCCGAACCAGGCATTGCCCATCGAGTCAAACCCGCCCCGCGCGCCGCTCGACACCTCCGTGCCAGTTTCGAGTTCATACATTTGTCCGGTTTTGGTGTCTAGCAGGCCGATTAGAGTCGTCCCGATCGGGGCGCCCGACCAGTACCTGCCGTCCGGCGTGACGATGCTGTCGTACGTGCCGGTAATCTTGGTGAAGGGCCACGACCCAAGGATTTGGTTCTTCTTGGGATCATACTTGACGACTCCCTTGGGGCCGCGCGAAGAATACACGAAGCCCTCCGCGTCCATCGCAAAATTTCCAAAGCCGGGGGAGTTGAGCGCGGTCTCGTTGCCCGGCCCAGTCCACCGGTAGGTGGCGTGTCCGGTCTTGGGATCGAGCGCCGTGATGGTGTGATCCCAGTTGCCGGAGAACCAGGGAGTGTCGTCCTTGTCCAAAAAGACGTGGTGCGTTCCCGGCAAAACGTCCGGCGTGGCCTTTTCCTTCTCCGGGATGCGGTACTCCTTCACGGCGCCGGTACGCGGATCGAGCACGCCCGCGTAAGGGCTGCGGTGCGCGGTGTACCAGATGTTGCCCTTGGAGTCGCCCATCACGTCGTGCGGCGCGAGCAGCTCGCGCGGCAGCTCGTATTCGGTGACGACCACGCGCGTTGCCGGGCCGCGCGGCCGCGGCAGGTAGTACAGCGGCTCATCCTGCGCTTCCGGCCCGCGCACGCGCGACAGCCATTTTACGAGGAGTTCTTCGTCCTCCACGGTCGGTCGGTCCGCGCGATCCAGCGATGTCGGCGTCGGATTGCTCATGTTGATCAGCGGCGAGCCCGCCCCGCGCATCATGCGGCGCACAATCAGCCGCCAACTGGCTTCGTCGTAGCGGTTGCGGAAAATCTGCTGATACGAGTGGCAGCCAAACCCGCAGGTCAGCGTGAAGACGCGCTTCTCTTCCCCGCTGCCGGGGATGTTCATCAGCCATTCCGAGCCGGTAAGCTGGCCCAACTCTTCGGGCGCAGGCGGCAGGAACTCAGTATTGCTCACGCGCTGCAGGACGATCTCGTCGAGTTGTTTCGCGCCTTCGATGCGGACGGAGTCCTTCACGAACGGCTGGTATTCCCGCGGCAGCGCGACGCGCAGCGTGTAGTCGCCCGCCTCCAGGACAGGAAACTCGTACTTGCCCTCGACGTTCGTGTAAACCGTTGTGCGGATAGCGGTCTTCGCCGAAATCAACTGGACGCCGATGCCCTCGAGAGGTTCGCGGGCCGCGTTGTGCACGACTCCGCGCGCGCCTCCCATGAGTAACATTCGCTTCTGCGCCCCCGAGGCGAGAAGCACCACTGATAGAAAGACCAGTCCGCAAGTTAGAATGATCCCAAACGCCGGGAGTCCGAATCGCCGCTCGCGCCGCATAAACCCTCCTGCAAACTGTAATTACGGGTCCGTTCCTGCTGATTGACAAACGATACGCCAGCCGCGCCGTCCGGTCAATCTCCGCGCGCCGCGAATCACTGCGCCGCGAATCGGCCGGGATGTTGTGCCCCGGGGCTTGACACCAGAGGGCGGCAGGCATAGGGTTTTGCACAAGGATAAAGTTGAAATCGGAAATTCCGGCTAGCGCCCAAATGCTGTTAGCGGGGCGGTCGTCGCATGGCATAAGGCTCTGTTTCAATTCGGAGGAATTCACGATGTTATCCCTCAGAGTAAATCGGAAAGCTTATACCGTGGACGTCGAACCCGAGACTCCACTTCTGTGGGTCATCCGTGACACGATCGGCCTCACGGGAACGAAGTTTGGGTGCGGTATGTCCTTGTGCGGAGCTTGCACCGTTCACGTGAACGGCAAGCCGGTCAGGTCCTGTGTCACAGCAGTCAGCCAGGTAGTGGGACAGGAGATCACTACGATCGAGGGGTTGTCTGCTGACGCCCAGCATCCGGTGCAGATTGCCTGGCGCGAAGGGGATGTTCCGGAGTGTGGCTATTGCCAGTCCGGGCAGATCATGGCGGTGGCGGCTCTTCTCGCGAAGAATCCCCACCCGACCGACGCCGACATTCAACGGGAAATCACCAACCTTTGCCGCTGCGGTACGTACCTGCGTATCCGCCAGGCGACCCACCGCGCAGCTCAGCTTGCGGCCAAAGGGTGATTAACTCACGGGAGGTTCCGATGACAGCAACTCGCGGAATGAATCGCAGGGAATTCGTAGTCACGACGCTCGCCGTTGGTGGGGGCTTAGCGCTGGGCCTTTCTTTTCCTAAGAATGAGGCCGAACGCGCCGGCATTTCCGTCAGGCTCTCCGGGCGGCCGTGGGAATCACTGGCCGGCAAAAGCGATATCGAAGTAGGCCCATGGCTGATGATCGCGCCGGATGATACGGTAACGATTCGCGTTGGTCAGTCCGAGATGGGGCAGGGTGTCTTTACGTCTTGCGCGAAGATGGTCGCGGAGGAACTCGAATGCGACTGGTCCAATGTGCGTGCCGAATACGTTTCGGTCAACCGCCACTTCCGCGAAAATAAGGTATATCAGCGCTTGACCACCACTTCCAGCAGTTCCGTTCGCCTGGGGCGGCCGTACTTGCAGCAGGCCGGCGCCAGTGCGCGGGAGCGTCTGATGGCTGCGGCTGCGCAGACATGGGGCGTTCCGCGGTCCGAGCTGACGGTCAAGGATGGCGTGATCACTCACACCCCCACGCACCGCACGCTGCGCTACGGACAAGTAGCACAGAAAGCCGCTGCGATAAAGCTGCCCGCGGAACCAAAGATCAAGACGCCAGACCAGTACACGTTAATGAAGAAGCCCACCAAGCTGCTGGATGTGCCTCCGAAAGTGGACGGCAACGCTACTTATGGAATTGACGTGCGTGTGCCGGGCATGCTGTACGCGGCGGCGAAAGCCTCGCCGGTCTTCAAAGGAAAGGTGAAAAGTTATAACGCCGATGCTGTCAAGAACCGCCCGGGTGTGCATTCGGTCGTCGAGTTCAGCGGGCAGGAGATCGAAGCGGGAGTCGCGGTGGTGGCGGATAGTTATTGGCATGCCAGAACCGCTTTGGATGCGCTGGCCATTGAGTGGGACGAAGGCACGCACGGTAATGACAGTTCGGAAGAATTCTTTAAATCGTCCCGAGCTGCGCTGGATGAACCCGGCGCCGAAGTCGTTACAATGAAGGGCGATCCGGACGCGGTGCTCAAGAACGCCCCGAAAGTAGTGGAGGCGATCTATGAGGTTCCCTACCTGGATCACGTGGTGATGGAGCCGTTCAACTGCACCGCCCAGGTGGCTTCGGATCGAGTCGATATTTGGGCGGGATCCCAAGAGCCCGAAGGCGCCACCATGGATGCGTCCCAAATCACGGGCCTCGCCGTTGAGAAGATTTATTTCCACAATTGCTTCTTAGGCGGCGGGTTCGGACGGCGAGGAAACGGGGACGACGTGCGTCAAGCAGTCGCGATTGCCAAACAGTTGGATGGACGCCCGGTCAAGGTGATCTGGAGCCGGGAGGAAACGACGCGGCACGGCTACTATCGCCCGATGCGTGTGTCGCGGTTCCGCGCGGCTCTGGGGCCGGACGGGATGCCCGTTGCGTGGACGACTCGCGTCGTCGGCCTGGATGAAAACTATCCTGGTGACGAGCAGGTTCGCCGAGGCTTGCATAAACTTCCATATTTCGTGCCGAACCAACGATTCGACTATCACCTCCGGAAAACGCACGTTCCGACCGGGCCGTGGACCTCTGTTGGAAGGTCTCAAAACGAGTTCTTCTTGGAGACGTTTGTCGATGAGCTGGCCCACGCAGCCGGAAAGGACCCATACCAGTACCGGCGGGCTTTACTCGAGGCCAATACGGAGTTTCCTTTTGCAAAGAGCTGGACCCAGGTACTGGGCGCAGTGGTGGACAATTCCGGATGGGGCAAGCAACTGCCGGCGGGAACCGGGATGGGAATCGCCATTGGAGACAGCCGCCGCCTCTCCCGGACCGAGATCACGATTTGTGCTGTTGTGGCCACTGTCGCGGTCAGCAAGAAGGGCGAGGTGCGGGTGGAACGGCTCGACGTCGCCATGGATACCGGCCCGTTCCTCGTGAACCCGCTTGCGGCCGAGCGGCAGGCTGAGATGCAAGTTGCGATGGGGTTGGCTGCAACGCTCTACCAGGAAATCACCATCGAGAAAGGCCGGGCCGCCCAGGGCAACTTTAATAATTATCCGCTGTTGCGATCGGCGGAAATGCCCGAGATCAAGGTCTATTTTGTCCGCGCGACAGATAACCCGATTGCGGGAATCGGCGAGGAAGTCATCGGATGGGTGGCTCCGGCGGTTTGCAACGCCATCTTCGCGGTCACCGGAAAGCGCATTCGGTCCCTGCCTCTTAAGAGGCACGATTTAAGCTGGACGTAAAAAATTGACAAGATCGACTTAAATAATATTTTCAGAAGAGAGCAGCCAAATAGGGAACGGAGCCGCGGAAGCGGGCGCGGGATTTGCACGCGCGAAACGGCCAATCCTCTCCTCTACGTAGAGAACATTGCCGTGCCCGGCCGCCGCACATTGCAGATACGAGAGATCCAGTGCCGCGACATTTGGGGAGGTTCTATGGGCTTATCGCTTAGAGTGATCTCGCTCGCAGCGCTTGCATCGATCCTGGTTACGGCGAGTTGCAACATGTCTCAGGAAAAACAGAAACCGGATTTCTCGAAGATCACCGAGGATTTTGTTTATGGCTCGCTGGCGTTATCTCCCGTCTCGGCGACGCAAGCAGGCTATCACGAACATCAAGGCGTTCGGCTCGACGAGAAACTCGATGACTTCAGTCCTGCGGGAATTGAGGAGGCGCGAAAATTTTATGCCAGCTTCCGCGACCGGCTGGCGGGCACGGACCAGCGCGCCCTGTCCGCCGAAGAACGCGCCGACTATCAAATCATCCAAAATGCGATTGACCTATTTTTGCTGGACCTAGAACAGATTCAGAGCTACCGGCACAATCCAACCCTTTACGTGGAACTGGTCGGCAATGCGCTCTTCACGCCCTTCGTCCTCGAATACGCGCCCCTCGACACTCGCTTTGGGCATATCATCCAGCGGCTTTCGCGTGTGCCTGCCTTGATGGACCAGGCGAAGACGAACCTCCTCGATTCACCCGAGGTTTGGAATCGAGTGGCGCGGGAAGAGGGCGACGGGAATATCGATCTCATTGATAAGACGCTGCGCTCGAAGGCGCCCGCGAACCTGAAGGCTGATTTCGACAAGGCGGCCGGACCCGCTTTAGATTCCTTGCGCGCCTTCAATACGTATCTCAAAGAGGATTTGTCCAAGAAGACGAGCGATTGGAGGCTTGGCAAGGAACGGTACGCGAAAAAGTTTGCTTACACACTGGTGGCGAACAAAACGCCCGAACAAGTGTTGTCGGAAGCGGAGACAGCTCTTCAGGACGTACGCCAGCAGATGTCCAAACTGGCGGCGCCGCATTCGGTCCGGGAGGCGCTCGACGCGATTGCCAAACAGCACACCACGCCGGAGCATTTCATGGACGAGGCCCGCCAAGGCTTGACCGCCGCCACCGAGTTTGTCAACCAGAAGCATCTGGTTACTTTTCCAACGCGAAGCAACTTGCAAGTGATTCCCACGCCTGAATTCATGCGGGGAATCTACGGAGTTGCGGGATTCAATCCCGCGCCGGCGCTGGAACCACAGCTCGGCGCTTTCTACTGGGTGACTCCGATCCCCAGCAACTGGGCCAAGGCGCGAATCGACTCGAAGCTTCGCGAGTACAACCGGTATGGCTTGATGCAGATCACGATCCACGAAGCGATGCCCGGGCATTACGTCCAATTTGAGGTGGCCGACAACCTCGAACCCAAATCGCGGCGCGCCCTGCGCAACATCTTCGGCAATGTGCCCTACGTCGAGGGTTGGGCGCTGTACACCCAGCAGATGATGTCGGAGGAAGGATTCATGGACAACAGCGTGGAGCTCTTGCTGACGTTTGATAAGCAACTGCTCCGCTCCATCGCCAATGCCATCCTCGACATCCGCCTGCAAACCATGGGCATGACGGACCAACAAGCGTTGGATCTGATGATGAATGACACGTTCCAGGAGAAGGAGGAGGCGACCGCCAAGCTGCAGCGCGCGCAGCTCTCGTCTTGTCAATTACCAACGTATTTTGTGGGGTTGAGAGGCTGGTTGGACGCGCGCGAAGACTATAAAAGGCGCAAGGGTGCGGCTTTCAAGCTTTCTGAATTCCACGATGCCGCATTAAGGGAAAGCGCGGTGCCGTTGCCGGCGCTCCGGCAACTCTTGCAGCAATAGGTTTGGGTCTCACAATATCCTGAAACCGCCAGACGCGTCCTCATTTCGCGAGTTCGATGCGGTCCCGCCCTCGGCTCTTCGCGCGGTAGAGGGCTGCGTCTGCCGCCTTGAGGATCGAGATCGAGTCCTCCTGCGCCGTCGCTGAACTGGCAGTAGCACCCATACTCAACGTGACCTGAATATTGCCCTCAGGCATTGGAATGATTTTATTGCAAACGGAAGCTCTGATTTCCTCCGCGCGGTTCAAAACCGTGGCCCCATCGCAACCTGGGATAAGGATGAGAAACTCCTCCCCGCCACAGCGTCCGACTGTGTCATAGGATCTTGCCGCGCCCTTTAACCTCGCCGCAACCTCCCTCAATACCGCGTCGCCAACGAGGTGCCCGTAGTCGTCATTGACCTGCTTGAAATGGTCCAGGTCGGCCATAATCAATCCCAGGGGTTTCTTCTCTCGCTTGGCTCGTTCCAGTTCGCACGCCAGAGCATCCATGCAGGCCTGCCGGTTCCAAAGGCCCGTCAGGCCGTCGTGGGTTGCTTGCGCGCGGAGGTCTTCTCGCATGCAGATCAGCCGGTCCTGTAAATCGAGGATCCTCTTTGCAACAATGAGTTTCGCCCTCAGCTCATATCCGTCAAAGGGCTTGACCAAGTAATCGTCCGCTCCGTAGTCGAGCGCTTCCAGAAGTTCGTCTTTCCGAGATTCGTTGGTCAGAAGGATGATGTAGATGTAAGGCTCGATTCCACCTTCTCTCAGGAATTGGCAGACCTCGGGGCCGCGCAATTTCTCCATTTCCCAGTTGAGGATAGCCAGCTTGGGAGGATTTTTTTGTCGAAGGTGGTGCAGCGCCTCATGGCCGTCCAAAGCAACGGCAACTTCATATCCCCACCGCGCGAGGGTGTCCTGGAG